>Ga0105107_10001137_pt1 | contig 17299 bp, 14 predicted proteins | sample PPLLaktember2015_6_FD_79335 | JGI IMG/M metagenome (GOLD analysis project Ga0105107, IMG submission 79335) | Freshwater sediment microbial communities from Prairie Pothole Lake near Jamestown, North Dakota, USA - PPLs Lake P8 Core (1) Depth... | ecosystem: Environmental > Aquatic > Freshwater >...
GTCCTGTCGGGCGCGCCACTCCCTGGTCACTCCGAACGACGGTGGCTATAGCTCAGGGGTAGAGCATTGGATTGTGATTCCAAGGGTCGTGGGTTCGATACCCACTAGCCACCCCAAACTCCCAGCCTCAAGCGCCGCTTTTGCGACGGGGCACCTGCACTGCGGCGCACGTCGGGAGATCGGCCGCGGTCGCGAGAAAGACCAGCCCAGTCCCGCCAGCGGTCGTCAGCCACGTAAGCCGCATGCGCGGGAACGCGCGCTCGACGACGTGGCGCCCGTCGCCAACCTCGACCACCAACACGCTGTTGTCTGTGAGCTTGCCGCGCACCTCCGCGAGCAGCCTCCGCACGAAGTCCAACCCGTTGTGCCCGCTCGCCAGCGCGAGGGCCGGTTCGTGACGGTACTCGGGGGGTAGACGACGCATGTCGCTCCGGGGCACGTACGGCGGGTTGCACAGGATCAGGTCATAGCGCGTCTCTCCCAGCGCGGCGAAGAGATCTGATCGCACCAGGCGCACACGCCGGCCGAGCCGATAGCTCGCCACGTTCTTGCGCGCAACGGCGAGCGCGCCCGCCGAGACATCGGACGCGTCGACGCGAGCCCGCGGGAAGGCGAGCGCGGCGAGGATCGCGAGGCATCCCGACCCGGTGCAGAGATCGAGAATCCGCCGTGGCGATCGCCTGCCCAGCCAAGGCGCGAGGCCCGCAGGGAGCAGCTCGGCGATGTGCGACCGGGGCACGATCGTCCGCCGGTCCACGTAGAAGCGATGGCCCTGCAGCCAGGCCTCGCGCAACAGATAAGCGAGCGGCTCGCGCGTGGCAATGCGGCGTGCGACCAGCGCCTCGATCCGGCGCGCGGCTGCGGCAGCTACCGAACGATCGAGCGCGCTTTCGAAGTCTTCGAAGGGGAGCCGCAGGGCATGACAGACGAGCCAGGCGGCCTCGTCCCGGGCATTCGTGGTGCCATGGCCGAAGACGAGGCCCGCAAGTCGAAACCGCCGCGCAACCTCCTGCCACCAGCCGCCGACGGTCCACGGCGTCGCGGCCGCCTTCAAGCGAGCAGCTTCTCGAGCACGCGCTGGTAGACCGAGCGCAGCGGCTCGACGGCGTCGAGCGCGACGTGCTCGTTCAGCTTGTGGATCGACATGTTCACCGGGCCGAACTCGACGAGCTGCGGACAGATGCGCGTGATGAACCGCCCGTCGGAGGTCCCGCCGGTGGTCGAAACTTCCGCCTCCACGCCGGTGACTTCGCGGATCGCCGTCACCATCGTGTCGACCAGCTTGCCCCGCGGCGTGAGGAACGGATGGCCGGACAGCGACCACTCGAGCTCGTAGTCGAGCCGGTGGCGGTCGAGGATCGCGCGTACGCGCGCCGCGAGTCCCTCCGCCGTGCTGGCGGTCGAGAAACGGAAGTTGAACAGGACTTCCAGTTCGCCCGAAATCACATTCGGCGCACCGGTACCCGCGTGAATGTTCGAGACCTGCCAGGTCGTGGGCGGGAAGTACTCGTTGCCGCGGTCCCATTCGGTAGCCGCAAGCTCCGCCAGTGCGGGCGCGAAGAGATGAACCGGGTTGCGCCCCAGCTGCGGGTAGGCAACATGCCCCTGCAGGCCCTTCACGATCAGTTTCCCGTTGAGGGAGCCGCGGCGGCCGTTCTTGACCGTGTCGCCGAGCCGATCGACGCAGGTCGGTTCGCCCACGATGCAGTAGTCGATGCGCTCTCCCCGCGCCTCGAGCCGCTCGACCACCTTCACCGTGCCGTCGGTCGCTGCGCCTTCCTCGTCAGAGGTGATCAGCAGTGCTATCGAGCCGCGCGGCTCCGGGTGTCCTGCGAGGAACCCCTCGATTGCGGTGACGAAGGCCGCGAGGGAAGTCTTCATGTCCGCGGCGCCGCGCCCGTACAGCCGGCCGTCGCGCTCGGTCGGGACGAACGGGTCGGACTGCCACTGACCGAGTGGACCGGTCGGCACGACGTCCGTGTGTCCGGCGAAGCAGACCAGCGGCACGCCGCTGCCGCGGCGGGCCCAGAGATTCGTGACCCCGTTGCTCTCCAGCGGTTCCAGCGCGAAGCCGAGGCGCTTCAGCCGCTCGCCGAGCAGCGACTGGCAGCCGGCGTCCTCCGGCGTCACGGAGCGCCGCGCGATCAGCGCGCGCGCAAGTTCGAGGGTATCGCCCATCGGGTTTGGCAGGAGAGAGCGCCGTTCGTTGACGGCGCGGAGTTTACCCGCTCAGCCAGCGGGGCACGCGGTCAGGCGGCCTTCTCGTCCCCGAGCGTTAGCTTGAACTCGCTGAACGAGGCGCCGCTCGCCGCCTGCTCGACTTCCTGCTGGAGGGCGGGCTTCGGGGCGGGCGCGGCGCCGGACGCACCGAGGGTCGGATCGGTGTTGTTCATCAGCCAGAGCAAGTTGGTGGCCGAGTCGGCGTTCGCGAGCGCCTCCTCCTGCGAGATGACGCCGTCCCGGTACATCTGGAACAGCGACTGCTCGAAGGTCTGCGAGCCCGGTGCAAGGCTCTTGTCCATCGCCTCCTTGATCCCGTTGACCTCGCCCTTTTCGATCAGGTCCGCGACATGGCGCGTGTTCAGCATCACCTCCACGCTGGCCGAACGCCCCCCCTTCAGATTGCGGACGAGGCGCTGGGAGACGATGCACTTCAGCGACGAGGAGAGATCCTGCAGCAGCGCCGGCCGGTTCTCCAGCGGATAGAAGCTGATGATGCGGTTCAGCGCGTGGTAGCTGTTGTTCGCGTGCAAGGTCGCGAGGCACAAGTGGCCCGATTGCGCGTAGGCGATCGCCATCGTCATGGTCTCGCGGTCGCGGACCTCGCCGATCAGGATCACGTCGGGCGCCTGCCGCAGCGCGTTTTTCAGGGCCACGTGGTAGGACTTGGCGTCGGTGCCGAGCTCGCGCTGGTTGACGATCGAGCGTTTGTGCTTGAACAGGAACTCGATCGGGTCCTCGATCGTGATGATGTGGCCGGACTGCTGCCCGTTGCGGACGTCGATCATCGCCGCGAGCGAGGTGGATTTGCCCGACCCGGTCGCGCCGACCATCAGGATCAGGCCGCGCTTCTCCAGCACGATCTCTTTCAGGACCGACGGCAGGCCGAGCCCGTCGAAGGCCGGGATCTCGCCCGGGATGAACCGCACCACGATCGCCGGCGTCGTGCGCTGCATGAACGCGCTGATCCGGAAGCTGCCGAGGCCGCGCATCGGGTAGGAGGTGTTGAGCTCGAAGTTCTCCTCGAAGTCGGCGAGCTGGCGCTCGGTGAGGATCTCCTTCATCAGCGCGCGGACCGTGTCCGGCGTGACGATCTGCTGGTTGATCGGCATCGTCACGCCGTTGATCTTGATCGAGATCGGCGCGCCGCAGGAGATGAAGATGTCCGAGGCCTTCTTCTCGGCCATCAGTTCGAGCAACCGCTTCATCGCCATCGCTGGAGTCCTCCGGCGCCTTTCGCGGGATCGTCAGTCGCCCCGCAGGAGCTCGTTGATGCTCGTTTTCGCGCGCGTCTTGGCGTCGACCTGCTTGACGATGACGGCGCATGAAAGCGCGTATTTTCCGTCCGGGGCGGGGAGGGTACCAGGAACTACTACCGATCCCGCCGGCACCCGCCCGTAGAGCGTCTCGCCAGTCGCCCGGTTGTAGATCCGGGTGCTCGCGCCGATGAACACCCCCATGGAGAGCACCGCGTTTTCCTCGACGATGACGCCCTCCACGACCTCGGAGCGCGCACCGATGAAGCAGTTGTCCTCGATGATCGTGGGGTTCGCCTGCAGCGGCTCCAGGACACCGCCGATGCCGACGCCCCCCGAGAGGTGCACGTTCTTGCCGATCTGCGCGCAGCTGCCGACCGTGGCCCAGGTGTCGACCATCGTGCCCTCGTCGACGTAGGCGCCGATGTTGACGTAGGAAGGCATGAGAACGGCGTTGCGCGCCACGAACGCGCCGCGCCGGGCGACCGCGGGCGGCACCACCCGGAAGCCGCCGGCGGCGAAATCCGCGGCGGAGTAGCGGCTGAACTTCGTCGGCACCTTGTCGTAGTACTGGGTGCAGGCGCCGGGCATCACCTGATTGTCCTGCAGCCGGAACGAGAGCAGGACTGCCTTCTTGATCCACTGGTGGGTCTGCCACCGGCCTGCGATCTTCTCCGCCACCCGCAGCTCGCCGCGATCGAGCCTGGCGATGACGGCGTCGACCGCCTCGCGGTGCTGCGGCTCGGCAGAGGCGGGGGAGAGCTGCGCGCGGTTCTCCCACGCTTGGTCGATGAGTTGCTGGAGCGCCTGCTGCATGGGTTCTCTCAAAGTGTGCGGGCGAACTCGGCGATGCGCCGTACGCCTTCGATGCAATCGTCGAACTGCGCGACCAGCGCGACGCGGATGTGGTTGCGGCCCGGATTCGTCCCGCCCGACTCGCGCGCGAGGTAGCTGCCGGGCAGCACCGACACATTATATTGTCGATACAGCTCGCGGGCGAACTCCGCGTCGGGAACCGGGGTGCAAATCCAGAGATAGAAGCCCCCATCGGGCATCGCGGTCTCGAGCGGCGCGCGCACGAGCGGCAACGCCGCGGCGAACTTGTCGCGGTAAAGGCGCCGATTCTCGACGACGTGCGCCTCGTCGCGCCAGGCCGCCGCGCTTGCAACCTGCACCGGGGGGCTCATGGCGCCGCCGTGGTAAGTCCGGTAGAGCAGGAAGCGCTTGAGAATCTCCGCGTCCCCGGCCGCAAACCCCGACCGCATGCCCGGCACGTTCGAGCGCTTGGACAGGCTCGAGAGCACCACGACGCGCCGGAAGTCGAAGCGGCCGAGCCGGTGCGCGGCCTCGAGCGCGCCGAGCGGCGGGCGCGCCTCGTCGAAGTACAACTCCGAGTAGCACTCGTCGGAGGCGATCACGAAGCCGTGCCGGTCGGCGGCTTCGAACAGCCGCGCCCATTCGTCGAGCGTCATTACCCGCCCGGTCGGGTTCCCGGGTGAGCACGCGTACACGAGCTGCACGCGCGGCCAGACGTCGGCGCGCACCGACTCGTAGTCGACCGCGAATCCGCGGTCGCGCACCGCGTTCGCGTACACCGGGGTGGCGCCGGCAAGGAGCGCTGCGCCCTCGTAGATCTGGTAGAAGGGATTCGGGCAGACGACGACCGCGTCGCGCGCGCGATCGATTACCGTCTGCGCGATCGCGAACAGCGCCTCGCGGGAGCCGTTCACCGGGAGCACCTGGGTCGCGGGGTCGAGCGCGGGGAGCGCATAGCGGCGCGCCAGCCACGCAGCGACCGCTTCGCGCAGCGCCGGGGTCCCGGCAGTCGCGGGATAGGTCGCGAGCCCGCTGAGACTCGCCGAGAGCGCCTGCTTGACCAGTTCCGGCGTCGCATGCCGCGGCTCGCCGATCGACAGGCTGATGGGCGCGAGCTTCGCATTCGGCGTGACGCCGGCGTACAGCGCGCGCAGCTTCTCGAACGGATACGGCTGGAGCCTGTCCAGGTCGGGGTTCATGGCCTTCGCGCGCGCCGGCTCAGCGCGTGCCCGATTGCGCCTCGGGCGCGGGCAAGGTGACCGGCGTCTCGGGCTTCCAGCCCTTCTTGCGATGCTCGGCGACGACCGTGGTGAAGATTCCGCCACGGACGTAGAACCGCGCGGTGAGGCGCATGAACCGTGGGGCGAGCAGCCCCACGAGATCGCCGAGAATGCGGTTGGTCACCGCTTCGTGGTACGTCCCCTGGTCGCGGTAGGACCAGATGTACAGCTTGAGACTCTTCAACTCCACGCACTTGCGGTCGGGAATGTAGTCGAGCACGAGCGTCGCGAAGTCCGGCTGGCCCGTCATCGGGCACAGGCAGGTGAACTCCGGGATCACCATGTGGATCAGGTAGTCCCGCTCCGGCGCCGGGTTCGGGAAGCTCTTGAGGGATCGAGTCGGTTGCGCGGGCACTTTCCTGTCCGAACCTGATTGTGGGCCGCGTGTCGGCCGCGACGGCAAAGTTGGTATTATATCGGCCGAAAATTCGCTCCCGAATCTCTCTCAGAGTGCGGCGCGTCGGGCCGCTCACCTTCAGGTCGGAAATTGCGTCTAACACAGATCAAACTGGCGGGGTTCAAGTCGTTCGTCGATCCGACGGCGATCGAAGTCCCGAGCCGGCTCGTCGGCGTGGTCGGTCCGAACGGCTGCGGCAAGTCCAACATCATCGACGCCGTGCGCTGGGTCCTCGGCGAGACGCGCGCGAGCGCGCTGCGCGGCGACTCCATGCAGGACGTGATCTTCAACGGCTCGGCGCTGCGCAAGCCGGTCGCGCGCGCAAGCGTCGAGCTCGTGTTCGACAACAGCCTCGGCAAGGCGGCCGGGCAGTGGTCCCAGTACGCGGAGATCTCGGTCAAGCGCGTCCTGCAGCGCGACGGGGAGTCGTCGTACCTCATCAACAACACGCAGGTTCGCCGCCGGGACGTGCAGGACATCTTTCTCGGGACGGGGGTCGGGCCGCGCGCCTACGCGATCATCGAGCAGGGGATGATCTCGCGCGTCATCGAGGCGAAGCCGGAGGAGCTGCGCGTCTTTCTCGAAGAGGCCGCGGGGGTCTCCAAGTACAAGGAGCGGCGGCGCGAGACCGAGCACCGGCTCGAGGACACGCGCGAGAACCTCGCGCGCGTGGACGACATCCGGGGCGAACTGGAAACGCAGGTCGAGAAGCTCACGCACCAGGCCGAGGTGGCCCGGCAGTACAAGTCGCTGCAGGCCGACGCAATCCACAAGCAGAACCTGCTCTGGTGGCTCCGCAAGCGCGACGCCGAGAACGAGGCGACTCGCGCGTTGCGCGACGTCGAGCGCGCGGCGAACGAGCTGGAGGCGGAGACCGCCCGGCTACGCGAGGTCGAGCGGCGCGTCGAAGCCGCGCGAGTCGAGCACTACGCCGCCGGCGATGCGGTCAGCACGGCACAGGGCGAACTCTACGAGGTCAACACCGAGGTGTCGCGCCTCGAGGCCGAGCTGCGCTTCGTGGCGGAGACGCGCCAGCGGCTCGACGCGCAACTCGCCCACCTCGCACTCCAGGTCGAGCAGTGGGAGCGCCAGCGCTCGGAGCTGACCGAGGCCGCGGCGATGTGGCAGCAGCGCCGCGGCGAGGCTGCGGCCCGCATTGCGACCGCGGAAGCCCAGCACGCGCGCGAGGAAGGGCGGCTGCCCGAGCACGAGGAAGCGCACCGAACCGCCCAGGGCGCGCTCGATGCGGCGCGCGACGCGGCAGCGCGCACCGAACAGGCGCTGCAGGTCGAGCAGGCGCACCTCGCACACGCCGATAGGATGCTCGAGCAGTTGCGCGCGCGCGAGGAGCGCCTCTCCACCGAGCGCGAGCAGCTTGTCCCGCCCGAGCCGGCACGCCTTTCCGACATCGCGCAGGGCATCGCCGCGGTCGCCGCCGAAGTCGACGCCGCCGCGGGACGAATCCGGGACTTGCAGCAGGACCTGCCGGTGCTCGAGGCGGCCCGAGGCGCGGCGCTGGCGCGCCTGCAGGAAGTCGAGCGCGAGGCCAATACTCGGGAGGGCCGCCTCGGCACGCTCAAGCGCATCCAGGAGCAGGTCGAGGAGGGCGCGGAGATCAACGACTGGCTGGGCAAGCACCGGCTGCAGGGGCTGCCGCGGCTCTGGCAGAAGCTCACCGTCGAGCCGGGCTGGGAGACGGGGCTCGAATCGGTGCTGCGCGAGCGCCTGCACGCCCTGCAGCTTGCCGACCCGGACCGCCTGGCACGGATGCTGGAGGACCCGCCTCCCGCAAAGCTCAGCCTGTTCACGCCCAGCACGGCGAGCGGATTGCGCGCCACTGAAGCCGCGCTCCGACCGCTGGCCGCGCTGGTGCGCTTCACCGACGAAGCGGCGCGCCCTCTGGTCGAAGACTGGCTGGCCGGCTGCTATGCCTACGAGGGCATCCCCGCGCTGACGACGCGGCTCGGCCTACCGCCCGGCGCGGTCCTGGTGAACCGCGACGGCCATCAGTTCACCCGCTACGGCGTGAGCTTCCACGGTCCGGACTCGGGCGACGCCGGGATCCTGGCGCGGCAGCGCGAGATCGAGGCGATGGCCACCGAGCTCGAGGCGCTGGGGCGTGGGGTCGAGGAGGCGCGCGAAGTCCACGCCGCGGCCGAACGGGCGCTGGCCCTGCGTCGCGATCAGATCGGCGTGTTGCAGGGGCAGGAGGCCGATCGGCAGAGCGTCCGGCACGAGCTGCAACTCGAGGAGCTCCGGATCCACGAAAGCATCGCCCGCGTGCGCGACCGGGCGGAGCAGATCAATGTCGAGCTGGTCGGGGTCGCGCGCGAGCGTGAGGCCGAGGCCAGCGCACGGTCGGAGGCGGAGGCGCGCATCGGGCGCTACCAGGGCGAGATCGAGTCGGTGCGCGTGCAGCTCGATGCTGCCCGGAGTGACTTCGAGGCCTGTGGAAGCGGGCTCAGCGCACAGCGGGAGGCCATCCAGTCGGCCGCTCGCCAGGTCCAGGAGGCATTGTTTGTTGAGCGTGAATGTCTTAGTAAAATAAACGAGGTAGAGCGCTCTCTTAATGCTCTATCTGAACAACTGACCCGGGGATTGGCGGACCGCGCGGCAACGCAGGGCGAGCTCGCCACGCTGCAGGATGAGGGACTGCGCGAGGCGCTTCAGGCCGGCCTCGCAAACCGCGTCGACCGGGAGCAGAAGCTGACTGCGGCCCGGGGTCGGCTGGAGGAAATCGGGGAGACCCTGCGGGGCGCGGACGAGGAGCGGCTGTCGGCCGAGCAGAAGCTCCCGCCGCTCCGCGACCGGATCAGCGAGCTGCGGCTGAAGGAGCAGGCGGCCCGACTGGGGGTCGAGCAGTTCGCCCAGCAGCTCGCGGAGGCGGGTGCCGACGAGGGCGTCCTCGCGCAGGCGTTCGAGGCGAACAAGGTCCGGCCGGGCGCGCTCCAGGCGGAAATCCAGCGGCTGCATCAGGCGATGGCCGACCTCGGCGCGATCAACATGGCGGCGCTCGAGGAGCTGGGCATTGCCGCCGAGCGCAAGGCCTTCCTCGACGCGCAGTCGGCCGACCTGCGGGAAGCCCTCGACACGCTGGAGAATGCCATCCGCCGCATCGACCGCGAGACCCGCGCGATGCTCCAGCAGACCTTCGACGAGGCCAATCGGCACTTCGGCGAGCTGTTCCCCCGGCTCTTCGGCGGCGGCGAGGCAAAGCTCGTGATGACCGGCGAGGAGATCCTCGACGCGGGCATCGAGGTGCGCGCCCAGCCGCCGGGCAAGCGCAACTCCACCATTCACCTGCTCTCGGGCGGGGAGAAAGCGCTCACCGCTATTTCTCTCATCTTCGCGCTCTTCCAGCTCAACCCGGCGCCGTTCTGCCTGCTCGACGAGGTCGATGCGCCCCTTGACGACACGAACACCGAGCGGTTCTGCAACCTCGTGAAGCACATGTCGGAGCAGACGCAATTCCTGTTCATCAGCCACAACAAGATCACCATGGAGATCGCGGCGCAGCTCGTGGGCGTAACGATGCCGGAGCAGGGCGTGTCGCGCGTGGTGGCGGTGGACATCGAAGAGGCGCTGCGCCTCAGCGAGGCCGCGGCGGCATGACGGCCGGCCCCTTGTAGCGAGCGCCCGGGTGAGCGATCTTCAGCTCGGCCTGCTCGGGATCGGGGTCATCGTCGTGGTGGCCGTGATCGCCTACAACAAGTGGCAGGAGCTCAAGTTGCGGCGCCGCGCCGAGGCGGCCTTTGCGTCGGGTCACCGCGACGTTCTGTTCGGCGAGCGTGCCGAGGCCGTGGAGGGCGCGCAAGCGACGGCTGCCTGGACCCCGGCCAGAACCGCCGACGCGACGGATCGGGTCGAGCACACGCTGGGCGATACCGGGACGGAGGGCACCCCGGCGCGTCCGGACGAGGCGACGCTATCGGTGGCCGCGGAGCTCGACACGGCCGTCGATTTCATCCTCGAACTCGACTGCGCGCGGCCCATCGCGGCGCAGGACCTCGCGCATCACGCGCAGGGCCTGGTCGACGAGACGCTCGCCGAGTCGGTGCGGTGGGAGGGGCGCGACGAGACGCATGGCGAGTGGTACCCCATCGACCCCGCGGGTCGGTACCGCCATATGAGGGTCGGCCTCCAGCTCGCCAACCGCTCCGGCGCGGTGAGCGAGCGGGGTCTGGCGTTGTTTTCCCGCGCAGTGCAGGAAGTCGCGCTCGCACTCGGCGCAAAAGCCGAACTGCCGGACCTTGCCGGCGCTCTCGCCCGTGCGCAGGCGCTCGATCGCTTCTGTGCCGACGTGGACGTGCTGATCGGGTTGAGCGTGATCGGCAGCGAGAGCCACACGTTTCCCGGCACCAAGATTCGCGCGCTCGCCGAGAGCGCCGGGCTCGTCCTCGGGAAGGACGGCCGATTTCACCGCTTCGGCAGTGACGGCATCGAGGAGTTCGCGCTCGCGAATCTGGAGCCGATGCCGTTCCACGCCGAGACCGTGAAGACCTTGCAGACCCGCGGTGTCACGGCGCTGTTCGACGTCCCGCGCGTGCCGCCGAGCGACGCCGCCTTCCGCCGGTTCCTGGATTTCGCGCACGAGCTCGAGCAGTCGCTCGGCGGCGTGCTGGTGGACGACAACCGCAAGCCGATCGGCCAGGCGGCGCTGGAAGCGATCGCCCAGCAGCTCGACCGGATCCACGCAACCATGGACGCGCACGGCATTCCGGCCGGCGGGCCGCTCGCACGCCGGCTCTTCACCTGACATGACAGGAGCCCGCGCGGCGGCGGTACGGGCGAAGGCGCTGCGTGCGGCGATTGAGGAGGCCAATCACCGCTACTACGTGCTCGATGCGCCGACCATCAGCGACGCCGAGTACGACCGGCTGTTCCGCGAGCTGCAGGACCTCGAGGCGCAGCACCCCGAGCTCGCCACCTTCGACTCGCCGACGCTGCGGGTGGGGGCGGCGCCGCTGGAGGCGTTCGGGACGGTGCGACATCGCGTCCCGATGCTCTCGCTCAACAACGCCTTCAAGGACGAGGAGGTCGAGGCGTTCGACCGGCGCGTTCGCGAGGGGCTCGGCGCCGGACCGGTCGAATACGCCTGCGAGCCCAAGTTCGACGGACTCGCGATCAGCCTCGTTTACGACCGCGGCGTGTTCGCGCAGGGCGCGACGCGCGGGGACGGTTACGAGGGCGAGGACGTTACCGCCAACCTGCGCACGGTCAAGAGCATCCCGCTCCGGCTGCACACCGCGCACGCCCCACGGCTGCTCGAGGCGCGCGGCGAGGTGATCATCTACCGGCGCGACTTCGAACGGCTCAATGCCCGGCAGCGCGAGCAGGGCGCGAAGGAGTTCGCCAATCCCCGCAATGCGGCGGCGGGGGGGCTCCGCCAGCTCGACTCCAGGATCACGGCGAGCCGGCCGTTGCGGTTCTTCGCATACGGGCTCGGAGAAACCGAGGGGCTGCACGATGCCCAGACGCAGTCGGGCGTGCTCGAGCTTCTCGACGAGCTCGGCTTGCCGGTGTGCGCGGAGCGCCGCACCGTGCAGGGGGTAGAGGGCCTGCTCGCTTACTACCGTGAGCTCGCGGCCAAGCGCGCCGGGCTGCCCTACGACGTCGATGGGGTCGTCTACAAGGTGAACCGACTCGCCGATCAGGAGCGGCTTGGGTTCGTGGCGCGCGCGCCGCGGTTCGCGGTCGCGCACAAGTTTCCGGCCGAGGAGGCCACGACGCGGCTCGTCGCGATCGAGGTGCAGGTCGGGCGCACCGGAGCGATCACGCCGGTGGCGCGGCTGGAGCCCGTGTTCGTCGGGGGCGTGACGGTGACCAACGCGACGCTGCACAACGAGGACGAGCTCCATCGCAAGGACATCCGCGTCGGCGACACGGTCGTCGTGCGCCGCGCCGGGGATGTGATCCCTGAGGTGGTGCGCGCAGTGCCCGGCAGCCGGAAGCCGCATGCGCCCCTGTTCCATGTTCCGGCGCGATGCCCCGTCTGCGGGTCGGCGGTCTTGCGGTTGCCGGACGAGGCGGTGGCGCGCTGCACCGGCGGCCTGTTCTGCCCGGCGCAACGCAAGCAGGCGCTGCTGCATTTCGCCTCGCGGCGTGCGCTGGATATCGAAGGGCTGGGTGAGAAACTGGTGGACCAGCTGGTGGACGCGGGAATGGTGAAGACCCCTGCGGATCTCTATGCGCTCGACCCTGCGGGGCTCGCGGCGCTCGAGCGCATGGGCGAAAAGTCGGCGCAAAACGTCCTCGCCGCGCTCGAGCGCTCCAAGCGCACGACCCTGGCGCGCTTCATCTACGCACTCGGCATTCGCTCGGTCGGCGAGGCGACCGCGCGCGATCTCGCGCGGCACTTCGGGGCCCTGGATCCGCTGGTCGCTGCCGACGAAGAGGCGCTGCAGGAAGTCGAGGACGTCGGTCCGGTGGTCGCGATGTCGATCCGGCGCTTTTTTGCCGAGAAGCACAACCGCGACGTGATTGATGCGCTGCGGCGCCACGGTGTGCGCTGGGAGGAAGGCAAGGCGCGGCCCGCCGCGCCGGCGGGACGCCTTGCCGGCAAGACTTTCGTGCTGACCGGCACGCTGCCGGACATGACCCGCGACGAGGCTGCGGCATTGATCACGTCGCGCGGCGGGAAAGTCACCGGATCGGTGTCGAAGAAGACCGACTATGTCGTCGCCGGCGCGGATGCGGGCAGCAAGCTCGCGAAGGCGGAGGCGCTCGGGATAGCGGTGCTCGACGAGGACGGTTTGAGCAAGCTCCTGAAAGGGTGAGGTGGACGCAAGATGCGAGTGATGACCAAGGCAGTGTTTCCGGTGGCGGGTCTGGGGAGCCGCTTTCTCCCGGCGACGAAGGCGAGTCCGAAAGAGATGATGCCGATCGTCGACAAGCCGCTGATCCAGTACGCGGTCGAGGAGGCGGTCGCCGCGGGCCTCACCGAGATGATCTTCATCACCGGGCGGCACAAGCGCGCGATCGAAGACCACTTCGACAAGGCCTACGAGATCGAGAGCGAGCTCGCGAGCCGCGGCAAGAAGGAGTTGCTCGATCTGGTGCAAGGCATCCTGCCGCCGAACGTGAGTTGCATCTACATCCGCCAGCCCGAGCAGCTGGGACTCGGGCACGCGGTGCTCTGCGCGAAACCGGTGATCAACGACGAGCCGTTTGCGGTGATCCTCGCGGATGACCTGATCGACGGCGACCCGCCCGTCGTGCAGCAGATGGCCGAGGTGTTCGCGCGCGAAGGGCGGTCCGTGCTCGGTGTTCAGGAGGTGCCGCGCAGCCAGACGGCCAGCTACGGAATCGTGCGCTCGACCCGGATCGACGACCGGCTCGAGTCGGTCGAAGGCATCGTCGAGAAGCCGCGGCCCGAGGCGGCCCCGTCAACCCTCGCGGTGGTCGGGCGGTACGTTCTGACCCCGCGCATCTTCCATCACCTCCAGCACGGGAAGCCCGGGGCCGGTGGAGAGATCCAGCTCACCGACGCGATCGCGTCGCTGCTCGGCGAGGAGCGCATCCTCGCCTACCGCTTCAAGGGCACCCGGTACGACTGCGGATCCAAGCTCGGGTATTTGCAGGCCACCGTGGCGCTGGGGCGCAAGCACCCCGAGGTCGGGGAGGAGTTCAGCGCCTGGCTCGCGGCCGGCGGCGGTTGATGCCATGCGGGCTCCATGCGCCCGACCTTCCGCTATACTCAGCACGTTAGCAATCGCTAATATTCCGGAGGGGATATGGCCGACAAGCTCATGATCGTGATGGTGAACACCGACCCGCGGAACGGTTCGGAGCTCGGGGCGCCGTTCTTCCAGGCGACGGTCGCCGCCGCGATGGAATACGAGGTCGAGGTGATCATGACCGGGCGTGCCGGAGAGCTGGCGATCAAGGGCGTCGCCGAAAAGCTCAAGATCAAGGAAGACTCGCCCAAGAACGTCTACGACTTCATCAAGGACGCGCATGAGGCGGGCGTGAAATTCAAGGTGTGCACGCCGACGCTCGACCTGTGGGGCAAGGAGTTGATCCCCGAGATCGAAGAGACGGTGGGCGGCGCATATGTAATCTCGCAGGCGATGGACGACGACGTCGTCACCTTCACCTATTGAGGCGCCCGCGCCCGATGCTCTCGGCCGAGCAGGCCTGGAAGATGCTGGAGGAGGCCGAGCTCGTCTGTTCCGCGGAGGAAGTCGATCGGGCCATCGATCGGCTCGCCGCGGAGATCACGTCCCGCTTCCGCGACGCCTACCCGCTGGTCCTGTGCGTGATGAACGGCGCGCTTTTCTTTTGCGGCAAGCTCCTTCCGCTCCTGCGGTTCCCGCTGCACCTCGACTATGTGCACGCCTCGCGCTACGGCGCCGACATCGACGGGCGCCAGGTCCGATGGAAGGTGGAGCCCGGCGAGATGGTGAAGGACCGCGCGGTGCTGGTCGTGGACGACATCCTCGATGCGGGCGACACGCTTGCCGCGATCAAGGCCAAGGTGTGCGAGCGCGGCGCCGCCTCCTGCCACGTGGCGGTGCTCACCGACAAGCTCACCGGGCGGCCGAAGCCGATCGATCCGGACTTCGTCGGATTGCGCATCCCCGATCGCTTCGTGTTCGGCTGCGGCCTCGATGCGTACGGCTCGTGGCGTAACCTGCCGGCCCTCTACGCCTTGAAGCAATGACGCTCGCCATCATCGGCGGCAGCGGGCTCACGCAGCTCGCGAGCCTCGGCATGACCCATCGCAAAGCCGTCCGGACGCCGTATGGCGAGCCGTCCGGTGCGCTCACCTTCGGTCGCCTCAGGGACCGCGAGGTGATCTTCCTCGCGCGCCACGGCTACGGGCACACGATCCCGCCGCACGAGGTCAACTATCGGGCGAACATCTGGGCGTTGCGCGAGGGAGGGGCGACCGAGATCGTGTCGGTCGCCTCCGTCGGCGGGATCCGACCCGACATCGGTCCGGGCATGCTGGTCGTGCCGCACCAGATCATCGACTACACATGGGGGCGTCGCTCGACGTTTTTCGAGGGAGGCGATGTCCCGGTCACCCACGTCGATTTCACCCAGCCGTACGCCGAAACGGTGCGTGGAAAGATCCTGGCCGCCGCGCGCGCCTGCGGCGAGGCGGTGCTCGATGGCGCGGTCTACGCGGCCACCCAGGGGCCGCGCCTCGAGACCGCCGCCGAGATCGATCGGCTCGAGCGCGACGGCGCGGAGGTGGTGGGCATGACGGGCATGCCCGAGGCGGTGCTCGCGCGCGAGATCGATCTCGCGTACGCGACGATCACGGTGGTGGTCAACCACGCCGCGGGTCGGGGAGAGAGCGCCGGCGGAATCCGGCTTGAGGGCATCGAGCAGATGCTCCATAAGACCATCGCGCGGGCGCGGCAAGTCATCGAGCAGCTGGTGAGCTCCGAATGATCCGCCCCGTGCTGCGCATGGGCGATCCGATCCTGCTCGGGCGGGCGCAACCGGTGAGCGCGTTCGACACGCCGGAGCTGCACGCGCTGCTTGCGGACATGCGTGACACGATGGCGCATCTCAACGGCGCCGGGCTCGCCGCGCCGCAGATCGGGGTCGGCCTGCGCGTGGTGATCTTCGGCGTGCACGCCAATCCGCGCTATCCCGACGCCGAGGAGGTTCCGGATACGGTCCTGATCAACCCGGTGCTCGAACCGATCGGCGACGAACTGGTCGAGGGGTGGGAAGGCTGCCTGTCGGTGCCGGGCATGCGCGGGCTGGTGCCGCGCTATCGGCAGCTCCGCTATCGGGGTTTCGACGAGAGGGGCGCGGCCATCGACCGGACGGTTGCCGACTTCCATGCACGCGTCGTGCAGCACGAGGTCGACCATCTTGACGGCATTCTGTATCCGCGCCGCATCCGTGACCTGACCAAGTTCGGGTTTATCGACGCGCTGTTTCCCGGGCAGGACCTCGGCGAGGACTGAGATGAAACCGATGCCGAAGGCATCGCTTTCCCTGACTTCGGGGAGCACGAGGGGGCGCCGCGCAGCGGCTTTGCCCCCTCGTCACGTGCAGTACTGAGCGCGCTACTGCAGCGCCTCGAGCAGCTCCTGTTCGAGCTGGAGCATCACCCGCGAGTTGCTCAACGCCTCGCCGCTGACCAGGAAGACGTCCTCGGCGCGCTCACCGAGCGTGACGATCTTCGCGGTGTGCAGGTCGAGGCGGTACTTGCTGAAGAGGAGCGCGATCGCGTAGAGCAGCCCCGGTCGATCTCCCGCGGTGATCGACAGCGAATGGTAAGTCCCCTTCTCGTCGGGACGGACGTGCACCTCGGGCATGATCGGAAAGTGCTTGAGCTGCCGCGACACGCGCCCGCGCGACGTCGGTCCGAGCGGCGCCTGCCGCACCAGCCGCTCGGCGAGGTCGTGCTCGATCAGGCTGATCATTTCGCGATAGTGGGGCGAGGCGCCGGAGCCGAGCACGAGGAACGTGTCGAGCGCATAGCCGTGACGGGTCGTGTGAATCTTCGCATCCGCGATCGAGTAGCCGATCGATTCGAAGTAGCCGCAGATGCGCGCGAACAGCTCCGGCTGGTCCCGCGCATAGATCATGACCTGCAATCCTTCGCCGATCGGCGACAGGCGCGCCTTCACGACCGGCTGGCCGGAATCGACGCGGAAGTGCAGGTTGCGGGTCTGCCAGGCGATCTCGTTCGGGTCGTGGCGCAGGAAGTAGGCGACGTCGAGCTCCCTCCAGAGCCGCTCCCCCACCTGGTCGGAGAGCGCGTACAGGCGCAAGAGCCGCAGCGCCTCGGCCTGCTTGGTCTGAACGTCCACGTCGTAGCTGACGCCGTCGCCGCGCAGCACGCGTCGGGTCAGACGGAAGAGATCCTCCAGCAGCTTGCCCTTCCAGGCGTTCCACACCTTCGGGCTGGTGCCGCGGATGTCGGCGACCGTGAGCAGGTACAAGGCCACTAGCCGCCGCTCCGTCTGCACGAGCGCGGCGAAGTCGCGGATCACGTCGGGATCCGAAAGGTCCTTCTTCTGCGCCACCGAAGACATCGCGAGATGGTGCTCGACGAGAAACTCGACCAGCCGTACATCGTCGTGCGCGATGGCGTGCGCGCGGCAGAAGCGCCGGGCATCGAGCATGCCGAGCCGCGAGTGGTCGCCGCCGCGGCCCTTGGCGATGTCGTGAAACATCGCGGCCACGTACAGCAGCCAGTGCCGCTCGAAATTGGCGATCAGGCGGCTGCACAAGGGGTACTCGTGCGCGAACTCGACCATCGTGAAGCGCCGAACGTTGCGAATGACCTGCAGGATGTGCTGGTCCACCGTGTAGACGTGGAAGAGGTCGTGCTGCATCTGGCCGACGATGCGGCCCCA
>Ga0105107_10001138_pt1 | contig 17297 bp, 9 predicted proteins | sample PPLLaktember2015_6_FD_79335 | JGI IMG/M metagenome (GOLD analysis project Ga0105107, IMG submission 79335) | Freshwater sediment microbial communities from Prairie Pothole Lake near Jamestown, North Dakota, USA - PPLs Lake P8 Core (1) Depth... | ecosystem: Environmental > Aquatic > Freshwater >...
CTGAAATATGAAATCAGAGGGCCGGAACTGGCTTTTTTTCATAACGTTTTTCCTGCTTCTATTACAGGACTTCCTGGTCATTATGTTGAAAATGTTATTCTTGAGAACATCCGTATCATTTATCCCGGCAGGGCTAACAAAGGTTATGCATATCTTCCTGTGCACCGTCTTGAAGATGTCCCGGAGAGTGAATCGGAATATCCTGAATTCCATATGTTTGGCGAACTTCCCTCATGGGGCTTTTATGTGCGGCATGTTAAAGGGTTGACAATGAGAAACTTTGATCTAAAAGTGCTGGAACACGATTTCAGACCAGCTTTTGTTTTTGATGATGTAAAAGACCTGAATATGGTTCTGATCAGAATATCAGATACAAATAAAAATCCCAAGATTATTCTGAGAGATGTTCCAGGCTCAAATATTCAGAATATCATAATTCCGGAATCTACTGATAATGTAATTAAGGCTGTAAAATGAGAATATACAGGCTGAAACTTTAGAATAGCAGGATCCAGAGATTAGTGACGGAAATTCCAATCAGGATAAAGCCGGAAGCCGGAAGCCGGAAGCCGGAAGCCGGAAGCCGGAAGCCGGAAGTCAGGAACAGGGATTCTTACGACTGCATAGCATAAATAAAAATAGTTTTGGAAATAAAAAAATTAGGGTTTAATTTTATTTTCAATTCTGACCGACTAACCTAAACCTTGAAGCCTATGCAAAAAATCAATCATTCATGCTTTAGGATGACAATCAGTTAATTCTTCGTGATTTTCTTTTTCATTTACCTAATTAAATCTACTAAATCTTATGGAAGTTGGTTTTAATTCCGGGGTACGAACTCTGTTGTACCTCAAAAAGTTATTGATGAAGCTTAAGATCACAATCATTGTGGTTGTGTTCGGAGCTTCATGTATCTATGCCTCGCCAGGCACCGGAAATGCCAAAGATAGAGGCTACCCGGCAGATAAGCTGCAACAGATGACAGTCTCCGGGAAAGTTACAGATGCAGAAGACGGTTCAACTATGGCAGGAGTAAATGTCCTTGTCAGAGGTACGACTGTCGGTGTTCTTACCGATATCGGGGGGAATTACACCATTACAATACCAGAAAGGAATGCTGTTCTGGTGTTCTCATTTATCGGATATAATACACTTGAGCGGGCATTGTCAGGAGAGACCACGGTCAATGTCTCACTTGCTGAATCTACAACGGCGCTCGATGAAGTAATCGTAATCGGTTATGGGACTCAACGGAAAAGTGACCTGACCGGTTCTGTAACAAGGGTCGCTATGGATGAGAAAGCAGCAACCCTTGCAGTTACAAACTTCGCTCAGGCCATGACCGGTGCTGCTTCGGGGATTAATGTTGCAAATACAGGTCTTGCTGGAAGTGAACCGGATATTTCAATAAGGGGAAGAACTTCTTTGTCAGCAAACGATGAACCGCTAATTGTCCTTGATGGCATTATCTATAATGGCTGGATCTCCGATATAAATGTCAGTGATATTGAGTCGGTAGATATACTTAAAGATGCCAGTGCTGCAGCAGTTTATGGATCAAGATCGGCCAACGGGGTAATGCTTATAACGACTAAAAAAGGAAGATCTGAAAAACCTGTCATAGGATTTAATATGTACTATGGATATCAGGATCAGACTAATAGTCCTATGAGAGTGATGAATGCCGAAGAGTATGCAATCAGACTTGTGGACTATTATTATCAGCAGGATCTTTATGCCTGGTATAAAACCAATCCGGAAAGCGATGCAGGGAAACCTGTCAGACCCGATATAACAAACCGTGAGCTTGTAGCTGCCAAGCTGAGAACATCCGAAGAGAGGGATAATTACATTGCGGGAAATGAAATCGACTGGGTGGATGAGGTCTTGCGAATTGCACCGATACAGAATTACAACCTCAGCTTATCAGGGAAAAGTGACAGATCAAATTATTTTCTTTCAACCTCTTATGCAAATGAAGAGGGGATCCAGCTGAATGACCAGTACAAGAGGATCACACTTCATGCCAATGTCGAGAGTAAAGTTGCCGATTGGCTGACTGTAGGATTCGTATCGTCTTATACTCACCATGACTGGTCAGGAATAGAAGCAAGCCTTGATAATGCCAGGGATTGCAGTCCTCTGGCCAATAATAAGATCGGTCAACCGGATTATGAGATGTTCCTTACCGGAGAGGTTTATATGACTTATCCCCTGGTTTATTTGAATATAATAAATAAAAACTATGGTGATGTATTGTTTCTGGTAGGTAATTCCAAAATAACAGTTCCATGGATAAAGGGATTGACCTATGAATTTAATTATTCTACTACCCAGTCCCATGGTACAGATAACACTTTTCACCCCGTTAATACTCCTGATGGTCGTACAAACAAAGGACAGGCTATAAAGAATCCAACCGAAGAAAGGAACTGGATCTTTAACAATATTATTACTTATTTAAGGACATTCGGTGACCACCAGGTTAATGCCACTTTGCTTTACAGCCGTGAGAACCGTCATGCACAGGAGACAGAAGTTACTGTTCAGGGATTTGACAATGATGTTCTTGGTTTTAATAACCTGGGACTTGGAACACTTGTAACTGCTGCATCAGAAGCCTGGGAAGAAAACAGTCTTTCATACATGGCGAGAGCAAATTACATATATAAGAACCGCTATATGATAACAGGTACCGTTCGCAGGGATGGTTATTCAGGTTTCGGAGTAAACACCAAATTTGCTACTTTCCCGTCGGTCTCGCTCGGCTGGGTAGCATCCGAAGAATCATTCCTCAGGGACATTCAATGGCTTTACCTGAAATTGAGGACGTCTTACGGGAAAAACGGGAACCAGGGAATCGGCCGTTATTCAAGTTTCTCGAGAATGTCTACCAACTCTTATATATATGGTGCCAATACTGCAGTCGGCGTCTGGCCCAGCAGCCTGGGAAATGTTGACCTGAGCTGGGAATCGACCGCATCACTGAATCTGGGGATAGATTATGGATTATTCGACAGGAGAATTTCCGGTTCAATAGATTTATACACTGCAGAAACAACTGATGTGCTTGTACGAAGGACTCTTCCCCCGACAACCGGCTACGCAAATGTGTGGACAAATATCGGAGCCATAGCAAACAAAGGTATTGAGCTTGAAATTAATTCAATTAACCTTGACGGTAAAGTAGGATGGGAGACAAATTTTGTCTTTTCACTCAACAGGGATAAGATCACCAAACTTTATGGTGATGAAAATGACAAGGATATTGGTAACGAATGGTTTGTAGGGGAACCTATCACCGCTGAATATGATTATGAAATGGCAGGAGGTCTCTGGACCGAGGAGGAGCTCTACAGCGGAAATATTCTCGCAAACTGGTATCCCGGGCAGTATAAATATGTTGATATGGATAAAAACGGTTCAATTGAACCGACTTATGACAGGAAAATTATTGGATACCGTACACCAAGTTACAGGTTCAGCTTAAATAATACTTTAACTTACAAGAACTTTTCCCTTTCATGCTTCATAAATTCAATACAGGGAGGCAAAAATTATTATATAGCGAATAATGCTTCTGTTGTAAATGTTGACTTCCGTTCAGATAATGTCCTCAGGATTAATGCTTCTGCAGTACGTCCATACTGGACACCTGATAACGGGGTAGACAATGCTACCGGGGTATATAACTCACCTGCTGTGTCAAGCGGGATCTATGAGAGCAGGAGTTTTGTGAGGTTACAGGATGTTTCCGTGTCGTACAAGTTCGGCACTAATTTACTCAGGACACTAAAGCTCCAGTCATGTCAGTTCTATATAGCCAGCAAGAATCCCTATGTCTGGACTAAATGGTCAGGCTGGGATCCTGAATCAGGTACCAGCGATGAACCGGTGATGAGGAACTTAACTGCAGGTTTCAGAGTTACATTCTAATCTGATTTTCACTATGGGTAAATGTTTAATAATGAAACCTAAAAAAACAAAACGATGAAAAAATACTTATGTAAAATAAGCAGAAAGTGGACAGTCCTTGCAGGTAGTCTGTTATTAATGCTTTCTTCCTGTAATGAAGTAGATATACTGAAGGAGACTCCCCTCGATTTTCTTGCACCCGAGAACGCTTATACAACGGTTGCAGGGATCAGACAGGGTATTTCAGGATTGCATTACACATTCCGTAACTACTGGTTCTGGGGTGATCAGGACCAGGGGAGCATGTGGAGAGGTGTTGGAACTGATGTAGCCTTTCACGGGGAGGATCCCAACAGCACACGCTTTTTATGCAACTATGTAAATTACCTGGTCCCGGGATCGTCATATGTTTTACAGTACTGGACCCGGAATTATGAACTGATCCAAAGAGCCAATGTACTTATTGAACAGGTAGATAATTCAGATCCGGCCATCTGGTCGGGTGATGCCCAGAAGAATGCATTCAAAGCTGAGGCTATGTTTTTCAGGGCTTATGCTTACCGTATCCTGGTTTCATACTTTGGTGATGTACCGCTTGTAACTGAAGTCATCAAGTCAGCCAAAGCTGATTTTACAAGAACCCCTAAAGCCGATGTTTACAAACAAATAGAAGATGATCTTGTATTTGCCAGTGATAATCTGCCCGGGCGGGGAGATGAAGAGGCTCCCGGCAGGATCACTCAGGCCGCTGCCTGGCATCTTCTGACCGAGGTATATCTGAACCAGGGTAAGTTTCAACCGGCTGTGGATGCAGCTTCTGAAATAATAGATGGTGGTGAGTATGGTCTGATGACATCACGTTTCGGGGCACAGAATGATGTTTTCGGGTCAGGCGACGTTTACTATGACCTTTTCAGGTATGGAAATCAGAACTTACCTGAGAATAAGGAGACCATATGGGCAATACAGTTTGAACCGCTGGTTACCGGAGGTGCTTCCTGGAGCGGTGAAAGAGGCATGGGCCCTGCTTATTTCAGGTGGGGGAATGCCCCTGATGGTAAAAAAGCTTTTCGCGGTGAACTTGTAGCCGGTAAATATACCGGTTATTCTGATACACTGGGTCGCCCTGTATCATGGGTTCATCCCACTGATTATGCTGCATACACGATATGGAACCGGAGCGGCTGGGATCAGGATATAAGGAATGCCAAACACAGCATAAAGCGGAAATTCTATTTCGATAATCCGGAATCCATTTATCATCAGCAACAGCTTACATTCGACCTTTTTGCTGCTGAATATGATGCAGGCAAACGAGATCCGATGAGGGATTCATCCCAGTATATATACCCTTATTTCATGAAGTTTGCTGATCCCTGTAACCATTTTGATAATCCGGCACAATCAGGCGGCGGGTATACACACCAGGATGTTTATGCAATGCGTGTTGCAGAAACGTACCTGCTACGTGCTGAAGCGCATCTTGGTCTGGGGCGAACAGACCTTGCAACGGCTGATATAAATGCAGTCAGAAGCAGAGCTAATGCACCACCTGTTTTGGAAGCAGATGTTGATATCGAGTATATTCTCGATGAGCGTGCCAGGGAGCTCTATGGAGAAGAATGGAGGCATATTACCCTGCGAAGAATGGGGTTACTTGTTCAGAGAGTAAGGCAATACAATAACAATCCCAAAAATCCGACCTTAAATATTCAGGATTATCATATTTTGTGGCCAATACCACTTTCGCAGATCGACCTGAATATTGATGCCGAGTTTCCTCAGAATCCGGGATATCCTCAATAATCTGATCAGTATCAGATATTATTTTCAGATTACATCAGCAGGCAGAACCCAACGCCCGCTGATGTTTTTTGATATAAGCTGATATTATATTATGATTGAATCCTAGTGCTAATAATTGTTAAATGAGTTAAAAGTGTTTGTTTTAACAATTGGAATAAATAACTTTATAAGATACTTTAACCTTGAAAATCAAATTACATAATCACCCTAATAGGAACGAATATGGAAAAACAAACTATTTCAAGACGTAAATTCTTAGGTACTGCCGCAACGGCAGTTGCGGCAATTGCTGTGATACCGGCAGGTTATTCCTGTGCATCCGGCAACAAGCAGAAAAAACCAAATTCCAAAGTTGCAGGTGTACAGCTTGGATGTACTACCTATAGTTATCGTGGTATGCCACATAAAGTTGAGGATGTAATTGGGTATCTACTGATTGCTGGTATTAATTCGATTGAATTAAGGCTTGTTGCCGAGGAGGATCTGGGAATACCGGCAATGCCTCAGAGGCCGCGGGGTGTGCAAATGACTGATCAGGAAAAAGCCGATCTTGCCAAAGCCATGGATACAGCCAGGGAGGCGCAGCGACAGTGGAGGCTTTCCCTGCCTATGTCAAAATATGAAGAAATGCGTAAAAAGTTCAATAATGCCGGGATTGATGTTCATATAGCCAAGTTTGCTCCTTCTTCCTGGTCGGATGAAGAGATAGATTATGCATACACTGCTGCCAAAGCGCTGGGAACAATAGGTATAACCGATGAATACAGTGAGACAGCGATCCAGCGCCTGGGCAAATTCGCTGAAAAGCATAAGAGCCTGGCTATGTACCATACTCATGGTCAGCCGGCAGAACCCGGATTTTCCTTCGATCCTATCTTTACATATTCACCTGCCAATATGCTCAACCTTGATGCCGGGCACTATTATGGAGCAACAGGATTGCATCCAAACGATATAATAATAAAGTATCACGACAAGATGCGCAGCATTCACATAAAAGACAAGACAGGGCCGAAAAGCACGCCTGCGGGTGCCAATATGCCTTTTGGTAAAGGTGAAACACCAATTGCCGATATATTACTTCTTCTCAAGAAGGAAAAATGGCCAATCAGTGTGGATATAGAGCTTGAGTATCCCATTCCGGATGGTTCGGATGCAGCGAAGGAAGTTGCAAAATGTGTGGAATATATGAGGAACATACTGGAGTGAGGTATTAAAGTTGGGGTTATCCTTGCATGAGAAAGATTCTTAAATAATAAAGATTCTTAAGTGATAATGAATATCAAATAAGAATGAATATCAAATAAGAATGAATCATAAATAATAATAAATCTCAAATAAGAATCATTCTTAACTAATAATCATTCTTAACTAATAATCATTCTCAAATAATAATCAATCCAAATAAGAAACCAAACCAGGAAAATCAATGAGAAGACGGGAATTTGTCAACAGATCAGCCTCAGCTGCCGGAGGTGTCATGGCAGCTCCTGCATTTGTCAGGAATATGATCACAAGGAGTCCTAACGAGAGGATCAATATAGGACTTGCCGGAATCAGCGGGAACCGTGTTAAGGTCAGAGGTATGATAAATGGAAGAGGTATTGTCCATATTAACACTTATGCCAGGATTCCAAATGTCATGATTAAAACAGTCTGTGATGTGGATGAAAGATTATTTCCGGGAGTTGTTACCAATGTGGAGAAACTGTTCGGTGCAAAGCCACAAACGGAAGTCGACTTCCGCAGACTTCTGGATGACAAGGATCTGGATGTTATTTCTATTGCAACTCCTGACCACTGGCATGCACTTATGACTGTGTGGGCATGCCAGGCAGGAAAGGATGTATATGTTGAAAAACCTGTCTGCCATAATGTCGCTGAAGGCCGTAAAATGGTTGAAGCAGCAAGAAAATACAACCGTATTGTCCAGTCGGGGATCTGCTACAGGAGCAGCAAAGCAGTCAGGGAAGGAATAAAATTTGTACATGACGGGAAACTTGGTAAAGTTTACATGGCAAAGGGAACCACCTACAGGTACCGTGTACCCATTGAGCACGTTCCTGATAGCCCGATTCCTGATGGCGTTCACTGGGATCTCTTCCTTGGTCCGGCTCCGTATCGCCAGTTCAATGAAAACAGATACATATACCAGTGGCACTGGTACTGGGATACAGGTACGACTGAGTACGGAAATAACGGCATTTACAGGATGGATACCGTCCGCTGGGCGTTGAATAAAAACACCCACCCGGTAAAAATCCACTGCTCCGGAGGTAAGTTTTGCCGGGATGATGATCAGGAAGTACCCAATACCCTTGTTGCCAGCTATGAATATGAAGATGGCATTATTGTTCAGAATGAGATGAGGAGTCTTCCCACCAATCCTGAAGGGTTATCAGATTCCGGAGATTGCTTCCTTTATAGTGATCTGGGCTGGATGACATTTAATGGTAATGGGTACAAAACATATTTTGGTACGAAAAATGAACCGGGTCCTGCAAAATCCGAAAATGACATTCCGCCTGAGGAAAGAAGTGATGGCTGGAAGAATTTAATCGACTGCGTACGTAGCAGGAAAAGGGAAGATCTTGATAATGATATCCTTGAGGGTCATATGTCGGCGGCGCTGGGACATCTTGGTGTGATATCGTACCGGACCGGAAGGAAACTGGTTTTTAATCCTGAAACAGAGAAGTTTGTCAAAGATCCTGAAGCTGACAAACTTCTGACGCGTACATACAGGAAGCCATATGTAATGCCTGATAAGGTATAGCATAATCCAATAAAGATGAAATTAAGGTTGCCGGCAATACTTTTATTAATTGTCCTTCAGTTTCTTCCAGGAATTTCATATGGGCAGAAGGCAAATAAAAAAATTACCATCACCGGTAAAGTAACGGATGCAACAGGGAAACCTGTTTCAGGTGCTGTCATTTTTATTGATAAAGTTAAAACGGATGTGTTAACGGATGGACAAGGATATTACAAAATAAAAGTGAAGCCTGATGCAAAAGAGATACTGGCCTTCACACTTTTCTACGGAGTTTCTGAAAAAGTTATTAACAGCCTGACAAACATTGATTTTATTCTCACAGGTGAGAATCAGGGAGAAAAGATTAAAGTAGCTGATAAAAAGCCTGTTAGTCCAGGAAATGAGACTTCCGGAAAGCAGGAAACCACCAGGATTAAGGGGTTTGACCCGGATGATGTAAGAAATGCCAGTTACCAGACGATTTATGACATGATACGAGGCAGGTTTGCCGGTGTGGAGGTAAGCGGTAAAAGTATCAGAATTATGGGGTCATCATCCCTGAATGTAAGCACCGAACCTCTTTTTGTGATTGATGGTGTAATTGTAAACAATATTGATAATATCTCTCCCCAAACTGTGAAATCCATCGAGGTTCTGAAAGGCCCTGATGCCACGGTTTACGGTACAAGGGGTTCTAATGGAGTAATTGTTATTACACGAATAACCGGGAAAGACAGATAAGAATCCGGGTTTTATTCGATATAATGGAAATAATACCAGTAGGTGCCTGAATAATTGGGATGCAACAGGTCACGTGCGTCAGAATTATTAAGATAGATCTTTGCATAAGCATCCATTCCTGACATAACACTCTTACTTATTTTAAAACGGCTTCCGGAGAGGGGATCACTATTGGTGAGACTCATGAAAAACAGTATCGCTTCCTGGTATGAGACCGGCATTTCCCGGTAATTTTGTTTCTCCATAACAGGAAGTAAGTTTACAAATTTATCCAGCTCTCTGTTCATCAGATACCAGGCAGCAAGGTACTCAAAAGCAATTCTGTTATTGGGATTATCCCTTAAAAGCCGGTGGAGGATACTTTCAATATCCTCAATATGAAAAAAGAAATCCTCCCTGACAAGTAACTTTTTTTTCTCCCCCCAGTCGGGATGGTTGCTGATCATCTTTTCATTATAAAGATATTTTTGTGTATCCTCGGCCCATTTGCGGTAAAAAAGTGTCTTTTCAAGCAGCCTTAAGTATTTCTCCGATACCTTATAGTGACCATTAATAAGGTTTGTCTCTGCAAGTCTTTTGATTGTTCGCACTGTCTTTTCCATATCCGGCATCACCTCCATACTCTCGAAAGCATACTGCTGAGAGGCATTAATGAGTCCAAGATGATAGAAGATCTCATTTCCCATCATCGGAGTGATGAATTCCTTATTAAATGGCAGAAAAAGACCTTCTGTTCCATGCTGTTCATAATTAAAGAGTTTATCACCTATCTGGCCGGTCTTTGCAAGTGAAAGATTGAACATTGCCAGGGACAGAAAGTTCCGGGGATATTTTTTTTCAGCATGTGTAATGACCTCTTTCCACTTCTGGTTTTTCACCAGGTAGTCGTACGTCATTATTTCTTCTGCATCAAAATCCACCCAGACTTTGAGCCCATAGAAACATGTTAATGACAATACAGTAATTTGTGCAAACAACGAGTACTTTCTACCAGGAAATTCTGATGGTATCAGGGAACAGATTGCCATCAGGAGTGCAGGAATCGCAAACAGGACAGGCAGGATCCATGGAATTTTATCAGGAATATTATGATAAAATTCACTCATGAACGCAAGCTTAACCGGCTGAAAGATAATATATTGCATGATCAATAATGGAAATCCAGCTGCAACAGCAAAATAGACCAGAAGGAACCAGGGATTAATTTGGTTTACGGAGGAAGGACTGACAGTTATCTTCCCGGCTGTTTTCTTTTCTGAATCGAAGGAAGGAATTAGTTCAAAGGCCAGCATGATCAATAACAGGCTAATATAAGATCCGCCCAGCAGATGGTAAACCAACGGGATCAGGAAAAGTCCTGAAAGGAACCGATGCTTTTTGTTCCTGATCTTTGTATAAAACAATCCCAGCAGCAATGCACCCGTAAAGCCTGTTATTGCTGACAGGGGAAACAAATCACTGCACAGGATAAATCCTGAAATCAGAGCAGGAAGAAATGTAAGGGGATGCAAAGAGTTATAAGGATTTATCCTGGAAAGGAGACATTTTGTAATATGCCGGATTGCCAGCAACAGGAGGGCAATGATCAATGCACCGGAAATCGGCAGATGGTAAAACTGAGTCAGAAATCCACCGATATAACCGTTAAATCCACCCGGCAATTTCAATTTCTCAAGAAAAAAATCATCTGTCAGTAAAAACAATTGCAGTTGCTCCGTAAAGAGAAGGTGATGATCATAGAAAATAGCAAAAAAGGTAAAGACCGCAATACCAAATGCCAATGAAGAGATTAATTCGACGTTCAGAAATAACCTGAGATCTCTGGTTTGCTCCTTACCCATAAATTATGTAAATTGATGCCTGAATTTTTAGGGTATCTTTTAAATGCAGTACTAATATACGACTTACAACTTGAATATTTCTTGATAGATTGTCTTTGTATGGGAAACAGTTAGTTTTGTATCACGACAATCAGGTAGCGATAATTTCAAAATTGAAAATTATGAAAAACATTAGTATTACGGGAATTACCAGATATACGGGATTATTGAGAGGAATCCTTATTTTATCTTTAATTATTCCACAGATAAGCAGTGTATATTCGCAGAGTGAACTTGATGTGATCAGGAACAGCTGGCTGGAATACAGCGATGCCCCAAATTCATTGTATCATTATCTTACAGGTCAGGCTTATGACCTTCTGGCTCAAAGAGAGGATAAAATTTCGAAGTTTAAGACCGTCGCTGAATGGCAGGAAAGACAGAAGATGATCCGTGAAACTCTGATGGACATTGTTGGTCCTTTCCCGAAAAAGACTCCCCTGAATCCCAGAATTACGAGGACCATCGATAAAGGCAATTATAAAGTTCAGCATATCATTTTTGAGTCACAGCCGCTATTCTATGTAACATCATCATTATATATTCCATCTGGTATAAACCGGCGCAACAGGGCACCGGCCGTTATTTATTGCAGCGGACATTCAGTTGAGGGGTACAGAAGCGCTGTTTATCAGCATGTTATACTGAATCTTGTAAAGAAAGGATTTGTTGTTTTTGCATTTGATCCGGTCGGTCAGGGGGAGCGGCTGGAGTATTTTGATCAGAAAACCGGTAAATCTGCGATCGGAGGCCCGACAAAAGAACATTCTTATCCTGGAGCCCAGGCTTTTATTACCGGCAGTTCACAGGCAAGATATATGATCTGGGACGGGATAAGAGCTGTTGACTACCTGTTGACAAGGAAAGAGGTTGATCCGGAAAGAATTGGTATTACCGGACGTTCTGGCGGGGGAACACAATCGGCATATATAGCTGCTTTTGATGATCGTATTTATGCTGCTGCTCCTGAGAATTACCTGACTAATTACAGACGATTACTCCAGACCAGAGGGCCACAGGATGCTGAACAAAACATATTCAACATAATTTACCGGGGGCTCGACCACCCGGATTTTCTGATCGTAAGAGCACCGAAGCCTGCCCTTATGATCACTACGACAAGAGATATGTTCAGTATCCAGGGTGTCATGGAAACCGAGAAGGAGGTGTCAAGGGTTTATAATGCCTTTGGTAAAGCAGATAATTTTTTACGGAGCGAGGATGATGCCGAACATGCTTCGACCAAAAAGAACAGGGAAGCGATGTATGTATTTTTTCAAAAACATCTCAAAAATCCCGGAAACCCGGCTGATGAAGAGCCCCAGCCTTTGACACCTGAGGAGCTGAAGGTAACTCAAACCGGACAGATATCTGCATCACTTGCCGGGGAGACGGTATTCAGCCTCAATCGACAGGAGGCGGAACTCCGGATGAAAGAGTTGAATGAATTACGGAAGAATTCTGAGATCTTTTTACCAGGAGTTGTCAATTCTGCAAAAAAGCTTTCAGGATACCGGGAGCCGCCTGCAACTGATGATCCTGTATTCACAGGCCGCATTCAGAGAGCAAATTATGCAATAGAAAAGTACTTTATTAAGGGTGAAGGAAACTACATAATTCCTTATCTTTTATTTAAACCTGCAAAGCCCGGGAAGAGTGTCATGATCTACCTTCATCCTTCAGGAAAATCCGCAGAAGCTTCTGCAGGCGGTGAAATAGAACGATTTATAAGCCAGGGGATTACGGTTCTTGCTCCCGATCTGATAGGATCAGGAGAAATGGGTCCCGGAGCTTTTAAAGGTGATGCCTACTTTGATGGTGCATCACATAACCTCTGGTATGCATCAATCCTGGTTGGCAGAAGCATAACCGGGATACAGGCAAGTGATGTTCTCAGGCTGGTTAATTTAATAAAACGTGACCTGAGCGGGTCTGAGATCACAGGTTACGCAAGGAAAGAAATGGCTCCTGTTCTGTTGCATGCCGGGGTATTTAGCAGCGATATCGGAAGTATGATCCTGGTTGAACCTTATTCATCATACAAGTCAATTGTTATAAACAGGTTTTATGATCCGCAATTCATACTAAGCTGTGTCCCCGGAGCATTGAAAGAATATGACCTGCCGGATCTTGCAGCTGCATTTGCACCGCGTAAACTTTTTATTTCAGGAACGATTGACGGGAATAAAGTCAGGTTAGATAAAAGTGAGGATCTTGAAATCATCAGAGCAGGATATAAGAACAGGAATGCTGAAAACATGCTTGAGATAGTAACAGACGGGTCAATTCCGGAAGATTGGCATCCCTGATTTAACGTCTTTTAACATAGTAGAAGGTAGAAGATTGGATTTTATGTTATAAAAGATATTAATTTTAAGCGGTTTATAAACTATGAAGGCCAGATCACAGCTTTGAAGTATAATGAAAAGGATAACGCTTGTGTTTTATAGTTTTTACAAAAAGTATAAGTTGGCAGTTTGCAATGGGCAGTTGGCAAACAGCAAAAATTGTCAACTGCTATTTGCCAGTTGCCAACTTCAGATTAGGATCTGCAAAGGTGAAAATAAGTTAATAGCCGTTGATTATCAAACTAATGATTAAGAATATGAGAAAACCAATCAAGCGTCGTGATTTTATTAAAACCGCAGCTGCCGGATCAGTCACTCTTGGATTAGCCGGCAAATCATTATCAATGAATAACATTACGTCCCAACAGTCCGGAAGGATAGGCATTATTGGTCTGGATACCTCTCACAGTGTCGCTTTCACGAAAACCATTAACGATCCAAATGCCGGACCTGAATTTGCAGGCTATAAGATAGTTGCTGCTTATCCAAAAGGCAGTAATGATATTAAATCAAGTGTCGACAGAATTCCAGGCTACATAGAGGATGTTAAAAAACTTGGAGTTGAAATTGTGAATTCGATCGATGAGCTTCTTCAAAAAGTCGATGTAGTGCTTCTTGAAACGAATGACGGACGTCTTCATTTTGAACAGGCCATACCGGTGCTGAAAGCAGGTAAGAGGATGTTTATTGACAAGCCTATTGCTGCATCACTGACAGATGCTATTGCGATATTTGATGCGGCAAAACACTATAATGTTCCCATCTTTTCTGCATCATCATTAAGATATATCAATGGAGTAAAAGAAATAGCCGGTGGATCTATCGGTAAAGTTCTGGGTGCTGATGTATACAGCCCGGCGTCCCTCGAAAAGACACATCCGGATCTTTTCTGGTATGGGATTCACGGTGTTGAAACACTTTTTACAATAATGGGGACCGGATGCAAAAGTGTTTCACGGACATTTACTCCCGATACTGATCTGGTTGTTGGTAAATGGCAGGATAACAGGATCGGCTCTTTCAGAGGTATCCGTACAGGAAGGGCAAATTATGGAGGCAATGTATTTGGTGAAAAGGGTATTTCTTCGCTTGGAACCTCTCCCGGTTACACTCCTCTGATAATAGAAATAGTAAAATTCTTCAGAAACGGAATTCCTCCGGTAAGTGCTGAAGAAACACTGGAAATATTTACTTTTATGGCTACAGCTGAGGAGAGTAAATTTAAGGGAGGTATACCGGTTGAAACAGAAAAAGTGCTGAAAAAAGCGCGGAAGAAGGCTGCGAAAAAGAATTTTGAATAACTAAAAACTAATAACTAATCACCAATAACCAAAAACAATCCTTAAATGACAAAAAGAAGAGAGTTTATCAAGAAAGGTGCCCTGGGAACAGCCGGTATCGCCATTGGCGGTATGGGATTAAGCGCCAGGACATACAATTCAGTTCCCGGTGCAAATGAACGTGTTACCGTTGCAGTTATCGGGATACGAGGACAGGGGGGCGGACATGTAAGAACATATTGTCGCATGAAAGAGACTAATAATGTCCGGCTCAAGACCATTTGCGATGTCGATGAACAGTATTTTGCACCCAAATCAAAGGAGGTCTTTGACAGTACCGGTGAAAAGCCTGTCACTGAATGGGATATGCGCAAAGTGTTTGAAGACAAGGAGATAGATGCTGTCTCTTTCGGCACACCTAACCACTGGCATGCACTGGGAACAATCTGGGCTTGCCAGGCCGGCAAAAATGTATATGTTGAAAAACCGGCATCCTATGGAGTGTGGGAAGGCCGCAAGATGGTGGAAGCCGCCAGGAAATACAATGTACGTGTACAGACCGGAACGCAGAACCGTTCAATTCGTACTGTGAGAGAAGCGATCAAATTCCTTCATGACGGGGGAATCGGTGAAGTATATATGGCTAAGGGACTCTGCTTCAAACCACGTGATTCCTTTGGTATTTCTCCTGATAGTGAACCACCTGCCTCATTCCATTACGATATGTGGCTCGGGCCGGCACCATGGCGCCCTTATAATGAGAAACGCGGCCATTATAACTGGCACTGGCACTGGGATACAGGCGGAGGCGACACTGCAAACCAGGGTCCTCATCAGTTTGATATTGCGCGGTGGGGCCTGAACAAAAATGAACACCCGGTGACAATATATTCAATGGGCGGACTTTTCGGAATTGATCCCAGGGAGTGTTCTCAGGAAACACCAAACACCCAGACCTCACTCTTTGAATACAAAGACGGAAAGATCCTCGAATTTGAGACACGCGGACGGTATACACATGCTGAATCAAGCCTGGAGATCCGAATCGGGAATATGTTCTATGGTACTGAGGGTTATGTTGAAATAGACGGCGGAACATGGAAAGCTTTCAGGAAACGTGAAAATAAGCCTTTTGCAGGCTCGGATGTTGGCGAAAGGCCAACCGATCCTACCTTTATGGCACCTCCCGGAGGCTCCAGCCATTATGGGAACTTTATCGAAGCTATACGTTCAGGAAAGAATTCAGACCTGAATTGCGATATTCTTGAAGGTTACATGTCTGCAGCACTACCTGCTCTGGCAAATATTTCATACCGTCTGGGAAGGAAGCTGACTTTCGACGGCGTAAAGGAAAAATTTGTGAAAGACAAAGAGGCCGACAAGATGCTGACGAGGAATTACAGAAAACCTTATGTAGTTCCTGCGGAAGTCTAAAAGACAGTGAAGGGTTGTCAAAGGAGAATCCTGAGAAGGACTTCTCTGACACCCTTTTTTATTTAACAAATAGTCCATAATAACCCCAACGCATGAAAATTAGATCAATAAGAATTTCCCTTCTGGCTTTAATAGTCATTGTATCCTTTAGTTGCCTCTCATCAAAGAAGATCGCCGGTGATCTGAAGGTTATCCTGGTTAAGAGTGAAGCAGAAAGAAAAGTTGATGTCCTGGTTGACGGTAAACTGTTCACAACCTATCGCTGGCCTGAAAATGTTTACAAACCTGTTCTTTATCCTGTGAATACCTCCTCCGGTACAGAGATCACACGTGGATTCCCGTTGAATCCCCGGGAAGGTGAAAGGAATGATCATATTCATCAGGTTGGGATCTGGCTGAATTATGGAAAAGTTAACGGACTGGATTTCTGGGGAAACGGATTCAGGGGAGTAAAAGAACCGAACGGTGGAGAAATAAAACACCTGTCAGTGGAGAAAATGTCAGGAGGTATGGGTGAAGCAATCCTGATTACAAATGAAAGCTGGATTAATCCTACCGGGGCTCAGCTTCTGGCTGAAAGAACAGAATATCATTTCATTGTAAAAGGATCCACACGCATAATTGACAGGATAACAACCCTCAAAGCAGGTACTGAAACCGTTAAATTCGATGATACCAAAGAAGGGATGTTCGGGATAAGAGTAGCCCGTCAGTTGGAATTGCCGGGTAATGAGATGGTTGCCCTTCTGAAAGCAGATGGAACCCTGTCAACAGAAAAAGTAAGGGCCAGCGTCGGAGCCACAGGCAATTACAGAAGCAGTGAAGGGGTGACAGGAGATGCAGTCTGGGGGAAGCGTGCAAAATGGATGGATCTGTACGGGAATATTGGAGAAGAAAAGATCTCTGTTGTTGTTTGTGATCATCCAAAAAATCCCGCCTATCCCACATACTGGCATGCCAGGGGATATGGATTATTCGCAGCCAATCCGCTGGGATGGACCGATTTCACAAATGGTAAGGAGAAACTTAACTTTTCTGTCGCAGCAGGTCAGTCTGTGACGTTCAGGTACAGGGTGATAATCAGTTCGGGGGTACATCTGACGGATGGAGAAATAAATGTATTGTCAGAGGATTTCTC
>Ga0105107_10001139_pt1 | contig 17296 bp, 10 predicted proteins | sample PPLLaktember2015_6_FD_79335 | JGI IMG/M metagenome (GOLD analysis project Ga0105107, IMG submission 79335) | Freshwater sediment microbial communities from Prairie Pothole Lake near Jamestown, North Dakota, USA - PPLs Lake P8 Core (1) Depth... | ecosystem: Environmental > Aquatic > Freshwater >...
GTGCCGACCTTGAAGTTCTCGATCAGCACGTCGGCGCGCAGCGCCAGCGAGCGGAGGACCTTCTGTCCGGCCGGCTTGGTGAAATCGATCGCGAGCGAGCGCTTGCCGCGATTCGTGCTCGCGAAGTAGGCGGAGTCCGGGGTCGGCCTGCCCTTGCCGTCCGGGATCCAGGGCGGGCCCCAGTGGCGCGTGTCGTCGCCGCTGCCGGGTTTCTCGATCTTCCACACTGTCGCGCCGAAATCGGCGAGGCACTGCGTCGCCCAGGGACCGGCGAGGATGCGGCTGAGATCGAGGACCTTGATGCCGTGGAGCGGGCCCATGCGCGATTATTATGGGCGAAAACCGGGTACATGCAGATGAGTGGGACCTCACTCGCCATTCGCGGAATCCTGGCTGGGTGCCTGACGGCGATCGCCGTGATGTCGGAAACACCCCGCTTTTCGATATTGCCCCGTCGGCCCTCTCGCTTATAAGCTTCGGCAGGCGTCGTTTTTTCGTCCTGCCCCGTCAAAGACTGGCAGAGTGGTAGAGTTTTTATGAGGGGGCGGCGATGAAACAATCGAGTGTAGCGAGGGCGATCCGGGTAGCGTTGTTCGGGCTCACGGCCCCTGTACTGGCCGTCGCGCAGGAGCAGCCTGCAACAGGCGCACCGGAGACTGCCGTCCCGGACGAGACTGAGGAGGTCGTGGTCCAGGCGAAGAGATATCGCCCCAAGGACCAGACCACCGCTACCGGCTTGAGGCTCGACCTCATCGATACGCCGCAGTCGATTTCGGTGGTCTCGCAGGAAATGATGGACCTCGCCGGCGTACGCAGCGCCTACGAGGCCGCCGAAATGGTGCCCGGCGTGAACCGCCAGGGCACGGGCTTCGGCTCCGAGTTCCTCATCATCCGCGGGCAGGACGCAGGCGATCCGCGCATCAACGGCGTCGATGCATATTCGGCCTCGTATCTCGACTCCTATGCGACCGAGCGTCTCGAGATCGTCCGCGGACCGGCGACGGTGCTCTACGGGGTCACTGCCTCGTTCGGCGGCGAGGTCAATCAGGTGCTGAAGGCACCATCGGCCAACTTCGGCGGTGACATCGGATTCGAAGCCGGAGACTTCGACCGGCTGAGGTTCGAAGCGGACGTCACCGGTGCGATACCCGGCACCGACGGCCGGCTCAAGGTCCGCGCGGTTGGCGCTTATACGGACGCCGGCATGTACCAGGATCTGGTTGAGCCTACCAACAACATCGACAAGCTTGGAATGCTGGCTGCCACCTACGATTTCACGGATTTGACGTCGTTTACCATCCATGCCTACCGGCAGGAGCGCGACCTCGACGCCTTCGACGGCTGTACTCTCGTGGAGGACGAGAACAACGTCCTGTCGATCCCGCGCTCGATTCCGTTCGATCGCTTCTACTGCAATGATCCCCGGCAGTCGCAGGCTCTCGTGGATAACGACTTCGCCATTGCGTCGCTGTCCCACCAGTTCGCAAATGACTGGCGCATCGAGGCCAAGGTCGCGAGGTCGAGCACCGATCGTACCCTCAATTACGTCTATGGCTTCGGTCCGGCCGGCGCGGACATCGAAGGCAGCCTGTACCTGGCCGAGGGCGAGATCTATTTCCTCAGCTATGCCGAGCTGACGGAAGACGAGTCTTTCACGAGCAACCTGAGCCTCGGCGGCGAATTCGAACTCGCCGGCCGCACGCACGAGTTCCTGGCTGCGCTGGAATACCAGTCCGGCGACCTGCAGACGACGAACTACCTGAGCACCAGCCTCGGCTACCTGAACCTCTTCGAGGACGGCGGCAAGGGCATACTCACGGATGGCTCGCCGATACCGCCGTTGCCGCCACCGGAGCTTGCCGGCATCCAGGACAGCGACATCGAGCAGTTGCGCGGCAGCGTGCAGCTGCTTCTGAATCCCACGGAGCGCCTGCAGGTGCTTGCCGGCGCACTCGTCCAGCGTTCGGACCAGGTGGACAGGAACGACCTGGTCGACGACGACGATACGCGCGCCGCGCTCACACAGACGGACACGGTCGGCCGACTTGGCCTTACCTACAGGTTGTTGACGGACGGGCAAGGCAGCCTGTCCGGCGCAAATGTCTACTACAGCTACTCGGAAGGCATCGAACCGAACGTCGGCATCTTCGACGCAGACGGCCGCGCGCTCACCGATCCGCAGGACATGACCTCGCACGAGATCGGGCTGAAGACCGAGTGGCTCGGCGGCGCCGTAGGCTCGGCGATCGCCCTCTACGACGCGGAGCTCACGAACGTACCGAGCACCACATTCGGCCAGATCGGCGAGAGCGGCACCTTCTCCAACGTGCTCGACGGCAAGCGCGAGTATCAAGGCGTGGAGCTCGAGGTGGTCGGCGAGATCGTGACCGGGTGGAACGTCGCGCTCGCCTATGCGCACACGCGGACGCGGATCTTCTCACCGCTGATTCCGGAGCGGCTCGCGATCGCAAACGTGCCCAAGGACCAGGTGAGCCTCTTCACGTCGTATGAGTTCGTCGCGGGGCCGCTCGACGGCTTGCTGCTCGGCGCCGGGATCGTGCACCGACGGGACGTGCCGCTGGTCGACAACGCCAATGCGATCTTCGCGGGCGACTACGATCCGAAAGACCAGGTGCTCGACACCACGACGAGGGTGGACTTCAACGCATCCTATTCGATTACAGGGGGCCCGCTGGAGGGCCTGGAGATCTTTGCCCGCGTTCGCAATGCATTCGACGAGAAGGAATACTTCTCGCTGAGCGGTCATCCTGGTTTCACGAACACGCTTGAAGCGCCGAGGCAGTTCACCTTCGGCCTGAGGCATTACTTTGGCAGATGAGCGGGTCGCCGGACCTGCCGGGGCGTTCTGACTCGGCATATCCTGAGGATCTGAGGACGCACCTCGCGGACGTGGCCCGCTTGCTCGCCCAGGGCGCTTCGGCAGCGGTCATCGAGCGCTGCCGCGCATTGCTGGAAACCCACCACGAGAGCAGCGACCTGCTGCGCTATCTCGCACTCGGGTACTTGCGCCAGCAACAACCTGACCGGGCAGAGGAATGCCTCGTGCGGGCGCTCGCACTTGCGGGCGACTCGGCCAATCTGCTGAACGATCTCGGCATCGTGAAGATGAAGCAGGGCGCTCCGGAGGAGGGAGTGCGTCTGTTCTCCAGCGCGCTCGACCTCGATCCCGTGCATGCCGACGCCCTGGGCAACATCGCTGCGGCGCTTACGCAGCTCAAGCAGCTCGACCGGGCCCAGACCTATCTCGAACGGCTGGTCGCCGTACAACCGTTCTCCGGCGTTGCGCACGCAAAGGCGGCCAACAACAGCCTGGCAACAGGCAACGCGGAGGCCGGCCTGGGTTTCGCGCGCAAGGCAGTACGATGCGCGCCGCAACTGCGCGAAGCGCGGCTGGCGCTGGCAAGCGCGCTGGAAACGACCGGACGTTTCAGGCAGGCGAAATTCCAGTACCTGGCCGTGCTGCGCACCAGGCCGCGCCAGCCAGTGGCTCTCGCCAAGCTGCTGTCGCTGAGGAAGACCTCGGTCGACGAATGTCACGTGCGGTCTGCCGAGGCGCTGCTCGAGGAGGCGTCGACGCGCACGCCCGACCGCGCGCAGCTGCATCTCGCCCTCGCGCGATACAACGACAACCGCCGTGCATACGATGCGGCGTTCGCGCACGTGGCAAGAGGCAATGCCATCGACTGGGGCAGGAGGGGTTTCGACGGCGAGCTGCACGCACGCCTGGTCGAAGACATCCTGCAGACGTTCACTCCGGATCTCGTGCACCGCCTTTCGGAACACGCAGTTGGCAGCGCGAGGCCGATCTTCATCGTGGGAATGCCGCGCTCGGGGACGACCCTCGCGGAACAGATCCTCGCCAGCCACTCGCGCGTGGCGGCGGGAGGCGAGATGTCCGCGATCGCGGGGCTGGCGCACGAGATCGGCCGCCGCGGCGAGCCCTATCCCTTGGGGGCGAGGACCCTCGATGCCGCGGCAATCGCTGCGCTGGGCAGGCGCTACCTCGACCGGCTCGATGCGGTCTCGCGCGATGCCGCTCATGTAACCGACAAGATGCCGTTCAATTTCATGCACCTTGGGCTCATTGCGGCTCTTCTTCCGCGGGCACGCATCATCCATTGCCGGCGTGACCCGATGGACACATGCGTCTCGTGCTTCTTCACGAGCTTCAACGAGAGCCTTTCCTTCGCGAGCGATCTGCGCGCATTAGGGATGTACTACGTGGCTTACCGGCGCATGATCGACCGCTGGCGCGTCGTGCTCCCGCCGGCGAGCGTGCTGGAGGTCGACTACGAGCGCCTGGTAAGCCATAGCGAGGAAGTCGTGCGCGAAATGCTCGCGCACTGCGGACTGCCGTGGGAACCGGCCTGCCTGGAGTTCCACCAGACCGAGCGCGGGATACGCACGCCGAGCCGCTGGCAGGTACGACAGCCCATCTATCCGCATTCGGTAGGGCGCTGGCGCAACTACGAGAAACACCTCGAGCCGCTTCGCGAAGCGCTTTCCCCGATACTGGAGCAGGCACCTCCATGACCCCGGGAGGAACATCCTCCGAGAGCCTGCTCATGCAGGCGATCGCCGCGAAGCCCGGCAGCCTGCCGGCCTATTGCGAGCTGGCCCGCGCTTACGAGTCTGGCGGCGAGCCCGGCAAGGCCGAGAAAACCCTGTTGCGCGCCATCGAGGTCGATCCACTTGCGCCGCAACCATGGCGACAGCTCGGGCACCTGTACTCCAAGCTGCAGAACCTGCGTGGATCGGTGGATGCTTATGAGCGTGCCTGCGCTCTCGACCCGGAGGACACAGTCGGCCGCATCGGCTACGGCTGGGCACTGATGGCGGACCACGACATCCGCGCAGCGAGTGCGGTGTGCGATTCGCTGCTGGCGGAGTTTCCCGGCCAGCCCGATGCGCATTTGATGGCCGGGCACATCCACAACATCATGGGTCGTGCCGAGGCGGCAGCGGAGTCCTACCGGCGGGCATTGCAGATCGATCCGCACCGGACCGACGCTTTGTATCACCTCGTGGACCTGGACCCGTCGGCTGTTTCGGCTGCGCTCACCAGGAATCTTCTGGCGTTGCGCGAAAGGGCCGACCTTTCGCCGCGGGACACTGCGAACGTGGGTTTCGCGCTGGCCCGCATTCACGAAGCCATGGGCCAGGCGGCGGAGGCCATGGCGCATTACAGGGCGGCCAATGCGGCCGCTGGAGCGGTCATGAGGAGCCTGGGAATCGCCTATGACCCCGGGCGCATGGAGAAGGAGAACACCCGCAAGATGGAGATGTTTGCCCCCTCGGCCTTTGCCCGGCAACTGGAGCCGCTCGGGCTCGACATGAAGCCTGTCTTCATCGTGGGGATGCCACGCTCCGGCACCACGCTCGTGGAACGGATCCTGGGCAGCCACTCACAGGTGACGGCTGGAGGCGAGCTGACGTACATGCAGGATTGCCTCACGAAACTCGTCGTATCGCGGCAGGCAGCGGGCAGGCGAGGCGCGATCGATCTCGCCGACGAAAGTGACCGCCGGCTGCTGCTGGAACTCCGCGAGTACTACATCGACCGTCTCTTTGAACGGGATCTTGACGGCGAGTACGTCACGGACAAGCTCCCAGCCAACTTTTCGGCGCTTGGCCTGGTTCGGCTGCTCTTCCCGGATGCGCGCATCGTTCACTGCAGCCGCCATCCCGTCGCGGTCTGCTGGTCGCTCTATTCGGCACATTTCGGCGTGCACGTGCCATACAACGCAAGCCTGCATCACCTCGTGCACTATTACGAGAACGTGTACACGAAATGGATGCGGCACTGGAACGGCATCCTGCGTGACGAGATCATCGAGGTGAACTATGAGCAGTTGGTCGCCGACCCGGACAACGAAACCAGACGGCTTGTCGCGCGGTGCGGGCTGCCGTGGGAAGATGCATGCCTCGGGTTTCATCGGAACGAGCAACCGGTGTTCACGGCCAACATGAGAAACGCCCGTCGCCCGGTCTTCGGCCACTCGGTAGACCGCTGGCGACGATTCGCTGCTTACCTCGAGCCGCTGACCGAGCGACTCACGACCTGGGAGTACAAGACATGAAATTTCGCGAACTGGCGCTCATGGCCCTGATGATGTCCGTCGTGCAGGTCGCCAGCGCGGTGGATCCGCCATCCCCGCCCGAATACGGAATCTCCGTCAAGGAGGTGCGAATCCCGCTGCCGGACGGCGTGCATCTCGCCGCGGACCTTCACATGCCGGCGGGCGGGAACGCCGCAGGCACGCGGTTCCCCGTGCTGCTGGAGTACCTGCCGTACCGGAAGGCGGAGTCCAAGGCGAGCAGTTACTCGCTGTACTCGTACTTCGTGCAGCGCGGCTACGTCGTGGCCCGCGTCGACATCCGCGGCACCGGCAACAGCGAGGGTCGCCTGGTTCCGCACGAATACTCGGATCGAGAGCACGAGGACGGCGAGGCCGTCATCGCCTGGCTCGCAGCGCAGGAGTGGTCGAACGGCAACGTCGGCATGTTCGGCATCTCGTGGGGCGGCTTCAACTCGATCCAGATGGCCATGCGCAATCCCCCCGCGCTCAAGGCGATCATTGCGGTGGATGCCACGGAGGACCTGTACCAGGATGACGTGCACTACATAGACGGCATCCTGCACCTCGATTCGTGGGAAATGAGCATGGACCTCGCTGCACGGCCCGGCGCGCCGAATTTCGTGATCGACGAGGCGTACTTCCGCGACCGCTTCGACGCGGAGCCGTGGATGCTCACCTACAAGAAGCAGCAGCGCGACGGCGCATTCTGGGATCGCGCGTCACTCAAGGGCCGGTACGAGCAAATGAAGATTCCCAGCTTCCACATCGGCGGCTGGTACGACGGCTATCGCGACAGCCTGCCGCGCATGCTCGAGCACGTGGAAGCTCCGGTGAAGGCGATGATCGGCCCGTGGTCCCACGCCTTGCCCAATCGGGCACATCCCCTGCCGGGGATGGAGTGGCGCCACGAGGCCGTGCGCTGGTTCGACCAGTGGCTGAAGGGACGTAACACGGGGATCATGGACGAGCCGCGGTTCGCGGTTTACGTGCGCAACTGGCATCCCCCGGGTCCGACGCTCGAGCGGGCACCCGGCCGCTGGCGCTGGGAGGAGGGCTGGCCGATCGAACGCATCGCGGAGCGCGCCTTCTATTCGCAGCCGAATCACACGCTGGCTCCATCGGAGCCGGCCGCGACGGAGCATCACCTGCGCTACGTGCCCAGCATCGGCGTCGAAGCCGGCGGCCCCGTGATGTGGTGGGGCGACGTCGCGCACGACCAGCGGCCCACCGATGCCTTCAGCCTCGTGTACGACTCCGATCCCCTGACCGAAGACATGGAAATACTGGGCTTGCCCAAGGCGATGCTCGACGTGGCGGCGGACGCCCCGCATGCGAACTGGTTCGTGCGCCTGTCAGACGTCGCGCCGGATGGCACCGTGACGCAGGTTGCCGGTGCCGGCTTCAATGGCACGCACCGCAACTCCGCGCGCGAACCCGAGCCGCTCGAGCCCGGGAAGTTCTTCCCGCTCGAAATCGAGATGCACTTCACTTCGTGGGTATTTCCGAAGGGCCATAGGGTCCGCTTCGCCGTCAACAATTCGATGTGGCCGATGATGTGGCCGACGAAGCATTCCATGACGACGTCGCTGAAGATCGGCGGCAAGGACGGCGCACGCGTGTTGCTGCCGATCGTGCCGCCGGGCGACTGGCCGACGCCGGCCTTCCTGCCGCCTGTCGAGGACCCGAAGATGCCGGGCTTCGAGACGGTGGATCGTGGCACGACGTCCGGTTACGGCGAGATCACCTCGGTCGACCGCAATCCGCAGACCGGAGAAGCGAAGGTGCTGGCCACCAATTCGGGCGAGCGCCAGTTCCCCTGGGGTATGCAGCGGTACCGCGAAACCATCGAGCATCGCACGTCGGATTCGAACCCCGAGAAAACCGCGGTAATCGGCACGCACCGGCTGGAGACGGAGCTCGAGGGCCGCCTGCTGCTCTGGGAAGCGGACCTTTCGTTCACCAGCGACCACGACAACTTCTACTACCGATACAGCCGCCGCCTGTCGGAGAACGGCAAGAAGCTGCGCGAGAAGACCTGGGCCGAGACGATCCCCCGCGACTTCCAGTGATTAGTTGACCTTCGCGGCGCGGGGGCCCGGACGGGACGCGCGTCAGGCGAGCGAGCGCCCGCTCAGGTACGTCTCCGCCTCGGCGAGCGAAATCACCTCCGCGTACTTCGCCTGCAGGTCGAACAGGCTCGCCTCGTGCGGCGCCGGATGCCGGTCGCCGACCGCCTCGCGCACGACCAGCGGCACGAAGCCGTGCTGGCAGGCGTCCACCGCGCTCGCCCGCACGCAGCCGGAGGTCGAGAGGCCCGCGATCAGCAGCGTGTCGATGCGCGCGGCGTGCAGCGTCTCCGCAAGCCGCGTGCCGAAGAACGCGCTCGCGTACTGCTTGGTGAATACCGGCTCGCCGGCCCGCGGCTCCAGTCCCTCGGCGAAAGCCGCGAGTTCCGGATGCCGGCCACGCTCGAAACTCGCCAGCGCGGGGAGCTTCCTGAAGAACACGCCGCCGTCCGCTCCGCCCGGCTCGTAGGCGACGTTCGTGTGCATCACGGGAATGCCGGCCGCGCGCGCGGCGGCGAGCAGCCGCGCAGCCGCGGCGCGCGCATCCTCGACGCCCGCATAGAGCGGCGAGCCGGGCTCGAGATAGGCGCGCACGAAGTCCACGACCAGAAGCGCCGGGCGGCTGCCGGGCGACAGCGTCCGGCTGGCGGGTGCGGGCGTGTTGGCGCCGGTCATGCCAGCGCCTGCGTCAGCGATTGAGCGCGCCGCGCGCGGCGTGGATGTGCGACAGCATCACGGACGCGGCCCACTCCGGGTCGCGCGCCTCGAGCGCGCGCACGATCTCGAGGTGGTGCAGGGCGCTGCGCTCGAGGTCCTCGGGCGTGTACTTCTGGAACGTGCGCATCATGAGCGGCGCCTCGATCAGCGCGGCGAGCGCGCGGGAAAGACGGCTGCTGGCGGCCGCCTCCTGGAGACGGCGGTGGAACTGGCTGTTGAGATCGGCGATGCGTTCGAGGTGGCCGGCCTTGCGCTCGACCGATTCGCGATGCTGCGTTTCGGCAAGCTGCTTGAGCTCCGCGACCTGCTCTGCGGATGCACGCAGCGTCGCGCGCCGCGCGCTGTACGACTCGAGCATCGCGCGCAGGTCGAACACCTCGTCGGAATCGGCCTCGGACCAGACGGTCACGATCGCGCCGAGGTTCGGCGTGAACTCGACGAGACCCTCCGAGTCGAGGCGCCGCAGCGCCTCGCGCACCGGCGTGCGGCTGACGCCGACCGTGGTCGCGATCTCCTGTTCGGTCAGGCGCGCGCCCGCGAGGTAGCGGCCGGCGATGATGCCGGTTCGCACGGCGTCGTAGGCCTTGTCGACTGCTCGCACTGCGCTCCCCCGTGAACCTGTGCAGGGCTGCCCTTGATTGTACGCGTCAGCCGCGCGCCGCCCGCGCCGGCGCCGCCGCGCGTTTCCTCGCGATGCGGGCCTGGAACTGCGGGGCGGCCGGCGGCTCGAGCCCGGTTTCCGCCTTGCAGCGTGACTTGAGTTCGGCAATGTCGCGGAAGCCGCGGTCGAAGAGCGGCGCCGCGCCGCGCTCGGCGGCCATGCGTGCGCGCAGCGCCGCCGTCGCCTTCGCGTCCGGCTTGCCGTTCTTAAGCACGACGCCGTAGCGCAGCGCACCCTGCTCGCTGACCAGGCCGGCCGCGACGTCGAAGGCGACCTTCGCGGGCTCGCGCTCGAGCGGGTCGCCGCAGCCGCCGCCGCCCCAGGTCTCATAGACGAGCAGGTCGCCCGGCTCGACTTTCACGCGATCCGTCTTCGAGGGCAGGAGCTGCTCGCTGCCGTCCGCGCGCTGCAGCAGCTTGCGGCTGCGCGCACCCGGCAGGCCGCCGTTCACGCCCCAGGGATAGGTCAGCCAGCGGTCGTCATGGATCGAGATCTCGCCCGGCTCGAGAAAATGGTAACCGATGCGCAGGCCGTTGCCGCCGCGGAATTTTCCCGGTCCGCCGGAGTCGGTAATCGTCTCATACGTGTCGATGCGCAGCGGGAAGTAGCTCTCGAGAAATTCGTTCGGAACGTTTGTGAACGAGGGCCACAGCGAATGACCGTCGGGCCCGTCGCCGAAAGGCTTGCCGGGGATGCCGCCGAAGCCGATCTGGTAGAGCTGGTACCACTCGCCGTCCTTGTCGTAGCCCGAGTACATGAAGTGCGGGCTGTCGGAGAACCCTGCCGCGCACATGAACGCGGGATTGCCCTGGCCGAGCAGGCCGCCGAGGACGTCGAAGATGCGCCCGAGCGCGTGCGTGCGGCAGGAGAGTGCGGCGGGTTTCAGCGGCTTCAGCAGTGTCCCCTCGGGGATGCGCACCTCCATCAGGTCATAGAAGCCGTCGTTGAAGAGGATCTGCGGGTCGAACACCATGATCATGTACACACCCGCGAACATCTTGAACATCTCTTCGTTCAGCAGGAAGTTGATCGAGGAGATGGACTGCGGATCCGTGCCCGAGAAGTCGAAGATGCATTTGTCGCCCTCGCGCCACATCGTGCAGGCGATCTTGTACGGCCCCATGTTCATGCCGTCGTCGCAGACGTAATCCTCGAAGTACTGCTTCTTCTCCGGCACCGTGCGGCGGATCAGCTCGCGCATCGCGCGCCTGTTGCGCTCGAGCATGGCGTCCATCGCGGAGTAGAAAGTGTCGTCGCCGAAGCGGCGGCTGATCTCGATGCAGCGCAGTGCCGCGGTGCGCAGCGCCGCGACGATCGCGTGGAAGTCCGAGTAGTTCCAGGTCGGAAGCCGGCAGTTGTGAAGGATCACCTTCAGCACGTCGTCCTGCAGCGTGCCGCCGCGGATGATCTTGACCGGCGGCACGGCGACGCCTTCCTCGTAGAAGGTGCGCGCGTCCGTCGGCAGCGATCCGGGGACCCTGCCGCCGACATCGGTCATGTGGCCGAACATCGCCGACCAGGCGATCACGCGTCCGTCCTTGAACACGGGCATCAGCAGCAGCCAGTCGTTGAGGTGGCTGATCGCGCCGTTGCAGGAATACGGGTCGTTGGTCAGGAACACGTCGCCTTCCTCGACCGTGCCGTCGTAGCCCTGCAGGAAGCCGTGGATGAACGAGCCGAACTGCCCGACCACCATCTTGCCCTCGAGGTTCGCGATCAGCGGGAACTCGTCGTGCTGCTCGCGGATGCCGGGGGACATCGCGGTGCGGAACAGCACCGTGTCCATCTCGAAGCGCGCGTTGCGCAGCGCACTCTCGATGATGTCGATGGTGACGCTGTCCACCTTGAGCTTGCGGAAGGGCTTGCGGTTCTTCTGGATGATCCTGGCTGTCATGGCGTTGTCCTAGCGAAGGCCCTTGTGGCCGTCCGGGTAGATCAGGATGTTGCCGAGGCGGTCGACGAGCCCGGTGTGTTTCGGCAGCACCACGGTCGTCGAGTCCATTTCCATCACGATCGCGGGTCCCTTGATGCGGTTGCCCGCCCTGAGCTTCGCGCGGTCGTAAACCGTCGCATTCATCTTCTTGCGGTCGACGGTCACCGGCTGCCGGCCGACCGCGGCCGCCTTCGGGTCGCGGCTGCCGCGTGCGATCGCGGGCCGCTTGACGGTGATGCCGCGGCCCTGCACGACCGCTCGCAGCGCAACGAACTCGTGCTCGAGCGGCAGCGCGAAGGTGAACAGGCGCTTGTGCTCGGCATCGAAGGGCTCCGAGATCGCCTTGAGTCCGCGCCTCGAAAGGTCCTTCGGGTCGATGTCGATCGTGAGCCGGAGGCCCTGGCCGTGGTAGCGCACGTCCACCTGGAAGCTGCGGCGTATCTCTTTTGCCGAAACTTTCTCGCGCTCGAGCGCCGCGGCAGCGGCCTTCGCGAGCTGCTCGAGGATGCCGCCGATCTCTTTCGCGTCCGTCTCGCCGAACTTGCGGATGAAGGTGCGCGCCGATTCGTCGCGCAGCGCCGTGGTCGCGTCGCCGAGCGCGCAGAGCACGCCCGGCCCCGGCGGGATGATCGACGGCCAGGATCCGAGCAGGCGCGAGAGGGCGTTTGCGTGCAGCGGCCCCGCGCCGCCGAAGGCGATCAGCGCGTAGTCGCGCGGGTCGTGGCCCTGCTCGACGGAGACGAGCCGAAGCGCGCCCACCATGTTCTCGTTGACGATGTCATAGATGCCCTGCGCCGCATCCTCGACGGACTTGCCGAGCGCGGTCGCGACCTTGCCCACGGCCTTGGCGGCGAGCGCGCGGTCGAGCTCGAGATCGCCGCCGAGGCGCTGCATCGGCGGCAGGTAGCCGAGCACCACGTTCGCGTCCGTCACCGTCGGTTCCGCGCCGCCGCGTCCATAGGCCGCCGGGCCCGGGTCCGCACCCGCGGACTGCGGACCGACGCGCAGCGCCTTGGTGAGTTCCGGCACGTGCGCGATCGAGCCGCCGCCCGCACCGACGGAGCGGATGTCGACCGAGGAGGCGCGCACCGTCACGTCGCCGACCGTCGTCTCGCGCCGCAGGCGCGGCACGCCGTTGCCGATCAGCGCGACGTCGGTCGAAGTGCCGCCGACGTCCACGGTCAGCAGATTCGGGAATCCCGCCTGCAGTGCGACCCAGAGCGCGCCCGTGACGCCGCCCGCGGGACCCGACATCAGCAGGTTCACCGGGTATTCCTCGGCGGAAGATGCCGAGGCGAGCCCGCCGTCGGAGCGCAGGATGTGCAGCTTCACCGCGCCCGCCCGGGAGGCGAGCTTCTGCGTGAGGTTCCGCACGTAGCGCTGTACGACGGGTCGTACGTAGGAGTTCGCGACGGTCGTCACCGTGCGCTCGTACTCCTGCATCTCCGGCACGACCTCGGAAGACAGCGACACCGGGACGCCCGGCAGCACCTTGCCCGCGATCTCGCGGATGCGCCGTTCGTGGGCGTCGTTCGCGAACGCATTGATCAGCGAGACGGTCAGCGCCTCGATCTTCGCGTCCTTCAGTTTCGCGAGCGCATCGCGAAGCTGCGCTTCGTCGAGCGGCCGGACGACGGCGCCGCGCGCATCCACGCGCTCGTCGGCCTCGATGGTGAGCGCGAGCGGCGCCATCGGCAGCGACTTGTTGTAGATCACCCAGCCGCCGAGGCCTCCCGGCACGTAGGAACGCGCGATCTGCAGCACCTGCCGGTAGCCCTTGGTCGTGACGAGGCCGACCTTCGCCCCGGAGCTGGTCAATACGGTGTTGGTCGCAACGGTCGTGCCATGCATCACGTGGTCGATCGCGCGCGGCTCGATGCCGGCGCGCTTGCAGATGCGGTCGAGGCCTTTCAGCACGCCGACCGACTGGTCCTTCGGCGTGCTCGGCACCTTGGCGCTCCAGGTGCGGCCGCTTTTCTCGTCGACCAGCAGGAGATCGGTAAAGGTGCCTCCGACGTCGATGCCGAGTCTGTAGCTCACGTCTTCTCCTTCGCAGCCGGAAAGCCTCCGGCCTTGGTCAAGAGTCCTGGAACCCTGCGGCCGAAGCGCTCCTCGAGCCAGCGCGCCGTTGCGATCGTGCGCTCGAGATCGACGCCGGTTTCGACGCCCATGCGGGAAAGCATGTACAGGAGATCCTCGGTCGGTATGTTACCCGTCGCCGCGGGCGCGAACGGGCAGCCGCCGATGCCGCCGATGCTGGCATCGAGCACCTCGACGCCGGCCTCGACCGCCGCGAATGCGTTCGCGATGCCGGTGTTGCGCGTGTTGTGGAAATGGCAGCGCAGCCGCATGCCGGGCAGCGCCTCGCGGAGCTGCCCGACCAGGTCCGTCACCTGGGTCGGCACGCCCGCGCCGATCGAGTCTGCGATCGCGATCTCGACGGGCTCGCCCTCGGCGAGTGCCTTCGCGAGCGCGACGACTTTCGCGGGCGCGATTTCGCCCTCGAACGGGCAGCCGAAGGCGGCCGAGATCGTGACCTGCGCCGGCACGCCCGCGGTGCGTGCCGCGCGCGCCATCTCGAGCCAGGCAGCCGTCGACTCCGCCGTCGTCGCGCCCTGGTTGCGCATGTTGAACGTGTCGCTCGCGACCACGACCATGCCGATCTCGTCGCAGCCCGCGGTGAGCGCGCGGTCGAAGCCGCGCCGGTTCAGCACCAGGCCGATGTAACGCACGCCGCTGTGGCGCGGCAGCGAGCGGACCAGTTCGTCTGCGTCCGCCATCTGCGGCACGCGCTTCGGGTTCACGAAGCTCGCGACTTCGATGCGCCGGATGCCGCAGCCGACCGCGCGCTCGATGAACTCGCGCTTCACGGCGAGCGGGAGCAACTCGGGCTCGTTCTGGAGCCCGTCGCGAGGCCCGACTTCGACAATCTCGACGCGGCGGCGGAGGGCACTCATGCTTTGATTGTATACACGATCAGCAAGCGTTCATGGCTTAGGGCGCTTGGTTGACGCTCAAGGGCCTTAAATTGTATACACAAATCATGGCAACGACCGCTTTTCAACGAGGGGCCCTGGGCGACCTGCGGGTGCTCGAGCTGGGCACCCTGCTGGCCGGCCCGTTCTGCGGCCAGCTGCTCGGGGACCTCGGGGCCGAGGTCATCAAGATCGAGCCGCCGGGCCAGGGCGACCCGATGCGGGTCTGGGGCCGTCAGAAGGCGGGCGACCCGTCGCTCTGGTGGCCGGTGATCGCGCGCAACAAGAAGGCGATCACGCTCGACCTCCGCCAGGCGGAAGGCCAGGCGCTCCTGCTCGAGCTCGCCGCCAAGTCCGACTTCCTGCTCGAGAACTTCCGGCCCGGCACGCTCGAGAAATGGAACCTCGGCTGGGAGCGGCTGCACGCCGTCAATCCGCGCCTGATCATGATCCGCGTTTCGGGTTACGGCCAGACCGGGCCTTATGCCGCGCGCGCCGGCTTCGGCGCGATCGGCGAGGCGATGGGGGGACTGCGTTACGTGGTCGGCGACCCGGGTTCGCCGCCCGCGCGCGTCGGCATCTCGATCGGCGACTCGCTGGCCGCGACCTTCGCCTGCGTGGGTGCGCTCGCGGCGCTTCATCATCGCGAGAAGACCGGGCAGGGCCAGGTCGTCGACTCCGCGATCTACGAGGCGGTGCTTGGCATGATGGAATCGCTCGTCACCGAGTACGACAAGACCGGCTACATCCGCGAGCGCACCGGCGCGATCCTGCCGAACGTCGCGCCGTCGAACGTCTACCCGGCCGCGGACGGCATGGTGCTGATCGCCGCGAACCAGGACACGGTATTCCGCCGGCTCAGCGAGGCGATGGGAATGCCCGCGCTCGCCGACGATCCGGGGTACGCGAACCACCAGGCGCGCGGCGCGCGTCAGGCCGAGCTCGACGCGCTGATCGGCCGCTGGACGGCCGGCCTTAGTACGGCCGCGGTGCTCGGACTCATGGAAAAGCACGGCGTCCCGGCGGGACAGATTTATCGCGCGCCGGACATGCTGGAAGACCCGCATTTCGCCGCGCGCGAGGCGATCGTCGAGGTCCCGCACCCGCAGTTCGGCAGCATCCGCATGCAGAACGTGGTGCCGAAGCTCTCGGCGACGCCCGGCGGCATCCGCGCGCCGTCGCCGTCCCTCGGCGAGCACAACGACCCGATCTACCTCGACTTCCTCGGCCTGCCGCGCGAGCGCTACGCGGCGCTGAAGGCCGCACGCGTCATCTGAGGGGACGTTCCCCGATTAAATTGAAACGTTCACCTGACCTGAATGGTCCGCGTCTGTCTTTAATCGGGGAACGTCCCCTCTCGGTTATTTGAAGGTGTACGCCACGTCCAGGCCGTAGCTGCGGCCCGGCGAGTCGTGGATGAACGCGCCGCCGAACTCCGGCGCCACGATCACTTCCTGCAGGTATTCCTTGTCGGCGAGGTTGCGGCCCCAGGCCGTCGCGCGCCAGCGTTCGCCGCGCAGCGTCAGGCGCCCGTTGATGAGCTCGTACGGATCGCGCTTCTGCTTGCCGTAGTTGCCCTGGCCGAAGCCGAAGGCCGTCGGCAGGTTCGGCACGGTCTCATCCTGCACCGGGTGGAACCAGGTCTCGCCCACGAAGACGCCATCGACGCGCGCGACCAGCTCGAGGCCCGAGCCGCCCATCGGCATCGTGAACTCCGCGCCGAGGTTCCCCGAGTACTCCGGCGAGTAGGGCAGATTGTTGCCGGCGGTGTACGGTCGATCGTCGTAGCGGTCGATCTCGCCGTCCGTGTACCCGTAGCCGCCGAACAGCGAGACGTAGTCGTTCGCGCGCCAGTTGAAGTCGAGCTCGAAGCCCTGGATCGTGACCTCGTCGAGGTTGGTCACCACGCGCAGCAGGCCGAACGGCCCCGCCATGAAGTTGAAGAACTGCATGTCCTCGACGTCGGTGTGGAAGATCGCGCCGTTGATCGCGAGCGTGCGGTCGAGCAGCGTCGACTTGAAGCCGATCTCCGCGGCCTTCGAGACTTCCTTGTCGTAATCGTCGCTGACGCCCGTGAGGTTCCGCACCGAGTCCGCCGCGCAGGCCGGCAGGCCGAGCGGGACGTCGAATCCGAGGCCCGTGTCGAACGGCGTGCTCGGGCCGAGGCACAGGCCGCCATAGAACACGTCGACCGTGGCCGCGCTGCCTGAGGAATTGAATCCGCCGCTCCTGAAGCCGTAGCCGTAGGACGCGTAGACCGCCACGTCGTCCGTCGCGTTCCAGTTCACCGAAAGCTTCGGCTGGAACTGGTCGAAGGTCCGCGAGCGGCTCGGGATTCCGTCCGTCGCGAATGCGGGGTTCACCGTGTACGCCGGGTTGATGAACGGCGTCGGCCCGTAGATCGCGGCGAACAGCGGCGTCTGCGCGAGGGAGTCGACCGGGCCCGTCGGCACGTTGTTGTCGACCTCGCGCCGCTCGGAGTCGTAGCGCAGCGCCAGCGCGATCTCGACGTTGTCGCGGACGTCATAGGCGATCTGGCCGAAGCCCGCGTACACCTTGCTGTCGAAGGTGTCGTCGTAGAGCAGGTCGGTGGGATTCGGGCCGCTCGTCGGCACGAATCCGCGCGCCTGGAAGTCCTGCGTGAGCGACGCGCCCGTGTTGTCCGAGCCTTGTGAAACCACCACGCGGCGCTCGATGTCGGCGAAGTAGACGCCGGCCAGCCAGCGCAGGCGCTGGTCGTCAGGGGACGTCAGGCGCAGCTCGAGGCTCATGTCCTCCTGGTCGCGCTGCTGGTACTGGTAGCCGCCGCAGGTCGTCGGGCCGTAGGGCGGCTGGAACGACGA
>Ga0105107_10001140_pt1 | contig 17295 bp, 17 predicted proteins | sample PPLLaktember2015_6_FD_79335 | JGI IMG/M metagenome (GOLD analysis project Ga0105107, IMG submission 79335) | Freshwater sediment microbial communities from Prairie Pothole Lake near Jamestown, North Dakota, USA - PPLs Lake P8 Core (1) Depth... | ecosystem: Environmental > Aquatic > Freshwater >...
CCAACTGGAATGAGATTCATGGCTGTCACGAGTAGGCCGAACCACCCCGCACATAGAAACGGATAGTGGTATATCTCATTCATAGGCGGTACGAAATCAGCACCACCCGTCACAATCTCACCCAACATGGAATACAGTAGGGGAGCTCCAAAAGTAAGACCGCCTTTGGGAATTGATGGCATCCCGACATATTCCGGGTGGATAGAGTACAAATAGTCGATCGTCGGGAGAGTGCTGAAGCCATAAACTAGGCAGAGGATGCTAGCTACGAAGCCCGCAATTGGTCCGGATGCACCGATGTCAAATAGGACCTTCCTCGAAGTGATGGACGATCTCAGACGAATTACCGCACCCAAGGTGCCAAAGGGGAAAACGCCTCCAAGCAAGAAAGACGGAAACGGCAGGAAGTAAGGCAGGGTTACATCAACCCTGTGTGCACGCGCGGCGAAATAATGCCCGAACTCGTGCGTCATGAGAATAAAACAGACAGCGACGCCGTACGGGATCCCCCGTTCGACATCAGCCAACTCGTAGGGATTAAGATTAAGCCACTGAACTCCCGCAAATACCGTTGTGACAAAGGTGAGGGAAAAGAGGATCACATGAAGTGCGACTCTCTTCAGCAGCATAGATCCCAACTCTCCTGAAAGTCGCCCAATGCCGTTGAAAGAGTACGAGTCTAGCGTTGACCCGACTGAGTCTTGGTATGCGCACTGCTATCACTCATACCCTTGGGTGAGTTGAAATGCGAATCACTAGCCCGGCTGATGAAATGCCACAGTGAGTACTGTGACAACCCAAAGGCAGTCCTACTACGGCCGGGGCGGATTCAGCGTTGTCGGCGCACCGCTTGTTTTGGGACGGGGGGGATTCAATGTTGTTGGGGCCCCGCTTGAATAGGCGATGGCCCAATTGATCGCCAGGATTCCAACAACTGCCAATACCAATGAGCGGAACTTGCGGGCGTTGCGGCTCATGTTTTCTCCTTCTTGATGCCTACTGATATTGATATTTCTGATCGTTCGCTGATTCGATGAGTGCCGAACTCAATCGAGCACACCATTTCCCCATACTCCTGCAATCACTGCTATGAGTCGGTACTGGAGAACGATGAAGCGATGATCGGAGGTGCAACTACATTTCTGCCAACCGCCTGAGAACGGTCTGCGGAATATTGTCCAACTGTTGGTCAAATATATACATCCACAAGGATAGTGTCAAGTTTTTTCTGTTTTTTTCGCATAAATTCACGTATTTCTGTGGTCCGATATTTGCTCACATTCGTGTGATTTGGCTCACAAATCTGCCAATTTCATGAATTTTTGCGTTTCTTCGCTTGACTTAATAGAGTCACCCTCCTATATTGCAGACAGTCAAAACAGCTACAGGGAAATTGAACCTTAGCGGAAAAAATATCTTCAGGATTTGGATCGCCATCATGGCGATCTACACAGTCCTACTCCTGTCGATGGAGCACGAGCCGGTGGGCTTGTCTCTCTTCGTCTTGATTGCGATGGAGACACTCAGCTTTCTGATTACCATTGCCATCGTGCGCCGCGAGACGAGCACCAAGAACAAAGTAATCTTCGTTAACTTTGCGCTGGTCTTTAGCACGGCATTCCTGGGCATGATTGGTTCCTTCATTACGCCTTCAGTGTTTCCCGATAACCGCTTTGCTAAGCACCTCTTCGACCAGTACACTTCATACGGGGCCTATCCCTTCTTCCTGGCATTCAGCATAGGATACCTTGCGGTCGACGTTGTGTTTCGTGACTTCAGAATATTCGCAAAGTACGGCGTAACCTTCCTGGTTGTCGGCGGACTCTTCGTCCTTTACTTCCATCCGTTCCTAATGGACCCCATGCACTCTTACCACACCCAGGACATTCGGGACTGGAAGACGGTAGATTCTCTGAACAGCGCCTTTATGAAGACGCAAGGATACGGACCCAACGCTGAAGAGCTTGCGCAAACGGGCCAGTTGTACGTGTACGAAGGAATTGACACGGTGGCGGTACTTCAGCCAGAAGCAAGGGAACGACGCATTGCCCAATTGTTGCCCTACGTTGGCGACAATTACGGTCCACTGGTAAACAAGCCCATCTTGCAGTATTCGATTCAGATGTCCATTGCAGGCATCATTTTCACACTACTCTTTTTTGGCTACCTCTACATGAAAGATCCTCCTCAGGGAGCATATATCGAGAAGATCATGTTCCTCTGGCTCGTCTTCTGTAGCATGGAGGTGCTCCACAGCTGGGGGGCCATCAACGCCGTCGAGTGGGAAACTCTCTCGAGCATATTCTCGACAGGTCAATATGCTTCAAACGTGGCGCTTGTGCTTATTGCGCTCTATCTTTCGCTCCGGTTACGTTTCATTACCAGCATCAAAGGGGAGTTTTACGAACAGGAGTTGTCAGAACGTCCGGCGGGGGTCACGCGCTGGCGCGATACGTTGGATAATATGGTCGTGGAAAGCTTCTTTAACAGGCACACAATCATGGGGAGACTATTTGCCGTGCCGGCGCACCAGCAACACCAACATCAACAACCTCGGTAGCACGCCACATGTACTGCCATCAAGGGGGGGTCCATGGAGCATAGGGAACAAAAATCGGCCGACGATAAGAAAGGCCGACCACACTTCGAATACCCTATAGTCGGGAAAAGCAAGGCTGTCGATCAACTCATCAAGCAGATCTCGTCGCTCGCAAAAAACCGCCGGGATGTGCTGATCGTGGGCGAAGTAGGCGTCGGCAAGGGGGCCGTCGCAAAGGATATCTATATAAGCGGCAAGGGCTTCGGCAACAACGGACCGTTCTTCTCCATCAACCTCTCCGTAGTGGACGACCGTGAACTGGATTCGCTCCTTTTCGGCCACGACAGGAGCGGACCCGGCGTTGGCTCGACTCCACAGCAGGGCATATTGGATCAGGGAGATGGCGGCACAATCGTGCTGGAAGAACTGGAAGAAGCCAGCTTCCGCAACCAGCGCAAGGTCCTTACCTTCCTGTCCGAACGCGTTCACCACAACGGACGACCTGCTACTGATCTGCGGGTCATCATTACCATGAAGAGCGATCCTGCATTGCTGCTGCAGGAACACAAACTCATGGATGAAGTCGCACAACGCCTTCGGGAATTTGAGATCGTCGAAATCCCCCCGCTGCGCGAGCGGTTGGAAGATATCCCAGTCCTCGTCAAACACTTCAGCTCCGAAATCTGCAAGGAACTCCAGATGCCGGAATTGGTCATCGACATTAACGCAATCGACGTCCTTGTAGCACAGCCGTGGCGCGACAACATCCGCGGCCTGAAATCGGTGATAGACAAGTGCGTGCTGCTCTCTCGCGACGGACGTTTCATCCTGCCGCCGGAGCTGGTCGACGAGAAGTCGGAAGTTGCGAAGATGATCAACAACATTCTGGCAGGCCAGGAGTTCATTCTCGACAAATCACTGGATGTAATCGAGAAGGGGATTATCGAACGGTCGCTCGAGAAGTTCGGGTTCAATCAATCGCGGGCCGCTCAATTCCTGGGTATGACGGAACAGACCTTCCGGTACAAACTGAAGCGATTGGGGATTGCAAGCGCGCGAACGAGGGCGTAGGCCCCACGGCAATCGCCCACCTTCCGGGATCAGGAATATGCACCGATTCAAACAGACCAGCCCTCGCGTTACGAGGGCTGGTCCTTTTTTTCACTACTGAACCTTTGTTCCTTCCAGACCACCGTCCGGCCGGAAAGTACGATTGCCGGGAAGATTAGCACATACACGAAGTAGTAGACCTCGTAAACGGGGAAAACAGGCAGTAAATCCCACCTCCTGAACGTGTAGAGCGACGGCAGACAGAGTAGGAGATCCACGCCAACCTTCAGCATTGCGGCCGTCCACACCAGGGAACCCGGGGCGAATGCTGCCCCGGCTACCAATCCGGCATGCAACAGCCACGCAGCCGCGAACATAGCTATGCTCTGCAGATTCATGTCGCGCCCGCCAGTAAACCAGCGTTTCCGTTGACTGTAGAGGTCACGCCAGGTTGGGCATGCCTCGCTGTCGACAAGCGTCGCCGCGTCGAGAGGAAAACTGGCTCTGTAGGGAGTGGTGGAGGTGACCGCGTGAAACAGTGCATAGTCCTCAGTGATGCTGAAGGGGATGCCCTCGTAGCCTCCGACGGCATCGTACGCCGCTTTTCGCACGGAGAGATTGTTGCCGACAGCTGTAACAGGAAAACCGAGGCGATTGGCCCCGGCAGCAACCGAAAAGAGCGCAAACCAATCGAGAGTCTGCATTGCCTCAAACAACGTCGACGATCGAATGGCTGTAAAACCGGGCACGATGCCCACCAACTCATCGGTATAGTACTTCACAGTTTCGTCGACCCAGCCCGGCGGCACCGCGCAATCGGCGTCTGTCATCATGATAATTTCACCGGTCGCGGCAGCCATCCCCTGGTTCAGCGCGTTCGCTTTTCCGCGCAGATGCCCCGTTCCCGGTTGGGCATTGTGGAGCTTCAGAAAAGGGCAGCGGTCGAGGTACCCGCGTACAATATCCGCTGTTGCATCCGTGGAACGGTCGTTCACGATGATCACCTCCAGAAATTCCCGGGGGTACTGGAGACGCGTGATGGCATCGAGGCAGCGACGGATGTTCTTTTCTTCGTTGCGGGCGGCGATGAGAACGGAAACCCGTGGGCGAATCTCACGGTTATATGGATAGCGGGCAAGGGAAGCACCGACGGTAATAAACAAAATACCGGCTGCGTACGCTACCGCAAGTATCAGGATGGCCAGTACAAACATGCGTTGCGCACTTTCCCCGATCTGAAGTTTTTTCAGAATACAGAATTCCTCTTGCGAATGCAAGCTGCCGCAAACTTGTCTTTCTGAGAAGTTTTCCTATATTTATATCGTCTAAGGCATTTTCGTCAACTATCCACAATTGCGATGGAGGTTCCGATGAAACCCAGATCAATGTTGGCACTTATCGCACTCGTGCTGTTTGCCGGTGTTGCATTTGCTCAGTCGATTGAGACGGGTGAATTTACGGCTTCCCCCAACCAGGAAGGTTTTTCGCTGAATACCGGGAAGGGCGATCGCGTATACATAGAGACTGTCGCTTTCGACAAAGGCTTCACTGCACCACCCAAAGTCCACGTGTTCCTTTCCGGAGTCGATGCAAAAGGCGATGAGACCGGCACAGTGCGGGTCCATGTGAGCGCATCGAAGGTTACCAAGACCGGTTTCACGCTGCGCGTGAAGACCTGGGGTGAGAGCTTTGTTGGCTCCGCATGGGGTACCTGGATGGCAGTTGGAGTGAGGTAAGTATTCTGGGCTGCACGCTGCATCCCGCTGCGGGCTGCCGTCCCACGGTAGCCCGCAGCTGTTTCTGAAAGGATTGAGTTTATGAAGGTATTATCTTCGGACAAACCGCGGTGCCATTGCGCAATTTTCGGTGTCTTCGGTCACGACGCAGCTGCCCATCTCAGCTACTACGGACTACTTGCGCAACAGCATCGCGGTCAGGAGGGATCGGGGATCGTCACTTCCGAATTTGACACAACGCAACAGCGCTACCGCTTCCATGCGCACAAGGGCATCGGGCTGGTCGACGATGTCTACAGCGACCGCTCAGTGCTCACCGAAACACTCCGTGGTACCTCCGCCATCGGGCACAACCGTTATTCCACATCAGGCTCGGCCGACAATAAGGCGAACATCCAGCCGCTTACAGTGATGTACAAGGGGGGCAATCTAGCGATAGCACACAACGGCAACCTGACGAACTTCCGTGAGATCCGGAAACGCCTTCAGAATTCCGGGACCATATTCCAGACAACATCCGATACAGAAGTCATTCTTCATCTTATCGCTCGCAGTCCCAAGACCGATCAACTCGAACAGATCCGCGATGCGCTCGCGCAGGTACGCGGCGCATACTCGCTCGTGATCCTTGCCGACCGCAGGTTGATCGTTGCGCGGGACCATCATGGCGTGCGTCCGCTGGCAATCGGACGTAAGGATGGTGCGTTCATCGTCGCGTCCGAGACGGTCGCGTTTGACATCATCGATGCAGAATATATTCGCGATGTCAAACCCGGCGAGATGGTCGTCTTCGACGATGAATCCTTGCGGACCGGCGAAGGGAAATCCTCAGTTATTCCCGGCGAGTCCGGCATGCCGCACTACTGCATCTTCGAGTTCATTTATTTCTCCCGGCCGGACAGTCAGATTTTCGGCCACAGCGTGGACAAGGTGCGACGCAAACTTGGCAAGACCCTTGCGCAGGTCCGCCCGGTGGTGCCGAAAAACCCTGAGGACAAGGTCATCGTCATCAATGTCCCCGATTCGAGTAATACCGCTACCATGGGGTTTGTGCAGGCGACGAACAAGCAGGGAGGGAACGTCAAACTGGAGATCGGGCTGATCCGCAGCCACTACATTGGACGCACGTTTATCGCGCCCCGTCAGGAAGTCCGGCAGAACAAAGTGAAGATCAAGTTCAATATCGTCAAAGGTGTGTTGAAGGACCGCGTCGTGGTAATCGTGGATGACTCCATCGTGCGCGGCACAACATCCAAGCAGCTGGTCCAGCTCATCCGGCAGGGGGAACCGAAAGAAGTACATTTCCGCGTGACCGCACCGCCCATTACGCATCCCTGTCACTACGGTATGGACTTCCCGACGCAGGATGAGCTGATCGCGCATCAGTTCGGCGGCGATGTTGATGCGATAGCAAAAGAACTCGGCGTCGACAGTCTGGGTTACCTGACCATTGAAGAACTTCTCTCCGCGGCGCCCGTCGAACACGGCGAGCACTATTGCACCGCATGCTTCAGCGGCAAGTATCCCATCCCTATCGACGTCCAACAGAGCAAAGACGAGAATGAGGCGTGAGTTCTGGACGATACCGAATGCACTCAGTATACTCCGCATTCTGCTCGTGCTGCCGTTCCTGGCGGCGATTTTTTCTTCAGACTCGGGCGGTCGCTGGTGGGCGCTCTTCTGGATGGGCTTGGGCGTCCTGACAGACAAACTTGACGGCGACATTGCGCGCTGGACCCGCAGCGATTCTGAATGGGGGCGTATCCTCGATCCACTGGCCGACAAGGTGGGCGTCGGAGTTGCCGCCCTCGCATTACTCGTAAAGGGTTGGCTGCCGCTCTGGTTCGTTGCCGTTCTGCTCCTCCGCGACGCGGTGATTCTCCTCGGAGGGTTGGTGATCAAACAGAGAACCGGTGAGGTTATACCCTCAAACATGGCAGGGAAATGGGCCGTCGGCGTGATCGGCGGGACATTAATAGTCGCGATCGTCGACAACACCACGCCGTTTCTCACTTTCTGCATGGGCCTCAGCCTTGTCATGGTCGCTCTATCGACGGTAGGCTACCTGAAGCGATTCGTGCAGATCATGCGCGCACCTGGGACAACTGACAACTGATGGGACTACTCGACAAGATCGGTGTAGGGCGGTTACGCGAAGGATTGTCCCGGACTCGGGACGGAATTTTCGGTGCGGTTACGCGGATACTGACAGGCAGTGTAACGATCGACGATCAGTTGCTTGAAAACATGGAAGAGACACTGATTGCGGGCGATGTGGGCGCAGGAACGGCCGTGGAGATCATGAACGCTCTGCGTGAGCGGTGCAAAAAAGATCTTGTGAAGGACGCTGCGGCGTTGCTCCCTCTCCTCAAGAATGAAATCGCCGATCGACTGCGCGCGGCTGCGCCGGGGGGAGAAGCGCCGTTCGCCCTCCCAGCGGTCCGTCCTTTCGTGGTCATGGTCGTCGGTATCAACGGAGTGGGGAAAACCACTACGATCGGAAAGCTCGCACACCGATATGTAGGGCAAGGACACCGTGTAATGATTGCGGCCGCCGATACGTTTCGCGCAGCGGCGAATGAGCAGCTCGAGATATGGGCAAAGCGGGCGGGTGCGGAGATCATACAGCAGAAGCAGGGTGCAGACCCCGCCGCCGTCGCATTCGACGCAGTGAGTGCCGCTGCCGCACGCGGATTCGATGTGGTGATCATAGATACCGCGGGGCGACTGCACACGCGGACGAACCTGATGGAGGAACTCCGCAAGATTCACCGCGTGGTCGGCCGTCACAGCCCAACGGCGCCACAAGAGGTTCTGCTCGTGATCGATGCATCTACCGGTCAAAACGGTCTGCAGCAGGCAAAGCAGTTCAGCTCCACGACCGGTGTCACAGGGCTCGTGCTGACGAAACTTGACGGGACAGCGAAGGGCGGCATTGTGCTTGCCATCGCACATGAATTGGGAATCCCCGTCCGCTACATCGGCGTGGGTGAACGCCTGGACGATTTGCAGCCGTTCGACCCGGAGCAATTCGCGGAGGCGCTGTTCGAGGGATGAGCACGACAACGACAGAAATCACACCGCTAGCACCCAGGCGGCGCGTCGAGGTCCTCCCCGACCACATCGCCAATATGATCGCCGCCGGTGAAGTGATCCAGCGGCCGGAATCTGTCGTCAAGGAACTTGTGGAGAATGCCATCGATGCCGGCGCGGGCTCGCTGCAAGTGGTTATCAAAGGCGGGGGCACCGATCTCGTGCAGGTGGTAGATGACGGCTGCGGGATGGACGAACGGGATGCGGTGGCATCGTTTCTCCGCCATGCCACGAGCAAGATTGTGCGCTACGAAGACCTCGAAGAGATCGGCACGTACGGTTTCCGCGGAGAAGCGCTGGCGTCCATCGCGGCAGTCGCGCAAGTGGTCCTGACTACGCGCCGCCCTGAAGATGATGTCGCCGTCGGGGTACGCGTGCATCCCGGCGGGGAAACCGAGGTCACCCGTGACGCGCGCCCGCCCGGGACAACGGTCACCGTCAGCAATCTCTTCTATACCGTCCCAGCCAGAAGGAAGTTCCTCAAGAGCACACAGACAGAGTTCCGGCATGTGCACGATGTTCTCGTCCGCACGGCGCTTGCTCACCCGGAATTGACGATCGACTTCTTCAGCGACAACGAGGCGGTGTTCCGGCTGAAGCCATCAACCGGGGAACAACGGATCATCGATCTGTTTGGGCAACGGACGGGTGAATCCTTGTTGCACGTGGCGGAGGAGACGGAATTCCTGGCGGTCACCGGATTCGTCGGAAAGCCAACGTACGGTCAAAAGACGCGGGCACATCAATATTTGTTCCTCAACGGAAGGTACATTGCGAACCGGAACATCGCGCACGCGGTGCTCCGTGCGTACGAACATCTGCTGGAAAAGGGCTCTTTCCCGTTCTTCATACTATTCCTGCAGATTGATCCCCGGCGTGTCGACGTGAACATCCATCCGTCGAAGATGGAAGCGAAATTCGACGACGAGCAAGGGGTGTACCGTTTCGTTGCTGCGCTCGTGAGGAAAGCGCTCGGTTCGTCGGGAGCTGTTCCGGCGATGACGCTCACTGGCGGACTGCACGGCGGTGGTCCGCTCGGTCTGCGGTTCACGGCCGCGCAACATGGCGGCGAATCGCGCGGGTTCTCGCCGTCACAATGGTATCCGGACGGAAGGGTGAACACTGAGACGGGGGAGATTCTGCCGCCGCTCCAATTTGAAAGCGCCGGGCCGGTGGCCGCAAGCGGATCTGTGACGCAGGGTGAATTCACGGCGGACGATGAGCCGGGGCTTTTGCTGTGGCAGGTGCACAACAGATACATCCTGTCACAGGTCAAAAACGGGCTCATGATCATCGATCAGCATGTCGCCCACGAGCGGGTGTTGTACGAGAGGGCGCTCGAGAGGTTGCAGCGCGGCCTGCGTTCGTCACAACAACTTTTGTTCCCTTGCACTGCGGCGTTCTCGGCATCCGACTACTCACTCATTGAAGAGCTCCTCCCGCAACTCGAGGAGCTGGGGTTTGACGTCAAACCTTTTGGCAAGCACACGCTGATGATCGAGGGGGTGCCCACTGACGTCCGCCCCGGCCAGGAGCATACGATCCTTGACGAAATGCTCTCATTGTACAAAGAGTACCGCCGGGAGACGCCAACAGACGTGCGCGACAACCTTGCCAAATCGTTCTCGTGCAAATCAGCCATCAAATCGGGTGATCCGTTGACAGAGCAAGAAATGCGTTCGCTGATCAGCCAACTCTTCGCCACGAAAATGCCCTACGTCTGTCCGCACGGCAGGCCGGTGGCGTTGCGTATTCTGACGGAGGAGCTCGACCGCCGGTTCGGGAGGCGCTGATGTCCCCCCATGCGGCCGCCAAAGACAAAACATGTCGGGGGCAAAGCTGCCCGCCATATTGCAATTCGTGCGCCGGCTCCGTAAATTCATACGATATATCGTTTTTTGTCAAACTCTAGGAACATGCAATGGGGAAAGCAACTGTCGCGGTTCTGAAAACCACCCCTGAAACGGTGCTCAGGGACTACGAGCGGCTAGCCGAATTGGCAGGAATGAGTGCCTCGATGGACAAAAAGGCCCCGACGATTCTCAAGGACAACATTTCCTGGCATTTTCCATTCCCGGCGGCGAACACCACTCCATGGCAGCTTGAGGGGACCATCCTTGCGCTGCAGAAGTCGGGCTTTCAGAACATCACTGCCGTGCAGAACAAAACTGTTGTCACCGATGCATTTAAGGGAGAAGATCTCAACAAATACGTCCCACTCTTCCGCAAGTACGCAATCCCTGTTCTGTTCAACTTCCGCGAAGAAGACATGAAGTGGGTGGCATACAAGCCCAAGAAAAAGATGCATGTGCTCGACAAAATTTATCCGGAAGGCATCACGATCCCGGACTATTTCTTCGGCAAGAATATCGTGCACCTCCCCACGGTGAAATGCCATATCTATACGACGACCACCGGTGCTATGAAGAATGCCTTCGGCGGGTTGCTCAATACCAAGAGGCACTATACACACTCCTGGATCCACCGGACTCTCGTAGATCTGCTTGCGATCCAGAAAGAAATCCACGCCGGGTTGTTTGCATTCATGGACGGTACCACGGTGGGGAACGGTCCGGGTCCGCGAACCATGTACCCGGTTGTCAAGGATTACATCCTGGCGAGCTCCGACCAGACGGCAATCGATGCCGTAGCGGCGAAGATGATGGGGTTCGACCCGCTCTCCCTTGAGTACATCCGGGTTGCCCATGAGGACGGCTTGGGTGTCGGTGATGTCCGCGACATTACCATCGCCGGTGCCGATATCTCGAATGAATCATGGGGATTCCATGTGGGGAACAACCTCGCAAGCATGGCGGGGCATCTGACGTGGTTCGGACCGCTGAAAGGCATGCAGAATCTGTTGTTCCACACCCCGGTGGTGAACCTCTTCATCTTTGCATCCGAATCGTACCACGATTACTATCGCTGGCCTGCAAAAGACCGACGGACATTCGAGAACTGGCGTGCGACGACACACTGGGGAAAACTATTCCAGCAGTACGAACAAGTTGCACCCGCTCCCGCCGGCGTAAAGTCGTGACGGGAGAACGTATGTGAATTCGAAGACGCGCGCCGAACTGGCGCTCCTGGCCACGACGTGTCTCTGGGGTGGGACGTTTCCGATCGTCAAGATCGGGATGATCTATATATCGCCGGTGCTGCTGATCGCCGTGCGTTTCGTTGTGGCGACCATCGTGTTGCTGCTCTTCTTCCGCCGGAAGATCTTTCCGATCCCCGCCGCATCTGTGGTGAAAGGTGCGGTACTCTCACTCTTTTTATTCCTGGGCTTCGTCGCGCAGAATATCGGTTTAACCGTCACCACGGCATCGAAGTCCGCGTTCATCACGGGAATGATGGTGATCTTTGTCCCGCTCCTCCAAGTTGTGATCGAGCGCCGTTCGCCGAGATTCGGCAACGTTCTGGGCGTGATCATTGTTGCGGCGGGGCTCTGGTTCCTCACGTCCCCGACCGGGGCAGGCCTGAATGCCGGAGATGCACTGACGCTCGTCTGCGCAGTCCTGTTCGGCGTCTATATCGTTTATCTCGATGTGATCTCGCGAGAGATGACGCCGCTGCAGCTCGTATTCCTGCAGATGTCGTGCACCGCGGTCTTCGCGGTGATCGCCACGCTCGGTTTTGAGGCACCGTCATTTCAGTGGTCAAGCGAAGGTGTTGCGGCGCTGCTCTATCTCACATTTCTGGCCACGCTGTTGACGACGTACGTGCAGACGCGATTCCAGAAGGACACGACGCCCACACGTGCCGTCGTGATCTTTTCGATAGAACCGATCATCGCGTCGGGGTTAGCGGCTTTGATGCTTGGAGAGCGGATGGGTGCGATGGGGATACTCGGCGGCGGGATGATCATTGTGGGAGTGCTGGTATCGGAGCTTTCCGATGGAGTGCCGTGGCTCAACCGTGCGGTGAGAGGCGATTCTTGATTTTCAGTTCATCGGGCCGTACACTTACATACCTGTCATGAATGTCCGTGCGCACATTATTGTCAGGGGGATGGTGCAGGGCGTGGGGTTTCGGTGGTTCACGGCGCGGGAAGCGCAGAAACTCGGTCTGGCTGGATTTGTGCGCAATCTTGCCGAAGGGAGTGTGGAGGTGGAAGCAGAGGGGGAACGCGGCGCCGTGGAAGGACTCATTGCACTCCTGAAGGTGGGTCCGCGTGCCGCAGACGTCCGGGATGTGCACATCACCTGGCAGCAACCGTTGATGGAGAGAATGCGCTTTGAAATCCGCTGAATCACACGTGCCCCGTATCGGGATCGGATACGACGTTCACCGACTCGTTGCCGGCCGGCGCCTGGTGCTCGGCGGCGTCGAGATACCTTCAGCAATGGGTCTGGAGGGACACTCCGACGCCGACGTGCTTGTGCATGCCATTTGTGACGCATTGCTGGGGGCCGCGGCACTCGGGGACATCGGCGAACACTTTCCGAATACGGACCCGCAGTACCGGAACATATCCAGCCTGGCGTTGCTTGGCAACGTCGGCAGTCTCCTCGATGCCCGGGGCTACGCCCTGGTGAGTATCGATGCCATGGTGATACTGGAGCATCCGAAGATTCTCCCGCACGCAATGGCTATGTGCGCAGCCATCGCCGGAACGCTCGGTGTTTCTCCCTCGCTCGTATCTATCAAGGCCACCACGAGCGAAGGGCTCGGATTCGCGGGCCGGGGTGAAGGGGCAGCGGCCCATGCTGTGGCCGCAATCGTGCACACGTGACCGGCGACGCGACTCAATGACGAGAGAAGGCAATGCAGGAAATCTTCCAGTACATCAACACCATTGACCCGCTCGTAGTGTATGGCCTGGTGCTCGGGCTCGCGCTTGTGGAAAACATCTTTCCGCCCTCACCGAGCGACATGATGATCATTGCGGCCGGGTCACTCGTCGGGTTGGGCAGGCTGGATTTCATCGCGGCTCTCCTCTGTGCCACCACAGGGAGTACGATTGGTTTCGTGGTCATGTATAAGATCGGCGATTGGTTCGGTGACCACATCCTGGAGCAGGGGAAATTGAAATTCATCCCCCTTGAGGCGGTGCACAAAGTGGAGAAGTGGTTCGCACGCTACGGGTATGCGGTCATCGTGGTCAACCGGTTCCTCACGGGCACCCGTGCGGTGGTCTCGTTTTTCGCCGGGATGTCCGAATTGAAATTGACGACGACAACAGTGCTTTGTGCGGTAAGTGCACTCGTCTGGAACGCCATACTCATCGGTCTCGGGTGCTACCTCGGCCACAACTGGGATCGCATCAACCTGCTGCTGCACACCTACAGCCAGGCCGTGACGGCGATCGCAATCGTGGTCGTCATACTCCTCGTGGTCCGCTATGTTCTCGGCCGGCGCAAAGCCGGCGCAGGTCCGGCATGATAGATTTCCTGTACGCGCTTGACGTCGCAGTCTTCCACTTCATCAACGGAGCGTTGAGCACCGCGGCCGGAGACATGTTCTGGCCCGTCATCACGGATTATGACAAGATCCTTGCCGTACGCATCGTTCTTGTCGCCGTCTGGCTCTGGCTCGTGATCAAAGGGGGAAAGCGCGGACGCACGGCAGCATTGCTGCTGGTGGTCGTGATCGTGTGCTCGGACCAGCTCAGCAGTTTCGTTGTGAAGCCGCTCGTGCAGCGGCCGCGTCCCTGTCACCTTGTCGACGGGATGCCCGTGGTTGCCGACATCCACCTTCTGGTCGGATGCGGCGGTGGAAAGTCGTTCCCTTCATCGCACGCCGTCAACAACTTTGCCATGGCCACGGTCTTTGCCTTCTACTATCGCCGCTGGCGCTATGCTTTCTTTTCGTGGGCCGCACTTATTGCCCTTTCGCGCGTATTCGTCGGCGTGCACTATCCCTCGGATATCCTCGGCGGCGCGCTGGTCGGCGGCATCGTTGCGGTTGCGATCATCAGCGCCTGGCACACGGTGACACGCCGCTGGCTGAACGTCTGGGCGGTTGGCACTCCGGCTCGGGAAACGGCATGAGCACTGTCGAGCGACACACGGAGCGTCGCAGAATGTACCTGCTCGCGGTATTGTCGGGAGTGTTGCTGGGACTCTCGTTCCCGCCGTTTCCGCTCGGACTCTTCGCCTGTGTCGGCCTGGTGCCTCTGCTGATGGTGCTGAACGCATTCCCCCGGCCAAAGGGGACCTTTCGTTTCATCTATGTCGCGTTGCTTGTGTTCCATCTTATCACGCTGAATTGGACGGGCGACTATGTCGAGGCGAACGATGTCTACATGATGATCGCCGGGGCGGTCACTATGATCGTCCATCCGCTCTTCTACTTCCTCCCGCTTGGGGGATACGTCATCATCCGCCGCCATCTGGGCGAACCGGTTGCACTCACCGCACTGCCGTTTCTTTGGGTTGGGTACGAGTACTCCCATTCACTAACCGAATGGTCCTTTCCGTGGCTCACCATCGGCAACAGCCAGTCGTACGATATTGGCAGGATTCAGTTTATCGAGTGGACCGGAGTGTTGGGGGTGTCATTCTGGGTGATTGTGCTGAATGTGCTGGTGTATCTTCTTGTGCGCGCACTTCTGGAGCGGCGGTCCGTGCGGTCTCGTTCGGTCATGCTGCCGTCGGTGCTCCTCGTTGTGCTTGCCCTGGTTCCTTCATTGCACGGCTGGATGGTGCTGCAGGGTGAACAGGAGAAGGATGTCCGGGAGCGCGAATCCATTGCCGTTGGCATCATTCAGGCAAATGTCGACCCCTGGGACAAGTGGAAAGTGAGCGGCTACGCAACCGTTGACCTGTACATGCGCATGACCAGGGCGCTGATAGAGAGCACAGCATTGTCCAAACCCGATCTGGTGCTCTGGCCGGAGACCGCCTTTCCATTCGATATCACGAATCCGGCGAACAGCGACCTCCTGGCCTCTCTGCAGCATCAGCTCGGTGTGTGGGATGTAAGTGTGTTGACGGGGCTGCCTCACAAAGTGTCGTACGCCGATAGTCTTGCGGCGCCGCCGAGCGCGCGACTCAACAAAGCCACCCGGGAAAGGTACGACTGGTACAACGCGGCCGCATTGATTCAATCTCATGGAGACCCCCCGACGTGGTACGGGAAGATGAAACTCGTACCATTCGCCGAACGGGTCCCCTACGCGGATGCGCTCAGATTCGTGGACTTCCTGCGGTGGGATGTCGGCATTGGGGGCTGGCAGATCGGCCCTGATACCACCGTGTTTGTCGACAGGCGCACGGGGGCCCGGTTCAATACGCTGATCTGTTATGAGTCCACGTATCCGGGATTTGTTGCCACGTTTGTCCGGAAGGGGGCGGAATTCATCACGCTGATCACCATCGATAGTTGGTGGGACCATATGTCGGGCGCTTACCAGCATCAGCAGATGGCAATCTTCCGTGCCATCGAAAACCGGCGCTGGATTGCGCGGTGTGCGGTTGGCGGAATTTCCTGCTACATTGATCCGTACGGACGAGTGTACGATGCAACCGAATTGTTCACCCAGAGTGTGCTGTGCCGGCAGATCGAACGGCGGGCCGGCTTGAGTTTTTACACGCGGCACGGCGACTGGCTGGGAGATATATCCTTCTGGGTGGCGTTGATCCTCGTCGCCGCCGCGATGGGGCAGGGCTTTTTATCAAAACGACGCAGGCAACTATGGCAGGAATGATCATTGACTTACGCAGCGACACCGTCACGCGTCCGTCAGAGGAAATGCGACGGGTCATGGCATCAGCTGAAGTGGGAGACGATGTGTATGGCGAGGACCCCACCGTGAACAGGCTGCAGGAACGGATCGCCGAGATTCTTGGAAAAGAGGATGCGCTGTTCGTGCCGAGCGGCACGATGGGAAATCAGGTGTGCATTAAAGTACATACGCAGCCGGGCGATGAACTGATCGCCGACAGGAATGCACACGTGTTTCAGTACGAGACCGGTGGGGCGGCGTTTCTGTCATCTGTGCAGATCCACACCGTGCAGGGAGAGAAGGGGATTTTGAGCGCGGAATTGGTGCGCTCTGCAATCAGGCCCGACATTTACTACATGCCCCGTACCAGGCTGGTATGCCTGGAGAACACACACAACCGTGCAGGGGGAACGATATATCCTCTGCAGGTGATTGCTGAGATTGCCGCAGTCGCGCGGGAACACGGCATGCGAATACATCTTGACGGGGCACGGATCTGGAACGCGAGTGTTGCCACAGGGATCGCTCCCGCGACATTTGCACGTCCATGTGATTCGGTTTCGGTCTGTCTCTCGAAAGGACTTGGAGCACCGGTGGGTTCTGTTGTCGCGGGCACCAGAGGATTCATCGAGGCAGCGCGACATTTCCGGAAACTCTTCGGCGGTGGCATGCGGCAGGCAGGCATACTTGCGGCAGCGGGGCTGTACGCGCTTGAGCACAACATCGACCGCTTGAGTGAAGATCACGAGAAAGCCCGTATGCTTGCGGAAGCTCTCGCGAGTGCCAAGGGGTGCACGCTCGATCCCGGGTCCGTTCAAACGAACATCATCATTGCCGACATCGGCGCCACGGGGTGGGGGGCAAGGAAAACCGTCGAAATGCTCAAAGCCAGCGGGATTCTTGTGGGAGAGGCGGGGAAGGAACGGATTCGTCTGGTGACACATCTGGATGTTTCCTTTGATCAGGTTCGCCATGCATCGAGGATGATCAGTGAGGTTTTTGCCTGCTCGACTTGATTTTTACTGTTCGATGTTGTATACTATTAAGGTTTGTGTTGTAGATATAGCCCAATTTGGGCTATTTTTGTTTGATATGTACAGCAGTGTATGCACATCCCTGACGAACTACGCGGTATTGTCGATGATAGCGCACGTGCGTGCAATGCACACGCCATCGATCTTGTTCTTCGCGGCGACCATCGTCGCCCC
>Ga0105107_10001144_pt1 | contig 17278 bp, 15 predicted proteins | sample PPLLaktember2015_6_FD_79335 | JGI IMG/M metagenome (GOLD analysis project Ga0105107, IMG submission 79335) | Freshwater sediment microbial communities from Prairie Pothole Lake near Jamestown, North Dakota, USA - PPLs Lake P8 Core (1) Depth... | ecosystem: Environmental > Aquatic > Freshwater >...
ACTTATAAACGGAGAGATTGATATATATCCCGAATATACCGGCACAATTCAAGAGGAAATATTTGCAGGTAAAATTAGAACCGAAGAAGAATTGAGGGACAATTTACGTGATTTTGGTATAGAGATGAGCGAACCTTTAGGATTTAATAACACTTATGCTCTTGGAATGAAAAAAAATAGAGCTCAAGAATTTGACATTCAAAAAATATCCGATTTGCACAAGCATAGGGAATTGAAACTCGGATTAAGCAATGAGTTCATGGACAGAAGAGACGGCTGGCCTGGATTACAACAGACTTACAGCCTTTCCCGGGAGAATGTTACAGGTCTGGATCATGATCTGGCTTACAGGGGATTGGAAAACGGATCAATCGATGTTATTGATATCTATTCTACGGACGCTGAAATAAAATATTATAATATAAAAGTACTTGAAGATGATTTAAATTATTTTCCCGAATACAAAGCGGTAATACTCTATAGATCAGGTTTAAGAAAAAGTCTGCCTAATGTAGTAAGTTCCATTTTAAGGCTGGAAGGGAATGTGCCTGAATCATCAATGGTTTCAATGAATGCTAAAGCTAAAATAGATCTGATCCCTGAAGGCGCTGTTGCCGCTGCATTTATTGAAAAATTCGGCTTAAAAACAGAATTCATCAGGGATAGTTTTTTAAAAAGGCTGCTGTACTATACAAAAGAGCATATTTACCTTGTCTTAGTTTCTTTAGTACCTGCTGTATTATTTTCCATTCCCGTTGGAATTTTAGCTTACAGAAAAAAGAAAATCAGCAATTTTATTTTAGGACTAACCGGTATTATACAAACCATACCTTCGCTGGCACTGCTGGTTTTTATGATCCCGCTGCTTGGAATAGGTTCATGGCCTGCAATTGCTGCCTTGTTTCTTTATAGTCTTCTTCCGATAGTGAGGAATACGTATTCCGGACTTCAAAACATACCTCTGCATATTAAGGAATCGGCAGAGGTGCTTGGGTTATCATGGTTTTATAAACTATGGCTTATTGAACTCCCTTTAGCTTTGCCTTCTATTTTAGCAGGGATAAAGACATCTGCTGTAATTAATGTCGGAACGGCTACACTTGGAGCATTAATAGGAGCGGGAGGATACGGACAGCCGATATTAACCGGGATCAGGCTGGACAACATTCCATTGATTTTGGAAGGTGCAGTTCCTGCAGCAATTCTCGCCCTGGCTGTGCAATGGTTTTTCGATCTATTGGAAAAATTTATTATTCCGCGGGGTTTAAGAACTTAGTCAAGTTATCATTACTATTAATCGTTAATTGCAAAATTGAAAACTACTTTTATAAATTCTCATTAAATTAGCAAAGTCATTTTTTATGCTTTCCCCAAAAAAAAGATTTAACAAATAAATCGGGAGTTAATTTAAAAATGTACAAACGGAATTTATTACTCTTTTTAATATTAAACGGATTTGCAATTTCCTCTTTTGCGCAATCGGCCGGTATAAATTTCACGCTCGGTTTTCCGTCAGGAGAGTTTAAAGACCATGTAAAACGAACAGGAATCGGAATAAGCGGGCAATTTATGTTCTTCAACCCAAAACCTGCTCTCCCCTTTTCTGCCGGATTGAATGTAGGTTATTTAAACTACGGAAGTGAATCAAGATTAGAACCTTTCAGTTCCACCATCCCCGATGTTACGGTAGAAGTTGACAGGTCAAACAACCTTCTGAATTTTCATGTCCTGTTCCAGCTGATTCCCCCATCCGGTACCGTCAGGCCGTATATTGAAGGCTTGTTCGGCGGCGCCTATTTGTTTACTGAAACATCCATTCAAAGCAGAGGAACTGAAGAAGTAGCCGGCTCCACAAATTTTGACGATTTTGCATGGAGCTATGGAGGAGGAGGCGGTTTTATGATCCAGGTATCCGGGCCTTCGGAAGATTTAAGTTCAATATTTATAGATATTAAAGCGAGATATCTGCTGGGAACTGAAGCGGAATATCTGAAGGAAGGATCGGTAATAATTGAGCCCGGAAGAGTGTTTTATAATCCTTCAAAATCTAAAACTGATTTAATAACAGCAAATATTGGAGTAATAATCTATTTCAGTACTCTGTTCTCCAATTAATATTTTAAAAATGTTTTAAATCACTTTGATGCTTGAAATTTTTTTTTATGTTTATCATAACCTTTCGATTATCCTTCCTTAAGCCGCAAGGGTAGTCGGTTTGGGTCGCTTGTTAGGCCCCGGAGATATCCGGGGTTTTTTTATTTCTTTTCCCCATATTCTTTTGATCTTAAGCCATTCAAAAATACTTCTGAGAGATTAATAAAGGCTCTTTATCTCATTTTTAATATATTTGTAGTTCAAAATTTTTTACTCAAACTGACGGAGTATTTAAATGCCTGTACATTCAAAACAAATAGATGAATTAGCAATCAACACCATTCGTTTTTTATCCGCCGAAGCAGTGCAAAAAGCAAATTCGGGTCACCCTGGAACACCTATGGCTTGCGCGCCCATTGCATATGTTCTTTATGCAAAATATATGCGGCATAATCCTTTAAATCCAAATTGGAGGAACAGAGACAGATTTATTTTATCTGCCGGGCATGCAAGTATGCTTCTTTACAGCATGCTCCATTTATGCGGATATCAATTATCACTAGAAGAAATAAAAAATTTCCGCCAGTGGGGAAGTTTAACCCCCGGCCATCCCGAATACCATCTAACTCCAGGCGTTGAAACCACTACGGGACCATTAGGACAAGGATTTGGAAATGCGGTCGGAATGGCTATGGCTCAGGCATTTCTTTCTTCCAAGTTTAATAAAGACGATATCAAAATTATTGATCATTTTATTTACGGCATTTGCAGCGATGGTGATTTGATGGAAGGCGTTTCACACGAATCCGCTTCCCTTGCGGGACATTTAAAATTAAGCAAGCTCATCTTTTTTTACGACAATAATTACATTTCTATTGATGGAGAAACCTCTCTATCTTTTTCGGAAGATGTAGGGAAAAGGTTCGAGGCATATAATTGGCATGTTCAAAACATTGATGATGTAAATAATCTTGATGCTGTTGAAAGTGCAATTAAAGAGGCTCAAAAATCGGATAAGCCTTCAATAATAATTACTAGAACCCATATTGCCTATGGGAGCCCGAATAAACATGATACATCCGAAGCACACGGTGCTCCTTTGGGCGAAGAGGAAATTAAATTAACAAAGAAGAATCTGGGCTGGCCTGAAGATTCAAGCTTCATGATTCCGGATGAAGTCAAAAATTTCTTTTCCACCATCAAATCAAAAGGAGCCCAATATGAAAATGAGTGGAATGAAAAGTTTAATAAATACAAAACTAAATATCCGGAAGATGCAAAGCTGTTTGAGGATGTAATGAACGGGGATTTTGGCACCGAGTGGAAAAATGCACTGCCAGTCTTTGAAGCAGACGGGAAAAAATTAGCTACCAGAGCTGCATCGGGAAAAGTTTTGGATGCAATTACACCTCATATCCCCACAATGATCGGAGGATCGGCAGATTTAACTCCGTCGAATAATACAAAGGCCAAAGGTTTTGAAAATTTTTCAAATCAAAATTATTCAGGCAGATATTTGAGATTCGGTGTAAGGGAACATGCAATGGGAAGCACTTTAAATGGAATGGTAACTTACGGAGGTGTAATCCCTTACGGTGGTACTTTCCTGATTTTCTCCGACTATCTAAGACCTACAATAAGATTAGGATCTTTATCCGGAATTAAACCGATATTCGTTTTTACTCATGACAGCATTGGTTTAGGAGAAGACGGTCCTACACACCAGCCTGTGGAGCAACTTGCTGCGCTAAGGGCAATCCCTAAGGTGTTGGTAATTCGCCCTGCAGATGCAAATGAAACTGCATATGCCTGGCATGCTGCAATCGAACATAAAAATAGTCCGGTTGCTCTGATATTAACTAGACAGGGTCTGCCTATTCTAGATCAGAATAAATTTCCTTCTGCAAGAGGGTTATTAAAGGGTGCATATATTTTAGTGGACAGCGCAGGGAAACCTGAATTAATTTTAATGGCTTCAGGTTCCGAAGTAGCTGTAACATTGAGTGCTGCCGAAAAGCTTCAGACTGAAGGTGTAAATGTCCGCGTTGTAAGCTTCCCATCATGGGAATTATTCGAGCAGCAGACTAAGGAATACAAAGAATATATTCTGCCTCCTTCGGTGGCCGCGAGAGTTTCAGTAGAAGCGGCAGTAAAATTAGGATGGGAAAGATATACCGGAACCCTCGGCGAATCGATAAGCATTGAAAAATTCGGCTCCTCCGCACCCGAAAAAATCTTGATGGAGAAATACGGATTTACTCCCCAGAATGTTTATGAAACAGGTAAAAGAGTTTTGGCTAAAGTTAAAAATATAGTCTAAAATCTTTTCCTAAGCTTAATTTTTATGCCCTGGAACTGTTTTCTGAAAGAAAATATTGGATAGGATATGTAAATTCTCCTCAAAAGTTTTATGATGCGGTAATCTAATACTAATTTAATTGACTTAGTGACACTATTTTAGGCATTCTATTTGCTAATGAACAATCCAAACAAAAAATAATCGACTTGCATATTATTTTTTATTGGAAGTCTTTTCTGTAATTATTATGTTAAACCGATTTTTTAAAAATTTTAAAATAATCAACAAACATTCATAGATGGAGTAAAATATGAAATCTTTACTGGTTACTTTACTAATTGTTGTTTCTTTCTTTGGTTTCACAAATGCTCAAAGTAAAATGGCAGTTGGAGCCGGTGTTGTTGTATCATTACCGATGGGAGATTTTGGTGATGTTGCAAATACTGGTTTCGGCGGAACCGCAGCTTTCGAAATGAAATTTATGCCTCAGTTAGTCGGTGTTGGAAATATTGGTTATATCATGTGGGGAACCGAGTCAGATAATGTTGATTTCAGTTGTGTTCCTGTTATGTTTGGTGTAAAATATTTCTTCGTACCGGGTGTTGGATTTTATGGACTCGGACAGATTGGTTTAGCTTTCTTCTCTTCAACTGTTGAAATTCCATCTTTCACAATTGGAGGTCAAACATTTGGAGGAGGATCTGAAAGCGCTTCCGATACAGAGTTCTCATTATCAATAGGTGCCGGATATGAAGTCCCGGTAAGCCCGACTGTTTCTTTAGACTTCACCGGTGCTTTCAACTTAATCAGCGATGCAAATAACATTCAGTTAAGAGCTGGTGCTAAATTTGCTCTTTAATAGTTAATAATTTAATTTTTTTAATGCGGTATCTCAAAGGTACCGCATTTTTTATTTTAAAACGATTATCTTTGGAGAACTTATTTATTTATTAAAATAAATCGGGAATATCTTAATGAAAATCATACTGGCTGCTTTTTTTATCATATCTGTTCTGCCCCATTCTATCCAGGCACAGCTTGCATATCAGAAAAATGTTAAGATTCTTAATGCAGGTATAGGCGCGGGACTATACGGAGTATACGGTTCCGCTGATTTTCCCCCTATCAGCGTTGGCCTGCAGTTTGGAATTCATGAGAGAATATCTGTCGGCGGGCTTGTCGGCTACAGTTCATCGAGTTACGGATACCGGGGATTCAACTGGTCCTATTCGTATCTGTTTCTTGGTGCAAGGGGAGAATATCACCTTGTTTATCCCCAGGTAGACATCCCGAAAAATCTAGATCTATACGGAGGTTTAACTTTAGGATTTAATATTGTAACCGTATCCGAACCGGTTGATAGAGTGACTGGCTATACCGCAGAAGGAAGCTATGCACTTTTCGGTTTTCATATCGGAGGGAGATATTATTTTTCGGAAAAGATCGGCGCATTCCTTGAACTAGGTTATGGAGTAGGTGTCATTACAATCGGCGCTTCATTTAAATTATAAATTTTTATTTGATATTGATACTGCCTTCGTACTATCTCACGTTATTTGTATTCTCTTTCAATATATTTGTTAAAAATTTTTCAGGAAGAAAATGAGATTTGAAAGATCAGCAGGAATTTTACTGCACCCGACTTCTTTACCCGGAAGGTACGGAATCGGCGATTTGGGGAAGGAAGCATATAACTTTACAAATTTCCTTGTAAGCGCCGGGCAGAAATTGTGGCAGGTTTTTCCGCTCGGACCTACAGGATACGGCGATTCCCCATACCAATGCTTTTCTGCATTCGCAGGCAATCCATTGCTGATAAGCCCCGAATTGCTGAAGGAAGATGGTTTCCTTAACACTGAAGATCTCCACCATATCCCCCATTTTAATCCGCATAAAGTGGATTTCGGCAGAGTAATCGAATACAAATATAAACTGCTCGGAAAAGCATTTGAAAATTTCAAGAAACATAAAGGCGAAACCGAAAAATTTCTCAAGGCTTTTGAATCCCAAAACAAAGACTGGCTTGAAGACTTTGCCTTCTTTATGGCTGCAAAAGATTTTCACGGCGGCAGATTATGGACTGAATGGGATAAAGATCTAGTTTTAAGAAAGAAAGATGCACTTGGAAAATGGAAAGATAAACTGTCAGACGGCATCCTCTTTCACAAGTTCATTCAATTTATTTTCTTCAAACAGTGGGATAAGCTGAAAAAGTTTGTAAATGAAAAAGGGATAAAGATTATTGGAGATATGCCTATCTTTATTGCATATGACAGCGCCGACCTTTGGTCTCACAAAGATATTTTTACAGTTGATAAAGAAGGGAAACTTATCAGTATTGCAGGAGTGCCGCCCGATTATTTCAGCGCCACCGGGCAGAGATGGGGAAATCCGTTATTCAAATGGGAAGAAATGGAAAAGGATGAATTCGGCTGGTGGAGAAGAAGAATTGCAAATGTACTTAAGCTTGTTGATATTGTAAGGATTGATCATTTCCGGGGCTTTGATAAATTCTGGCAGATCCCGGGCGATGCACCATCTGCTCAAAAAGGAAAATGGGTGAAAGCACCCGGGGAAAAATTCTTTAAAACACTTAAAAAACATTTAGGTGAGCTTCCGATTATTGCCGAGGATTTAGGATTAATAACAAAATCTGTTACAGAATTGAGAGATAAATTTAATTTCCCGGGAATGAAGATCCTTCAATTTGCATTCGGCAAAGGTATGGAAAAAAAGTTCCTTCCTCACAACTTTGTCAAGAACTGCGTTGTTTATACAGGCTCGCATGATAATGATACAACCTGTGCATATTTTGAAAAAGCCAAGAACGAAAACAGCGATATTTACCAGCATGCTCAGAGATATTTAAATTATTACGGCGATGATATGACATTCCAATTAATCAGGACTGCATACGCTTCTTCCGCCGATACTGTAATTCTGCCTATGCAGGATATTCTTAATTTGGGAGGCGAGGCAAGAATGAATTTCCCTGGTACATTGGGGAATAACTGGACATGGAGGTTCACCTGGGATCAGGTTCAACCCGAACTGGCGGAAAAATACAGAAGTCTTGCGGAACTTTATGAAAGACCCCCCGAGCCGGAAGAGGAAATTTTAGAGGTTGATAATCCTTAAATAACCAAGAGATGTAATTTAATTGAAAATATGTTAAGCTATTTAAAAAAAATTTTATTGCCCGAAGATGAATCCGGGAATGAAACTTCCGAACAGCAAGTACACGGAGAGCACGAAAAAAAAATTCAGCTTGCAACATGTATTTTATTCGTAGAGCTTGCAAATGCGGATAATAAATTTTCACATGAAGAATTGGAAAGGATTATTTCCACGATGAAAAAGTATTACGATCTTGAGGAAGAATATGTAAAGGATCTGATTCAATTGGCTGAAGAGAGGAGGAAAACTGATGACAGCATTTATGAATATACAACGGTAATCAGCAGGAATTTTTCAAATCCGGAAAAATATGAGCTTCTGAAGAATCTATGGCACCTGGTTTTTATCGATAAATCAATGGATAAATATGAAGAGCAGATGGTTAAAAAAATAGGAATGCTGATCAATGTTGATTACAGGGATATAATTTCTTCGAAACTTCTCGTGAAACAGGAATTAAAAATGTAAGCTATTAAAACTCCCGTCCCCTTCCCCAATCATTACTTGCTGAAAATATCTTGTTATTAAAATGAATGTCCCGGATTTAACTCATCAATGCGGCAATTGCTGCAGTTGTAACAATATCTTCCGCACTGCATCCGCGGCTTAAATCGAAGAATGGTTTTTTAAGACCCTGAACCAAAGGACCTATTGCTTCTGCTTTTCCCCATCTCTGGGTGATTTTGTATGCTATATTTCCGGAATTAAGATCTGGAAAGATTAAGACATTTGCTTTACCGGCAACCTTACTTCCCGGTGCTTTTTTCATCCCGATTGATTCTATTACAGCAGCATCAAACTGCAGTTCTCCGTCTATTATTAAATCAGGCCTTTTTGATTGAACAATACTAAGCGCCTGCAGTACTTTGTCGATGCTTTCATCTTTTGCGCTTCCTTTAGTTGAAAAGGATAGCATTGCGATTATCGGGGTTTCTTTTGTCAGTTTAAAATGATTTTCAGCAGCAGAAATAGTAATATCGGCGAGCTGGTTTGCGTCAGGAACCGGGACCACACCGCAGTCTGCAAACGTGTAAGTCTTATCCGGAAAAGCCATTAAAAAAAAGCTTGATACCGTAGAGATTCCCTCAGGCATACCGATGCATTGAATGCCGGCTCTTAAAACATCCGCTGTGGAAGCCGTCGAACCGGCAACGCTTCCGTCAGCCATTCCTTCCCTTACCATCATTGCTCCGAAAAACAAATCTCTTTTCATAGCATCTCTTGCCTGCTCCCTTGTAATCCCCTTTTTCTTACGGAGTTCAAAGTAAATATCTGTAAATTTTTCAAATTTGTCCGATTTTTCCTGCTCAATAATCTTCACACCTTTAAGATCAATACTCAGTTTATTTGCATCGTCCCTTATCTTCTCCTCATTTCCAATGGTTATCACTGAAACAATTTTTTCCTTAGTTAGAATCCCGGCTGCTTTAATCACCCTTTCGTCATGAGATTCCGGCAGTACAACGGTTTTACCCAGTTTTGCAGCATCAATTTTTATTTTTTTTAGAATTTTAAGTTCCATGCAAGTCTCCATATTTAGGATAAAAGAATAATGTTAAATTACTAAAAAAATGCTTTATTATCGGAGTTATTTAGAGAAAAACACTGTATTTTGATCCTCATTTATCGTTGATTTTTGATGATAAAACATATACATTCATGATCTTAATTTTTTAAAATGATCTCCGAAAATCTAAGGCAGGTAAGAGCATTAATAGAAAAAAAGTGTTCCGAAGTGAACCGTAATCCCGCTGAAATCACAATCATAGCAGTATCAAAGAACTTTGGCGTGAATGAAATAAATACCGTGTTTAACGAGGGGATAATCAACTTCGGTGAGAATAAAGCCCAGGAATTAATCCAAAAGTATAATGAGCTGGGAAATAAAATCAAATGGCATTTCATAGGGAATCTGCAGAGGAATAAAGTAAGATTCGCGGTTGAAGCTTCCGAATATATTCACTCGGTAGATTCGCTTTTACTTGCAATGGAAATAAACAAGAGGGCTGCAAAACTCAATAAGATTCAAAAGATTCTTATAGAGATCAAAACTTCCGATGAAGAAACCAAATCGGGTGTGGCCGACGAGAGTGAAATATTTGATCTTGCAGAATATTGCAAGGAATACCCGAACATAGACCTGGTTGGTTTAATGACTATGGCACCGTTTACCGGCGACGAAAAAAGAATTCGAAAAAGCTTTCAGGCTCTGCGCAGCTTACGGGATGATTTAAACGGACATGGAATCAGTATAAAAGAATTATCGATGGGAATGACAAACGATTTCCCGATTGCAATTGAAGAAGGAGCAACAATGCTCAGGATTGGAACCGCCATTTTCGGCGAGAGGAACTATTCATTAGAGCAGGATTAAGAATGAAAATTTCTCCGGACAGCATTAGAAAAGTGGAATTCAGCAGTTCAATGCGGGGTTATAATAAAGAGGAAGTAAAGGCTTACCTCGAGAGATTTGCAGATGAACTTGATGAATTGCAGAAAGAAAACAGTAACCTCAGAAAAGAACTGGATCAGGCGAATCTCCTTCTGGAAGAACTCAGAAAAATGGAAAGCAATTTCAAGGACACATTATTGAAAGCGCAGGAATCCGCGGCAAAAACAATGGAGCTCTCAAAAAATCAATCGGAAACATTGCTGAAGGAATCCGAGAACAAAGCCGCGCAAATAGTTGAAAGAGCTAAGAAGCAGGCAAAGGAAATACATGATGCGGTGATTGGTTTGAAAGAAGAAAAAAAATTAATAATCGCAAAGCTCAAAGCAATAGTTAATTCCCAGGCAAATCTTCTGGAAATGAAAATTGAAGAACCTGTTGAAAAGACCGGCGAAGTGAAACCTCTTGAGCCGACCCGCAAACTGGATATTGACATTAACAATATTGCCGATAAAATTAAAAATAGCCAATGAGTGAACTTATTTCAAAAATAAATGAAACTCTTGAGATAATTAAAAGATTTACTACTGATGAATATCCTACCGGTATTATACTAGGTACCGGGCTGGGAGGTTTAGTAAAGGAAATTAATATAGAACACGAAATTGATTACGCCGAACTTCCTCATTTTCCTCTTTCTACGGTTGAGTCTCATCAGGGAAAATTAATTTTCGGTCGTATCGGAGAAAAGAAAGTTGTAGCAATGCAGGGCCGTTTTCATTACTATGAAGGATACTCAATGGGGCAGATTACATATCCTGTAAGAGTAATGAAATTCCTCGGAGTTAAAGTACTTCTTGTTTCGAATGCATGCGGAGGCATGAATCCGGCTTTCAGAAAAGGGGATATCATGCTTATGATTGATCATATTAATCTTTTGGGAGATAATCCTTTAATTGGAAAAAATGAGGATTCACTTGGTCCGAGATTTCCCGATATGAGCGAACCTTACAGTCTGGATTTAATCAAGCTTGCCGAAGAAGCTGCGGTGGAGAATAAAATCAAAGTACAAAAAGGAGTTTATGTTGCTGTCCCGGGTCCGAATCTTGAGACGAGAGCCGAATACGTTTTTCTGAGATCAATCGGGGCAGATGTGGTAGGTATGTCAACCATCCCGGAAAATATTGTGGCAAACCATATGGGCTTGAAAGTACTGGGAATAAGCATTATTACCGATGAATGTTTTCCCGAATCTCTTAAGCCGGTTAATGTTGAAGAGATTATAAAAACTGCAGTAGAAGCGGAACCGAAAATGACGCTGATTATGAAAGAAGTTATAAAAAAATTATGATCGACAGAAAAAAAATATACAATTCAGCCGTGCCGGTTTTGCTCGGTGTCTTTTTATTCATTTCAAATTTTCTGACTACCAATATCTTTGATTTCGGCAGCAATAACTTTACCGTATGGTTCGTTCTTTCCGTCATCTGTTTTGCATGCGGCTGGTATATAAACAAGACGCTCGGATGGCAGCTTGGAGGGAAAGTAATCTTCTCGGTAATAATCGCCGCGACATTGTTAGGAATTATAGCAATAACTTTTTTCAGAGATTACTTTGCTGCCGGCGAATTACTAACCGAGAATCTGATTCTCTACAGCCTCAGGAATATTACCTTAGGCGCTATGGCTTTTTTCGGTATGGCTATAGTTGAAATACTTACAAAGCAGAGAGATTATCTTATTCTCCAGGAAAGGCTGAAAACATACGAGGATACCGTAAAAGACGCAAAAAAAGAGGCTGAACTTGAGCTGCGGGAAGCCAAAGTTAAAGCACAAAAATTACTTCAGGATGCTGAAATAAGTACAAAAAATATAAAGCTACGCAAAGAATTACTGGAAATAGAATTGAAAGAATTTATTCAAATTGAAAAAGAATTAATTAAAAAGTACGAAGAGAGTGATTGAATCTATCCCAATGGTTAACAATAATATTTGCTGATTGTAATGTATAAACAGAACTTAGATAAAATAATCTATCCGGAAATAGAAGAAGAAATTTTAGGGTTTTGGGAAAAAAATAAAATATTCGAAAAAAGCATTTCTTCAAGAGCGGAATCAAAATCATTCACTTTTTACGAAGGCCCTCCTACTGCAAATGGTTTACCCGGTATTCACCATGTAATGTCCAGAACATTAAAGGATTTAATCTGCCGTTATAAAACTCTTCAGGGATTCAGGGTTGAAAGAAAAGCAGGATGGGATACACACGGGCTTCCGGTGGAAATAGAAGTAGAGAAGAAAATCGGTATAAAAAATAAAAGTGAAATACTTGATTACGGTGTTGATAAATTCAATCAGGCATGCCGTGATTCCGTTTTTGTCTATAAGGATAAATGGGAAAAGATGACCCGCAGAATGGGCTACTGGATAGATCTTAATTCTGCATATATCACTCTTACAAATGAATACATCGAATCGGTTTGGTGGGCATTAAAAACCCTGTTTGACAAAGGGCTTATCTTTAAAGATTACAAAATTGTACCACAGGATCCAAAATCCGAAACAGTGCTTTCATCTCATGAACTGGCACTCGGTTACAGAGATACAAAAGATCCTTCCGTTTATGTCTTATTTAAGTTTAAAGATAATGATGAATATATTTTAGTATGGACAACCACCCCGTGGACGCTTATTTCCAATGTTGCGCTGGCAGTCGGTTCTAACGTGAATTATGTAAAAATAAGACATAAAGATAAAAAGATTATTCTAGCAAAAGAGAGATTATCTGTTCTTGAAGGTGAATACGAAATTATTGAAGAAATAGAAGGCCGTAAACTTGAGGGAAGAGAATATGAACAATTGTTTCAATATTTGAAAGTTGATAAAAAAGCCTTCTACATAATTACCGGAGAATTTGTAAGTACGGAAGACGGTTCAGGCGTTGTGCATATCGCACCGGCTTTCGGACAGGATGACTATGAGATTTCAAAAAAATATAATCTTCCTATGCTTCAGCCTGTTACCCGTTCCGGAAGATTTACAGAGCCAATTACCGACTTTGCAGGACAATTTGTAAAAGATGCGGACAAGGGAATTATCCAAAAGCTCAGAGATGAAGGAAAGCTGTACAAAAAAGAAACTATTGTGCATTCATATCCGTTCAGCTGGCGCCATGAAGATGTACCAGTAATTTATTATGCCAGAGAATCGTGGTTTATAAGAACAACTGCAATAGCAGACCGAATGGTCGAGCTGAATAAACAAATTAATTGGCAGCCGCCTGAGGTTGGTTCCGGCAGATTCGGCAACTGGCTGGAAGAAAATAAAGACTGGGCTTTATCGCGCGACCGTTTCTGGGCTACACCGCTGCCTATTTGGCTGAATGATGATGGGGACATGTTTGCCGTGGGTTCTATTAAGGAACTTGAGGAAGGATTTATTGAAGAGAACGGTAAAAGAGTTTCGGTTAAGGAGATTCAAAATTTAGATCTGCATAAACCTTTTATTGACAAAATTTTTTTCGAAAAGAACGGGAAAATCTATAAAAGAACTCCCGAATTAATTGACGTCTGGTTTGATTCTGGCGCAATGCCTTTCGCACAATATCACTATCCTTTTGAAAATAAAGAATGGTTTGAAAAAAAAGCATTCCCATCCGATTTCATATGTGAAGGAATCGACCAGACACGCGGCTGGTTTTATACTCTTCACGCCATAGCGGCTATGCTTTTCGACAATGTCGCTTTTAAAAATATTATCGTCAATGAACTCATTCTCGATAAGAACGGACAAAAGATGTCTAAATCAAAAGGCAATACTGTTGATCCGTTTAAATTATTCATGCAATACGGTGCAGATACAACCAGATGGTACCTGGTAACCAACAGCCCGCCGTGGCGTCCGACTTTATTTGACGAAGAGGGATTGATTGAAGTCCAACGGAAATTCTTCGGAACTCTTCAGAATACTTATCAGTTCTTTGCTCTCTATGCGAATATCGACGGCTTCGAGCATAAAGAAGATTTAATTCCTTATGAAAAACGCCCGGAAATTGACCGTTGGATTTTATCCAAAATAGATTCTCTTGTAGATGAATACCGTGAACAAATGGATAACTACGATCCTACAAAAGCAGCAAGAGCAGTATCCGATTTCACGATTGATCACTTGTCGAATTGGTATGTTAGACGGTGCCGCAGAAGATTCTGGAAATCGGAGATGAATGAAAACAAGCTTTCCGCTTACCAGACATTGTATGAATGCCTGATAAAAATTGTTAAATTAACATCTCCATTTGCTCCATTCATTTCCGAAAAAATTTACCAGGATCTTAATTCCGTGACAAAATTGGAGAGTTTTGAGTCTGTGCACCTTTCATTCTACCCGGAATCATCTTTTAAGGAAAAAGAACTGGAAGAAAAAATGGAAATTGCCCAAAGGGTTGTTTATCTTACAAGAGCTATGAGGGCAAAGACGAATTTAAAAGTAAGGCAGCCTTTAAGAAAAATAATGGTGGCAGTTGATAAATCGAAAACTGAAGCCTTAAGTAAAATGAAGGAAGTAATCCTTGACGAAGTAAATATTAAAGAGCTGGTCGTTCTTAAAGATGATTCCGAAATAGTAAATAAATCAGCCAAACCGAATTTTAAATCCATTGGTCCAAAATTTGGTAAGAATGTTAACGCAGCGGCCAATGCAATCAAGTCCTTCACCAAAGAGGATATCGCTAAACTGGAAAGCGGTGAAAAACTGTATATTGAAGTGAAGGGGGAAAAACTACTTATAAGCCCGGAAGATGTTGAAATAATAAGTACGGAAATATCGGGTTGGGTTGTTGAAAGCCAGGAAGGTGTTACGGTTGCCATCGATACCGCACTCGATGAGAAATTAATTAAAGAAGGATTGGCAAGGGAATTTGTGAACAGAGTTCAGAATATGAGAAAAGATGCCGGGTTCGAAGTAACAGACAGAATTGAAATAAAATATTCCGGGAGCAAGGATTTAATTAATGCAATAAATGAATTTGAAAAATATATTTCAAATGAAACTCTTGCTGAAAAAATGATTAATACTGAAATTGTAAACGGGGGAATTAAACAAAACTGGAAAATAGGCGAGTTGGATTGTTCAATTCAAATTGAAAAGATAAAGTCGTAGATAGGAGATAAATAATGGCTAAAACCGCTAAAAAAACTAAAGCACCTGCACAAAAAAAGAACGTCCCAAAAAAGGATAAAAAAACTGTTAAGGCTGCTTTAAAAAAAGTCAAAAACAAAAATTTAAAAAAACTTCCTTCCGGCAAGAAACGGGAAAAAAAGGAGACTTTAAAAAAGCATGTACTCCATAAAACTGCCGAAAAGAAAAAGCCGGAAGTCAAACCAAGAACAGCACGTGTAAAGCATGAACAAAAAACCGAAGCACCGGAAATCCGCGCAAAAAAGATTGAATCCATAAAAGGATACAGCAAAAAGGATTTAGATCATTTTAAGGAAATAATAATCCTGAAACAGAATGAAATTATTGAACAGCTACAGAACCTGAAAGAACAGATGCTGGATCCTACAACCGGCGAATATATAAATGAGAATTCTCCTTATTCATTACACATGGCCGAGCAGGGAACCGATGCAATGGAAAGAGAAAAAACATTCTTATATGCACAGCGGGAAAATAAGTTCTTAGGATATCTTGAAGACGCACTTAAGAGAATTGAAGCCGGAACATACGGCATATGCATTGAGTGTATTGATGACCCGCAGCATTTATGCGAAACTTGCCCTTTAATACCGAAAGAAAGGCTGGAAGCGGTTCCTCACAGTCAGCTCTGTCTTCCAATGAAGCAGAGACAGGAAAAAAATAAGATTTAGCGAATCCTTATTCATATATTCAGTTTTTAATAAACGGAAATAATTTGAAAGTTCTGTACATAACCTTTTCTGTTCTTTTGTTTGATCAAATTACCAAGTTGTTTGTAAAAGGCTTTTCCATTCCTTTTCTGAATTTTGAAGCTCCCGGAATGCACCAAGGGCAAAAGATTACGCTCATCGAAAATTTTCTTAATATTACCTTTATTGAAAATCCCGGCATAGCATTCGGAATTGATTTCGGGGCAGAATTTAAAATGCTGATTACAATTCTTACAATTGCCGCAAGCATAGGATTATCCGCCTACCTTTATATCATCCGGAAAAAGAATATAGGCTTACGTTTTTCTGCGGCATTAATATTGGGCGGAGCTCTGGGAAATTTAATCGACAGAACCTTTTATGGAATAATTTATAATTATGCACCTCTCCTTCATGGTAAAGTGGTAGATTTTATTAATATCCGGCTTTTTGATTTCTATGTCTTTAATAAAATTTTGGGGAATTATATTTTTAATGTAGCCGATATGGCTGTTACCGCAGGTGTTATCTTCCTGCTCATTTCCTACGGCCGGGAAAGAAAAGAAGATACTAAATTAGAATCCACGCTGAATAATTATCTAGCCGGTTCACCGGGAGAGGAATGATTTGAGAGTACTCTTCTTTACCTTATCTATAGTAATCTTAGATCAGATTTCAAAAATTTTAATTAAGGGATTTGCAATTCCTTTTTTAGATATCACTTACAAGGGGATGTATCCCGGGCAAAGGATACAAATCCTCGGCGATTTTTTCAGAATAACATTCGTTGAAAATCCCGGAATGGCTTTCGGGTTTGATCCCGGCATGGATTATAAATTCTGGATTTCTATTTTTTCGATAATTGCCAGCGTCGCTTTGATAATTTATATCTATTATGCGAGAAAACAGACGCTGAGCCTTAGAATAGCTCTTGCCTTTATTTTGGGAGGAGCGATAGGAAATTTGATCGACAGATTATTTTACGGAGTTATCTACAACTATGCTCCTTTTTTTTACGGAAAGGTTGTGGATTTCCTCGATTTTGATTTCTTTGACATTACAATTTTCGGAAGAAGCTACGATAGATGGCCGGTTTTTAATATCGCAGATTCTGCTGTAACCATCGGTATATTAATTTTACTATTCTTCTACAGGAAAGAACCTCAGGAGAAAATAGTTCCGGAAGAAGTTTATCAGGAACCGGCTCCAGCTGACGAAAAATCGGCAGACTCAGAACTGAAAAAAGATCAAAACTGAATTTGTTTTAGTTACCATAATCCCCTTAAGCCTCACATGGAATGATCACAAAAAAGAAATACCGCTTTGAGATTCCGGAAGGAAAAAAGAAAGAGCGGATCGATTTATTTCTAACCGGCTCAATAGAAAATGCAACCCGGTCTAAAGTTCAAAAATTAATTGAAGCAGAATTAGTTA
>Ga0105107_10001145_pt1 | contig 17269 bp, 12 predicted proteins | sample PPLLaktember2015_6_FD_79335 | JGI IMG/M metagenome (GOLD analysis project Ga0105107, IMG submission 79335) | Freshwater sediment microbial communities from Prairie Pothole Lake near Jamestown, North Dakota, USA - PPLs Lake P8 Core (1) Depth... | ecosystem: Environmental > Aquatic > Freshwater >...
CGCGCCTTCGGCCAGGCCCATGTCGTGCATGAGCTTCTGGTACATGCGCTCGGAGGCGTGCGGCGAATCGTTCTCGACGAGTTCGCCGGACATCTTGTCCACCCACTCGCGGGCCTCGATCGCGTAGCTCTTGCCGAAGATGCGCATGAGCCCCGGGTGTGCCACGGGGATGTGCAGGCCGTCGGAATAGTTGTCCGCGACGTTCTTCCAGTTGACGTGGCGCGTCTGCACCCGCGGCGGGCCGAGCGGCACGAGATCCTCGAGCGGTGCGTCCGCAAGCTCGTGCGCGTAGGGCGCCATCTGGTCGTTGACCGACGGCAGGCCCGGCGCGAAGCGCACGAACACGAATCCCCGCCAGATTTCCTGCTCGACCTCCGCGAGGCCGTAGTCGTCAGGGTTCATGCCCGGGTAGCCCGCGCGCAGCGGCACGCCAACCAGGCGCCCGTCGGTGGAGTACGTCCAGGCGTGGTACGGGCAGGTGATGCGCTTGCCACAGTTGCCCTGCTCCCCGTCCACCAGCCGCGCGGCGCGGTGCCGGCAGACGTTGTGGAAGCTGCGCACGCGCCCGTCGGCGCCGCGCACGGTCAGGATCGACTCGTTCAGGAACTTGAACGTCAGGTAATCGCCGGACTCGCGCAGGTCGTTGACGTGGCAGACCAGGTGCCAGCTCTTCCTGAACACGACCTGGCGCTCGAGCTCGAAGAACTCGGCGTCCCAGTAGGTCCACCCCGGCAGGCTGAAATCGTCTTCTGTGCGAAGATCGGGGGTGGCGGAGCGGTCGGCGTGAATACGTGCATTCATTGTTGAACGATCGTACAATAAGCCCGGCTGCAGCGTCAACGGGGGTAGTCACGAAATGAGACCGACGATCCAGATTCTCGAGCCCGATCAGATCGCCGCGGTGCTCGCCGAGGCGAAGCGGATCATGGCCGAAACCGGCATGGAAATCCGCGGCGCAAAGTTGCGCCAGCGCCTGATCGACGCGGGCCTGCCGACCGATGCGACCGGCCGCGTGCTCTTCCCCGCCGAGGTCGTGGATCGCGCAATCGCGACGGCGCCGAAGTCCTTCACGCTCTACAACCGCGACGGTGCGCCGCATGCGGAAATCGGCGGCTGGAACGTCCACTTCATCCCGGGTTCCAGCGGCCTCAAGATCATGGACCACCGCACGGGCGAGACGCGCCTTGCCGATTCGACGGACTTCGTCGAGTACGCACGCCTGTGCGACGGCCTGCCGCACATTCCCTACCTCGCCACGGCGTTCTCGACGAACGCCGACATCGAGCCGCAGGTGTCCGACGCCTGGCGGCTCTACATGGTGCTCACGAACACGAAGAAGCCGGTCGTATCCGGCGCCTTCGGCGAGCACGGCGTGCCGCGCATGGCGGAGATGATGCAGCTCTTCCGCCGCGACCGCGCGGAGCTCATCGCGAAGCCGATGTCGATCTTCACGATCACGGCGACGGGCAACTTCCGCTTCGGCGAGGATTCCTGCCAGAACCTGCTCGACTGCGTCGAGGCCGGCATCCCGGTGGAGATCGTGCCGGTCACGCTGATGGGCCTCATCGCGCCGGTCACGCTGATGGGCGCTCTGGTCTTCCACTGCGTGGACGTGCTGACCGGCATCACGATGGCGCAGGTCATCAAGCCCGGCGCGCCGGTGCTGTTCGGCGGCGCGCCCGCGACCTTCCACATGCGCGCCGCGAGCGCGCCGATGGCGGCGATCGAGGCGCAGCGACTGAACGTCGGCTACGTCGCCGTCGCGAAATCGCTTGGTCTGCCGACCCAGGCCTACATGGCGCTCTCGGACGGCAAGTTCCTCGACGCACAGGCGGGCGCAGAGACGATGTCGAGCGCGCTGCTCGCCGCGCTCGCAGGCGTCAACTCCGTTTCCGGTCCCGGCATGCTCGACTTCGTGCTGACCTTCAGCCTGCCGAAGCTGCTGTTCGACAACGAGGTCTGCGGCCAGTGCCTCAACTTCGTGCGCGAGACGAAGGTGCTAGAAGACATACCCTGCGGCAACCTGGTCGCGGAAGTGCGTGCGAACGACCACCTCATCACCTCGCCGCACACGCTCAAGTACTGGCCGCAGGAGTTGTACCTGACCGACCCGGTCATCGACCGCGAGAACCGCGAGACCTGGATCAAGCAGGGATCGCGCGACCTGCAGTCCCGCGCCGTCGAGCAGGTCGAGAAGCGCCTCGCGGCCTGGGTGGAGATTCCGACGGATGCTGCCGTGGATGCCGAGATGCGCCGCATCGTGATGTCGGGCCTGAAGGTCCAGAAGGAACTGCCGGTCCTGCCGCCGCCGCCCGATCACGCCTTGGCGGAAGCCCCGCTGCAACGTCGCCGCGCGGGTCGCCGGCCGCGATGAGCGCGCAGCAGCATCTCGATGCGGTGCGCCAGGTCGCGATAGACGCGATGCGTGACGAGCGCCTGAGCCCGCGCCAGGACCTGGTGGTGGTCGAGGAGCCGCTCGAAATCCGCGTCGCGCAGGATGGCGACGTCGGCCCCGGCACCTCCATGTCGATCACCATGCGCACGCCGGGTCATGACATCGAGCTGGCGGTCGGCTTCCTGCACGGCGAAGGCCTCGTGCGTGCGCGCGAGGACATCGCCGACAGCCGCATCTGCGGCCCGGTCGGCAACGTCGTGCGCATCCAGCTCGCCGCGAACGCCGCCTTCGATGCCGGCCGGTTGCAGCGTAACTTCTACACGACCTCGAGCTGCGGCGTCTGCGGCAACGCCTCGCTCGCCGCCGTCGAGCGCATGCTGCGCTCGCCGAGCGTGGACGGAAAACTCAAGGTCACGACCGCGCTCATCGAATCCCTGTCGGACCGCGCGCGCGCGGGCCAGGACGTGTTCCGCGAGACCGGCGGACTGCACGCGTCCTGCCTGTTCGACGCCGAGGGCCGGCTGATCGACGTGCGCGAGGACGTCGGTCGCCACAACGCGCTCGACAAGCTCATCGGCGCGCGCCTGCTCGCGGGCGAGCTGCCGCTGTCGGGCTGCGTGCTGTTCCTGTCCGGGCGGGCGAGTTTCGAACTGCTGCAGAAGGCCGCCGCGGCGGGCATCCCGGTGGTGGCCGCGGTCGGCGCGCCCTCCTCGCTCGCCATCGATCTCGCGCAGCGCACCGGCATCCTGCTGGTCGGCTTCCTGCGCGGCCGCTCGTTCAATGTCTACTCGCACCGGGAGCGCCTGCAATGAGCGCCGTCGCAACGCCCGGCGGGCAGGTCGATGAGAGCCGGATCCTCGCGATCGTCGCGCGGCATCGGCACCAGGACGGCCCGCTGATCGAGATCCTGCACGATGTGCAAGCGTCCTTCGGCTGCGTGCCGCCGGGCGCCGTGCCCGTCCTCGCGCGCGCGCTCAACCTCTCGCGCGCCGAGGTGCACGGCGTCGTCACCTTCTATCACCATTTCCGCACCCGGCCCCCGGGCCGGCAGGTGCTGCAGGTCTGCCGCGCGGAATCCTGCCAGGCTGCCGGAGGCAGGGCGCTCGAGCAACACGTGCAGAAGCGGCTCGGCGTCGGCTTCGGCGAGACGACGCCGGACGGGCGGGTGACGCTCGAGGCGGTTTATTGCCTTGGTCTGTGCGCCTGCTCGCCCGCGGCCAAGCTCGACGACGAAGTCCACGGGCGCGTCACGCCGGAACGCCTCGATGCGCTGCTCGACGCAGAAACCGGGGTGAAGTCATGAGCGTCACGGTCTGGGTCCCGCGGGACGCCGGCGCGCTCGCGCTCGGCGCCGAAGCAACGGCGAAGCGCCTGGTCGCGGAAGCGCGCGCCGCGGGTGCGGAGATCAAGGTCCGCCGCAACGGCTCGCGCGGGCTCTATTGGCTGGAGCCGCTGGTCGAAGTCGAGTGCGCGGAGGGTCGCATCGCCTACGGTCCGGTCACCGAGCGCGACGTGCCCGAACTCATCGCCAAGGGGCTGTTGAAGGGCGCCGCACATCCGCTTCGACTCGGCAAGATCGAGGAGCACCCCTGGTTTGCCTCGCAGCAGCGCCTGACCTTCGCGCGCGTCGGCCGCATCGATCCGTTCGACCTCGTCGCCTACCGCGCATCGGGCGGCTACGCGGGGCTCGCGCGCGCCATCGAACTCGGGCCCGACGCGACCGTCAACGAAGTGCTGGAGTCGGGCCTCCGCGGCCGCGGCGGTGCGGCCTTCCCGACCGGCATCAAGTGGCAGACCGTGCTGCGCCAGCCGCCCGGCCAGAAATACATCACCTGCAACGCCGACGAGGGCGACTCGGGCACCTACTCCGACCGGATGCTGATGGAAGGCGATCCGTTCTCGCTCATCGAGGGCATGACGATCGCCGGGGTCGCGGTCGGCGCGACGAAGGGCTACGTGTACCTGCGAATCGAGTATCCGCACGCGTACAAGGTCCTGAACGGCGCGATCGCGGCCGCGCGCGAGGCGGGCCTGCTCGGCGCGGACTTGCTCGGCAGCGGCAAGGCGTTCGACCTGGAAGTGCGCCTCGGCGCCGGCGCCTACATCTGCGGCGAGGAAACCTCGATGCTGGAAAGCCTCGAAGGCCGCCGTGGCGAGATCCGCGTGCGCCCGCCGCTGCCGGCCGAGAAAGGCCTGTTCGGCGCGCCGACGGTCGTCAACAACGTCATCACGCTCGCGACGGTACCGACCATCCTCGCGAACGGCGCGGCCGCGTACAAGGAATACGGCCAGGCGAAGTCGCGCGGCACGCTGCCGCTGCAACTCGCCGGCAACATCCGCCGCGGCGGGCTGGTCGAGCGCGCCTTCGGGCTCACGGTGCGCGAACTGCTCGAGGATTACGGCGGCGGCTCGATGAGCGGGCGGCCGATCCGCGCGGTGCAGATCGGCGGGCCGCTCGGCGCGTACCTGCCGGCCTCGCAGTTCGACACGCCGCTCGAGTACGAGGCGCTCTCAGGCCTAGGCGCGTTGCTGGGCCACGGCGGCGTGGTCGCCTTCGACGACACGGTCGACATGCTCGAGATGGCGCGTTATGCCATGGAATTCTGCGCCATCGAGTCCTGCGGCAAGTGCACCCCCTGCCGGATCGGCTCGGTGCGCGGCGCCGAGGCGCTGGCGGCCGTCGGCCGGGGCGAAGACCGTGACCGGCAGCTTGCCCTGGTCGAGGAACTCTGCGATACGATGTTGAATGCGTCCCTGTGCGGGCTCGGGGGCATGACCCCCTTTCCCGTGCAGAGCGCCATGAAGCACTTCCCGGAAGACTTCAGGCCGCGGACGCGAGGAGGCTAGGTGTACTCGATCGACCATCGCGACCTCGGCACGCCGCCGGCCACCTCGGCCGACTCCGTCACGCTCGAGATCGACGGCGCGACCGTGACCGTCCCGGCAGGGACCTCGGTCATGCGGGCCGCCGCGCTCGCCGACACGCAGATCCCGAAGCTGTGCGCGACCGATTCGCTGAAGGCCTTCGGCTCCTGCCGCCTGTGCCTGGTCGAGATCGAAGGTCGCAAGGGTTTCCCGGCGTCTTGCACCACGGCCGTCGCGCCCGGCATGAAGGTCCGAACGCGCTCGCCGCGCATCGACCAGCTGCGTCGCGGCGTCGTCGAGCTGTACGTTTCCGATCACCCGCTCGACTGCGACGATTGCCCCGCCAACGGCCACTGCGAATTGCAGGACGCGGCCGAGGTCACGGGCGTCACGCATTCCCGCTGGGCTGCGGGCCAGACCCAACGCGGCTCGGCCCCGGACGTCAGCAACCCGTATTTCGACTTCAACCCGGACCTGTGCATCGTCTGCTCGCGCTGCGTGCGCGCCTGCGACGAGACGCAGAGCACGCTCGCGCTGACGATCGAGGGCCGCGGCTTCGGCTCGCGGGTGTCGGCGAGCGAGCACCAGCCCTTCCTCGCCTCCGAGTGCGTCTCCTGCGGCGCCTGCGTCGAGGCCTGCCCAACCGCCGCGCTCAGCGAGAAATCGCTCGCGGCGCTCGGCCAGCCCGAGCGCGCGGTCGCGACCACCTGCGGCTACTGCGGCGTCGGCTGCTCGCTGAAGGCGGAGATGAAAGAAGAGACCGTGGTGCGCATGGTGCCCAATCGTATGGGCCAGGCGAACGGTGGCCACGCCTGCATCAAGGGACGCTTCGCCTACGGCTACGCGACCCACAAGGACCGCATCACGAAGCCGATGATCCGCGCGCGCATCACGGATCCCTGGCGCGAGGTCAGCTGGGAAGAGGCCTTCGAGCACACGGCGCGCGAGTTCCGCCGCATCCAGCAGAAGTACGGCCGCGACTCGGTGGGCGGCATCACCTCCTCGCGCTGCACCAACGAGGAGACCTACCTCGTCCAGAAGCTGGTGCGTGCCGCGCTCCTGACCAACAACGTCGACACCTGCGCGCGCGTCTGCCACTCGCCGACCGGCTACGGCCTCAAGCACACGCTCGGCGAGTCCGCCGGCACCCAGGCCTTCACCTCGGTACAGAAGGCAGACGTGGTCGTGGTGATCGGCGCGAACCCGACCGACGGCCACCCGGTGTTCGGCTCGCAGCTCAAGCGCCGCCTGCGCCAGGGCGCGAAGCTCATCGTCATCGACCCGCGCGCGATCGACCTCGTGAAGACGCCGCACATCGAGGCCGCCCAGCACCTGCAGCTGCGGCCGGGCACGAACGTCGCGGTCATCAACGCGATCGCGCACGTCATCGTCACGGAAGGACTCGCAAAGGACGACTACGCGCTGGCACGCTGCGAGGTCGATTCCTGGCGCGAGTGGAAGGAGTTCATCGCCGACCCGCGCCATTCGCCGGAGGCGACCGAGGCGATCACCGGCGTTCCCGCGGCGCGCGTGCGCGAGGCCGCGCGCCTGTATGCCGCGGGCCCGAACAGCGCCATCTACTACGGCCTCGGCGTGACCGAGCACAGCCAGGGCACGACCATGGTCATGGGCATCGCGAACCTCGCGATGGCAACCGGGAACCTAGGGCGAGAGGGCGTCGGCGTGAGCCCGCTGCGCGGCCAGAACAACGTGCAGGGCTCCTGCGACATGGGCTCCTTCCCGCACGAGCTGCCGGGTTACCGGCACGTGTCGGACGCCATCGCGCGCGGCGTGTTCGAGTCGGCCTGGAACGTCTCGATTGCTGACGAGCCTGGCCTTCGCATCCCGAACATGTTCGAGGCGGCGCTCGACGGCAGCTTCAAGGCGATGTACATCCAGGGCGAGGACTTCGCGCAGTCGGACCCCAACACGAGCCACGTCACCGCCGCGCTCACCGCCATGGAATGCGTCGTCGTGCAGGACCTGTTCCTGGTCGAGACGGCGCGCTTCGCCCACGTCTTCCTGCCCGGCGCGTCCTTCCTGGAGAAGGACGGCACGTTCACCAATGCCGAACGGCGTATCTCGCGCGTGCGCAAGGTCATGGAGCCGCTCGCCGGGCTCGCGGACTGGGAAGTCACGATGCGCCTCGCCCAGGCGCTCGGCTACCCGATGGACTACGCGCACCCCTCCGAGATCATGGACGAAATCGCGCGCCTGACGCCCACCTTCACCGGCGTCAGCTACGAGAAGCTCGAGCGCCTCGGCAGCATCCAGTGGCCCTGCAACGACAACGCGCCCGACGGCACGCCCACCATGCACGTCGGCAGCTTCGTGCGCGGCAAGGGCAAGTTCTACCGCACCGAGTACGTGGCGACCGCGGAGCGCTCGACCAGCCGCTACCCGCTCCTGCTCACCACCGGCCGCGTGCTGTACCAGTACAACGTCGGCACGCAGACGCGCCGCACGAAGAACATCGTCTTCAACAAGGAAGACGTCCTCGAGATGCACCCGGACGACGCCGAGGCCCGCGGCATCAGGCACGGCGACCTGGTCGGCGTCGCGAGTCGTGCCGGGGAGATCGTCGTACACGCGTCGCTGACCAACCGCATCGCCCGCGGCGTCGTGTACACCACGTTCCACTTTCCGGAATCGGGAGTGAACCTCGTGACCACCGAGAACTCCGACTGGGCGACGAACTGCCCCGAGTACAAGGTCACGGCCGTCGAGGTCGCCAAGGTCACGCAGCCGGACGCCTGGCGCGAGCGGGCGCGCACGTTGCGCAGCACGCGCAAGGGCGCCTCGGCGACCGCCGGTTGAGGGGCGCGCGGCGATGAATGTCCAGCGCCTGGTCACGATGGCCAACGACATCGCGAACTTCTTCGGTTCCGACCCCGACAAGGCGGCCGCCGCCGAACAGGTGGCCGGCCACATGAAGAAATTCTGGGAGCCGCGCATGCGTGCGGAGATCCGCCGTCACGTGAGCGCCGGCGGCGAGGGCCTCTCCTCGATCGCCATCCAGGCCGTCAAGAAACTGGCGTAGCCGACCGCGCACGTTTCGCCGCCGGGACTCCGCTCGTTCGCTCCGCCGGAACATTAGTCGCTCACTCGCGGGTCCCGGCGGCTCGCGTGCGTGAACGGCTGCGGCACATTGCGTCCAGCGCGCGTGACGTGCCCGCGCCATCGCAGCGCGCGGACGAGCCGTCGCGGGACCTCCGAGCGAAGTGACTAAGTTCGGGCGGAACGAGCGAGGAGTGTGCCGCGACGGCTCGTCCGCGCGCTGACTGCGTGCCGGATGTACGCCCTACGCGCTCCGGATTTCGAAGCAGGCGTGTACTTTCGCGTCCCGCGCGAAGTCCTGCGGAATGGTCGATCGGGTGACGTCGCGGACCTGCAGGTCCTTCAGCGCCTCGGCATCCAGCTTGAATTTCCGGAAGTTGGTGGAGAACAGCAGCAGCCCGCCCGGCGCGAGATGTTTCAATGTCGCGCGGATGAGGTCCACGTGGTCGCGCTGCACGTCGAACTCGCGGTCCATGCGCTTGGAGTTCGAGAAGGTCGGCGGGTCGAGGAAGATCAGGTCGTAGCGTTCTGCCCGAGCCTCCGCCAGCCAGCCAAGGCAGTCTTCCTGGATGAATTCGTGTTTTCCCTTGGACGCGTTGATCGCGAGGTTGCTCTTCGCCCACTCGACGTAGGTGCGCGACATGTCGATGCTGGTCGTGGACGCCGCGCCGCCGGCGGCCGCGTACACCGTCGCCGCGCCGGTGTAGCAGAAGAGGTTGAGGAAGCGCTTGCCCTTCGCAAGAGTGCGGATCCGCGCGCGCAACGGCCGGTGATCGAGGAAGAGACCCGTGTCGAGGTAGTCCGTGAAATTTACCAGGAACTTGAGCCCGCCCTCCTCGACGACCACGCGCTCGTCCACCTCCGCCATCGCCTCGTACTGCGAGCTGCCCTTCTGCGGGCGGCGCGTGCGCCAGTAGATCGAATCCGCTGCGAGGCGCGTCACTTCCGGCAGGACCGAGATCGCTTCCTCGCGCCGCGCCCTCGCCCTGTCCTTGTCGACCGTCGCCGGCGGAGCGTATTCCTGGACATACAGCCAGCGGCCCGCGCTTCCGGCCGGGTCCGACTGGTACAGGTCGATCGCGAAAGCATATTCCGGCATGTCGGCGTCGTAGACGCGGTAGCAGGAGACCGCCTCGCGCCGCGCCCAGCCGGCCAGCCGGTCCATGTTCTTCTTCAGGCGGTTCGCGAACATCTGCGCGCCGGGCCGCGCGCGCGCCGCCTCGGCGTCGATCACCGGCGGCCGGCCGGGCTCGCGCGACAGTACGAACTCGGCAGGCTCGATGCGCAGCCGCAGCAGCCGGCATTCGATCGGCCCGTTCATCATGCGATGCGTGCGGCGGGCGTTGATGCCGAGCTCGCGGCCGAGCGCCGGGTTGCCTGTGAAGACCGCCGCCTCCCAGCCGAGGTAACCGGAGCGCAGGCGCTCTCCGAGCAGCGCGTACAGGCTGCGCAACTCGTCGGTCTCGCCGATGCGCTCGCCGTATGGCGGGTTCACGGCGAAGAGGCCCGAAGGCGCCGGCGCGGCCGGCAGCTTCTCGAGCTCGCAGCGCTGGAGAAAGAGCCGCTTGTCGAGGCCCGCGCGTGCGGCGTTCGCCTCGGCATCGCGGATCGCGACCGGGTCACGGTCGAAGCCGCGGATGCGGCCCGGCGTCAGCAGCGCGACCTGGCGTCGCGCCTCGGCGGCGGCTCGCACCTCGGCCCAGGCATCGGGGTCGTGCTGCTTCCATCGTTCGAAACCGAAGCCCGGCCGCAGCAGGCCCGGCGCGATGTCGGCGGCGATCAGGGCCGCCTCGATGGGCAGCGTGCCGGAGCCGCACATCGGGTCCACGAACGAGCCGCCGGCGGCCGCGATCGCGGGCCAGCCGGCGCGGATGAGGATGGCGGCGGCGAGGTTTTCCTTGAGCGGCGCGGCGCCCGCACCGCCGCGGTAGCCGCGCCGGTGCAGGCTCTCGCCGGACAGGTCGATCGCGAGCGTGAGCGCGCCGCGCGCGGCGTGCGCATTGATGCGAAGCGTCGGTGAGTCGCGGTCCACGGACGGACGGCTGCCGGTGCGCTCGCGAAACTGGTCGACGATCGCGTCCTTGACACGCTGCGCGCCGAACTGCGTGTGCGTGATGCCCGGCACGGCGCCCGAGAAATCGACCGCCAGCGTGCCCGACGCGTCCATGTGGGCGGCCCAGTCGGTCTCGGCGACGCCCGCGTAGAGCGCCGCGGCATCGGCGACGGGAAAGCGCGCGATCTGCCAGAGAACGCGCAGCGCAAGCCGCGATTCGAGGCAGGCGCGGTAGGCGGCGGCAAGCTCGCCCTCGCAGGTGACGCCGCCCTGCACCTCGCGCGCGCCTTCGATGCCGAGCGCCGCGAGCTCCGCGGCGAGCAGGTCCGCAGTGCCCGTGGCCGCCGTCACGAAGAATGGCGCGCGCATCAGTCGTCTGCCGGCCGCACGATCGCGGCGCCGCGTAGCGGCCGGTCGAGGAAACCCGTCAGGATGCGGTAGACGTCGAGATCGAACGGCTCGTCGGCATGGCACCAGCGATCGAAGACGTGCGTTTCCTCATGGCCCCGCCAGTCGCGCTCGCGAATGCCGATCGGGCCGGGAAACGGCCAGTCGCGGCGCTTCAGCCCCGCGAGCGCGAGCTTCACGCGCACGGCGTGCAGCAGCGGCGGCTCCCTGCCGGTGCAGACGCCGCGGCAGCGTCCGAGCTGGAAGCCGAGACAGGAGCCCTCGCCCGGCTCGAGTCCCAGCCATTTCGCGCACAGCTCGTGCGTGCGCGAGAGCCCTTCGAGTGCGCGCTCGGCGTCCACGGCGCGCCGGAAGATTCCGTAGCTGGCGCCGGGATCGTCGAGGGCGTCCAGCTCGCGGATCTCGGCGAGCGGCATCGCCCCGTCCTCGCGCAGGCGAATCCCGAAGAGCGCGTCGGCGCCGCGCGACCGCCGGTTGAACGCGGGCCTTCGCGACTTGATGAGCCGCGCCTCGGTCAGCAGCGCGCCGAACTCGCCCGCCGTTTCGATCCACTCGATGCGCCGGACCCGCTGGGCGAGCTCACCGTCGAGCTTCGAGTGCGGGGCGGCGAAATGCGCGAGCACGCGGGTCGCGAGGTTCTTCGCCTTGCCGACGTAGAGCAGCGCGTCGTCCTCGCCGAGGAAGAGGTAAACGCCCGGTCCTTCCGGCAGTTCGTCCGCGAGCCCGGGATCGAGTTGCGGCGGCAGCCGCGGGACGGAGACCAGGCGCTCGACGACCGGGCCGAGCGTGTCGGCCGGCCAGCGCCGGCGCGCCAGCCTGAGGAACTCGGCCAGCACGCGCGCGTCGCCGAGCGCGCGGTGGCGCGCTTCGCAGGCGATGCCGTGGCGCGCCATCACCGCGTCGAGGTTGTGGCCGCGCTCGTCGGGCGTCAGGGCGCGCGAGAGCCGCACGGTGCACAGCACCGGCGCGCGGAAACGCCGCCCGAGGCGCCGGAACTCGCCGCGCAGGAAGCCGTAGTCGAAGCGCGCGTTGTGCGCGACGAAGAGGCATCCATCGATCCGTGAAGCGATGTCGTCCGCGACTGCCGCGAACGACGGGGCGTCCGCGACCATCGCCTCGGTGATACCGGTGAACTGCTGGATGGCATGGGGGATTCGCACTTCCGGATTCACGAGCGTCGACCATTCCTCGACGATCTCGCCGTCCTCGAGGAGGACGATGCCCGCCTCCATGACCCGGTCGCGCCCTGCATGCCCGCCCGTGGTCTCGAGGTCCACGCAGGCGATCCGGCCTGCGAGCGCACCCTCAGCCGCGGCCACCGTCCAGCTTCAGCAGCGGCCCGTAGAGGTCAGGGCGCCGGTCGCGAAACACGCCCCAGGAATGACGATACCGGCGGATCTCCTCGAGGTCGAAGCTTGCGGTCAGCACCTGCTCGCTGCGGTCGTCGGCCTCGGCGAGGACCGCGCCGGTATGGTCGGCGATGAACGAGGTGCCGTAAAAGGTGATCGAGAGTCTCTCGCCCTGCTCGGTGCCGATGCGGTTCGAGGCGACGAGCGGCATGATGTTGGCCGCGGCATGGCCCTGCATCGTCCGCTGCCAGTGACGGCGCGAGTCGAGCGAGGGATCCTGCGGCTCCGAGCCGATCGCGGTCGGGTACAGGAGGATCTCGGCGCCCATGAGCGCCATCGCGCGCGCCGTCTCCGGGAACCACTGGTCCCAGCACACGGCGACGCCCAGCGTGCCAAACCGGGTCGGCCAAACCTTGAAGCCCGTGTCGCCAGGCGAGAAGTAGAACTTCTCATGGTAGCCCGGGCTCTCCGGGATGTGCGATTTTCGGTAGATGCCGAGCGTCTCCCCGTCGGCGTCCACCATCACCAGCGTATTGAAGTACGCGTTCTGCGCGCGCTCGAACACCGACAGCGGCAGCACGACCTTCAGTTCCTTCGCGACCTTCGCGAGCCGCTTGATCGCCGTGTTATCCGCGATCGGAACGGCGAGCTCGAAGTGCTTCGCGAGGTGGTCCTTGCAGAAATACGGCGCCTCGAACAGCTCCTGGATCAGGATGACGTTCGCGCCCTGCTTCGCCGCCTCGCGGATCAGCCGCTCGGCGTTCGCGATGTTCGCCTCGCGGTCCCAGCTGCAGGCCATCTGCGTCGCGGCGACGGTAACCTTCATGACAGGTCGATCCAGGTGGTCTTGAGCTCGGTGTACTTGTCCATGGCGTGCAGCGACTTGTCGCGGCCGTTGCCGGACTGCTTGAAGCCGCCGAACGGCACGGTGATGTCGTCCGCGTCGTAGCAGTTGACGTACACGGTGCCGGCGCGGAGCCGTTTCGCGACGCGGTGCGCGGTGGTGATATCGCGGCTCCAGACCGCCGCCGTGAGGCCGTAGCTGACGTCGTTGGCGATCTTCACCGCCTCCTCGACGTCGCTGAACGTGATCGTCGACAGCACCGGCCCGAAGATCTCCTCGCGGGCGATCTTCATGCCGGGCTTCACGTCGGCGAACACCGTCGGCTCGACGAAGTAGCCGCCGCTCTCCTTGCGGGCGCGCTTGCCGCCGAGGCGCACGTCCGCGCCCTCCTGCCTGCCGGACTCGATGTAGCCCATCACCGTGTTGAGCTGAACCTGGTCCACGATCGCGCCGAGGCGCGTCTTCGGGTCCAGCGGGTCGCCTGGCGACATGGTCCGGCCGATCTCGACGATCTTCTCGAGCATCGCGTCGCGGACCGACTCGTGCACCACGAGACGCGAGGCGGCCGAGCACATCTCGCCCTGGTTGAAAAAGATGCCGTAGGCGGCGGCGCTCGCCGCCCGCTCGATGTCCGCGACGTCGCCGAGCACGACGTTCGGCGCCTTGCCGCCGCATTCGAGCCAGACACGCTTCATGTTGGACCTGCCGGCGTACTCGAGCATGCGCTTGCCGGTGCGGGTCGATCCGGTGAAAGCGACGCAGTCGACGTCCATGTGCATGGCGAGCGCCTCGCCGGCCGTCGCGCCGAAGCCCGGCACGACGTTCAGCACGCCCTCGGGCAGCCCCGCCTCCAGGGCGAGCTCGGCGACGCGCAGTGCGGTGAGAGGCGACTTCTCGGAGGGTTTCAGAACCATCGAGTTGCCGGTCGCGAGCGCCGGGCCGAGCTTCCAGGAAGCCATCAGCAACGGGAAGTTCCAGGGCACGATCGCCGCGACGACGCCGACCGACTCACGCGTGATCAGGGCGAGCGCCTCGTGCGAGGTCGGCGCGATCTCGTCGTAGACCTTGTCGGTCGCCTCGGCGTACCAGGCGATGCAGTTCGCGGCCGCGGGGATGTCGACTTTCATCGAGTCCGAAATCGGCTTGCCCATGTCCATCGTTTCGGTGAGGGCGAGCTCTTCGCGGTGCTTGCGGATCAGCTCCGCGAAGCGAAGCAGCACTTTCTTGCGCGCGGCCGGCGCGCTCCGCGACCAGGCGCCGCCCTCGAACGCCTTCCGCGCGCTCGCCACCGCAACGTCCACGTCCGCCGCATCGCAGGAGGCGACCTGCGCGATGACCTGGCCGTTGGCCGGGTTGATGCAGTCGAAGGTCGCGCCGGTGATGGCGGGCACGTACTTGCCGTCGATGAAGGCCTGCGTACGCGGCTTCAGGGTCTTCGCGAGCGCCTGCCAGTCGACTGTCTTCTGTTCGCGGGTCACGGCGGTGTCCTCAAAGGGTCGGTGGGCTCGAGGCGCTGATGATCTCACAGCGCTCGCGCCCGCGATTGCGGAAGCGGTGCGGCACGGCGCTCGCAAAGTAGTATGCGTCCCCGGGCCCGAGGACGCGGATCTGGCCGCCGATCGTCACCTCGACCTTGCCCGATACGACCACGCCGCCTTCCTCGCCGACATGGCGCAGCATGTCCGACCCGGTATCGGCTCCCGGCTCGTAGGTCTCGTGCAGGACCGCCATGCGCCGGCCCGGCCGGCGGGCGGCGACGAGTCGCAGGGAAACGGCGCCTTCGCCGAGTTCGACCAGCTCCTCCTTGCCGTAGAAGACCTGCGTGGTGCCGGCGGGATCCATGGTAAAGAACTCGGCGAGTCCCATCGGCAGGCTGTCGAGCACCTTCTTGAGCGAGGCGACGGAGGGGCTCGCGCGCCCCTGCTCGATCAGCGAAATCATTCCGTTCGTGACCCCGGCCCGCTTGGCGAGTTCGCGCTGGGACAGGCCATGCATCTGCCGGACGGCCTTCAGCCGTGAAGCGACGTCGTTCGCCATGGGTACCCCGGTCTGTCTATGATTTTAAACATGGATTTGCGTAATATCGCGTCGTCATCCCAACAGTGTCAATTATCATGAGCGCAGTTCCGACCGATCTAGACGCCTTCTGGATGCCGTTCACGGCGAACCGGCAGTTCAAGGCCAATCCCCGCCTGCTCGCGCGCGCGGAGGGAATCCATTACTGGACGCCGGACGGCCGCCAGGTGCTCGACGCCGCGTCGGGGCTCTGGTGCGTAAATGCGGGCCACGGCCGCAAGGAGATCACCGACGCGGTCGCGAAGCAGATCGCGGTGATGGACTACGCGCCGCCCTTCCAGATGGGCCATCCGGTCGCCTTCGAACTCGCCAATGCGCTCGTCGAGATCACGCCGCCGGGGCTCGACCGCGTGTTCTTCACGAACTCGGGCTCGGAGTCCGTGGACACGGCGCTCAAGATCGCGATTGCCTACCACCGCGTGCGCGGCGAAGGCGCGAGGAGCCGCCTGATCGGCCGCGAGCGCGGCTACCACGGCGTCGGCTTCGGCGGCATCTCCGTGGGCGGCATGGTCAACAACCGCAAATACTTCGGGATGATGCTCCCGGGCGTCGATCACCTGCGCCACACCCACGATCCGGCGCGGAACTCCTACTCGAAGGGACTCCCCGAACACGGCGCAGAATTCGCCGACGACCTCGAGCGCCTGGTTGCGCTGCACGACGCCTCGACGATCGCCGCCGTGATCGTCGAGCCGATCGCGGGCTCGACCGGCGTGCTGCTGCCGCCGAAGGGCTACCTGAAGCGGCTGCGGGAGCACTGCACGAAGCACGGGATCCTGCTGATATTCGACGAGGTCATCACCGGCTTCGGCCGCACCGGCTCCGCCTTCGCGGCGCAGGAGTTCGACGTCGTCCCGGACATCATGACCTGCGCCAAGGGACTCACGAACGGCGCCGTGCCGATGGGCGCGGTGTTCGTGCAGCGCGAGATCCACGACACGTTCATGTCGGGACCGGCAGGCGCAATCGAGCTGTTCCACGGCTACACCTACTCGGCACACCCGGTCGCCTGCGCCGCCGGCCTCGCGACACAGAAGATCTACCGCGGCGAGAAGCTCTTTGAGCGCGCGAAGGCGATGGCGCCGTACTGGTCGGATGCCGTACACGCCCTGAAGGGCCGCAAGAACGTCGTGGACCTGCGTGCCTACGGCCTCGTCGCCGGTATCGAGCTGGCCCCGCGCGCCGGGGCGCCGGGCAGCCGCGGCTATGACGCGATGGTCGCGGCGTTCAACGCCGGGCTCCTGGTCCGCATCACCGGCGACACGATCGCGATGTCGCCGCCGCTCACCGTCGAGCGCAAGGACGTGGACCGGATCTTCGAAACGCTGTCGGGGATCATCGATCGTTTGGACTGAGGCGTCGCACGCGAGTATTCTCGTGCGAGGCAGTTGGTGTTCTCGTACCGTCCGGGGGGATTGCGTATGAAGTACCCGTACCTGGCCTCGGTCCGCGCGGCCGTCGCCCTCGCGATGAGCTGCCCGCTCGCGGCGCTCGCCCAGCAGGAAACGCCGCCCCCGCCGGCGCCCGAGGCGGAGATCGTCGGCCTCGAGGAAGTCGTGATCACGGCGCAGAAGCGCCAGCAGTCCCTGCAGGACGTGCCGCTCTCCGTGTCCGCCTTCACCGGCGACATGCTGAGCGAGGGCCGAATGGCCGACATCCGCTCCATCGTCGACTTCACGCCGGGCTTCAGCGGCAACACCGCGGACGGCTTCACTGACGCGCTCTCGATGCGCGGCATCTCGACCAACGACTTCGGCATCGGCGGCGACCCGTCCGTAGCGATGTTCGAGGACGGCATCTGGGCGGGCCGCACCGGCGGCGTCATGACCTCCATGTTCGACGTCGAGCGCGTCGAGGTCGTCAAGGGACCGCAGGGCACGCTCTTCGGCCGCAATTCGATCGCCGGCGCCGTGAGCACCTTCACCAACCGGCCGCAGCCCGAATTCGGCGCGAGCGCGGAACTGTCGCTGGCCGATCACGAGGAGGTCGAGGCCAACGGCATGGTCAACATCCCGCTCAGCGACCGGTGGGCGATGCGCGTGGCCGGCTACGTGCTCGAGAACGACGGCTACCTGAACAATCTCGCGGGCGGCGACGACCTCGGCTACCACCAGGTCAGCGCCGGCCGCGTCTCGCTGCGCCACAGCGGCGACACGCTCGACGCGACGCTGATCGCGGCCTACGAAGACCGCGAGCAGGACCCGTCCGTGTACTGGGTGCCG
>Ga0105107_10001146_pt1 | contig 17266 bp, 15 predicted proteins | sample PPLLaktember2015_6_FD_79335 | JGI IMG/M metagenome (GOLD analysis project Ga0105107, IMG submission 79335) | Freshwater sediment microbial communities from Prairie Pothole Lake near Jamestown, North Dakota, USA - PPLs Lake P8 Core (1) Depth... | ecosystem: Environmental > Aquatic > Freshwater >...
GCCTGCCGTCCCATCCCCGTAGCCGGTGCAACGTGACGATCGTCGGCTCCTGAGCGACCATCGCCGGCAGCCGGACGATCTCCGACCGCCCGAGGTCCGACTCGTTGACGCGCGCGACGCGGAACTTGAAGAAGAGGTCGGCGCACGCCCAGAAGAACGCGAAGATGGTCAGGCCCGGCACGATCGACATGAACCAGGCGCCCTGCGGCCGGAACAGCCGATATAAGTAGGTGCCCTCCGGCACGACCGAGCCCATGAGCAGCTCGAACACGACGGTCGCGGCCACGCCGATCGTGAACGGCACGACCGCGGCGGGCGCCAGTCGGGCGGCCCTCCGCCCGCCGGCCGCGTCAGCCCGCGCGGCGGATGGGGTCGGGGGCGTCTGCCGCGTCGGGGCGTCCGCCTTGGAGGCGCCGAGCGCGGCACCGCACACGAGGCAGAACGGCTGATCGGGTGACGTCGCCGTTCCGCAGTTAGGGCACTGGCTCATGGGGGGACCTCCTCTCTTCTGCTACGTAGTTCGGACCGGCTCGCGCATACCGGGAGGGAACGCGCTCATCGCTGCGGCTTGGCCAGGGTGCTGAGGGGGCTCAAGAGGTCGTCCATGCCGTCCTCGGAGAGGGCAACTCTCAGCGGAAAGTCGAGGCTGAGCAAGTCGAAGCCGGTCGCGAACCCCGCCGCGATGGCCAGCTCGCGAGCCTGGCGAAACACGTCCACGCTCGCCGTATCCACGGCGAACGCCAGCCACACGTCGTTCGAATCCAGCTCGCGCAGGGCAGAGGCGAATCTCGACGACCTTCCCAGCTGGTGGATGCTGTCGCCGACCGTACCCGGGATCTCGTCGATCTGGAGGTCCAGCATGGCGTAGAAGTCGGTGGTCGGGCGGAACTCGTGGAGCAGCGTATAGCTGAAGTGCCGATCCGTCGGTCTCCGCTGGTTCGACTCGATGAAGCGCTCGATCTCGCCGACCGACTGGACGATCTCGTAGCCGTTCAGCAGGCCCCGGAGGGCGGGGCGCACGTCGAGCACGCGCACCGTGCCCGCCTCGCACACGACCACGACGCGCTGGCTGCCGGCCGCAGGCTCCGGGCTCACGACGACCTCGGCCTGATAGGCCTGCGAGCTCAGCTCCATGATCGCGTACATGACGATGAACACGATCACGGCCACGAGACACGTGAGGATGTCCATCAGCGAGTCGAGATCGAGGCCCCCACCGCCTCCCTGCGGGCGTGCGCGCTTGTACACGCTACTGCACCCTGATGCGTTGCCAGTCCTGCTCGATCGGTACCTCGACCACGTCGATTCCGAGCAGACCCAGGTAGCCCCGCACTTCCGTCAGCGTCTGGAAGCCCGAGGGGCGCACGAAGAGGATGACGTAACGACCGCGCTCGAGCGATGCATCCGCGAGCGCCGCCCCGAGCGGCGTCCCGGCGAGCCGCTCGAACATGTAGTCGTACGTGGCGTCGAACGTGGGAATCGCCCGCAGGTCCCGATCGAACGTGACCTGCTCTTCTTCGGGGTAGAGCCTCATGTTCGTGCCATCCCACTCGACCCACGTGGGAACGATCCGCTGGAGCTCGGAAGCGAACTCCGGCGCGACGAACTCGACCGCCTTGTCGGTGCCGAGCGAGACCGTCGAGACCGTGGCCAGCACGAGGACCATCACGCCGAGGACGCCGGCGAGGATATTGAACATCGGGGCGAGGGACATGCCCCCACCGTCGTCGTCATCCAAGTTGGCCATGCAGGCCGACAACCTACCGCGCCGTGCCCGACGCGCTCAAGCGATGCCCGGCGCGGGCGGGCGGCATTGCCGGCATCGGCGGAACGGGCCATAGTCCGAGCCGCCCTGCGCGGGCCCGAGCACCTGTAGGTGCTGTACCACTCGAGGTGGGGTTCGTGACGGAGCGATGCTGTGAACCGAATGCGTCGGCGAGTGGGATGGGCGGCGATGTGGTCAGGGGTGCTGAGCGGATTCGTGGCTGCGCCCGCGGCGGCGCAGTCCGTGGCCGATCCCGAGCCGGTCATGGCCGCCTTCGTCCACCGGTTCACGCAGTTCGTCGAGTGGCCGGAGGCCGCCCTCGCCGGCCGCGACGAGATGGTGATCTGCGTGGCGGGCTCCGGTCCGCTGCTGGGGCGGCTCCAGGAGATTGTCTCGGGCGAGGATCTCGGGGGGCGGCCGATCGTCGCCCGGGAGGCGTCGTCTCCCGCGACCGTGCCGGGTTGTCACGTCCTCTTCGTGTCGTTCCTCGCCGCCCGTGCCGAGGCCTTCGTGGAGGCCGCTCGGGGCCTTCCGGTGCTCACCGTGGGAGATCCGAGTGACTTCCTCGACGTCGGCGGCATCATCCACCTCCGGATCATCGATCGTCGGATCCGCTTCGCCATCGATGCCGCTGCCGCCAGCCAGGTCGGCTTACGTCTGAGCTCGCAGCTCCTCGACCTGGCGGTCGAGGTGCGGAGGGGCAGCCAATGACGGAGCGCTCGAGGCCTTCCGTCCACCGGCGGGTGGTGGTGATGGCGCTGATCGTGAGCGCCGCAGCCGTGCTCGTGGCCCTCGTCGGCATCACGCTGTTCGATGCGCAGCAGTATCGGGCCAGCGCGCGCGAGGACGCCGCGAGCCTCGCGGGCCTCATCGCGGAGAACAGCGCGGCGGCCATCGCGTTCGACGATACGGCGGCCGCCGAGGCGATGCTCGCGACGGCGGAGCTGCAGACGGACGTCACCCGCGCGTGCATTTATGCGGCGGAGGGATCCGGGCTGTTCGCCGGCTACACGCGCGACGAGGGAGCCTCGTGTCCGGACGCTCCGCCCGCGGTCCCGCCGGAAGGCCACCTCGCCGCATCCCGCGCCGTCACGAGCACGAACGACACACTCGGCGTGGTCTACATGGAAGCCGACGTATCGGGCGTATGGCGGCTGGTTTGGGTTCTCACGGCGGTCGGCCTGCTCATGCTGGTGCTCGCAGGCGGCGTGTCGCTGGTCCTGGCGCAGAAGCTCTCGCGCCAGATCACGCGGCCCATCAGCGAGCTCGCGGCGCACGCTCGACGCATCGGACGCGAGGGTGACTTCTCCATGGCGCACGTCCCCGCCGAGCAGGACGAGGTCGGCGATCTCGTGCGCTCGTTCCAGGGGATGCTCGGCCGGGTGCGGGAAGCGAACGAGGGTCTGCTGCACGAGATCGAGCAGCGCAAGGTGATCGAGGCGGAGCGGGAGCTGCTGCTCGAGAGGGAGCGTGAGTCGAGCCGCATGAAGGACGAGTTCGTGGCCAACGTATCGCACGAGCTTCGAACGCCGCTCGGCGCGATCCTCGGGTGGATCCAGGTGATGAAGGCCACGCGACTCGATGCCGCGATGCTCGACAAGGCCGTCGAGTCGATCACGCGCAGCGCGGAGGCGCAGGCGCAGGTGATCGAGGATCTGGTGGACATCACGCGGATCGGCGCGGGCAAGCTGAACCTCTCGATCGAGGTCGTCGACGTCCGGGCCCCCGTGACGGCGGCGATCGACGTTGCACGGCCCACGGCGTCGGCCCGGGGGCTGCGGCTCGAGACCGATCTGCCGCCGGAGCCCGTGTTCGTGAAGGGTGACGCGAACCGTCTCCAGCAGGTCGTCGCCAATCTCCTCTCGAACGCCGTGAAGTTCACCGACGCCGGTGGCTGCATCCGCGTGGCCGTGCGCGCCACGCGGGACGTGTGCGACGTGCTCGTCAGCGACGAAGGCGTCGGCATCGACCCGGTGTTCCTGCCGCACATCTTCGACCGTTACCGGCAGGCCGACAGCTCGACCAACCGCCGCTATACGGGCCTCGGGCTCGGCCTTTCGATCGTGAAGGAGATGACCGAGCTCCACGGCGGGACCGTGAGCGCCGAGAGCGGGGGGCTCGGCAAAGGCGCCACCTTCCGAGTGCGGCTCGCGCGGCACGCTGTGGCCGAGTCGGCGCAAACGTCCGCCGCACCCGCCGCCTCCGCGTTGGAGCGACTCGACGGCGTGGAGGTGCTCGTCGTGGACGACAATCCCGACGCGCTCGACATTCTAGCGACAGCCCTGGAAGCGGTGGGCGCCGAGGTCCGGACGGCGTCCTCGGGAGCCGCCGCGATCGAGGCTTGGGACGCTCATCCGCCGGACGTGCTCCTCTGCGACCTGGCGATGCCCGGGATGGATGGGTTCGACGTGCTCGCCGGCGTACGACGTCTCGATGCCACGGCCGAACGACACACTCCGGCGATCGCCGTGACGGCCCACGCGACCGCGGAGCACCGGCGCCGGACCGCAGAGGCGGGCTTCGCGGCACACCTCAACAAGCCGTACCGCATCGCGGAGCTGGTCCGCACCGTGCGCAGTGCCCTCGACCCGACGGAGACTTCGTGGAGCCGAAGGTGAGCATCATGACGAGGACACGAGGCCGAATCGTCCGCGGCGCGTTGCTGTGCGTTGCGTCGAGCACGATCGCGCGCGCCGACGTCCAGGCGCAGGAGCGGCCACTCGAGGAGATGACGCTCGAGGAGCTGATGGGCATCGAAGTGACGACCGTCGGCAGATCGGCGGTGGCCGAGCTGCGTGTGCCCGCGGCGGTCTACGTGATCACGCGCGAGGCGATCGAGAGCGCGGGCGCGACCACGTTGGCCGAGGCGCTACGCCTCGCACCCGGCCTCCAGGTGGCGCGCATCGACGCGGGCAAGTGGGCCATCGGCTCGAGAGGCTTCGCCGATCGGCTCGCGCGTTCGATGCGGGTCCTCATCGACGGGCGTCCCGTCTACTCGCCGCTCTTCACGGGCGTGTACTGGGAGTCGCAGGACGCGCTCCTCGAGCACGTCGAGCGCATCGAGGTGATCCGGGGCCCGGGTGGAACGCTCTGGGGGTCCAACGCCGTGAACGGTACCGTCAGCATCATCACACGGCGGGCGAGCGACACGCAGGGTCTCTACGCGACCGCGGGAGCGGGGACCGAAGTCTCCGACGTCGCGCTGGCGTACGGCCGCGCCGTCGGCGACGACTCCTACGCGAGGGTCTACGCGAAGGGGTTCGACTGGACGCCCCAACACAACGCCGATGGCGAGCCGGAGTACGACGACTGGCGCTTGGCCCAGACCGGATTCCGCTTCGACGGGTCGGTCTCGGGAGGCCGGACGCTGACCGTCAGCGGCGACGCGTACGTGGGTCGAATGGGGCAGTACCTCCGCGTGACCGACCTCGCGCCGCCGTACCTGACGGTGACCCAGGAAGACGTCGGCCTGTCCGGCGGGAACGTGCTCGCTCGGCTGGCCGGCCCCGTCGGTGCGGACACCGAGCTGGAGCTGATGTCGTACGTGGAGCTGACCGATCGGAACGAGTATCCGGTGAGCGAGCACCGGCGCACGGCCGAAGTCGATCTCCAGCTCCGGCACCGCCGTTGGCCATCGCACGAGATCAACTGGGGATTGGCGTGGCAGGGCAGTTGGGCGGATCTCGACGCCGCTCCCACCTCGTCGCTGCCGGAGAAGGACGAGCACCTCCTGAGCGGTTTTCTCCAGGACGAGATCTCGATGCTGGACGACCGCGTCCGATTCACCTTGGGCGCGAAGCTCGAGCACAACCAGTACAGCGGCCTGGAGGTGCAGCCGGGCGCGCGAGTCGCTTGGCTGGTCGACGAGCGGAGCACCGTTTGGGCCTCCGTCACACGCGCGGTGCGCAGGCCTTCCGGGGTGGAGAGGCGCTACACCACGACGAGCATTCTCAATCCGGCCGGTCCCACGTTCGTGAGGCTGCTACCCAATCCCGACTTCCAATCCGAGAAGCTGATCGCGTACGAGGCCGGCGCCCGTATGCGTTTCGGTGAACGCGCCTACGCGCGGATCAGCGGCTTCTACAACCGCTGGGACGACCTGCTCAGCACCGAGCTGTTGGCCACGATCCAGGAGCCGGCTCCCCCCAACCCCCCCCGAACCGTCATTCCAGTGATGTTCGACAACACCCTGCATGGCAGCAGCCACGGTGTGGAGCTCATGGCCGACGTGCGGTTGCTCCCCGGCTGGACGGCGGCGGGCAGCTACAGCTATCTGCGCGTCCGGACCAGCCGCGACACAGGATCCGCGGATATCACGCAGGAGGGCCGGTACGACGGCGGCAGCCCGCGGCACCAGGTGCGCCTCCAAAACTCGTTCGATCTGCCGGGTGGCGTGTCGCTCGACTGGCATCTGCGGTACGTGTCCGAGCTGCCCACGAACGACATTGCCGCCTACACCACCTCGAATGTCCGTCTCGCCTGGCGGGTGAACGACGCGCTCGAGCTGCACGTGGCCGGATACAACCTGCACGACGTCCATCACGTCGAGTGGCCGCCGGACAACAGCGGGGCTCAGGTCGAGATCGAAAGGAGATTCCGGGCGGGCCTCACCTGGCGGCGCTGATCGCTTGCTCGGCGGGGCCGGACGGTCCATGCTGAGCGCTCGGGCAGCGTCTGACAGGAGGAAGGCGATGAGGATGCGCGTGGTATCGGCGGTGGCGGTTATGCTGTGGGCTGTCGTGGGTGCCGGCAGTGCTGCGGCTCAGGACGGGTACGCGCGCTCGAGCACCGGCGTGCGGGAGGTCACGCTCGGCAGCGGAACCGTGATCAAGATGCTCCTCGACGCGTCGAACCTGGGCAGCGACGAGATCGAGGTCGGTGAGATCACGTTCCCCACCGTCACGAGCCCCACGGCCGGTCACCGGCACGGCGCGACGGAGATCTTCTACGTGATCGAAGGCGTGCTCGGTCACGTCGTCAACGGGCAAGAGCATCGCCTCGGGCCCGGCATGGTCGGCGTGGTGAAGCCGACCGACGAGGTCATGCACCGGGTGCTCGAGGCACCGGTGAAGGCCGTCGTGATCTGGGTGCCCGGCGGCGAAGGTAACCGGGTGCAGCCCGCGGAGCGCTGGCGTCAGCTCGGAGGCTGAACCCCGGAGCAACCACCCGGGCCGATCGCCGTGTCACACATCGGTCGAGACGTCGGCAGGGGCCGGCGTCACACTCGTGGGGAGGAGGAGGTGCGGATGGGTACGTACGTGAGAGCGTCGTTGACGCTCGCGCTCGGGCTGGCCTTGGTGGCGCCGCTCGGAGCGCAGACACCGGACGTGGTGGTCGATCCCGAGCGAGCCACGCAGCTCGAGGCCGAGGCCGCTCGCCTGCATGTGCTCGCGAACCGTTGGGCGGAAGCGGCGAGCCTCTACGTCGCAGCCGCACAGCTGCGACAAAGGGAAGACCCTCAGGCGCGGCAGAATCTCTTTCTGGCCGCCAATCTCCGGTATCAGGTCGGCGACCGCGCGGGCGCCGTGGCCGCGCTCGAATCGGCCGGATCGAGGGCGTTGTCGGCGGGCGATTCGGTGTTCGCAACCGAGATGTTCGCCAACGCGGCCAGCATCGCGCAGGAGGCGGGCCTCGTGGAGCAGGAGCGAACGCTGAGGTCCCGCGTCGCGGGTCTCGCGGGCGCATCGCGAGCGCGCCGCGGACGCAGCTAACCGGCGACGTTCATCGGCGGCCGGCGTCGCTTCGGCGTCCGGCCGCCTCGGCGACGTCCAACTGGACGGCCTTGCCGCGATGGCGCGCCGCTTGCTTGGCGATCCGCTCGAGAGCAAAACGAGCACCCGAGCACCCAGGACCATGGAAGAGCGCATCCTCAGCTTCTTGTCGAAGCTGGACACCGAGAACAAGCCCCCCGTCATCGAGGTCGATACCGACCTCTTCGAGACCGGCATCCTCGACTCCTTCGGCTTCGTCGAGCTCATCGACTTCCTGGAGAAAGAGACCGGTCAATCCGTGACCGAAGACGAGATGGACGACCCACGCTTCACGACCGTCGCGGGCATCGTGGAGGTGATGTCCGAGAAGGGGAGCGAAGCGCCGCGTGTCGCGGCGGGTGGCTCGCGGTGACGACGACCGCGAATCCCGTCGTAACGGGATACTCGGATCTCGCGGCCGCGTACGACGCTCCCGCCAACCTGGGGTCGTGCTGGGGAACGTCCACCGACGAGATCATCGGCGGCCTCGAGCTGCGGCCGACGTACCGAACCATCGCGGACATCGGCTGCGGAACGGGACAGGCTCTCGAGGCGCTGGCCGAGCGTGCGTCGTCGGACGTGGAGCTCGTCGGCGTCGAGCCCGCGGCTCAGATGCGGGATCGGGCCGAGGCCCGCACGAACCGTTTCCCAAACGTCCGCATCCTCGAGGGATCGTTCGAGAGCATCCCGCTCGAGTCGGCGTCGATCGATTATCTCTACAGCATCTACGCTTTCCACTGGGCGACAGACCCCGCGCGCGGCGCGGACGAGGTCGCGCGCGTGCTCGCTCCCAAGGGCGAGGTCGACGTCTTCTTCGTGGGTCCGAGCAACGGACACGAGTTCAACCGCGTCACGACGCCGCTCATGCGGAAGTACATGGGACGTGCGTATATGGCGGCCGCGGCCAAGATGCAGCGCCAGATCTCGCGTGAGCAGGCGCTCGAGATGTTCAGGCGCGTGCTCGGTCCCGAAGGTCTCACCGTCGAGGAATCGCATCGCACCTACTACGACACGCTCGACGGTCACTGGGGCTGGCGGGTCCGCATCGAGGGACACTTCAGCCGCATTCCGGCCGACAAGCGACAGGCGTTCGATGCCGAGGTGCGCGACGCACTCCGGGGCCTCACCACCGATCGCGGGATCCCGTACACGATCCATCAGCTCCGCGTGAGGCTGCGCCGGCCCAACAACTGGGAGTGACCGGTCGGCGTCCGCAGGTCCGCTTGCCGTCTGAGTAATCGGCAGATATATAAGTCAGTTATATATCACCGCCGACTCCTGGACGGCAGCTCATGGACGCTCTCACCCCGCTGACGTATTCGATCCTCGTGGCGCTCGCCGACCAGCCGCGGCACGGCTACGGCATCATCAAGGAGATCGAGGAGCGCGCGGGCGCCGGAACGGCGCCCAGCACCGGAGCTCTGTATCTCGCGTTGCAGCGCATGGAAGCGGAGGGCCTCATCGAGGAGGCGAAGCGGCCCGCCTCGGACGACGCGCGCAGGCGGTACTGGGCGCTCACGCGCGGTGGACGAGAGGCCGCTCGCGTGGAGTCTCGTCGCCTGGTCGCGGTGCTCGCGGCTGCCCGCAAGAAGGATCTGCTCGCGGGAGACCCTGCGTGAACGCGCGTTGGATGCGCCGGGTGCTCGGGCTCGCGCCACGGGCGTTCAGACGGAAGTACGCGGACGAGCTGCTGGCGACCTACGCCGAGCGTGAGCGCGCCGCCGCCGGTCGCCGAGGCCACCTCTCGTTCCAGCTTCGTGAGCTCGCCGGCGCGCTCCTGCTGGTGATTCGTCTGCACCTGGGTCTCGAGGGCGACGCAGGCCCCTCGTCCGCGCGCCCTGCCGGTGCATCGTGGATGGCCAGCACCTGGCAGGATGCGCGCTTCGCCGCGCGTACGCTGCTGCGTGGGCCCGGCTTCACGTTCGCCGCGATCGCCGTGCTCGGGCTCGGGATCGGCGCCACGTCGGCGATCTTCAGCGCCGTGAACGCGTACTTCTTCCGCCCGCTGCCCTTCGCCGAGCCGGATCACCTGGTCACGGTCTTCGAGACCAACCCGGAGTTCGGTTGGGTCGATCAGACCGCGTCGCCGGCCAACCTCCTGGACTGGCGCGAGCGAGTCGATGCGTTCGAGGACGTGAGCGGATACCTCGATTTCGGCAACGAAGTGACGCTCTACCGGGACGGCGAGCCGCTCGTCCTCGCCGGCAGCGCGGTGCTCGGCAACTTCTTCACCACGCTGGGGGCGGCACCCGAGCTCGGACGTACGTTCCGCTTCGAGGAAACGTGGAATGACGCGGACGACGTGGCCGTGCTGAGCCACGACGCGTGGGTGACCCTCTTCGGCGCCGACCCGGACGTCGTGGGCTCGACGATCGAGCTCGCCGACGGCTCGCGCGAGGTCGTCGGCGTCATGCCCGAGGGATTCCGCTTCCCGGCCGACGACGTGCAGATCTGGCTGCCCGCGGGGTGGAACCCGACCGCGTTGGCGGAAGCGTCGTTCCGGCGCGCCCACTTCGTGCGCGCGTTCGCGCGTCTCGCGCCCGGTGTGAGCGTGGAGGAAGCGGACGCGGAGCTCCAGACCGTCGTGCGGAGCCTCCAGGAGGAGTATCCCGCGACCAATCGGGTGATGGGTGCGGGGATCATGGACCTGCGGGAGTTTCTCACGCGGGACGTACGCTCGCCGCTCGGCGTGCTGCTCGGCGCGGGCGCGCTCCTGCTCCTGCTCGCGTGCGCCAACGTGGCCAACCTCCAGCTCGTCAGGGCGAGCGAGCGGAGCCGGGAGCTCGCGCTCCGGCGCGCGCTGGGCGCGGGCAAGCTGCGCCTCGTGCGTCAGATGCTCTTCGAGAGCGTGCTGCTCGCCGGAGCCGGAGGCGCGTTCGGGCTCGCGCTCGGCTGGATCGGCATCCGGTCGGTGAACGAGGTCACGCGCGTGGGGATCGGCGGAGCGACGTCGCTCACGCTCGACTACAGGATCGTGCTCTTCACGTTGGCTGCCTCGGCGCTCTCGGCCGTGCTGTTCGGCGTGGCACCCGCTCTGAGGGCAGCGTGGCGCGCCTCAGGCGGCACCGTTCCCGCACAGGCGAGGGGCAGCACAGGCGGCCGCGATCATCTTCGGGCGGCCGGGACGCTCGTGTCCGTGCAGCTCGCGCTCGCGCTCCTGCTCACCGTCGGTGCCGGCTTGATGGTGCGGAGCTTCTGGCTGCTCGGGCGCGTCGACGCCGGCTTCGAGGCCGAGGGCGTCCTGGCCGTGCAGATCCCCGTGCAGAGCGTACGCTATCCCGAGCGCGATCAGGTGCTCGCGTTCTACGACCGGGTCACCGCGGCGCTCGAGGCCCGTCCCGGCGTGGAGCGCGCGGGCGTGGTCGGCCAGCTGCCGCTCGCCGGACCGAATTGGTCGAGCCAGTTCCAGGCGGAGGGATGGCCGCCCGATCGCGTGGGCTTCGAGATCCTCCACCGCCGCGCCGACCGGGGCTACTTCGAGGCGCTCAGGATCCCGCTCGTCCGAGGCCGACTGCTCGAGCCGGGCGACCGCGCGGACGCGCCCTTCGCGGTCGTCGTCAACGAAGCGTTCGCACGCGAGCACTTCCCCGGCGAGGACCCGATCGGCCAGCGCATCGCCTATACGCGCACCGCCACGCCCGAGTCCACTTGGTATCAGATCGTCGGCGTCGTCGGCGATCAACGACAGGAGAGCCTGGCTCGGCCGGCGCGACCCGAGGTGTTCGAGAGCCGCTACCAGGACTGGGGACGAAACGACTGGGTGGTGATCCGCGGGAGCGGTGAGCCGCTCGATCTCGTGCCCATCGTGCGTGAGGCGCTCGAGGAGATCGATCCCTTGGTGCCTCTCGGCGCCGTGCAGGAGCTCGGGGGTCTGCGCGAGGCGTCGGTAGGACGAGAGCAGCTCGTGCTGCGGCTCCTCACGACGTTCGGCGCCACCGCGCTGCTGCTGTCGGCGGTCGGCGTCTATGCTGTGACCGCGCGGGCCGCGCGCTTGCGCACCCAGGAAATCGGGATCCGGATGGCCCTGGGCGCGGAGGCGTCCGACGTCCTGCACATGATGCTCCGGCAGGGGCTCGTGGTGATCGTGATCGGCCTCGCCGTCGGAGTCGTCGGCTCGCTCGCTGCCATGCGCGCCCTCACCACGCTGCTCTACGGCGTCGAGCCGAACGATCCCGCGACGCTCGGCGCCGTGGTCGCATTGCTCGGCGGGGTCGCGTTGCTGGCGTCCTACCTACCGGCTCGGCGAGCCGCCGCGGCCGATCCCCTGGACTCGCTCAAGGCCGAGTAGGTCACGGCCGGCTGGCCTCCTCGAGGTACCACTCCCGGAGGTTCACCAGCTCGCCGCGCACGTCCATCACCGCTCCCCGGACCCGACGGTTCACGCCAATGAGCCGATCCGGGAAGAACACGAACGTGTACGGCTGCTCCGCGATGAGCGCGGTCTGGTACTCGCGCCACAGGGCCCGGCCTTCCTCGCGGTCGGTGGCCAAGGTGATCGACTCCAGCAGACGATCGATCTCCGGACTGGTGACGCCGGTTGTCGCGAACGGTTGGCTCGCCCGGGCCGAGTGGAAGACGTCCGTGTCGTCCAGACGGAGGTCCGGGATGAAGTAGGTGAGCGCGCCATCGAAGTCACGGAGCCCCGGCGTGTTCATCCTTTCGAGCAGCGTGGCCAACTCGATGGCGCGGGGGACCGCCTCGACGCCTACCGCGGCGAGCATGGCCTGCACGATCTCGGCGATATCCTGACGCTGTCGACTGCCGGTCCCGTACTCGAGCGTGATGGAGAGGCGCATGCCCTGGGCGGACTCGCGCACGCCGTCTCCGTCCCGGTCGCGCCATCCGGCCTCGTCCAAGAGCATCCGCGCACCGTCGGGGTCGTAGGGAAGGACGGGAAGCGCGCCCGGATCGTAGGCCCAGTGAAATGGCGGCACGGTCGAATGCGCTGCGACACCATATCCGCCACCGATCGCTCGCACGATCAGAGCGCGATCGATGGCCATCGTGAGGGCGCGGCGCACCCGCGCGTCGGCCAGCTGAGGACGACGCGCGTTCCAGGCGATGTATACGTACTCCCGGAACCGATGCGAGCGGAGCTCCAGGTCGGCTCGCTCGAGGATGGTCGGGGCCTGATCCGCGCTCGGCTGGAGGTAGACGTCGATCCGCTCGGTGAGCAGCTCCGCCAGCAGCGTCGCCTGCTCCGAGATGACGCGGTACACGTACCGGTCGATGCGGGGCCGACCCCCGAGCGCGGACGGGAACGCCGGGTTCGCCTCGAAGACCCAACGCTCCTGCAGCGCGTGCTCCACGAACACGAACGGCCCGTTGCCGACTGGGCACTGAGTCCCGAAGGGATGGAACGCAAGATCGTTTCGCGGGACGTCGCCCAGGAGATGCTCAGGCAGAATGGCGGTCGCCCGGAACGGATCGAGGAAGTCCGCGTGCGGCTCGAGGCGGATGCGCACCGTGAAGTCGTCGAGGACCTCCACGCCCTCGGGCCCCTTCACGTAGTGATCCCAGTAGGCCAGCGTGGGGAACGCGGTCCGTGGATCCGTGACGACCTCGTACGTGAACGCCACGTCGTGGGCGTCCGTTCGCTCCCCGTCGTGCCATAGCACGTCGCGCCGGAGGTGGAAGGTGATCGAGCGGCGGTCCTCCGCCACTTCCCACGACTGCGCGAGATAGGGCCGAGGACTCAGCGCCTCGTCGTAGTCGATCAGGGTCATGAGGTTCACGAACGCCTGGTGCTCCATCGCGCGGTAACCCTGCGAGGTCGCCGCGTTCATGCCACCGACGAGCTCCACGGCGGCCCCCACGACGACCGTGCCTCCGTAACCCGGCGCGTCGGCGGTCGGGTGATCCTGACGCGCACGCTCCATGAACGCCGCCACGCGGGGGAGCACCTGCAGGCAGAACGGGTCGTCCGAGATCGACGAGCCGGCCTCACCGCAGGCGGCGAGTGCCACCACGACCAGCCACGCACGCCACGTTCGCGCCACGGACATCGCGCGAACGTAGGTCGGCGGCGCTCACGCCGCCACGAGACCCGACCCGGTAGCGCCACGGCTTACACGCCGTGCGCCCTGCATATGGCCCGCCAGGAAGGCGACGTCCCGCCCGACCCAGCCGAGCAACGCCGAGCCCCGCGTGTGCTGCCAAGGGAGACCGATGAAGTAGAGGCCTGGCACGCTCGTGACGCCGCGGCGGTGGAGAGCCCGACGGTCCGGGCCGACGACCGGGGCACGCAGCCACGGGTACTCGGTTCGATGTCCGGTCGCCCAGATCACCGTGCGGGCGCCGTTCACGCTTCCGTCGGATGTGACGACCGCACAGCCGGACGCCCCGACCGCCCGGCCTACCAGACGGACACCCAGCCTTCTCGCGATCGTGTGGGGGCTCTCACCGATCAGCATCTCCTTCCGGCTCGCCCTCCGGCCGAGTCGCGACTCGACGGTGACCGACATCGCGCCCGAGCGATCGAGCCACTCGAAGACGCTGCGGCCGAAGAGCTGGGTGGGGAGGCGGGGAAGCCGCGGGCCGACCGCGAGCGTGGTCGGACGCGTGGCCGTGAGCTCCGCCGCGATCTGCACGCCCGAGTTGCCTCCGCCCACCACCAGCACGGGTCCGTCCGGGAGCGCTTCGGGGTTCGTGTACTGGCTGCTGTGCAGCTGGTGCACCGAAGGTGGGAGCGTCGCCGCGAAGCTCGGTACGCTCGGCTGCTGGAACGGCCCGGTCGCGACGACCACGTTGCGCGCGGCGTAGCGGTGATAGTCCGTCGTCACCTGGAAGCCGTCGCTCGCGGGGCGCACCTCGCGGACCGGCTCGTCGAGCGCGAGAGGAAGGCCAAAGGCGCGCACGTACGCTTCGAGGTAACGGACGACCTCGTCGCGCGTCGGGTCATGGGCGGGGTCACCGGGAAATGGCAGGCCCGGGAGCGCGCTGTAACGAGCCGGAGTGAAGAGCCGGAGCGAATCCCAGCGGCCGCGCCATGCGCTGCCGACCACGGGGCTCGCCTCCAGGATCAGGGTGTCCATGCCGCGGGCCATGACCTCGCGGCCCATCGCCAGGCCTGCCTGGCCTCCGCCGATCACGATGACGTCGAAGTGCTTCTTCATGGGTTGGCTCCTCAGCGGGGCTCGTGCAGGAACGAAGGCGGTGCGGAGAGCGGGCCGCTCAGGCTTTCCAGGAACGCGACGAGCTGCCGGATCTCGCGATTCGAGAGCCGGAGGCCGTGCAGCTCGGTCTGGCCAGCGGGCGAGCGCGGCGCGCGCTCGTAGTGGCGGACGACGTCTTCGAGCGTCGCGATCTGGCCCGCGTGCATGTAGGGCGCGCGCGCGGCGACGTTGCGGAGGGACGGCGTCTTGAACGCGCGCACCATCTCGTCGCTGTCGAGCACGATGTAGTCGAGCTCGGGGCACTCACCTGAGGGTGCGTCGCTGTACGTGCTCCGGCAGTTGAACTCATCGGCGACGACCTGCTCGGCGCCTTTGTGGCGGCCGATGTCGCTTGGCGCGCCCCGGCCCACCGGCACGCCCGTGTTGTGGAAGTAGTCGTCGGTGAAGAGAGGGCCGTTGTGGCAGTTGATGCAGCCGGCCTTGCCGATGAAGAGGCGGGCGCCGGCGACCTCGTCGTCCGTGAGGACTCCTTCGGGCGCGCGCCCGGTCGTGGTCAGCTCGTGCACGTAGCGGTCGAAGCGGCTCGGCGCGTGCCGGATCGTGCGCTCGTAGGCCGCGATCGCCTTGCCGATGTTGGCGAAGACGCGCGTCACGCTCTCGCGCTCCGACTCGGGCATCGAAGCCCACGCGGCGCTCGCGACAGGATCGGCGACCGGCCCCGCGGTGCGCGGCACGGCGCTCAGATCGGGCAGCGGACCGAAGACCGCCTCGTACTCGGCCCGGTAGCCCGCGTCGATCACGTGCGCGTATTGTGCGCGCGAGCCGCCGTGCTCGACCGGGCTCTCGAGCGGACCGAGGGCCTGCGACCATTGGCTGTCCTTCCGTCCGTCCCAGAAGAGGAACGGGCTGTACGCGGTGCCCGCGATCGGCATGGTGCGCCGGTCAGTCGTGCCGACGCCCTGCGCGAGCGCCTTGCCGTCCTGGAAGTCCCGTGCGGGCTCGTGGCACGTCGCGCAGGACACGGCGCCGTTGCTGCTCAGGCGCGTGTCGAAGAAGATCCGGCGCCCGAGCGCAGCCGCGCGCGGGTCGTCGGCGTACCGGTTCGTGGGATCCGCCGGGAGCGGCTCGAGAGCATCCAGGCTGAGCGAGGCGAGCGTCTCGACTTCTCCGTCTGCCCACTGCGTGCTCCATTCCGTCGATTCCGCGGTGGCGGCGGCGAGGGCCACGCCGCTCGCCACCACCAGGATCTGGCGCTTCATGGTCGATCTCCCCGTGGCCGGACCTAGAGGTCCAGGTTGAAGGTGATCGTGTCGCTTCCGACGCTGCCGTCGACGGCGAAGCTCAGGACCCACCAGCCGCCCATGTTGAAGCGGAGGCCCTCGACCAGGTACTCGCCGTTGCCGAGCGACCGCGTGACGCGCGGCTGGGTCGGGAGGCCGTGCCCGTGCTGAGGCATGCCGCCGTCGACCACGATCGTGGCGCCATCGACCGGAGCTCCGGCCGAGTCCGCGACCGCGACCCGCACCGTCTGCAGCTTGCGCACCGCGAGCTCGCCGTTCGAGATGATCGACGCGGTGTAGGCCCCGCTCGTCGAGCGGCGCGGACCCATGCCGAACTCGCTCTCCGCTGGGGGATGCGCGTGGGGCATCCCCATGTGCATCATGCAGCCGACCGTGATCAACGCGGCGAGCGCGCCGGCCGCGATCTTCAGTGTCCTCTTCGTTCCCTTCTTCATGGCCGTCTCCGTGTGTGGACCGTTGCGTGATTGGAACGGACCGAAGATGCCCGGAGACGAGCGGACCGGATTGCACGATTCCGCCGAGATCTTTGTACGAACTGGCTGACCTATCGGAGCGGCGGACGTGAGTGAGGCGGCTGCGTCATCGAAGACGTGGGCCCCCCTGGTCTACTTCTGGGACGGGGGATGGATCGGGGTCGGACGGAGCGGCGGCCACGTGCCGCCGCACGCTCACCACGCCATTCAGATCACCGTCGGTCTGAGCGGACCCGTCCGGATGCGCCACGAGAACGAGGAGTGGCTGGACGTGGGTGCCGGCGTGGTGCTTCCGGACGCCGTCCACGAGTTCCATGGGATGTCGCAGAACCTCGCGATGATCTTCGTGGATCCCGAGTGCACGGAGGGCCGCTGGCTCCGTGACTCGGCCCCTGCGCCCGTCTATGCCGTGCCCCGCGAACGCATCGCCGAGCACGTGCCGGCGCTCGTCGCGTTCGAGCACGAGCGCCCGAGCGCGGAGGCGGCGGCCCGCATCATCACCGGCGTGGTGCGCGGCTTGTCGGTCGGTCCTCCACCGTTGCGGAAAATGGACCCCCGTGTGGTCCAGGCGCTCCAGGTGATCCGGAACGGCGACGTGCGGAGCATGCCGCTCGAGGACGCGGCGAAGTCGGTGTATCTCTCCCCGAGCCGCTTCGCTCATCTCTTCAAGGAGGAGATCGGCGTCCCGTTCCGCCGCTACATGCTTTGGCGGAAGCTCAGCCGCGCCATGGAGGAGTTCGGTCGCGGTGCCAACCTCACGAACGCGGCGCACGCGGCAGGGTTCACCGATTCCGCGCACCTCACGCGCACCTGGCGCCAGATGTGGGGAATCTCGCCGACCACGATGGTGGGCAGCGCGCGC
>Ga0105107_10001147_pt1 | contig 17261 bp, 15 predicted proteins | sample PPLLaktember2015_6_FD_79335 | JGI IMG/M metagenome (GOLD analysis project Ga0105107, IMG submission 79335) | Freshwater sediment microbial communities from Prairie Pothole Lake near Jamestown, North Dakota, USA - PPLs Lake P8 Core (1) Depth... | ecosystem: Environmental > Aquatic > Freshwater >...
ACCTCGGTGAGCGCGAGGCGCATCTCCTGCGCGAGCGCCGCGAGGAGGGGCGCCGGCAGGTGGCCGTAGCGGTCGTTGATCCGGTGCAGGTGCTCGATCAGCAGGTCGGCGCGGCGTGGCGCATCGCCCAGAAGGGCGCGCACCTCCTCCAGGGCCTTCGGGTCGACGCCCCGGCCCTTCGGGATCGGACGGAATTTGCCTTTCATGGAGGCCGCTATTATCGGCCAGCGGCGCTCGGCCGGGTCTTGACTGCGGTCAAGCGCTAAACTGCGGCAAATGGAACATCGACTGCTGGGCCGCACCGGCGTGCGGGTTTCCCGCCTTTGCCTGGGCACCATGTCCTTCGGCGGCGATGCCGACGAGAGCGAGTCGGCGAAGATGTACCGCGCCTGCCGCGAGCTCGGCATCAACTTCTTCGACTGCGCCGACCAGTACAACAAGGGGCGCTCGGAGCAGATCCTCGGCGAGTTGATGCGCGGCCACCGCGACGAGCTCGTCATCACCACCAAGTGCTACAACCCCTCCGGAGCGGACATCAACGCCCGGGGCGGCTCGCGCCGGCACATGACGCGCGCCGTCGAGGCAAGCCTGAAGCGCCTGGGCACCGACCGCGTCGAGGTGCTGTTCCTGCACCAGACCGACCCGCACACGCCGATCGAGGAAACGCTGCGCGGGATGGAGGACCTGGTGCGCGCCGGCAAGGTGCTCTATCCGGGACTGTCGAACCATTCCGCCTGGATGACGCAGCAGGCGATCGGCATCCAGGAAATGCGCGGCTGGGCGCGGCTGCAGCTCCTGCAGCCGATGTACAACCTCGTCAAGCGCCAGGCCGAGGTCGAGATCCTGCCGATGGCGGCGGCGAACGGCGTCGGCGTGATCCCCTACAGCCCGGCCGGAGGGGGCCTGCTGTCGGGAAAATATGCGGAGAAAGGCGCGCAAGGGCGAATCGCCACCAACAAGATGTATACCGAGCGCTACGCCGAGCCGTGGATGCACGAGGTGGCGGCGAAGTTCGCCGGCTTCTGCAAGCAGCGCGGCATGCACCCGGTGAGCGCCGCGGTGGCCTGGGTGGCGGCGCATCCCGCCGTCACCGCGCCGATCATCGGCGCGCGCAGCCTCGCGCAGCTGCAGGCCTCGCTCGACGCGCTGAAGATCGACATGACGCCGGCGCTGCGCGCCGAGATCGGCGCGCTCTCGCGCACGCCGCCCCCGGCCACCGACCGCCTCGAGGAGGCGAAGAAGTAGATGTGCCGCGCGCTGCTCTACCTGGGGCAGCCGGTGCTGCTGGACAACCTGCTGTTCCAGCCCGACTCGGCGCTGGTGCGGCAGAGCTACATGCCGAAGATGCTGAACCTCCTCAACCTCGCCGGCTTCGGCCTGCGCGCCTGGGACCCCGCCTCGCACGCGCCGCAGCAGCCCTTCTTCTACGGCTCGCCCTCGCTGCCGGTGTTCGACCGCAACCTGAAGAACCTCGCCGAGAAGGTGCGCGCCGCCTGCGTGCTGGGCCACGTGCGCGGCGTCTCCTACTCGACCGCGGTCGACATCTCGCTGCAGAACGTGCACCCGTTCCAGTTCGAGGGCCTGCCCTGGGCGCTCGCGCACAACGGCGACCTCGCCGGCATCGAGGAGATGAAGCCGCTGCTTCGATCCGAAATAAGAAAGGATTTCCTTTCCCGCATTCGCGGCACCACCGACAGCGAGTGGATCTACGCCGTCTTCGTTTCTCAACTGCAGGACCCTTGCGGAAACGCGAGCGAAGCGCAGGTCTTCGACGCCTTGGAGAAAACACTTGGCATCATCCGCCGCGCGCGGGAGAAGCTCGGCATCGCCATCTCCTCGTCGGTCAATCTCTTCATCGCCAACGGCAGCCAGGCGGCGGCGCTGCGCTACTGCTTCGACTTCGGCCGCTACCGCACCGAGGACCCGGCGAAGGTGCACGAGGCCAACCTGACCTTCCTGTCGCTCTGGTACACGCTAGGGCGCGACTACGGCCTGCACGGGGACGAATGGAAGATGACCGGCGGCGCCGAGCGCGCCGACTCGATCCTCGTCGCCTCCGAGCCGCTCACGCGCGACACCTCGTCGTGGGTCGAGTTGCCCGAGTACGGCGCCCTCTTCGCCGAGCTGAAGGGCGGCCGCCCGCGCGCCTCGGTGCGCCTGCTCGACTAGCTCTCCCGCACGCTGAAGCGCCCCGGGCCGATCAGCGCCACCGCGAGCGCGGTGAAGAGGAAGAAGCCCTGCAGCTCGAGCTTCCAGCCGCCGCCCTGGCCGAGGGAGAAGAGATCGCCCAGGTGCGCGAGATAGAGGGCGGCCACCATGTTGACGACGATGATCAGGGCGCCGATGCGCGCATAGAGGCCGAGGATCACCAGCAGCGGCGCCAGCACCTCGCCGATGTAGACGCCGTAGGCGAAGAAGCCGGGCAGGCCGACGTTCTGCAGCATCCCGGAGATGCCGCCCACCCCGCCCAGGATCTTCGCCACGCCATGCATGATCAGCAGGATGCCGAGCGTCAGCCGCAGCACCAGCTTGCCGATGTCCTCCGTCTGGAATGCCCTCATCCCGGCCCTCCTTCTTGGTTGTTCATTCGGACTGCGGGACCACGTCGATCTGGCTGCCGCGCGCGGCTTCGAGCACGCTGCCCTCCTCGTGCGCGCCGCGCAGCCGCGCGGCGCTGATGAGGCGGGTGAGCTGGTTGTTGGTGCGCGAGAGCGCGCGCAGCAGGCTGGCGTGGATGGCGTGCAGCAGGCTCACCGCGGCGCCCGAGTCGCCGCGGTAGAGCCGCAGGAACTCGGCGGCGGGAAGCGCGAGCAGGCAGGCCGCTTCGCGCACCCGCGCCGAGGCGTTGTGCGGCGCGCCGTCGAGCACCGCGAGGTAGCCGACCAGCTCGCCCGGCCCGGCCAGCGCAACGCGTCGCTCCACCCTGTTTTTTGATGAAATGATTTCCAAGGCGCCCCGAACCACGAGGAAGCAGGCATCGGCGGGCTGCCCGGCGGCGAAGAGCCAGGCGCCGCGCCCGAGCTCGAAGGCGCGCGCCGGCGCCACCAGCTCCTCGATCTCGTAGTCGTCGAAGCCCTCGAAGAAGCGCAGCACCGGAAGGAAGGCGCGCCAGGGGAATTCAGGCGTTCTGGAATGGTCGGTTTTCACAGAGGGCGGAAGATCGCTTGCCGGTCGATCCTCCGCGGCAGGATGCTCGCGCACGCGCGCGTTGAGCGCCCGCAGCTTGCCGGCGAGCACGCGGGTGATCTCGCGCTGCACCTCGAGCGCGGCCGGGTCGCGGCTCGCCACCATGGCGCGGAAATCGTCGCGGGCGACGAACCAGCCCTCGACGCCGGTGCGCGCGAAAACGCTCGCCGTGCACACGCCGCGCTCGACCAGCGCCATCTCGCCGAACATGTCGCCGTCGCGGAACTCGGCCACGGCGAGCGTGCCGCCGCCGGGCAGCGCCACCTCCGCCTCCAGGCGGCCGCTCGCGATGAGGAAGGCGCCGCGCGAGGCCTCGCCCTGGCGCACGAGCCGCGCCCCCGCCGCGTAGCGCACCGGGCGCGCGATCGAAAGCAGCTTCTCGTTCGAAAAGGCCAAGCGGTGGCGAGTGTACACTCGGCCCGCTGTGCAGACCGTGGCAACCCCCGCCGTCGATCCCAACAAGCTCCTCTCCGTGGTGTCCGAGGTGGCGCGCGAAGCGCGCCCCAGCGTCCAGGCCTACGTGTCCCTCGACAGCTCGCTCGAGCGCGACCTGGGCCTCGACAGCCTGGCGCGCGTGGAGCTGGTGCTGCGCCTGGAGCGCGAGTTCCACTCGAGCCTGCCCGAGCAGGCGCTCGCCTCGAGCGAGACGCCGCGCGACCTGCTGCGCTTTCTCCTCGCCGCCGCCGGCGCGGCGCCGCACCACGCCGACCGCTCGGTGGCGAGCCTCGCGCAGGCCGAAGGCGTGCGCCCCCCCGATCACGCGCAGACGCTCACCGAGGCGCTCGAGTACCACGTCGAGCGCCAGCCCGACCGGCTCAGCGTCTTCCTCTACGAGGAGCAGAAGGAGGCGCCCCTCACCTACCGCGACCTGTGGCAGGGCGCGATGGCCTATGCGGCGCGGCTCGCCGACGCCGGCGTCACGCCGGGCAGGACGGTGGCGATCATGCTGCCCACCTCGCGCGAGTACCTCTTCTGCTTCTACGGCACGCTGCTCGCGGGCGGCATCCCGGTGCCGCTCTACCCGCCGGCGCGCCTCGCCACCATCGAGGACCACATGACGCGCCACGTCGGCGTGCTGAAGAGCGCCGGCGCGACGATCATGGTGACGATCCCGGAGGCGAAGGCGCTGGCCTGGCTGCTGCGCGCGCAGGTGGAGTCGCTAAGAGCGGTGCTGGTACCAGGCGATTTCACGAAAGAAATTCCTTTCACGCCTGTAAAAGCGACTTCGGGCCAGATCGGCTTCCTGCAGTACACCTCCGGCAGCACCGGCAACCCGAAAGGCGTGGTGCTGACGCATGCCAACCTGCTCGGCAACGTGCGCGCGATGGGGCGCGCGGCGCGCGCCACGAGCGCCGACGTGTTCGTGAGCTGGCTGCCGCTCTATCACGACATGGGGCTCATCGGCGGCTGCTTCGCCACCATGTACCTCGGCTTCCCGGTGGTGCTGATGTCGCCGCTCGCCTTCCTCTCGCGCCCGAGCAGCTGGCTGCGCGCCATCCACCGCCACCGCGGCACCATCTCCGGCGGGCCGAACTTCGCCTACGAGCTTTGCCTGCGCCGCATCCCCGAGCACGAGCTCGAAGGCCTCGACCTTTCCTCGTGGCGCTTCGCCTTCAACGGCGCCGAGCCGGTGAGTCCCGAGACGATGTCGAATTTCGAGGCGAAGTTCTCCGCCTACGGATTCAAGAGCAATGTGATGTCGCCGGTGTACGGCCTCGCCGAATGCTCGGTGGGCCTCGCCTTCACCCCGCCCGGCGAGGCGCGGCAGGTCGACCTCCTCGACCGCGAGACCTTCTCCGGCTCGGGCGAGGCGGTGCACGCGCGTCCCGACGATCCCTCGCCGCTCAAGGTGGTGGGCTGCGGCCGGGTGATCCCCGAGCACGACATGCGCGTCGTCGACGCCGCGGGCCTCGAGCTGCCCGACCGCCAAGAAGGGCAGCTGCAGTTCCGCGGGCCTTCGACCACCTCGGGCTACTACCGCAACCCGGAGGCGACCAAGACGCTCTTCGACGGCGAGTGGGTGAACTCCGGCGACCGGGCGTACCTCGACGAGGGGATGCTGTTCATCACCGGCCGCGAGAAGGACATCATCATCCGCGGCGGGCGCAACATCAGCCCCTACGAGCTCGAGGAGGCGGTCGGCGACATCCCCGGCGTGCGGCGCGGCTGCGTCGCGGTGTTCGGCTCCCTGGACGAGCCGAGCGGCACCGAGCGCGTGGTGGTGCTCGCCGAGACGCGCGAGCGCGACCCCGCCACGCACGAAGGCCTGAAGAAGAAGATCAACGAGCTCGCCCTCGGCTTCATCGGCGCGCCGGTGGACGACATCGTGCTCGCCCCGCCGCACACCGTGCCGAAGACCTCCAGCGGCAAGATCCGCCGCGTCGCGGCGCGCGAGTACTACGAGCGCGGCCCCTCGGCGGTGAAGTCGCAGGCGGTGTGGTGGCAGATCGCGCGCCTCGCGCTCACCAGCGTCGCGCCGCAGATGCGCCGCGGCCTGCGCGTCGCGCGCGGCATCGTCTACGCGGGGTGGGCGTGGCTCCTCTTCGCTTTTCTTTTCTTTCTGATACTCGTTGTTTGCTCCGTTTCGCCGGGGCGCGCGGCCTGGAACTTCACCGGCGCCTGCGCGCGGCTTTTCTTCCGGGCGCTCGGCATCCCGATGGCGGTGCGCGGGCTGGAGAACATCCCTGCCTCAGGTCCCTTCGTCATCGCCGCGAACCACACCAGCTACCTCGACGGCGCGGTGCTGATGGCGGCGCTCGGCTGGCGCCGCTACGCCTTCGTCGCCAAGCGCGAGCTCGCCGCGAACCCGCTCACGCGCATCTTCCTCAAGGGCATCGGCGTCGAGTTCGTCGAGCGCTTCGACGTGGCGAAGAGCGCCGAGCACGCCGACGAGCTGGTGGACGCGGCGAAGCGCGGCGTCTCGCTCATCGTCTTCCCGGAAGGAACGCTGTCGCGGCAGACCGGGCTGATGCCCTTTCGCACCGGCGCCTTCCAGGTCGCGGTGCAGTCCGGCATCCCGGTGGTGCCGGGGGCGCTGCGCGGCGTGCGCTCGGTGCTGCGCGACGGCCGCTGGTATCCGCGCCGCGCGCCGGTCGCCGTCACCTTCGGCGCGCCGGTGGCGCCCGACGGCCAGGACTGGGCGGCCGCGGTGCGCCTGCGCGACCGCGTGCGCGCGGACATCCTGCGCCATTGCGGCGAGCCCGATCTCGCGGCAAGCTCCTAGCGATGAAATTCAAGCAGGTCGACGTCTTCACCGAGCGGCCGTTCCTCGGCAACCCGGTGGCGGTGGTGATCGGCGCCGAAGGCCTCGACGCCGCGACCATGCAGCGCATCGCCGGCTGGACCAACCTCTCCGAGACGACCTTCCTGCTGAAGAGCGACAAGGCCGACTACCGCCTGCGCATCTTCACCCCGCGCCAGGAGCTGCCCTTCGCCGGGCATCCGACCATCGGCTCCGCGCATGCCGCCCTGGAATCGGGGTTTGTTCCCAGGAAAACCAGTTTGAAGCAGGAATGCGGCGCCGGCATCCTGGACCTCACGGTCGAGGACAACTGGATCTACGTCAGGGCGCCGCAGCCCAAGCTGACGCGCCTGGACCAGCCCACCCCCTGGGGCAAGGCGCTGCGCGTCGACGTCGGCCCGGTGTGGATCGTCGCCGAGCTCGAGGACGCCGCGGCGCTCGCCGCGCTCGAGCCGGACATGGCGGCGATCGCCGAGCTGTCGCGCTCGCTCGAGGCGACGGGCGTGACGCTCTTCGCCCGCGCCGAGGACGGGCGCTCGGAGATCCAGGTGCGCTCGTTCGCGCCGCTGCACGGCGTGCCCGAAGACCCGGTCTGCGGCAGCGGCAACATCAGCGTCGCGGCGTATCTGCGCTTTCTCGGAAAAATCGAGGATCTTGGAAGTCCATACCTCGCGCGCCAGGGCATGCAGCTCGGGCGCGACGGCCGCATCTCGGTGCGCGTCACAGAGCGCGACATCCACATCGGCGGCCGCGCGGTGACCTGCATCGACGGAACGCTGCGGACCGCCTAGAACGACTTCACGATCCGCAGCAGGTTGTGGTGCGCGTCGGTGAAAGTCGGCAGGTCCTTGCGGTCCTGGATCGGCTCGGCCGCCATCTTCAGCCGCGGCCAGTCGAGCAGCCGCCGGTTGCGCGTGACGATCACCTGGTCGGTCGCCGAGTACCAGTACTCCGGGCCGAACTCGGCCTCGGGCACATCGGAAACGTTCACCGCCTCGAAGCCGAACTCGGCGGCGAGGCGCTTCACCACCGGCAGCAGGTCGACGAAGCGGTTGGTCGCCTGGAAGACGATCACGCCGTCGGGCTTGAGGTGCTTCACGTACAGCGCCATCGCCTCGCGCGTCACGAGGTGCATCGGGATCGAGTCGCCGGAGAAGGCATCGATGCCGAGCACGTCGTAGCCGCGCGGCGGCTCGCGCTCGAGCGACAGGCGCCCGTCGCCGAGGATGACTTCCGTTTTTGCCGGGCTGTCCTGCAGGAACGTGAACTCGCGGCGCGCGATGTCGACCACGCGCGGGCTGATCTCGTAGAAGACGAGCCGGTCGCCCGGCCGCATCCAGCTCGCGACCACGCCCGCGCCCAGGCCGATGATGCCCACCGCGAGCGGCTTCCTCGGCTCGAGCTCGCGCAGCGAGGCGAAGACCCGCCCGTAGCCCGAGCCCGGCCCGAAGTAGTCGGCGGGGGTGTTGCGGAACGAATCGCCCAGAAGCTGGCCGCCGTGCATGATCGCGCCGTGGTACATGACGCGGTAGGGCACCGGCTCCTCGTGGTCCGCGGTGCGCACCACGCCGTAGAAATCGCGCTCGATGGCGCGCACCCCGTCCATGTAGTCGTAGGCGCCGCGCACCACGAATCCCGTCGTGGCGAGCGCGACGACGATGCCCCCCACCAGGAACCGGCGGTCGATCGTGATCGTGAGAAGAAGCACGGCGAGCGCGACCAGCGCGATGCCGAGCTCGAAGTAGCCGCGCAGCAGGAGCGGCGCGAGGATCGCCACCAGCACCGCGCCCGCGGCGCCGCCGAGCGAGATCATCAGGTAGAAGCGCGTGAGGTGCGCCGGGTCGGGCCGCAGGCGCGCCAGCTCGCCGTGGCAGAAAAGGCAGGCGACGAAGAGCCCGGCGAAGTAGAGCGGCACGGCGAGCCCGAGGTCGAGCGACGGGATCGCCCACGCCATCGCCGGCACCAGGGCCCCGAGCGCGGCGATCGACGAGCGGCGCAGGTACCAGCGCGGATGGTCGAAGGCGAGGATGAAGGTGAGCAGGTACAGCGCGAGCGGCAGCAGCCACAGGAAAGGCACGCTCGAGATGTTCTGCGTCACGTGGTTGGTGACCGCGAGCAGCATCACCGAGCCCATGGCGGAAAGCGCCAGCCAGTGCAGCTGGGTTTTCAAGGAAAGAGAACCTGAAGAAGCGATTCGCTGCTCCGCCTCGAACCCGTTGACGGACAGCCATGCGGTCCCGGCGCAGAGAACCGCGAAGGCGGCGAACAGGAACGACCAGCCCCAGGCGAGCTGCTTGAGGTCGAACGCCGGCTCGAAGGCGATGGGGAAGCCGATGAGCGCGGCGAGCGAGGCGAGGTTGGAGAGCGCGAAGAGGCGATAGGGCACGGCGGCGCGCCAGCGCCGCCAGTACCAGGCCTGCAGGAGCGGCGTGGTGCTCGAGAGCAGGAAGTACGGCAGGCCGATGGTCGCCGCAAGCAGGAGCAGGATGCGCGCGACCGGGGCCTCGTCGCCGTGCGGCTTCCAGCCGCTGGCGGCGAGGATCGGCAGGCAGGCGAGGGAAGCGGCCAGCAGCGCCGCGTGCAGCATCGCCTGGCGGCGCGCGCCCAGCCGCATGGTCCAGTCCGCGTAGGCGTAGCCCGCGAGGAGCACGCTCTGGAAGAAGACAAGGCAGGTGGTCCAGACCGCCGCCGAGCCGCCGAACCACGGCAGGATCTGCTTGGCGATGATCGGCTGGACGAGGAACAGCAGGAACGACGAAAGGAAGATCGTCGCCGCGTACGGCAGGGTTGCCGCGAGCGGGAGCCTGGCTACTTGAGTATGGATCTTAGGGTCCTACCCATCTCTGCGGGATTGCGGGTGACCTTGATCCCGCACTCCTCCATCACCGCGAGCTTTTCCTGCGCCGTGCCCTTGCCGCCGGAGATGATCGCCCCGGCGTGGCCCATGCGCTTGCCCGGCGGCGCGGTGATGCCGGCGATGAAGCCCACCACCGGCTTCCTCATGTGCTGCCTGACCCATTGCGCCGCCGTCTCCTCGTCGGACCCGCCGATCTCGCCGACCATGATCACCGCCTCGGTCTTCGGATCGTCGTTGAACATCTTGAGAACGTCGATGTGCTTCAGTCCGTTGACAGGATCGCCGCCGATGCCGACGCAGGAGGACTGCCCGAGGCCGAGCTCGGAGAGCTGCCCGACCGCCTCGTAGGTGAGCGTGCCCGAGCGCGACACCACCCCGACCGGGCCCTTCTTGTGGATGTGCCCCGGCATGATGCCGATCTTGATCTCGTCGGGGGTGATCACCCCCGGGCAGTTCGGGCCGACCAGCAGCGTGCGCTTGCCCTGCATGCGGTACTTGGTGCGGATCATGTCGCGCACCGGGATGCCCTCGGTGATGCAGATCACGAGGTCGAGGTCGGCCTCCACCGCCTCCTCGATCGCCGCCGCGGCGAAGGGCGGCGGCACGTAGATGACCGAGACATTCGCGCCGGTTTGCGCTTTTGCATCTTTTACACTTCCAAAAATTGGAATCCCTTCGAAGCTCTCGCCCGCCTTCTTCGGGTTCACGCCGGCGACGAAGCAGGCGCCGCCGTTGGCGTAGGCGCGGCTCGTCTGCGTGTGGAACATGCCGGTCTTGCCGGTGATGCCCTGCGTCATCACCCGCGTGTTCCTGTCGATGAGGATGCTCATTTCTTCTTCGCCTTGCGCTTCGCGGCCTTCTTCGCGGCCTTCTTCACGGTTTTCTTCTTCACGATCTTCTTCTGCGCCGCTTTCTTCTTCACGGCCGCCACGACGCTCTTCGCCGCGTCGGCCATGTTGTCGGCGGAGATGATCGGCAGGCCGGAGTCCTTGAGGATCTTCTTCCCCAGGTCCTCGTTGGTGCCCTTCATGCGCACCACCAGCGGCACGGCGAGCTTCACGTCGCGCGCCGCCTGCACCACGCCGCTCGCGATGGTGTCGCACTTCATGATGCCGCCGAAGATGTTGACGAGAATCGCCTTCACCTTCCTGTTGGACAGCATGATCTTGAACGCCGCGGTCACCTTCTCCGCGGTGGCGCCGCCGCCGACGTCGAGGAAGTTCGCCGGCGAGCCGCCGAAGAGCTTGATGGTGTCCATGGTCGCCATGGCGAGGCCGGCGCCGTTCACCATGCAGGCGATGTTGCCGTCGAGCGAGATGTAGTTGAGGTCGTGCCTGGAGGCCTCGATCTCGAGCGGGTCCTCCTCGTCGAGGTCGCGCAGCGCGACGAGCTCCGGATGGCGGAACAGCGCGTTGTCGTCGAAGTTGAGCTTCGAATCGAGGGCGATGACTTGATTGTCTTTACTGATTATTAAAGGATTAATTTCGGCAAGCGACGCATCAGTCTCGTCGAAGCACTTGTAGAGCGCCTTGAAGAGCGCGCGCCCCTGGGGAAGCGACGCCTCGGGGATGCCGATCGCGAGCGCGATCTCGTCGGCGTCGGCGTCGGTGAGGCCCTGCCCCGGGTCGACCGTCACCTTGCGGATCTTCTCCGGGGTCTTCGCCGCGACCTCCTCGATGTCCATGCCGCCCTCGGAGGACGCCATCAGCACCACGCGCTGCGAGACGCGGTCGACCACCATGCCGGCGTAGAGCTCCTTGCGGATGTCGGCGCCCTCCTCGATGAGGAGCCGGCGCACCTTCTGGCCCTGCGGGCCGGTCTGGTGGGTCTTGAGCTGCATGCCCAGGATTTTCGAAGCAAGGGTCTTCACCTCGGCCAGGGATCGCGCGACTTTGACCCCGCCGCCTTTGCCGCGGCCGCCGGCGTGGATCTGCGCCTTCACCACCCAGACCTTGCCGCCGAGCTTCTTCGCCGCCTCGAGCGCCTCGTCGACGCTGAACGCGGCAAAGCCGCGCGGCGTGCGCACGCCGTACTTGCGAAAGATTTCCTTCCCCTGGTACTCGTGGATTTTCATTGGCGGATGTCTTTATCGGCCGGAAGGCGCCCTCCCGGCATTGACGGCGGTCAAGCGCTAGGCGCTCGCCTTCTCCTTCTTATGCCATTTCGGGTACCACTTCTTCACCGTCTCGCCGCTCGTCTCGAGCGCGAGGCACTGGTCGAGCTGGAAGGGCCGCGCGCCGTCGTCGCGGTCCTCCTTCATCTCGCCGGCGAAGGTCTGGATCGCCGCGGTCGGCATGCCGGTGAGCATCTCCGTGAGGTGCGTGCAGCCGCGCACGTCGCCCAGCAGCTCGCGGACTCTTTTTCTGAAATCTTTGAGAAGGCAAAGACCGATCAGCTTGCGGTATTCCGGCGCGGCCTTCTCGCAGCCGCCGGGATAGGGCACGGCGTCGGTGCGGGCGATCGCATCGACGATGTTGAACGCGCGGTCGATGGTGAGCCGCAGCCACATGTCGTGGATCGGCTGGCCGGCGCGGCGCACGCCGGTCTTCAGCTGGTAGTCGTGGTTCTTCACGTCGGACAGGTGCGCCTCGATGTCCCAGCGGCCGTCGGCCCGCTTGTAGCCTTCGTAGCGCACCCGCCGGGTGTGTGTAAGTTCTCGTTCGACCTCGGGAATCGGCAGCGGCATAGGGCGCGGATTCTACATGGTCAGAACAGGTAGTAAGACAGCAGGAACGCGAGCAGCATCAGCATCATCCCGAGCGCCATCGAGCCCGAGGGCCAGGTGCGCGCGAAGGTACCCCCGGGCCCGAGCAGCCGCCGTGCGCCGGCCCCGAGGGGCACGGAGCTCCGCACGAGCGCGGCGCGCACGGCGGCGAGCGAGGCCGCGAAAGCCCCGCCGGCCGCAAGGGCGAGGCCGGGGAAGGCGACGCGGTAGAGCCAGTCCAGGTCGAGCGTGATCGTCAGCGTGCGCCGCAGCCACCCGAGCATCACGAAGAAGGCGAGCCCCGAGAAGAGCAGGAGCTGGAGCTGCGCCACCACGTGCCAGCCGGTGTAGGGCGCGTAGTCGACCGGGTGAGGGAGCAGGCGGTAGAGCGGCTCGTAGAAGATGCCCAGGCCGATGCAAAGCGCGGAGAAGAGCGCCATCGCGAGGCGCATGTTCCACGGCGGCTCGGGCGGGCGCAGCCCCGAGTCCTTCTGGAAGAACACGAACCAGGGGAACTTGATGCCGGCGTGCAGGAACACGCCCGCCGAGGCCGCGGCGAGCAGCATCCAGACGGCAAAGAGGTGCCCGTCCGCGGCGGCCTGCGAGATCATCGACTTGCTCACGAACCCCGACGTAAGGGGAAACGACGAGATGGCGAGCGCGCCGATGATCCCGCAGGCCGTGGTGAAGGGCATGCTGCGGTAGAGGCCGCCGAGGTCGGTGCACTTGCGCCGCCCGGTGACGAGCAGCACCGAGCCCGCCGACATGAGCAGCAGCGCCTTGTAGAGGATGTGGGTGAAGGCGTGCGCCGCGGCGCCGTTCAGCGCCATCTCGGTGCCGATGCCGATGCCGGTGACCATGAAGCCGACCTGGTTCACGATGCTGTAGGCGAGGATGCGCCGCATGTCGTTCTCGAGCAGCGCGTAGACGATGCCGTAGAACACCATGGCGAGGCCGACGTAGACGAGCAGCTCGGTGCCGGGGAAGCCGCGCGCGAGCACGTACACCGCGGTCTTGGTGGTGAAGGCGGAGAGGAACACCATGCCGCTCCAGGACGCCTCCGGGTAGGCGTCGGGCAGCCATGCCGACAGCGGCCAGGCCGCGGCGTTGACGAGGAAGGCCGCCAGGATGAATTTTCCCGCGACGTTGTCGATGCTCATCGCCACGAAAGCCGTCGATCCCGTATCGAGCACGTGCGCGGCCACGCCGGCGAAGAGCAGCATGCCGCCGAAGAGGTGCACCATCAGGTAGCGCAGGCTCGCCGCATAGGCGCGCGGGCTCGCCGAGCTCCACAGCACGAGCGTCGAGCCGATCGCCATCACCTCCCAGAACACGAACACCGTCACCAGGTCGCCCGCGAGGACGACGCCGATGGCCGCGCCGGCATAGAGGAACGCCGCCGGCAGCTCGAGCCGCCGCGCCTGGTTGAGCGCGAAGAGCGCGCCGCCGAAGGCCATCAGCGCGAAGATGATCGCGAAGAGGCGCGAGAGGCGGTCGACGGCGAGCGGAACAAGGTCCATGCCCAACCAGCGGGTCTGCCAGTGAATACCCTCCGGCAACTGCCAGACTATTGCGAGAGAGGCGGCTGGCGCCGCCAGCGCAAGCACGGCGCGCGGCCAGCCGCGCAGCGGTGCGAGCGCCGCGGCGGCGAGGATCAGCACCAGGCCGGGATGGCTAATCATCGTAGTAGTCGTCGCGGCGCTTGAGCAGCAGGCCGAGCGCCCGCGCGACGAGGATCAGCGCCCCGCAGGCGAGGAAGCCGTAGAGCGCGTTCCAGGCGAAGAGACGCTCTACCGCGAAGTGCGGGTGCGACTCGATGAAGAGCTGGGCGGCCACGGTCGCGGCGAGCACGGCGATGAAGATCTTCCACATGTCAGCGCATCCCCGCGGCGAGCGCGAGCGGCAGCTCGGCAAAGAAGAAAAGCGCGATGGTGAGCGCGGCCGTGCAGACCAGCGCCGCGACCATCGGCCAGGGGGCTTCTCCATGCTCGCCTTTTCCTTCCCTGAAGAATGCCCTGTAAAGAATGGGGAGGAAGTAGCCCGCGTTGAGAAGCGTGCTCGCCACCAGCACGCCGAGCGCGAGCCAGTCGCCCGCCTGCATCACGCCGGAGACGATGAACCACTTGCCGGCGAAGCCGGCGGCGGGCGGCAGCCCGATCATGGACAGCACGCCGACGCCGAAGGCGGCGAAGGTCCACGGCATGCGCCGCCCGATGCCGTCGAGCTGGCTCACCTCGGTCTTGTGCGCGGCGGTGTAGACGGCGCCGGCGGCGAAGAAGAGGGTGATCTTGCCCAGCGCGTGCGCGGCGATGTGCAGGAGCGCCCCGGCGAGCGCGAGCGGCGTGGCGAGCGCGGCGGCGAGCACCACGTAGGAGAGCTGGCTCACCGTGGAATACGCGAGCCGGCGCTTCAGGTTGTCCGAGCGCAGCGCCACCACCGAGGCGGCGACGATGGTGAAGCCCGCCGCCCAGGGCAGCCAGGCGAAGGCCTCGGCGGCGAGGTCGACGCCGAACACGTACACCACCACCTTGACGATCGAGAACACGCCCGCCTTCACCACCGCCACGGCGTGCAGCAGCGCCGAGACCGGCGTGGGCGCGACCATCGCCGCCGGCAGCCAGCGGTGGATCGGCATCAGCGCCGCCTTGCCGATGCCGAAGGCGTAGAGCGCGGCGAGCGCGACCGCCGCCGGCGCGGAAAGCGTGCCGGCGAGGATGCCGCCCTGGCGGAAGTCGAGCGTGCCCGCGACCCACCAGGTGATCGCCATCGCCGGCAGCAGGAGGAGCATCGAGGACCCGAGCAGCACCCCGACGTAGGTGCGCCCGCCGCGCCGCGCCTCGGCGTCGCCGTGGTGCGTCACGAGCGGCCAGGTGACGAGCGTGAGCGCCTCGTAGAAGAGGTAGAGCGTCAGCAGGTTGCCGGCGAGCGCGACGCCGATTGCGGCGCCGATGGCGAGCGCGAAGCAGGCGTAGAAGCGCGTCTGGTGCGCTTCCGCGTTGCCGCGCATGTAGCCGATGGAGTACACCCCGCTCACGAACCACAGCCCCGAGGCGATCAGCGCGAAGAGCAGGCCGAGCGGCTCGAGCTCGAGCGCGAGGTCGAGGCCGGGCATGATCTCGCCCAGCCGCAGGGCGGGCCGCTCGCCCGCCATGATCGCTGGAGACAGAGAAACGAAAAGGAGAAAAAGCAGGGCGGCCGCAGCGAGCGACACCGCCTCGCGCAGGTTCGGCCAGCGGTGGAAAAGCGCGATGAGCGCGGCGGCGGCCGCGGGGAGCGCGAGCGCGGCGGCGAGGAGCGCCGCGTGGCTCATCTCAGCCCCCGCAGCAGGAGCTGCGCGGCCTCGGCGGCGCCGCCGGCGCTGAAGGTCGTGTCGAAGCCGAAGTACACGCACAGCGCGACCATCGCCAGCCCGGCGCAGAGCATGGCAGCGGGTGCCTCGTGCCGCGCCGCCGCCCCCTCACGCGCCGGCCGCAGGTATGCCGCCTCGACCAGCCGCCACACGTAGGCCACCGCGATGAGCGAGCTCGCCAGGATCGCCGCCACCACCCACCACCAGCCGCGCTCCACCGCGCCGACGATGAGGTACCACTTGGTGATGAAGCCGGCGGTGCCCGGCATGCCGATGAGGGAGAGGCCCGCGACGACGAGGCCGAGCGCGGTGAGCGGCATGCGCCGGCCGAGGCCCGCGAGGGCGCCGATCGTCACGCGGCCGCTCCCCAGGCGCAGCGCGATGCCCCCGAGCAGCAGGAAGATCGCGCCCTTGGTGACGCCGTGGTTGAGGAGATGCGCGATCGAGCCGGTAAGGCTCGCCTGGTTGTCGACGCCGATGCCGAGCGTGATATAGCCGATCTGCGCCACGCTCGAGTAGGCGAACAGGCGCTTCACGTCGTTCTCGAACACCGCCACCAGCGAGGCCAGCACCATCGCGGCGACGGAGAGCGCGACGAAAATCTCGCGCGTGGGCAGGCGCTCGAAGACCGGCGCCGGGTCGAACACGGTGAAATAGAAGCGCAGCAGCACGTACACCGACACCTTGGTGGCGGTGGCGGCGAGGAACGCGGTGGCCATCGAGGGCGCGTAGGCGTAGGCGTTCGGCAGCCACTGGTGCAGGGGAAAAAGCGCGAGCTTGAGGCCGATGCCGACGGTGATGAAGGCGAGCGCGGCGAGCACCGGGCGCACGTCGTCCACCCGCGCGAGCCGCTCGGCCATGTCGGCGAGGTTGAGCGTGCCGGTCATGAGGTAGAGCAGCCCCACGCCGATCACGTAGAAGGTCGCGCCCACCGTGCCCATGATCATGTACTGGTAGGCTGCGACGAGCGCGCGGCGGTGCGCGCCAAGGGCCACCAGCACGTAGCTCGCGAGCGAGGAGATCTCGAGGAACACGAAGAGATTGAAGGCGTCGCCGGTGATGGCGATGCCCAGCAGCCCGGCGAGGCACAGGCAGTACATCGCGTACATGAGGTACTGGCGCTCCTCGCCCAGCTCGGCGGCGATGCTGCGCTGGGCATAGGGCGCCACGAACGAGGCGGTGAGCGACACCGCGACCAGCACGAAGCCCGAGAGCGCGTCGACGCGGTACTCGATGCCCCAGGGCGGCGGCCAGCTGCCGATGGCGTAGGAGACCGGTCCCGCCTCCGCCACCTGCCAGAACAGGCGCACCGAGATCACCAGGCACAGGTAGCTCACCGCCGTGGTGGCGAGCCAGGCGAAGCGCGCGCTGCGCGCGAGCACGATGAGCGGCGCAGCCGCGAGCGGCAGGACCACCTGCAGCGCCGGAAGGTGCTCGAGCATCAGCGCCCTTCATCCCCGCCGTCGAGCGCGAGAATTTCGTCTTCCTCGATGGTGCCGTAGGCTTCGCGGATGCGCACCACCAGCGCGAGGCCGAGCGCGAGCGTGGCGACCCCGACCACGATCGCGGTGAGGATCAGCACGTGCGGCAGCGGGTTGGAGTACACGGCGAAGCCCGGGGCGACGATCGGCGCCGTGCCGCCGACGAGCTTCGCCGGGGCGATGTAGAGCAGGTACACCGAGGTCTGCACGATCGACAGCCCGAGCAGCTTCTTCAGCAGGTTGCCGCGCGCGACGAGGATGTACATGCCCGTCACCATCAGCACGATGGTGATCCAGTAGCTGTAGTGGCCGGCCAGCGCGCTCATTCGTCCCGGTCCCGGCCGGCGAACATGTAGAAGAGCTTGAGCATCACGCCGGCGACGGTGAGGGCGACGCCCGCCTCGACCCAGAAGATGCCGCGGTGCTGGCCGTGCACCGGGTCG
>Ga0105107_10001148_pt1 | contig 17259 bp, 14 predicted proteins | sample PPLLaktember2015_6_FD_79335 | JGI IMG/M metagenome (GOLD analysis project Ga0105107, IMG submission 79335) | Freshwater sediment microbial communities from Prairie Pothole Lake near Jamestown, North Dakota, USA - PPLs Lake P8 Core (1) Depth... | ecosystem: Environmental > Aquatic > Freshwater >...
CGCGTCGGGTTCGACGCCGACAAGATGGTGCTGAACGAAGCCATGGACTCGCTCCGCGTCCTCGCGGATCAAACCGACGGCCGCGCCATCGTCAATCGCAACGACCCCGTGCCCGAGTTGCAGCGGATGGTGCGCGACCTCAGCGCCTACTACCTGCTCGGCTACAACTCGACCGTGGCGCCGCGCGACGGGAAGTTCCACGAGATTCAGGTGCGCGTGACCAGGCGCGACGTCCAGGTCAGGGCGCGCAAGGGCTACTGGGCCTACTCGGCCGAGGAAGTCGAGCGGGCGACCGCGCCGGCGAAGGCCGGACCTCCGGCCGATGTGGCGGCGGCGATCGAGGATCTCATCGGAATCGCGGAAGGCGCGGGCCGCCGCCCGGTGACCGTGTGGATGGGGGCAGCGCGTGGACCGGCGGAGAAGGCCGTGGTCACCTTCGCGTGGGAGCCGTCCCCACAGGTCGGACGGGATCCGATCGACCTGGTCGAGCAGGTCAGCATCACCGCGCACGCGATCACTGGCGACTTGCTGTTCCGCGGCCCCGTGCCGCGCGACACCCAGTCGATTCGTCCTGGCGGCCGCGCGACCTTCGAGGCGCCTCCAGGCGCCGTGCGCGTGCGCGTGACCCCCGAGAACGCGAAAGGGCAGCGGCTCGAGGCCGTCGACGAGACCTACGTCGTTCCGGATTTCACCGGGCCTGCGCCGGCGATCTCGGCCCCGATGGTGTTCCGCGGACGTACGGCGCGCGACATCCAGCAGTTGCGCGTCGCCACCGCGGCGCTGCCTGCCGCGAGCCGTACGTTTTCCCGTACCGAGCGCCTGCTGATCCGGTTCGACGCGTACGGCCCGGGCGGGACGACGCCCGCGGTGTCCCTGCGCCTGCTCAACAGGCTCGGCGAATCCATGTCGGCGCTGCCGGCGCCCACCGCGACGACGGGCGGGACGTTCGAAGCCGAGCTGGGGCTGGGGGCGCTGCCTCCCGGCGACTATCTGATCGAGATCACGGCGAAGGGCGGCGAGGAGTCGGCGCGCACCCTTCTCGCGATCCGCGTCACGGGATAGCGGCCGCGCAGCGCCCGGGGGCTGGCCAGTTGTGCCGATGTGCTAGCATCCCCGGCCATGCTTTCGCCTCTCACAGGTCTCCTCGGCGCACTCGGCGGGTTCACGGTCTACTACATCTGGGCTTGGTGGTCGGGAGCCCGGCACGCCCAGTCCGTACCCGGCGCTCCAGCCGAAGCGACGGCCGGCGGCGCACCCACGCCGGCGCACATCGGCCTCGGGGCGGTGACGAACTTCTTCGACACGCTCGGCATCGGGTCGTTCGCGCCCACAACGGCGGTCTTCAAGTTCTTCAAGATGGTGCCCGACCGGCTCATTCCGGGCACGCTCAACGTGGGGCACACCCTGCCCACGATCACGCAGGCGTTCATCTACACCCTCATCATCGAGGTGGATATCACCACGCTGATCCTGATGATCCTGGCCGCGGTGGCCGGCGCCTGGCTCGGGGCCGGAGTGGTGGCGACCTGGTCCAAGCGCAAGGTCCAGATCGGCATGGGCTGCGCCCTGCTCGTGGCGGCGGTCCTGTTCACGTGGACGAACCTGGGCGGCGGGGGAACCGAGGCGGGCACGCTGGGCTTGTCCGGGATGAAGCTGGCGCTCGGCCTGGCCGGCAACTTCGCCCTGGGCGCGCTCATGACGCTGGGCATCGGGCTCTATGCGCCCTGCATGATCCTGGTCGGGCTGCTCGGCATGAACGCCAAGGCGGCGTTCCCGATCATGATGAACTCCTGCGCCTTCCTGATGCCGGTCGCGAGCGCCCGCTTCGTCCAGAAGAACGCCTACGCGCTCAAGCCGGCGCTCGGTCTGGCGATTGGCGGCGTTCCGGCGGTGATCATCGCGGCGAAGATCGTGGAGTCGATGGATGTCGTGATGGTGCGCTGGCTGGTGGTGGGCGTCGTGCTGATCGCGGCCACGATGCTGCTGCGGTCGGCCGCGAAAGGCGAGTAATCGACGCGGGGCCGGCGGCCGAGGCCGCCAGCCCCGCATCCCGTGTCAGGCGTACATCCCGCGGAGCTTGGTCACCGTGGCGACGCGGCTGATGGCCACGACGTACGCCGCCGTCCGCATGTCGCAGCTGTACTTGAGCGCCGTGTGCAGCACGTTGTCGAACGCGCTCTGCATCTTGCGTTCGAGCCGCTCGTTGACTTCTGCCTCTTCCCAGAAGTAGCCGTGACGGTCCTGAACCCATTCGAAGTACGACGTGGTCACGCCGCCGGCATTGGCCAGGATGTCCGGGATGACGAACACGCCGCGTTCGTGCAGATGCTTGTGCGCGTCGGGCGTGGTCGGGCCGTTGGCCCCTTCCACGACGACCTTCGCCTTGATCCTGGGGGCGTTGTCCATCGTGATCTGATTCTCGAGCGCGGCGGGAATCAGCACGTCGACCTCGGTCTCGAAGATCTTCTTCGGGTCGAGCGCCTCGGCCCGGGGATAGCCCGCCACCGTCTTGTGCTTCGTGCACCAGTCCAGCAACTGCTCCACGTCGAGGCCCGCCGGGTCGTGCACACCGCCCTTCCAGTCGCTCACCGCGACGATCCTCGCGCCGAGCCGGCTCAGGAGCTGGGCCGACACGGACCCGACGTTGCCGAAGCCCTGCACGGCGACCGTGGCGCCCTTGATGTCGAAGCCCAGGTGCTTGGCCGCTTCGCGCGCAGTGATCATCACGCCACGGCCCGTCGCTTCCCGGCGCCCGAGCGACCCGCCCATCTCAATCGGCTTGCCGGTGACGACGGCCGTGGTGGTCTGGCCGACGTGCATGCTGTAGGTGTCCATGATCCACGCCATCACCTGCTCGTTCGTGTTCACGTCGGGCGCGGGGACGTCTTTCTCGGGGCCGATCGCGTCGACGATCTCGGCGATGTAGCGGCGGGTGAGCGCTTCGAGCTCGCGCTTGGACATCCTGGTCGGGTCGCAGATGACGCCGCCCTTGCCGCCGCCGAACGGCACGCCCGCCACGGCGCACTTCCAGGTCATCCAGGCCGCGAGCGCCTTCACTTCGTCGAGCGACACGTCGGGGTGGTAGCGAATCCCGCCCTTGGCCGGTCCGAGCGTGATGTTGTACTGCACGCGGTACCCGGTGAAAACTTCGACCTGGCCGCTGTCCATGACGATCGGGCAGGACACGATGATCTGACGCTTGGGACTGGTCAGGATCTTCCACAGTCCGGCGTCGAGACCGAGCAGCCGAGCCGCGCCGTCGAACTCCTGGAGCATCGCGGCGAACAATCCGTTCTCTGAGGCCATGCAATTCCTCCGCGGCCATCGGCGGCTTCTTCCGCCAGAGGCGCCAACCGCCGAGCGTATCCGTGCCTCAGAAGGGAAGTCAACCGCGGGCGCCGTCTCCCGGGAAGGCTCAGGGAAAACCCGTGCAGGCGCGATAAACTGCCCGTGCCGCCAGTCGGCGAGTCCTATAATGGAGGCCCATGAAATCTGCGACTGCCGATCGTGAGCGCGCCGGCGATTTCACGACCATCTCGGGGCGGCCGATCGATCGCCTCTACACGGCCGACCACCTGCCAGGCTTCTCGTACGATCGCGATCTCGCCGATCCCGGCGGGTACCCGTACACACGCGGCATCCATCCGACGGGCTACCGCGGCAAGCTCTGGACGATGCGGCAGTTCGCCGGGTTCGGGACGCCCGAGGAAACCAACGGGCGGTACAAGCAGTTGCTCGCGGCAGGTGGTACGGGCCTGAGCGTCGCTTTCGATCTGCCCACGCTCATGGGGCGCGACCCGGATCATCCGCTGTCACTCGGCGAGGTGGGGAAGTGCGGTGTGTCGGTCGTCACGCTCGCCGACATGGAGCGGCTGTTCGACGGCATCGCGCTCGGTGACATCACGACGTCGATGACCATCAACTCGCCGGCGCCGATGATTTTCGCCATGTACCTGGTCGTGGCCGAGAAGCAGGGCGCGAGCTGGCAGACGCTCTCCGGCACGATTCAGAACGACATCCTGAAGGAGTTCATCGCCCAGAAGGAGTACATCTTCCCGCCGCGTCCCTCGATGCGGCTGATCACGGACGTCTTCTCGTTCTGCGCGAAGGACGTTCCGAAGTGGAACACGATCTCGGTCAGCGGGTACCACATCCGCGAGGCCGGCGCGACGGCGCTCCAGGAGCTGGCCTTCACCCTCCGCGACGGGATCGAGTACGTGCAGTGGGGCGTGGACGCGGGACTCGATGTGGACGACTTCGTGCCACGCATCTCCTTCTTCTTCAACGCCCACAGCGATTTCTTCGAGGAGATCGCCAAGTACCGCGCCGCCAGGAAGATCTGGGCCCGCGTCATGCGCGACCGCTTCGGCGCCAGGGACGAGCGCTCATTGAAGCTGCGGTTTCACACGCAAACCGCCGGCGTGTCGCTCACCGCGCAGCAGCCCTACAACAACGTGGTGCGTACCGCGCTCCAGGCGCTGGCCGCCGTGCTCGGCGGCACCAACTCGCTTCACACCAACTCGCTCGACGAAGCGCTCGCGCTGCCCACGGCGGCAGCCGCGACACTCGCGCTCCGCACGCAGCAGGTGATCGCCCACGAGAGCGGCGTGACCAACATCGTCGATCCGCTCGGCGGTTCGTACTTCCTCGAGCGTCTGACGCTCGACATGGAAGAGGGCGCCTATCAGTACTTCGACACGATCGACCGGATGGGCGGCATGGTGTCGGCCGTCGAACAGGGCTACCCGCAGCGGGAGATCGCCGAGTCCTCGTACCGCTTCCAGCTGGCCGTAGAGAAGAAGGAGAAGCTCATCGTCGGCGTCAATGCCTTCGTGGAGGAGGACGAGGCGCCGGTGCCGATTCTCTACATCGACGACTCGGCGGCCGAGGCCCAGCTCGCCCGGCTGGCCGAGGTGCGCCGGACGCGGGACAACGCGCGCGTGGAGCAGACGCTTCAGGCGTTGCGCGAGGCCGCCCGTGGGAGCACGAACACGATGTACCCGTTGCTCGATTGCGTGCGGGCCTATGCGACCGTGGGCGAGATGTGCGACGCCCTCAGGGCCGAGTGGGGCGAGTACGAGGAAGTGCCGTCGATCTAGGAATCGTCGGTTCCGTGACCGGCTCCGCGACCGACCAGGCGGGCCGGCGTGACTGGATCGGGCCCTTCCTGAGGTACGATGCTTGCAATCGTCACCAGACCCGGCCTCCCGTCTGGTGACCCGAGGGAACAGGATCGCATGCGGAGAACGCGCGTAGTCATAGCCAAACCGGGGCTCGACGGCCACGATCGGGGGGCGAAAGTCATCGCCCGCGCCCTGCGAGACGCCGGGATGGAGGTTATCTACACGGGACTCCGGCAAACGCCCGAGCAGATCGCGGCCGCTGCCCTGCAGGAGGACGCCGACGTGGTCGGCCTGTCCATTCTGAGCGGCGCGCACATGCACATCTGCCCCCGACTCATGGAGCTCCTGCGCGAAAAAGGGCTCCAGCACATCAAGGTGCTCGTCGGCGGGATCATCCCGGACATCGACATCCCCAAGCTCAAGGAGATGGGGGTCGCGGGCATTTTCCTGCCGGGCCGTCCGATGCAGGACATCATCGACTTCATCAACCAGCACGTCCAGCCCCGCGCCGAGGCGCTCTAGCCGACGATGCCGAAGACGCTTCTGCTCGCCGACGGCAGCGTGACCATCCAGCGGGTGGTCGAACTGACGTTCGCCCATGAGGATGTGCGTGTCGTTTCCGTGGCCGACGGCCGTCGCGCCCTCCAATGGCTCGAGAACGACCGCCCGGACATCATCCTGGCCGACGCTTCCCTGGGCGAGGTCGACGGCTACGCCGTTGCGACACACGTGCGGAAGGTGCCCCGGCTGCGGAGCATTCCCGTCCTGCTTCTCGCCGGGGCGTTCGAGCCGGTCGATCAGGAGCGTGCCCGCGCGGCCGAGTGCGACGGAATCATCGTCAAGCCGTTCGAGCCGAAGGTCCTCGTCACGCGCGTGCGGGAACTTCTCGACCGGCCGGCGGACGCCACGGGGAGGATTCCGAAGGAGACGGTCAAGCCGGCGGCAATACCCACCGGGCCCGCCGATTCGCCGGCCCTGGCGTTCCTTCGATCCTCGCGTTCCGAAGAGCCGGAGCCGGCTCGGCCCGTGCGAATCGAGGCCGTACCCAGCCGGGTCGAGCCGCTCGATCTGCCGGCGCCATTCGCCGGTCCGCCGGTGAGCCACGTCCCTGCCGGGGCCGTCCCCGAGCCGCTGGAACTGCCGGCGCGACCTGTGTGGGAAACGGCCGTGACGCCACCGCCGCCCCGCGCCGTGACCTCTCCCGTGATTCCGCCGCCGATCGCGGCTCCGCCACCACCGGCCCCCGCCCCGGCGACTCCTCCGAAGGTCTCTCTGGCGAGCGCGTTCTCGGCGCTCCTCGCGGCCGAGCAGTCGAATCAGCCGCCCGCTCCCACCACGCCCGTCGTCCCCGACGCGGTCGTGGAGGACGCGGTGCGTCGCGTGCTGGCGCGCATGACGGACGAGGAAGTCCGGCGCATCGTGCTCGAGACCGCCGAACGCCTGATTCGCGAGGAGATCGAGAAGATCAAGACGACCCCGGAGTGACGTTGAACCCCATCGTTCCCGACAAACCCGCTCTCGAAGGCCTGGAAAGCAAGTGGATCGCGCGGTGGGACGCCGACGCGGTGTATCGATTCGATCGCAACGCGAGCCGCGAAAGCGTGTTCTCGACCGACACGCCGCCGCCCACGGTCAGCGGCTCGCTTCACGTGGGCCATGTGTTCTCGTACACCCACACGGACGTCATCGCCCGGTTCCAGCGCATGCGCGGCCGCGCGGTGTTCTATCCGATGGGGTGGGATGACAACGGCCTGCCGACCGAGCGCCGCGTCCAGAACTACTACGGCGTGCGCTGCGATCCATCGCTGCCGTTCGACCCCGCGTTCGCGGCGCCGTCCCAGCCTTCGAAACCACCGTTGGCCATCTCGCGGCCGAACTTCGTCGAGCTGTGCGCGCGACTGACCGGCGAGGACGAGCAGGCATTCGAGCGGCTGTGGCGGCATCTGGGCCTGTCGGTGGACTGGGCCCTGACCTACGCGACGATCGGCCGCCATGCCCAGCGTGTGTCGCAGCTCGCGTTCATGCGCCTGCTCGCGGCGGATCATGCCTACCAGCTCGAAGCTCCGACGCTCTGGGACGTGGATTTCCGCACGGCTGTGGCCCAGGCCGAGCTCGAAGATCGCGAGATGCCGGGCGCGTACCATCGCGTGCGGTTCGCGGTGCGCGACGGCGAGCCAGCGGCGTTCGTGGAGATCGAGACGACGCGGCCCGAGCTGATTCCCGCGTGCGTGGCGCTCGTGGCGCATCCCGGCGACGCACGGTACCAGCCGCTCTTCGGGAAGCACGTTCTCACGCCGCTGTTCCGCGTGCCGGTGCCGGTGAAGGCGCATGCGCTCGCCGATCCCGAGAAGGGCAGCGGCATCGCCATGATCTGCACGTTCGGCGATCTGACCGACGTGACGTGGTGGCGGGAGCTCTCATTGCCGGTTCGTGCGGTGATCCAGGCCAACGGCACGTTACGTCCCGTGACCTGGGGCGCGCCCGGCTGGGAGTCCCTTGATTCGGCAACCGCTCAGGCGCACTACGACGCGATGGCGGGGTTGCCGGCCGCGAAGGCACGCGCGCGTATCGTGGAGGACCTGCGGACATCGGGCGATCTCATCGGCGAACCCAGGCCGATCACGCACCACGTGAAGTTCTTCGAGAAGGGCGATCGCCCGCTCGAGATCGTCACGAGCCGCCAGTGGTTCTTCAAGACGATGGCGTTCCGCGAGGCGCTGCTCGAGCGCGGCCGGGAGCTGCAATGGTTCCCGCCGCACATGCGGGCACGCTACGAGAACTGGGTCAACGGCCTCAATGGCGACTGGTGCGTGAGCCGGCAGCGCTTCTTCGGCGTGCCGTTTCCGGTGTGGTACCGGCTCAACGCGGACGGCGTTCCGGACCACGCGGCACGCCTCCTGCCGCGCGAAGACCAGTTGCCGATCGACCCGTCGACGGACGTGCCGGAGGGATTCGATCCCGCACAGCGGGGCATGCCCGGAGGCTTCGTGGGCGACCCGGACGTGATGGACACGTGGGCGACGTCGTCGCTCTCGCCCTTCATCGTCTGCGGCTGGCAGACCGATCCGGATCTGTGGGCGCGCACGTTCCCCATGGATCTGCGTCCGCAGGCCCACGACATCATCCGGACCTGGCTCTTCTCGACCGTGCTCCGGTCGCACCTCGAGGAGGGCGCGCTGCCGTGGAAGAGCGCCGCGATCTCCGGATGGGTGCTCGATCCGGATCGGAAGAAGATGTCGAAGTCCAAGGGCAACGTGGTCACGCCGATGGGCCTGCTCGACGAGCACGGATCCGATGCCGTGCGGTACTGGGCGGCGCGCGGCGGATCGGGCGTGGACACGGCCTTCGACACGGGGCAGATGCAGGTGGGCCGGCGGCTGGCGATCAAGGTCCTGAACGCGTCGAAGTTCGTGCTGGGCAGAACGGCGCCCGAGGGTGCGGTGGCGCATCCGATGGATCGCGGGATGCTCACCCGGCTCGCGGCGCTCGTCCAGACGGCGACCGACAGCCTCCAGGAGTTCGACTACACCGCGGCGCTGCGCGAGAGCGAGAGTTTCTTCTGGTGGTTCTGCGACGACCACATCGAGCACGTGAAGCGGCGGCGCAACGGAACGGACGATGCGGCGGCCTCGGCCACGACCGGGTGCCTCGTGGCGCTCGACATCATGCTGCGGCTGTTCGCACCGTTTCTGCCATTCGTGACCGAGGAAGTGTGGTCCTGGTGGAAGCGCGGATCGATCCACGTCGCTCCGTGGCCTGAACGAGCCGAGGTGGCGCGCGTGCTCGGCGGCGCTCTCGATGCCGATGCGCTCAGGGCGCTCGAGCACGCGTCGGCGGTCACCGCCCTCATCCGGCGCGAGCGCTCGATGCGCAAGCTGGCCTTTGGGGTCGCCGTGCGATCGCTTCGCGTGCCGGAGGCGTACGGTGCCGACTGGCCGCTCGTCGAAGGCGACGTGCTCGCGGGCAGCAACGCGGCCGCCGCCGAGGTGAGTGTCGGCGCCGACTTCGGGATCGAGTTCGCCGAGCCGGCCGCGACATGACCCCGCTCGATCCCGCCGAGTACCGCGACATCGTCCGGCGCGCGATCCAGGAAGATCTCGGCCCGGGTGACATCACGACCCGCGCGCTCGTGCCCGCCGAGGCCCGCGCGACGGCGGTGCTCCTGGCCAAGAGCTCCTGCGTGCTGGCCGGCCTCGACGTCGCGGCCCACGTGTTCGCCGAGGTCGATTCAGGGATTCGGTTCGACGCGAGCAAGAGGGATGGCGATCGGTGTGCATCCGGTGACGCGATCGCACAGCTGGCAGGCGCCGCCGCTTCGCTCCTGATCGCCGAACGCACGGCGCTCAACTTCCTCCAGCACCTGTCGGGCATCGCCACCCTCACGCGCCGATTCGTCGACGCGGCCGCCGGCCGCATCGTCGTCCTCGACACGCGCAAGACCATCCCGACGCTTCGCGTCCTGGCGAAGCACGCGGTGCGCTGCGGTGGCGGAACGAACCACCGCGTCGGGCTGTTCGATGGGATCCTGATCAAGGACAACCACATCCGGCTGGCCGGCGGCATCCCGGCGGCCGTCGCGCGGATGCGTGACCTCGAGCCCGGCCGGCCGATCGAGGTCGAGGCGCAGAGCCTGGCCGAGGTGAGCGAAGCGATCTCCGCGGGCGCGGAGGTCATCATGCTCGACAACCTGTCCGACGCGGAGATGCGGGAGGCGATCGACCGCATCGCCGGGCAGGCGCGGGTCGAGATCTCGGGTGGGGTCACGCTCGACCGCCTGCCGGCACTGGCGGCCCTCGGCGCCGACTTCGTGTCCGTTGGCGCGCTCACACACTCCGCGCCAGCCGCCGACATCAGCCTCGAGATCGCGCTCGATCCGGACCTGCATGGCCGATCCGCTGCCCGCTGATCTCGTCCGGGCCCTGGCGAACGCCGAACAGCGCCTCGGCGCGTTTCGACGTCTCGAGTACGTCGCGGTCGTGAACTCGACGAACGACGCGGCAATCGCCCGAGCCCAGGCGGGCGCGCCCCATGGCACCGGCGTTCTCGCGGACGCGCAGCGCGCTGGCCGCGGCAGGCGCGGGCGAGCGTGGTTTTCGCCACCGGGCGCCGGGGTGTATCTCTCCGCCGTGGTGCGTCCATCGGGGAGTGCGTGGTCTCCCGGGTTGCTCACCCTGGCGGCTGGCGTGGCGGCCGCGGAGGGCATCAGGGCCGCGTGTGGACTACCGGTGGAGCTCAAGTGGCCGAACGACGTCGTGATCGGCCGGCCGTGGCGCAAGCTGGCCGGCGTGTTGAGCGAAGCGGTTGGCACGGGCAGCCGGATCGACGCCGTGGTCGTCGGCATCGGCATCAATCTGCTGTCGGCGGCGTACCCGCCGGAGATTGTGGACCGCGCGACCTCGGTAGAATCAGAAGCAGGTCGTCCGATCGATCGCCCGACGGTGATCGTCGAGCTGCTGGCGGGCCTGTCGCGCATGACGCGGATGCTCGAGCGAGGCGAGCATGCGGCGATCGTCGCCGCGTGGAGGAAGCTCGGCCGCGCGGGTCTTGGCGGCGCCGCCGTACGGTGGGTCGACCAGGGCGTCGAGCGTCGCGGGCGGGCGCGGGACCTGGCCGAGGACGGCGCGCTGCTCGTGGAGAGCGCGGGCCGGATCGAGCGTGTCGTGGCCGGCGAAGTCACATGGGAGAGACTCACGCGTGAATGAATCGTCTGGCGGCGAGGCCGCGCCGGCGAGCGTCGATATTGGGGAGTACTGCCGGCGAGTCGAGGAGCACCTGACTCGCGTCAACGGCGGACACCTCGTTCGTGTCGTCGGCCCCGGCTTCGAGCTCGTCCGCGAGTGGGCGGAGACAGGCATCCCGTTGAGCGTCGTGTTCCGCGGGATCGATCTCAAGGTGGAGCGCCACAAGGCCGGCAAGTCGCGGCGGCCCCTCCGCATCGAGTTCTGCGAGCCGGACGTCCGTGACATCTACGAGGGCTGGAAGCGCGCAGTCGGGCTGTCCGGTGGGGACCGCGTGCCCGTGTCGGGCCTGTCCGCTGACGCCGCGGAGCCCCGGCGGCGCTCGCTGACCCGGCACCTCGATCGTGCCATCGATCGGCTCAGTCGTGCGGCCGGCGTGCTCGATCTGCCTGTCGGGCTTCGCGAGGCCATCGACGTCGCGATGCAGGAGCTGGTCACGCTCCGTGACGCCGCGCGAAAGGCGCGCGGCCAGGCGCGCGACGATCTGACGGTGCGGCTCGCCGCGATCGATGCGGATCTCACCAAGGCGGCGCGGGCCCACGCTCCGGCGCAGGAGCTGACGGCGCTCGAGGCCGATGCCGCCAGCGAACTCGGGCCGTACCGGGCCAGACTCGCGGATGAGGCGTGGCAGCGGTCGATTGACCTCACCGTCGATCGGTTGCTGCGCGACCGCTACGGCCTGCCGGTCCTCGCACTATGAGCGACGTCCTCGAGCTGCAGATCGAGCGGGCCGTGGCGGGAGGGCGCATGCTCGCGCGCCATGAAGGACGCATCGTCTTCGTGGCGGGGGCGGTGCCGGGCGAACGCGTGCGCGCACGCGTGGAGCGGCGAACGCGGCAGGCGGTCTTCGCGACCGCGGCCGAGATCCTCGAGCCGAGCCCCGACCGGCGCGACCCGCCGTGCGATCCCGCCTGTGGGGGCCTCGCGTTTGCCCACGTCGCCTACGACCGGCAGCTCGCCCTGAAGAGCGAGATCCTGGTGGATGCGTTCCGGCGCATCGCGCGAATCGCGATCGAGCCTCCGGCGGTCGCCGCGTCCCCCGAGCGTGGCTATCGCGTGCGCGCGCGCCTCCATGTGCGCAACGGCCGCGCCGGCTTCTTCCGCGAAGGAACTCACGACCTCTGCGACGCGGCGTCCACCGGGCAGTTGCGCGTGCCGGTGACCACGGCAGTGGAGCACCTGCTCCGCGAGCTCGGGAGCCATGGGGGGCTGTGCGAGGCGATCGTCGTCGCCGACAATATGGCCGGCACCCAGTGCGTGCTGCACCTCGAACCACGCGAGCACGCGCGTCTGGGCGATCTCGCGACGCTGCCGTTGCCGCCGGCCTGCACGGGAGTCACCACGGTGACTCGCGGCGGCCTTCGCCTGCTCGCTGGCATCGCCACCGTGACCGATTCGGCCGCGGAGATGTTTGGCGAGGAGCCTCCCGTCGACCCGGACCTCGCGTGGACGCGGCATGCCACGTCCTTCTTCCAGGGCAATCGCTTCCTCACCGGCCGGCTGGTCCGGCACGTGCTGGCTTCGAGCCCTGGCGATCGGTTCGTGGACCTCTACGCCGGAGTCGGTCTGTTCGCGCTGGCGCTGGCCGCGCGAGGGGGCGACGTGCTCGCCGTCGAGGGCGACGCGTCGAGCGGACAGGACCTCGAGGCCAATGCCGAGACGCTGAACGGTGTTCGAGTGGCGCGACAGCCCGTGGAGACAGTGCTCGCGACGCGGCCGGAGCAACGGCCGGACGTCATCATCCTGGATCCGCCCCGGACCGGGGTGTCGCCGAGCGCGCTCACAGGGGTGCTGGCCTGGAGGGCGCCGCGGCTCGTTTATGTGTCCTGCGATCCGGCGACGCTCGCTCGCGACGCAGGCCGGCTCACGCAGGCCGGCTATGTGCTCGAGTCGATCTCGGCTTTCGACCTCTTCCCGAACACCGCCCACATCGAAGCGGTCGGCGTCTTCAGCCGATCAGCCGACTGACCCGTCGCGAGCGGCCCGTCCCGCCGACGACCTTCGGGCCGCGTCGACGAATCCCTCGAACAGGCCCGCGAACTCGCCCGTTCGCCAGAAGTTCTCCGGGTGCCACTGCACCGCGACGCAGAACCTTGCGTCGGGCTTCTCGATTGCCTCGACGATGCCGTCTGGAGCGGTGGCGGTGACGACGAACCCTGGGGCGACCTGCCTGACCGACTGGTGATGCCGGCTGTTGACCGCCAACTGACCGTCGGCGCCGACCGCTGGGCCGAGCAGATTCCGCAGGCGCGTGCCTTCGCGTACCTCGACGGAGTGTGCGATCGCGTCCATGGGCTCGGTGAGTGAGTGCGCGAGGCTCGCCGGGGCAGCCGACGGGATGTCCTGGATGAGCGTTCCGCCGGCCGCGACGTTGAGGACCTGGGCGCCACGACAGATGGCGAGCACGGGCAAATCGCGGGCGAGCGCCTCGCGGGCGAGCGCCAGTTCGTACTCATCCCTGATCGGATCCAGCTCGAGCGTGGAGTGTCTGTCGGGGTCGCCGTAGGCAGACGGATCGACGTCGACGCCTCCAGTCAGCAGGAGCGCATCGCACCCGTGCAGGGCGCCGGGTAGCGCGGCGTCTGGCGTCAGCGTGCGCACGGAGGCCCCGGCGCGTTCGAGCGACGCGACATAGTCGGGCTTGGGCCACGCGACGGCGACGAGGGGTGGCGTTGGCAAGACGGATTCTCCCGGACGTTACATCCGCGCGGGCACGTCGCAGCCCATGAGGTGCAGCGCCTCGGTGAGCTGGCGGCGGAGGTAGATGACGCCGGCCGCGCGCCAGAGCCGCGCGTCTTCGCGCTCCTCTCGCAGGATCTGCTGCCGGTGATAGAACGCATTGAACGCCTGCGCCAGGCCGAACGCGTACTTGGCCAGCACCGACAGCTCGAGTGAGCGTACCGACGAGTCGACGACCTCGTCGAGGCGACTCGCGTCCAGGACGAGGCCCCAGAGCTCGTCGGCATCCTCGCCGGCGTCGATCGCGTCGCGATCGATCGAGGCGAGGCGAGCGATCACCGCCGCGTCGTCCAAGCCATCGCGCTCGAGGAGCTTCGCGAGGATGTTGTTGGCGCGGACGACGGCATATTGCACGTAGGGCCCGGTCTCGCCTTCGAAGCTCAGGGCTTCGTCGATGTCGAACGCGATGACCTTCCCTCGCGAGAACTTCACGAGGAAGTAACGCACGGCGGCGATCGCGATGGCTTCCGCGGTCCTGCGGCTGGCGTCGGCCGGCAGGTCCTCGTTCCGGGACCGGACCTCGCCCTCCGCCGTCGCAATCAGCCGATCGAGCAGGTCGTCGGCCTTCACCCCGAGGCCCTTCCGGCCTGACACCTCGACAAAGGGCTTGCCGTTGCCCTCGGCGTCCTCGTACCCGAGTTCGCGGGCCGTCGCATGCGTCAGCGCGACCATCTCATACGAGTAGTGCGTCGAGCGCTCCGCCTCGATCGTGCAACCCATCGTGGCCAGCGCCTGCTTCAGCAGTTGCTGCAGATAGGCCTGGCGCGAGTCGATCACGTTGTAGACCGCCGACGCCCGTCCGAACGACGGCACGTTCGACGCGCCGCTGGGGGTCGACGTCGTGGCCCACAGGTCGCGCCCGTCGCGCGACTCGAAGATCCGGTAGTGGAAGTCGCGGCCGAGCAGGCCGAACTTCCAGAACTGGTTGGCGATGTCCTTGCCGACGTATGTGACGGTGCCGTTCGATCGGACGATGACTTTCTCACGCTGTTCGGCGTCGTCCTGATCCTCCGCCGCTGTTTCGGCGGTCGCGTCCGACGCTCCCTCGATCGGCATCACCCAGCAGCCCTTGAGGCGACCCTCCGTCTGCAGGAACACGGCGCCACGGCTCTTGAGCTGTTCGAACGCGGTGGCCCAGAAGTGCAGGCGCAGGATGTCGCCTTCCCAGGTCAGCAGGTCGTAGTCCACGTTCATGCGCGCCATCGTGCGCAGGTGGCAGCGCACGATGCGATCGGCGATGAACGCGCCCATCTCGGCCTGCGCGTTGCCGCCTTCCTCGATGGCGTGCAGGGCGTGCGCGCGCGTTTCGAGTCGCGTCTTGTCCGCCGCGTACCACTCGGTGACGCGTGCGTAGAGGTCCCAGCAGTAGTAGTCGAATCGCCCGCCGGGATCGTCGGCCAGGGCGCGAACGCCGGCCAGATCCCGGCCTTCGAGGCTGGTGAATCCGACGACGACGTCGGCGACCTGCACGCCGGTGTCGTCGATGTAGTTCTGGACCTCGACGGTGCGCCCCTGGTAGCGCAGCACGCGGACGAGCGTGTCGCCCAGCGTGGCGTTGCGCAAGTGTCCGATGTGAGCGGCCTTGTTGGGGTTGATGGCCGTGTGCTCGACGATGACCTTCTCGGCGGCGGCCGCCCGGTCCGCCTGGCCCGTGCCGGCGAGTCGCGACTGCAGGTGCGCGCTCCGATCCAGGTAGAAGTTGAGATACCCGTTCGGCGTGGCGGCCACGCGGGCAACGCCGTCGATTCGGCCCAGGGCTCCGGCCACCTCCTGCGCGATGATCCGCGGAGCCTTGCGCAGCCGGCGTGCCAGTTCGAAGGCGACGGGCACGGCCAGATCGCCCAGCGCGCGGTTGGGCGCCAGCTCGATGACGATCGGCGGCAGGTCGGCGTCCGCGAGGCCGAAGTGGGCCGAGAGCGCCCGGTGCAGTTCGATGCGAATGCGCGTATGGACGGGAAGAATCATGGGATCGGTCGGATGCGTGCGGACGGTGCGACGCGAACGGGATTCATTGTACTCGGGCGTAGTCTTCGGGCGAATTGATGTTCGTGATCAGCCGATCCACCGGGCCGCAGGCCGCCAGCGCCGCTCCCTCCAGCGCCCGCATGCGCAGCGCCGATTCGAGATCGTGGAGTGTGAGCCGTCCAGCCTCGATCTCCTGCCGCAACACGGACCGCGCCGAACGCCGGTAGCAGGCGAGCAGCGGCTCCACGCCGCGAGGGGATCGCACCCAGGCGCCATCTCCCTCGGCCGCGAGATCGACCAGCCGCTCGAGCACTTCCACGTTCAGGAAGGGCAGGTCGCAGGCGACGACCAGGACGCGGTCCGCGGGCGCCGCCTCGAGCGCCGTGTAGATGCCGCCCATGGCGCCGGCATCGGCCACGAGATCCGGGTGCACCCGGAGACCCAGATCGGCGAAGCGCTCCGTCTGGCTGGCGACGATCAGGATCGACGACGTGACTCGCCGCAGCACCTCGATTTGCCGTACGATGATGGCACGGCCGTCGACCTCGAGCCGGCACTTGTCGCGTCCGCCAAAGCGGCGGGCCTGTCCGCCCGCGATGATAGCGGCCGCGGCATCCGATCGGGTCACGGACACATCATGACAGAGGCGCTTGTCGGTCGTCTGCTCCCCGCGTGCCTGCATCAGGCCATTCTCGACGTGCTGCCGCAGCGGTTGGATTTCTATGAAGAGTGGCTGCATCCCGATGGCCTTCGCGACGGCAACATCGGCCTGGCGCCGCTGACCGCCGTGGTGGGTTTCCTGAGGACGGAGGGCGAGGCCTACGAGCGGGTGATGACCCGCGCCGGGGCGCTCGCGGGTGAATGGTCCATCGCCGCGTTGCCGGGCGTGCAACGCCGCGTGGTCGCGTCGCTGCCGCGCGGACTTCGCGCTCGCGCGGCCCTGCGCATTGCCGCGCGGATCGTCAGGTCCGTGCTGTCGACGAGCAAGGCCAGCACGCGATTGCGCCGCGGACATGCCAGGCTCTCGGTGACGTCCTCGCTCTTCTGCGCCGTGCGCGAGCCCCACGCGGCGCCGCTCTGCGCGTTCTACGCGGCCCTCGGCGCGGATGTCCTGCGCCGCTTCGACCTTCCCGTCGAGGTCAGGATCGAGTCCTGCCGCGCCGTATCCGGTGGCGCGTGCGTCGTCGAACTGGATCTGTCCGGCGCGGCCGAGGTGCCCGGACCGGCCATGGCGGCCTGACGATCGTCTCTCGAGAATGCATACAGAATGCGAATGACTGCACGAGCGACCCCCGTCACCGTTCTGGCCCTGACGATGCTTGCGATGACTGCGGTGCCCGCCGTGGCCCAGTCCGGCGCGGGCACGCGCGTGCTCGTCATGCCGTTCACCGCGGACGTCGACGCGCAGGCGCCTGGCGGCACCGGCGCCGCCCGCTGGCTCGGTGAGGCCGCCTCCGTATTGCTGTCGGACGAGCTCGCGGCGCTGGGTCTGGGCGCCCTCGCCCGCGAGGATCGCGTGGCGGTGTTCGATCGCCTGCAGCTGCCGATGTCGTCCGAGCTCTCGCGCGCGACGATGATCCGGGTGGGCGAGATCATCGGCGCGACCGAGGTCGCGTACGGCGAGATCCGCCTCGGGACCACCGTGCACGTTCGTGTCCGCACGATTCGCCTCGACCTTGGCCAGCACCTGGACG
>Ga0105107_10001149_pt1 | contig 17256 bp, 11 predicted proteins | sample PPLLaktember2015_6_FD_79335 | JGI IMG/M metagenome (GOLD analysis project Ga0105107, IMG submission 79335) | Freshwater sediment microbial communities from Prairie Pothole Lake near Jamestown, North Dakota, USA - PPLs Lake P8 Core (1) Depth... | ecosystem: Environmental > Aquatic > Freshwater >...
AAATCTTGACGATGCCGATACCACCTTTTCCGGCGGGTGTGGCAATGGCGCAGATGGTGTCCATCAGAGGGGGTTGTTTTGGATCAATTTTGTCAACCATCGTTAATTTCCAGGAAACAACGAGAGTGCTTTCCCCCACCCGCATTGAGGGATCAAAAAAGGGGCTCGCCCACGAACAGGCTGGGCGGGCGTGACCCCGGAAGATCCTCAGTCAACGCTAAGACCGATGCCCTCTGGGGGGATCCTGGGTCGGGGCAGGCTTAACCCCACGGTGAAAAGACAGGAGGGAAACCGAAGGTCCATCCAGGACCTTCCCGCCAACGCAATGCCAGGGCCGCCTTTTGATTGATACCCGTTTCTCTGAGCCACATTTCTGCAAGACCTTGCTCAGAGGGATGGGTTAGAGCGAAGGAACAAAAAAAAGAAAAATCGGGGCGGGCGGGGGCGGCGCCTGTTAAAATGAGGGTTCAACACCGTTTCCTCAAACAAGCTGGTCCCCCGGTTCCTCTTGAGGGTCCCCTTTTTGGGGATAAATCACCAGTTTCCGGTAGTAGCCTTTACCGAGGCTCTGCGTTCGAACCCCCGGTTCCTCCTTGAGGGCCAGGTGTACAACCCGTCGATCATGGGAGTTTAATTGACCGAGAGTAGCGGGTTTCCGATTCTTTAAAACCTTTTCGGCGAGCCGTGCCGCCATTTTTTCCAGATTTTCAGCGCGGTTCCTAAGATAGCCTTCCACGTCGATTTGAACCCGAATGCGTGCCTCGCACTTGGCATTGACCATTTTCTCGACGACGTATTGAAGCGCTTCGAGGGTTTGGCCGCGCTTGCCGATCAGAACCGCCGAGTTCCCCCCGGAGATCTCAAATAAAAGCCGGTCACCTTCGGTGCTTGCGACAACCTCGGTGTTTTCGGTGATAAAATTAAGGATTCTTTCAAGCCCCTCCTGACCGATTTGGATGACTTCCTCGGATACCCGGATTGCCGGATCGGGTTTGGCCGCCGCGGTTTCAGCTGCAGCGACCGCTTTCAGCATTGGCGAGCCATTGTCGCTATCCGCTTTGGAGCCTCTTTTTTTTGAAAGACCCTTGTTCAATACACGGATTTTGGCTTTGCGCGCGCCGACCAATCCAAAGATACCGGTGGATCCGTAGGAAATGACATCATATTGCAGCTTTTCAAGGGCAATGCCCAATCTTTCAGAAGCGGCTTCGGCGGCTTTTTCAATATCCCGGCCTTCGAATTCCAAATCAGCCGTCATCGGTATCCTCCGTTTTTAGGCGTATTTCTTGGAAATATAATACTGTTGTGCGATTGAAAGAACGTTGTTGACCAGCCAGTACAACACCAGACCGGATGAGAAGTTAATAAAAATAACCGTAAAAACCAGTGGTAAAAACATCATCATTTTGGCCTGGGTCGGATCACCCGGTGGGGGAGACATTTTTTGCTGTAAAAACATAGTGGCGCCCATTATGATGGTCAATACCGGTATACCGTAAGGCGGGTCCATAAAGGGAATTGAGAAATTAAAATCAAACAACCGGTCAGGCGCCGACAAGTCGTCGATCCAGAGGAAAAATGGCGCGTGTCGCAATTCAATGGCTTGATAAAGCATCTGGTAAAGAGCAAAAAAAATGGGGATTTGCGCGACCATCGGCAGACACCCTCCAACAGGGTTAATCTTGTATGTTTTGTAAAGTCCCATAACTTCTTCATTCATTTTTTTCTTGTCATTTTTGTGCTTTTCCCGAATTTCGGCCATCAAAGGTTGCAACTTTTTCATTTCATTCATGGACTTGTAACTTTTATTGCCCAAGGGCCAGAGCAAAATTTTGGTGATAATCGTAAGGATAATGATGGCGACGCCATAGTTGGGAATAAACCCATATATGAAATTGAGCAGCCAGACGAGGGGTTTGGCAATAAAATCGAACATCCCGAAATCAATGGCCCGGCTCAGCTCATGACCTATACTTTTCAGAATTTGTATATTTTTGGGACCCATAAAGAGGCTGTAGGCGATGGATTTTTGAGTGCCCGGGACAACTACGACTTCGGGTCCCAGGTACTGGGCCTCGACGATACCGTCACCGACCAGAGCGAGCCGCATGACAGCATCTAATTCCTCTTCGGGGATGATGCTGGCCATAAAATAACGGTCCTGAAGCGCAACCCACGCGATACGGCCCTGTAAAGTATTCTGATCCGGAATCTTCTTGACCGAAACTTCGTGAAGTTTTCCGTCAATCAGCGCGCTGGGACCTTCAAAGCCATAGGTCTGCTTTTTATTGGCGACCGGGTGCAGAATCGAAAGATAGGGTCTGGCCTGAAAAGCCTGCTCGGAGGGATTGTTGACGGTCAGATCCAAACCGATCCGGTAAGAATCCGGTGAAAAGGTATACCTTTTATGAACAGACATTCCGGTTGGCGACACCCAGGTAAAGTTCAGGATCTGGGGGCGATCCGAAACCGTAATTTCAGCACTTTCGACGTCAAGAGAAAACACGGCATCCTTCATACCGGAAACGGTATTCTGGTCAAAACCAATGGTAAAATTTCCCTGTCCGATCTCCGGCACTATCAGTTCCTTTTGAAGGGAACCGGCGCCCATGCTCTCTCTATAATCTTTGAGTACGAAGCTGGTAAATACGGCCCCCTTCTCGGATATAACTGTCCTATATAGCGGTGTGCTGATGGTGATTTTGCGAGCATTTCTTTGAACTGGAATCTCATCCGGTGCAGGCAAGGCAAGGGGAGGCGCAACCGATTTTTGCTCAACCGACGCCGTTTGACTCGGATCCGCGACGGATTCCGCGTGCTTATCCGCAGTTTGAGCGGGAGGCTGCGGCTCCACAAAGAAGTATTGCCATACGAAGAAGACCAGAAAAGAAAGGCCTATCGCAATAAACATCCGAGCTTGTTCCATCTTTTTCTCCTAAAAGAATTAAAAGGCGTCGGTAAATGCCGATTTGCCTGCGAAACCGGCATGGCGCATCAATTTTTAACGGGGGGTGACCGGTAATCGAAAAAAAAAGGCGAGTTTGGGGCGAATCAGCACAAACACCCGGCGGGTTCATCTCAAATACCTGATAATAAAAAAATATAAGATATGACGGCGCTAGGCAAGCGGGTGCTTTTGGAATTTGACAAAACCATCGAAGGTCGATCCTAATTGGCCATCAGGGAACAGGGTCAAAGCCCCCCGGATGAAAGGGGTGGCACCTTAAAATCCGTCGCAGTGAGAGGTACCCCCCCCGAAAAAGGCCGTGGCGGACTATTGCCTGGTAAGCATAATTCGAACAGGTTGGGTAAAAGCGGCAACAAGGCCCCAGGAAGGGGGACACGCCATACTGGTAGAGGCGAATAAGCGTGAGCGCCATTCGTGTAAAGCTGGCCTTAGCGAACGTGCCTGCTGGCGACATTTTTGAAAAGGCGTTCAAGGGCTGCGAAGGTCTCGCCGGCGGTTAGTTCCGTAGCTTTCTTTTTGGCAATGATATTTAAATCGTACCAGCCGCGAAGGGTCCCCCTGTTACGGCGAAAAAATTCGCGCACCAACCGCCTGATTCGGTTTCGGGTGACAGCACCACCCACTTTTTTGGTAACCGTCACCCCCAACCGTGAGAATGGAATTCTTCTGGGCTGAAAAACCGCGATAAAGCAATAGCTATGAATCCGGTAGCCGATTGTGGAAAGCTGTTGGAACTGACTCCGCTTGAGGATCCGATCTTTTTTTTGAAAAAAGTCGGGGTGACGTCTGGCAGCAGCCCGCTTTAACTGGTTGCCGTTACGATCGCCCGAGATCCTCGACCTTTCCGGATCGGGCAGCCGAAGGTCGGGTTCTATAGCGCCAGTCGCTTGCGACCCTTGGCTCTTCTGCGGTTGATAATGCGTCTGCCCTGTTTGGTGGACATTCTTTTTCTGAAGCCGTGGGTCCGGGCGCGTTTTATCCTGCTGGGTTGAAAGGTGCGTTTCATATCGACGGTCCTTTATCATTCAAGTCATCATAGGGTTAAAAAAGCATGGCAATGCTTTTTGTATAACTTTACATAAAAATCACAAATTTTAAAAGCTGTCAACAACCATCTAAATCGGTTTTAAATTCAATCGCGGCCCCAGGGCCGATTGCCCTGACCTACTTGATCTGTTCGACAATTTCGTATTCTTCCATGTGGTAGCGAGGATTGGGGTAAATAATAATGGACTTGCCGAGCGATTGCTCGAGGGACAGAATAATATGATTTTCTTCACCATGCAGCCGTTCAGCAATTTCAGGATTCACCATCAGGGTCAGGCGTGTTCCGGGGATATCGCCGGAATCCCGGAGCACCTCCCGGTAAATATTGTAGCAAATCGACTGCCGCGACATGAGATACCCTTCCCCATCACAGTAAAAGCAGGGCTCACAGAGCAACCGATTGAGAGGCTTGCGAATTCGCTTGCGGGTCATCTGGACCAATCCGAGTTCCGAAATCGGCAAAACATGGGTTTTGCTGCGGTCTTTTTTAAAAGCTTCTTTGAGTGCGTTAAAGATTTTTTCTTGATTGGAGAGTTTCTCCATATCGATAAAATCGATAATAATAATGCCTCCCAGGTCCCGCAAACGAATTTGATAGGCGATTTCTTTGACCGCCTCCAGATTGGTTTTTAAGATGGTTTCCTCCAGGTTGTGCTTGCCAACATAACGCCCGGTGTTGACGTCGATGGCCACCAGCGCTTCGCAATTTTCAATGACGATATAACCGCCGGACTTCAACCAGACCTTTTTCTTCAAGGCCCTGGAGATATCACCCTCGAGGTTGTAAGCGTCGAAAATAGGCTCCGAACCTTCATAGAGTTCAATGGAATCCTTTAGATTGGGCATAAACTCGTCCAAAAAGGAAAGCACCGACTCATAGCCGGTACGCGAATCGATGACCAGTTTATCTGCCTCGTGAGTAAAAAGATCCCGAACCGCCCGCAGAACAACGGAAAGTTCCTGATGCAAGAGCGCCGGGGCGCATATTTTTCGGTATTTGCTTTGAAGCTTTTCCCACAAGTTTTTTAGAAAATTCATCTCATAGTAAAGTTTCTCACCGGGAAGCCCCTCGCTTACGGTGCGGGCAATGTAACCAAAAGCATCGTTCTTTAATTCCAGAATAGTATTTTTAAGCCTTTTGCGCTCAGCTTCGTCTTCAATTCGGCGGCTGATTCCAACGTGATCCGAAGTCGGCATCAACACCAGGAATCGACCCGGCAGAGAAATATGCGAGGTAACCCGAGCCCCCTTGCTTCCCAGCGGTGATTTGGAAACCTGTACTAAAATTTCCTGGCCCTCGGTGAGCATTTCTTCAATCAAAAGGCTTTTGGACGCACTCACAATCGGCTTGTCATCAGAAGTTTGGGTGTCAGATGGGGTGTTGATCTCCTCTTCGTTTTCGAGGAAAAAATTTTCATATTCCTGATCGACTTCTCCGATCACATCCCGAACATGGATAAAGGCCGCCTGATTGAGACCAATATCCACAAAAGCCGCCTGCATACCCGGCAGAACGCGCTGAACGCGCCCCTTATAAATATTGCCGGCGATATGGGATTCGTCTTTGCGGTCTATAAACAACTCCACGATGGTCCCGTCTTCCAAAAGTGCCACGCGGGTTTCGTGTTCGGCAACATTGATAATTAGTTCTGTGAACATGAGATCAATTTTCTATATGGGATTTATAAATTTGCGAGCGGCCGCTTTTTTTTAACGCGCGCCTGACGGAGCTGTTCCAAGGAAAGGTTGAAAATTTGCTGAACCACTTCCACCGGTCTCACGGTCTGGCGGGATTGGTTGTTCAAAACGAGTTCAAGGGTATTATGGGATGTCAGTTGGATACCGTCCACCAGGCTTTTCAGGTTAATTTCTTCGACGGACCCTTTCCGGTTTTGACGCTGGAAAACGAGATTTTTTACATTCTCGAATTTTTCCAGGTGCTCTGCCCCAAAACAGCCGTCTTTCAGGACAACCTCGTACCTCATCCGGGCCGCCTGTTCCCGCTTTTCTTTGGCGCCGGGAGTCGTTTTGCAGCTCTGGATAACCAACCCCGGCGGCAGCTGGGCATTGAGCGTTTGTTGAAAGGTGCTGGGCACTACACCCGGTTCAACCGAGATGTAAAAGGTTTCCTCTTCACTTTCCATCCCAACGGGAAGTGGGTCCTGAAATGATACTTTGGGCATCGGGTGAAATCCCTGGGAATATTTTACAGGGATTTTGGCCCTCCGAATGGCCCGCAGAAAAATGCTGACCATTTCCAGGTGCCCAAAAAAACGCGCATCCTCCTTCTTGGAGTAGGTGACCGCAAACATCACCTTTTTATCGCTTAAAACGACGGGGGACGCATCTTCGTTATCAAGGCGGCATTCTTTAAAAACCTGGGGAAAAATGGTTTTAAAATCACACGCGCCACAATCATTGCAACCACCGAAACGACAATCTGGGGTAAGATCTCCTGAAACGGCTCTTTCCCATTCCTGCTGCAAAAATGCTTTACTTACCCGGGTTTGAATGTGGTCCCAGGGAAGGGCTTCGTCTGGACTGCGGTGGCGATGGGTGTAAAAGGCCAAATCGACCCCGGTTTCTGTAATGGCTTCCTGCCAGCGGTCAAAGTGGAAGTGATCGCTCCACCCGTCAAATTGGCACCCTTTTTGGTACGCACAAAGCAGCAGGCGGGTCAACCGCCGATCACCTCGGGCCCAGAGTCCCTCCAAAAGGCTGACCTCGGGATTTTGCCACTTGAAGTGGATGCCACCCAGCCGCAATTGCTCCTGAAGCCATGAAATTTTTCTTTTGGAATCTTCCAGGGAGATTTGCCCAAACCACTGGAAAGGGGTGTGGGCCTTGGGAATGAAGGTCGCCACGCTTACGTTGATTTGGACCCGTTTACCTTGCGGCCCTTTGATGTTCCTTAATTTTCGGACTAAACCAACGATGGCTGCAATATCCGCCTCGGTCTCGGTTGGAAGCCCGATCATAAAGTAAAGTTTAATGACCTGCCAGCCAAGTTTGAATGTCTCCGCAACCGTTTCGAAAATGGCTTCTTCCGAGATGTTTTTGTTGATCACGTTCCGAAGTCGCTGACTGCCGGCTTCAACCGCGATAGTAAACCCGGTTTTCCTGACCTTTTTGACCAGGTTCATCAACTCCGGGGTCAGGGTCCCGACCCGCAGCGAGGGAAAAGAAATAGCCGTCTGTTCGGCCTCGCACTTGACCATCATTTGCTGCATCAATGACGTGATACAGCCATAATCCCCAGTACTGAGCGACAGCAGCGAAAGATCTTCGTAGCCGGTGGCGGCAAGGGCCGATGCGGACAGTTTCAACAGGGTTTCGGGAGCGCGCTCGCGTACGGGGCGATAGATTATGCCCGCCTGGCAAAATCGACACCCTCGCGTGCAGCCCCGGGCAACTTCCAATCGCAGTCGGTCGTGAACCGGTTTTCCAAATGGCAGAATCGGCGCTTCAGGAAAACGGGCGGCCGCCATTGTGGGGATCACTGCCCGGACAACCCCACCATAACTCTCCACTCGACTTTTGAGGTGCTGGTGGCCTTCTGGCGTGTATTCGGGGGTAAAAAAGGTGGGAATATAAACCCCCTGGATTTCACTCCAGGCTTTTAGAAGGGTTTCCCTGGTCCCGCCTTTTCTTTTTTTCCATTTAAGCCAGCAGCGGGCCATGTCCAAAATAACCGCTTCTCCATCCCCGACCACGATCGCATCAAAAAGCTCGGCAACCGGTTCAGGATTACAGGTGCAAGGCCCGCCGGCAATAATGATCGGGTGTTCCGGAGTCCTTTTAGAAGCCAAAAAAGGAATTCCACCCAAATCCAGGATCGCCAAAATATTGGTAAAATTAAGCTCGTAAAGCAGTGAAAAGCCAATGATGTCGAACTGATTGAGCGGTAAACGGGATTCCAACGAAAAAAGGGGCAGTCCATTCGATCGCAGGTACCCGGCCATATCCAGGCCGGGCGCAAACACCCGTTCAGCAGCGATTTGCTCCTCCTGGTTGAGAATGGAATAAAGAATCTGAAGGCCGAAGTGGGACGTTCCGATTTCGTAAAGATCTGGAAAAGCCAACGCGAAGTGCAACGCCACCTTGGAGCGTTCTTTTTTGACCGCATTGACCTCCGTGCCCAGGTACCGGCTGGGCTTTTCCACCAGTGGGAGGATATCTTGAATGGTCTTGATGTACATGTTATATTTAAAAATAATTTTCCTTTTTTCAACTAATATAAAAACCAAACAAAATGATGATTCTGAACGATCTCGCGACACAAAGCAACAAAAATAAATATTTCCGATTCTTGGCTTTTTTTCTTTCGCTGCTTTCTCTGGGGGGATTGGGACACGCCCAGGCGGAGCTGGATCCAAGACGTGAGAGCCCGATAGTAAAGGCTATTCAGCAGATAAGCCCTGCGGTGGTTAACATCAGTTCGGAATATGAAGTTGCCAACCAGCCGCATCCTTTTTCGGCATTTGGAATGGACCCTTTTTTCGAGTCCTTTTTCAAGGATTTTTTTGACCATGGGTCTGAACGCCGGCGAAAAAGAACCAGCTTGGGGTCAGGAATCATCATCAATGGCAGCCGTGGTTTAATTTTAACCAACACCCATGTAATTGAAAAAACGGCCAAGATAACAGTCACCCTCAAGGATGAGCGGGAATTCGAGGCCGAGATCGTAGGCGCGGACCCCGACACCGACTTGGCCGTGTTGCGCATCGACACTCAAAAGCCCTTACCGGCCGTTGAAATGGGAAATTCCGATGACCTGTTGATCGGTGAAACGGTTATCGCCATTGGAAACCCCTTTGGGTTTTCAAATACAGTTACCACCGGCGTCGTCAGTGCCGTCAATCGCAGCATTCGAACAGACGATCGGGTTTACCACGATTTTATTCAAACCGATGCCTCTATCAACCCGGGAAACAGTGGCGGCCCACTACTCAATATCAACGGTGACCTCATCGGCATCAACACGGCGATTTATGCCAAAGCCCAGGGAATCGGTTTTGCCATCCCCATCAACACAGCGAAAAGAATCGTGGAGGACCTGATTCGATTCGGCGAAGTCGTCCCGGCTTGGATTGGAATAACGGTTCAGGATGTGGACAGCAAGCTCGCTCAGTACCTGGGCATAGAAAACCGCAAGGGAGCCATCGCCATGGGTGTCGAAGCGAAAAGCCCTGCCGCTGAGGCCGGCATTGTCGAAGGCGACCTCCTGATTTCAATCGGCAGCCGTGCGATCGGCTCTTCCCAGGACTATCATACGGTGATGCGAGGTTATTCCGCCGGCGATTCTCTTGACATCGGCCTGATCCGAAACCATGAAAGAAAAGTGGTTAACCTGAAAGCCCGGGTATTCCCGGAAGAACTGGCTCTGGATCTTGCCTACCGGTTGATGGGTATCCGGGTTGAAGACATCACCCCCAAAAAAGACTCGGAGATCAAAGGAAGACAACCGGAAGGGGTAATGATATCCGAGGTGGTGCGCAGGTTCTACCTCGCCCAAATAGGGGCACAGCCTGGCGATATCATCCGCCAGGTGGGTGAAATAAAAATTAAGGATTTATCTGACTTTAAAAAAGCCATTGTTAAAAACCGCCAAAAGTCATCTGTGATGGTTCTTTTACAAAGGGGTGATCAAGGGTACTATATCACCGTGAGATTTTAGTTTCAGCAGAGGGCACCGCACGAATTTTTTTCCAAAGAAAATGTGAAAAGGTCATTTCATGTTTAAACCCCGCGAAGTGCGGTGTAATTTTTTTCTCGAGTTAGACAATTTGAGGCGACGGCATGAAACGCTTAAAAATAAAAAATCTCATTGAATCAAAAAATTCAATGGATCGGATTCTGCTCAAAGGTTGGATCCGAACCCGTCGGGATTCAAAAAATTTTTCTTTTTTGGAAATCAACGATGGTTCCTGTTTGAAAAATATGCAAGTCATCGCAGATGAGGCCCTTCCAAACTATGAGACCGAGATCAAAAAATTAAACACTGGATCTGCGGTGGCGGTCATTGGAAAGTTGGTTGAATCCGAGGGCGGCGGTCAGCAATGGGAGGTCCGGGCGAATCAAATCGAAGTGATAGGCCTGTCGCCGGATTCTTTTCCACTTCAAAAGAAGCGGCACACCGATGAATACCTCCGGTCAATCGCCCATCTCAGACCGAGAACCAATAAATACGGTGCTGTCTTTCGAATCAGATCCGAACTTGCCTTCGGTATCCACCAATTTTTCCGCGAAAAGGGTTTTCAATACATCAACACCCCCATAATTACAGGCTCCGATTGCGAAGGAGCGGGCGAATTGTTCAGAATAACCACACTGGACCTGGATCACCTGAGGGCGGAAAACCTGCCTTTGGACAATAGCAGGGACTTTTTCGGAAAAAAGGTGAATCTGACCGTTTCCGGACAGCTCTCGGCCGAAATGTTCGCGCTCGCCCTTGGGAATGTCTATACCTTCGGGCCGACTTTTCGGGCAGAAAATTCCAACACCCGACGGCATGTCGCCGAATTCTGGATGGTCGAGCCGGAAATGGCATTTTGCGACCTATCGGAAAACATGGATCTGGCCGAAGAGATCATTAAATACCTGACCCAATTCGTAGTCAAAAACTGCAGCGACGATCTCGAGCTTTTTACCCGCTTTGTGGATAAAGCCCTTACCAGCCGGTTAAAAAACACCGCAGAGGCCGCCTTCGAGCGCCTGCCCTACAGTGATGCCATTGAACTCCTAAAAAATTCCAAAAAAAAATTTGAGTTCGAAATTACGTTTGGGGAGGACCTCCAATCCGAGCATGAAAAATTTCTCACGGAAACTTATTTCAAAAAACCGTTGATTATTTACGATTACCCGAAGAATATCAAGCCGTTTTATATGCGCTTGAACGACGACCAAAAGACGGTGGCCGCCATGGATGTTCTGCTTCCCGAGGTCGGAGAAATTATCGGCGGCAGCCAGCGGGAGGAACGTCTGGCGGTTCTTCAAGAGCGGATGGCAGAGACCGGATTGTCGACCCAAGAATACTGGTGGTATCTGGATTCCCGCCGGTTTGGATCAGCTCCCCACAGCGGATTTGGGCTGGGATTTGAAAGAATGATCATGTTTTTAACCGGTATAAACAATATAAGAGATGTCATTCCCTTTCCCAGGACCCCCAAACAAATTGACTTTTAGCGGATTCCGGCCCGTTGGCCTGATAAGTCATCGACTCCGACTTTTGATAGTTTTCCCCCGGTGATGACAGTTTCGATGCATTCATTGCTGCCGCTCCTAAAAAAAATATAAAAAATCAGTCGTCAAAAAAGACAGGAATCGCTTCCCTGAAACCCTGCTTGCAGGCGAGCATCAACGCCCGAATTTGGGGATGCGATGCCTTGCTGCAGCGTAAATTAAAGACATGAATCCACTCTCTGAGGTTGGCCGTCATGACGATTTCTGTTTTGAGGCTGTTGGGCAGAACTTCGCGCGCCTGTTCTGGCCGACTGCCGGATCTTAAAAGCAGCTGATAGGTTTTCTCCGCCGCTTGCATGGCGTTTTCCCAGGCTTTTTTTTCGGTCTCCGACCAGGATGCCCACCAGACCGGCTGAATAAACTCCATCTGACCATCATACCGAACGTAGCGTGTGGATTCCTGAGAAAAAGAAGCAATTCGATGCCGCACAAGTTCATGCGTAACCCCTCGATTGGTTATAAAGCGCACGGAAGCAACCCCATGCTCAATCACGGAACCGTGGCCATGGCGAAGAAGCATGCGAGCGAATTTTTCGGATGATCCGGCATCAATCTTGTCTTCGGATTTATAGCAAGTCCGCCCGGCGTTTTCTATTATTTCAAGGCAATTGGATGGCTTAAAGACCCAACTCCAGCTTTGTTGAATGACTTGCATTTGTGTTTCTCCTAAAGGATGAACAGCTAAAGAGACGACTTCCAACCAGAAGATACCATTTGGGTTGTTTAAGGCGGTCCTTTTTTTAAAATTTAATTTTTATTAAAGAAATTCGACGTCAGACCCGATGTTTAACAATAACAGAGATTTTAAAATTTATAAAAAACATACATCTTATCGACTCACAGTTGATAAGATTCTGCGAAATGAAAAGCCAAACCTCGAGCGATCGGGGGACGGAAAGCCACGGGTTTCCATGAGAAACGGCCGGGTTGCCTTCAGCGCAAGGTAACCCGGTTTTTTTTAGGATTTTTCAAAACATTTACTTTGTATTATTGTTTGGGGGGTAATCATGAAAATAAACGAAAACCACGAAAACTATATAAACCTGTCAAAAGTTCAGGAAAACCAAGAAATCGGTCAAAGCAAAACAGTGGGCAAGACCCAGGAGGTTCAGAAAAATATGTCGCCCGCCGATTGGGTCACCCTTTCACACACCTCCAACAGCCTGAAGTTGGCAAAAACTGCCGTAGAAAACACCCTTGAAATTCGCTCGGAACTAGTGGAAAGGCTTCGACAGGAAATCACAACTAACGCTTACAAGGTTGACCCTGGAAAAATTGCCGAAAAAATGGTGCGCTTCTGACAACAGTGCACGGCTTATAGCCACCCGCTAAAAAAGCGGGGTCGATTCGACCCTGCTTTTTTTATCATTTGAGAATTTCACGAATTGTCCGGGCTAAATCTCGCGTCTGAAGCGGTTTCATCAAAAAAGCCCTGATCCCTAAAGCTTTGGCTTTTTCCTGCGCAATCATGTCCCCATTTCCCGTAAACAGGATGATGGGAATATCGGGTCTCATCTGGCTGATTCTTTGGGCCAAAATATCCCCCGCCATTTTTGGCATTGTCATATCGGTTATTACCAGGTCGAAATGGTTCCTCTGGCTGCTGAAATGCGCCAGTGCATCCATACTGCTGTATTTGGCGGTGACATTGTAGCCGAGGTTTTCAAGCATCTGCTTCACGATATAAACAATGGCCTGATCGTCATCCACCAAAAGAATATTTTCATTACCGCCTAAAATATTTTCTTTTTTTTGGGGTCCGGGTCCGGCTACTTTTATTTCCTGAATCATGCGTGGAAAATAAACGTGAAAGGCAGATCCTTTCCCCGGCTGACTGTGGACTTTAACGGCCCCGCCGTAACTTTTTATAATTCCATGAACCACGGCAAGACCCAAGCCGGTGCCTTCACCCATCTCCTTGGTGGTGTAATAGGGTTCGAAAATCCGATCAATTTTATCTGCGGAAATCCCGTAGCCATTGTCCTTGACTACAAGTTCGACGTAAGCGCCGGGGGTCAGCTCGGGATTTTCGCCGGCGGATTCGGACAATATTTCAACGGGTCTGAGAACGACTTCGAGCGTTCCCCCTTTTTCCCGCATGGCATGGTAGGCATTGGTGCACAAATTCATCATAATCTGATGGATCTGGATTGGATCAGCCTCGACCATGCCACTGTCGGGATGAATATTCTGTCGGATGTCGATGGTCGCGGGAAAGGAGGCCTTGATTAGCTTCAAAACCTCTTTTACCATGAGGCTTATCTGAATAGGCTTTCGCTTTTGCTCTTTTCTTCGGCTGAACGATAGAATTTGATTGATGAGATCTTTGGCCCGGTCACACGCTTTTATAATCTCGTTCAAGCTGTCCTTCGCCTTGGTCTGTTCTTTAATTTGAAAAAGCGTAATTTCAGTGTAGCCGATGATCGCTTGGAGTATATTATTAAAATCATGGGCAATACCCCCTGCCAAGGTCCCAATCGCCTCCATTTTTTGAGCCTGGCGAAGCTGCAATTGGAGTTGGATCTTTTCTTTTTCAGCCTCTTTTCTGTCACTGATATCGCGGGCGATGATCAAAATTGACGGTTCTTCGTCGAACTCGATGACCCTACTGCTGACCTCGATCGGAATCAGTCTTCCATTCTTTGCCCGATAAACCGTTTCGTAAATGAGGTAACCGATTTTTCTTAGTTGCTGCAACCGCTTGGGCCACCTTACAGCCTCTTCTGCAGTGGATATGTCCATAGGCGACATATTCAATAGTTGCGGGTGGGAATATCCCAGCCGTTCGCATGCCACCCGGTTGGCGTCCCTGATCCGATCTTCCAAATCGAACAGGAAAATAGCGTCATTGGCTCCTTCAAATAAGGTTTTATAGCGATGAGTGGATTGCTGAAGGGCTTTGACGACCGTAGTATCGAAAGACAGTTTTTCAAAGTTGTTTGGTTGGCTTGTCGACATCAGGTACTCCTGAAAATTAAAAACATAAAAAAGCAAAAAGCCGGGTTACCTTGTGTGATTGGGCATCCCGGCTCTCCTTTCCATTCCAACTGGCAACTCGGCTGTCTCGCTGTTGAGATCCGTGGCTTTCCGTCCCCCGATCACTCGAGGTTTGGCTTTTACTGCCGGTTAGGATATGTTTTAAAATAATGCAGACAAGATTTATACCATACTCTCCAAAAAAAGAACAAAGACGGAAGTTTTTTTATTTTTGATGTGTTAAATATCCAGCATACTGACCTCTAAAGCGTTATTTTGAATGAAATCTCTTCTCGGCTCCACCTCATCGCCCATCAGAACCGTAAAAATTTCATCGGTTTCAACCGCATCCTCAACCTTGACCTGCAACAATGTGCGGGTTTCCGGGTTCATGGTTGTTTTCCAAAGTTGTTCCGGGTTCATTTCCCCCAACCCTTTATAGCGCTGCACCGCTATTCCTTTTTTCCCTTCTTCGATCAGAAGAGACAGCAGACGCCTTTTGTCATCCACTTGGATGGCTTCGTTTTCATTTCCCTTGCTGTAGACATGAAACGGACAATGATCATAGGTGAATATTTTTTTACCCAGTTGAAGGGCTTTTTGATAATCGGAAGAATAAATGTGGCCACGACCAATGATCACCGGTTTGGGTTTTATTCGGGAAGCCTCTTCCATTTTTTTCTCGGCTTTACTTTTTTCAAAAGCGGTCACCGTCATCTCGAAAACAGCACGCTCTTCATTCCAGGCCATTTCACCGACCTCGTAGCCCTTTTCCTTCAGACATTGATGAAGACCAGCCATTTTGGCTTCATCTTGAAGAAAGGCCTTGTCTTCAACTTCGGCTTTCATTAGAATTTCAGCAAGATCCATGGTGATATAGCGTTTTTCAAGCTTCCTAACAGCTTCGAAATATTCGGCCAAATTCCCGATAAAAACAAAAAGTTCATGATCGGATAAAACATTCCCCTCGGCGTTACGGATGCTTTTTAATTTGCAGACCCGGCTGAGAACATGATCATTGTATTCAGACTCATCCTTTAAATAAATTTCACTTTTACCTTTGCCTATTTTGAACAACGGTGGTTGGGCGATGTACAGATAACCCTTATCAATAATTTCAGACATTTGCCGGTAAAAAAAGGTCAAAAGCAACGTACGGATATGCGATCCGTCCACATCCGCATCGGTCATGATAATTATTTTATGGTATCGAATCTTATCGATATTGTATTCTTCCGATACAACGCCTGTACCCAGGGCGGTGATAATATTTTTAATTTCATCGCTGCGTAAAATTTTATCTAGCCGAGCCTTTTCGACGTTCAGAATTTTCCCCTTAAGGGGTAAAATAGCTTGAAATTTGCGGTCACGACCCTGCTTGGCGCTCCCTCCAGCGGAATCCCCCTCTACCAGAAAAATTTCTCGTTGAGCGGGATCGGAGATCTGACATTCAGCCAACTTTCCGGGAAGAGTGGAATCCAACAGCGAACCTTTGCTACGAGCAATGTCACGCGCACGTTTGGCGGCATCCCGGGCCCTTGAGGCGTCTATCGCCTTTCCGATAATTTTTTTTGCAACCGACGGGTTTTCCTCGAAATACTCAGTTAACTTCTCGTTAACAAGGGATTCTACTATCCCTTTTACTTCGCTGTTGCCCAGCTTGGTCTTGGTCTGCCCTTCAAACTGGGGCGACATGATCCGAACGCTGATAACGGCCGTCAGCCCTTCCCGAACGTCGTCGCCGCTTATTTTGGCTTTCAGGTTTTTGGGTAAATTTCCATTGAGGGCATATTGATTAATGGCTCGGGTCAAGCCGGCTTTAAAACCAATCAAATGAAAACCACCTTCAATTGTGTTGATATTGTTAGCAAACGAAAATAATTTTTCGGTAAAGGTGTCGTTGTATTGAATAGCGACTTCGATTTGAACCTCATTGCGAACCCCCTCAATAAAAATGGGTTTGTGAAGCGGGGTCTGTCGTCTGTTAAGATATTCCACAAAGGATTCAATTCCACCTTGATAGCAAAACTCGTTGCGATTATCCGAACGTTCATCTTCTATAAAAATTTTTAGCCCTTTATTCAGAAATGCAAGCTCCCGCAGTCGGCGGCAGAGAATCTCAAAATTAAAATCATCGGAATTAAGAATTTCAGTGTCTGGTGCGAAATGAACTCGGGTGCCGCGCTTGTCGGTGCTGCCAACCACGGTCAGTTCGCTGCACTTTTTGCCTTTGCGGTATAGCTGGTGAAAAATTTTACCTTGGCCAAAAATTTCCAGATCGAGCTTGGCGGAAAGTGCGTTGACAACCGATACACCAACGCCGTGCAGTCCGCCAGAGACCTTGTAGGAATTATTATCAAATTTGCCACCGGCATGCAGGCGGGTCATCACCACTTCGGCGGCGGGCACATTTTCTGTTTTATGAATTCCAACCGGGATACCCCGTCCATTATCCTCGACACTGACACTGTTGTCGGTGTGAATCGTAACCTTGATTAGATCGCAATATCCCGCCATGGCTTCATCAATGCTGTTGTCAACAATTTCGTAGACTAAATGGTGAAGCCCCTCGACATCCACGTTACCAATATACATTGAAGGTCTTTTACGAACTGCTTCAAGCCCTTCTAATATTTTGATATTGTCTTCGTTATATTTATTGGTCTCGGTATTCATATTCTCATCGGCATAATGACGCTCAAATAACTGGCGTCTTTTTCCCCATTGATAAGGCAGGGATGTTCTTTGTCTTTTATGTGAATGACCACATTCTCATCACCAATCATATTGACAGAATCGATAAAATATTTTGGGTTGAATGCCACTTCAAAGGGGGGATCGGAAAAGCTGATCCCAATATCCTCCTTAGATTCACCAATATCCGGGTTTGTTGTCGAGATGGTCAGAGTTTCGTTTTTGAAATGAAAGACTACCCCTTTGTATTCTTCAGAAGAAAGAATGGACATTCGTTTCAGCATCATCAAAAATGACTGTCGTTCAATTGAAATGCCCTGGTAACCGTC
>Ga0105107_10001152_pt1 | contig 17242 bp, 19 predicted proteins | sample PPLLaktember2015_6_FD_79335 | JGI IMG/M metagenome (GOLD analysis project Ga0105107, IMG submission 79335) | Freshwater sediment microbial communities from Prairie Pothole Lake near Jamestown, North Dakota, USA - PPLs Lake P8 Core (1) Depth... | ecosystem: Environmental > Aquatic > Freshwater >...
GCGGTTATAGACCGTGACGTCGTGGCCGCCCTTCTTCAGCAGGTGGCCGGCCATGGGATAGCCCATGACGCCGAGGCCGAGGAACGCAACTTTCGCCATCGTTCTGTCTCCTAAGGAATTTCGCGGGTGTTGACAGCCTCCGGTCAACCGGCCCAGAATACTGATCGTTTATACAGTATCCGGTGTTGGCCCAGCGCCTTCGTCTTGCGCCTGCCGTAGATGCCGACAACCTAGAAGAGGTACAGCAATGGACGATAACAAATCCAAGGCCCTCGCGGCAGCGCTCTCGCAGATCGAGAAGCAGTTCGGCAAGGGCTCGATCATGAAGATGGACGCCGAGGCGATCAAGGACATCGAGGTGGTGTCCACCGGCTCGCTCGGCCTCGACCTGGCGCTGGGCGTCGGCGGCCTGCCGCGCGGCCGGGTGGTCGAGATCTACGGCCCGGAGTCCTCGGGCAAGACCACGCTCACGCTCCAGGTCATCGCCGAGATGCAGAAGGCGGGCGGCACCGCCGCCTTCATCGACGCCGAGAACGCGCTCGACATCACCTACGCCGCGAAGCTCGGCGTGAAGACCGAGGACCTCCTCATCTCCCAGCCCGACACCGGCGAGCAGGCGCTCGAGATCGCCGACATGCTGGTGCGCTCCGGCGCGGTCGACGTGATCGTGGTGGACTCTGTGGCGGCGCTCACGCCCAAGGCTGAGATCGAGGGCGAGATGGGCGAGCCGCAGATGGGCCTGCAGGCGCGCCTGATGAGCCAGGCGCTGCGCAAGCTCACCGCCAACATCAAGCGCACCAATACGCTGGTCATCTTCATCAACCAGATCCGCATGAAGATCGGCGTCATGTTCGGCAATCCCGAGACCACCACCGGCGGCAACGCGCTCAAGTTCTACGCCTCGGTGCGCATGGACATCCGGCGCATCGGCTCGATCAAGAAGGGCGACGAGGTGATCGGCTCGGAGACCCGCGTCAAGGTGGTGAAGAACAAGGTCGCGCCGCCCTTCCGGCAGGCGGAGTTCGACATCCTGTACGGCGAGGGCATCTCGCGCGAGGGCGAGGTGCTCGAGATCGGCGTCAACCTCGGGGTGCTCGAGAAATCGGGCGCCTGGTACATCTACAACGGTGACCGTCTCGGGCAAGGCAAGGACAACTCGCGCGACTTCTTGAAGGAGAACCCGGCGCTCGCCCGGGAGATCGAGGACCGCATCCGGGAGAAGGCGGGCGTCGCCGCGCCGCAGAAGGCGCCCGAGGAAAAAGCCGACGACAAGAAAGTTGAGCAGCTCCCCACGAGAAAGCGCGGCGGCGCTTAAAGCCCGGGCGCTCAGGCTGCTCGCCCGGCGGGAGCATTCGCGCGACGAGCTCGCGCGCAAGCTCTCGCCTCACGCCGAATCCCCCGAAGTCCTCCAAGGCCTGTTGCGCGAGCTGGAGAGCAGGGGGCAGCTCTCCAACGAGCGCTTCGCCGAGAGCCGCGCCCGCGTGCTCGCGCGCAAGTTCGGCCCCGCGCGCATCCGCCACGACCTGCAGGCGAAAGGTGTGGCGCAGGCGCTGATCGAGCGCGTGACGGGCACCGACGAGCTCGAGACGGCGCGGGCGATCCTCCAGCGCAAGTACCGCCAGCCGGCCCGCACGCGGGAGGAGCGCGCGAAACGTGCGCGCTTCCTCCAGGGGCGCGGGTTCTCCGCGGAGGTCATCCATCGCGTGGTGCTGCGCGAAGAGGGGTAGTCGGCGCTCCCGCTGTCATCCGACCCTACTGCATATGCGTTCAGTATGGGGGGGATCACCCCGGAGAGGAGGTGGATGACATGGACCAAGCACAGGCACTGGCAGTGGTGCGCGCACTGGCGAACGGCGTCGACCCGGAAAGCGGGGAGGTGTTCCCGCCGGACAGCGCCTACCAGCGGCCCCAGGTGGTGCGGGCGCTGTACGAGGCGGCCACGGCGCTCGAGCGCATCGAGCGTTTCGAGCGGCGCAAAGCGCAAATGCCGGCGAAAACCGGCGAGCCCTGGAGCGAGGAGGAAGACCGTAAGCTCCTCGCCTCCTTCGACGCCGGGCGGGCGCTGCAGGAGCTCGCCGCGGCGCACGAGCGGACGATGGGCGCGGTACGGGCGCGGCTCTTGAAGTACGGGCGCATCAACGCCTAGGGAGCCTTTCCCGGAGCGGTAGAATTCTTGGATGAAGTCCAGCGAGATCCGCGCGAGCTTCCTCGAGTTCTACCGCTCCAAAGGCCACACCATCGTGGCCTCGAGCGCGCTCGTCCCGGCGAACGACCCGACGCTGCTCTTCACCAATTCGGGGATGGTGCAGTTCAAGGAGGTTTTTCTCGGCAAGGAGACGCGCGCTTATACGCGCGCCACGACCTCGCAGCGCAGCTTGCGCGCCGGCGGCAAGCACAACGATCTCGAGAACGTGGGCTATACCGCGCGGCATCACACGTTCTTCGAGATGCTGGGTAATTTCTCCTTCGGCGACTACTTCAAGAAGGAAGCCATCGCCTTCGCCTGGGAGCTGCTGACCAAGGTCTACAAGCTGCCCGCCGAGCGCCTGTGGACAACGGTCTACGAGACCGACGACGAGGCTTACGAGCTCTGGACGAAAGCCATAGGCCTGCCGCGCGAGCGCGTGGTGCGCATCGGCGACAAGCCCGGCGGCCAGAAGCACCAGTCGGACAACTTCTGGCAGATGGCCGACACCGGCCCCTGCGGCCCCTGCAGCGAGATCTTCTACGACCACGGTCCGGAGGTGGCGGGCGGACCCCCGGGATCGGCGGACGCCGACGGCGACCGCTACATCGAGATCTGGAACCTGGTCTTCATGCAGTTCAACCGGGACGAGAAGGGCACGCTCCATCCCCTGCCGAAGCCCTCGGTCGACACCGGCATGGGTCTGGAGCGCATCGCCGCGGTGCTGCAGGGCAAGCACTCGAACTACGAGATCGACCTGTTTCAGGACCTGATCCGCGCTGCGGCGCGCGAGACGGGGCAGAAGAGCCTGAAGAATCCTTCGCTCAACGTCATCGCCGACCATATCCGCGCCTGCGCGTTCCTCATCGTTGATGGCGTGATTCCCGGCAACGAAGGCCGGGGCTATGTCTTGCGCCGGATCATCCGGCGCGCGATCCGCCACGGCTACAAGCTCGGACAGAAGCAGCCCTTCTTCCATCGCCTCGTCGGCGATCTCGACCACGCGATGGGCGACGCCTATCCCGAGCTGAGAAAGGACAAGCAGCGGGTGGCGGACGTGCTGCGGCAGGAGGAAGAGCGCTTCGCCGAGACGCTCGAGAACGGCATGGGCGTGCTCGAATCGGCGCTCGCCTCCGGCGAGAAGCTCCTCGACGGCGAGACGGCGTTCCGCCTCTACGATACCTTCGGCTTTCCCGTGGATCTCACCGCGGACATCTGCCGCGAGCGCGGCGTGATGCTCGACATGGCGGGCTTCGAGGCGGCCATGGGGCAGCAGCGCGAGCGTGCCCGCGCGGCGTCGAAGTTCGCGATGGCGGCCGGCCTGGAGTACTCGGGCGCGAAGACGCTCTTCCATGGCTACGAGAAGCTGGTCCATCCGGCCAGGGTGGTCGCGCTGTACCGGGAGGGGGCCAAGGTCGATGCGCTGCAGAGCGGCGACACCGGCACGGTGGTCCTCGACGAGACGCCGTTCTACGCCGAGTCGGGCGGGCAGGTGGGCGACAAGGGCGAGCTCGTCGGCTCCGGCGGCACCTTCGTCGTGGACGACACGCAGAAGATCCAGGCCGACGTGGTCGGCCACCACGGCACGCTGAGGGCCGGGACGCTCAAAATCGGTGACGGGGTCGAGGCGAAGGTGAACACCGAGCTGCGCGCCCGCACCATGCGCAACCACTCGGTCACCCACCTCATGCACAAGGCGCTGCGCGAGGTGCTTGGCCCGCATGTCCACCAGAAGGGCTCGCTCGTCGACGCGGACAAGACGCGCTTCGATTTCTCGCACCACAAGCCGATGACCGACGAGGAGATCCGGGAGGTCGAGGCGCGCGTCAACGCCGAGATCCTGCAGAACAGCCCCACGCGCGCCCAGGTCATGCCGATCGAGCAGGCGAAGAGCTCCGGCGCCATGATGCTCTTCGGCGAGAAGTACGGCGACGAGGTCCGCGTGCTCGACATCGGCTCCTCGCGCGAATTCTGCGGCGGCACGCACGTCGCGCGCACCGGCGACATAGGCGTGTTCAGGATCACCTCGGAAGGCGGGGTCGCGGCCGGCGTGCGCCGCGTGGAGGCCGCCACCGGAATGACGGCGCTCGCCCTCATGAATGGCCAGATCCGCGAGTTCCAGGAGGTGGCGCGCCAGCTGCGCGCCCAGCCCGGCCCCGGATCGGTGGAGAAGGCCGTCCAGGGCCTTCTCGAGGAGAAGAAGGGCCTCGAGAAGGAGCTTGCGCGCATGCGCTCCAAGCTCCTCAGCGGCCAGGGCAGCGACCTCAGCTCCCAGGCGGTCGACGTCAAGGGCAAAGACGGGAAGGTGATGCGGGTGCTCGCGGTGACACTCGACGACGCCGACCCCAAGACCATGCGCGAGACCGTGGACCGGCTCAAGGACAAGCTGAAGTCCGCGGCGATCGTGCTCGGCGCGGTGAGCGACGGCAAGGTATCGCTCATCGCGGGCGTGACTTCCGACCTGACCGGGAAAGTGAAGGCGGGGGAGCTCGTCAACTACGTGGCGCAGCAGGTGGGGGGCAAGGGCGGCGGCCGGCCCGACATGGCGCAGGCCGGCGGCACCGACGCCGCGAAGCTCCCCGGCGCGCTGCAATCGGTGCGACCCTGGATAGAGCAAAGGCTATGAGTAAGCTCCTGATTGCCCTGCTCGCCGTTCCCGCGGTCGCGCTTGCGCACCACGGCTGGAGCGAGTACGACACGTCGAAGTCGCTGAAGCTCACCGGCAAGGTGCTCGCGTCCGGCTACGAGCACCCGCACGGCCACATCCGCTTCCAGGCGCCGGGCAAGACCTGGAACGTGATCCTGGCGCCGCCCTCGCGGATGGAGCGGCGGGGGCTCGACAAGGCGATGCTCAAGCCCGGGGCCACCGCGACCGTAGAGGGCTACGCCAATCGCGACAAGCCCGAGGAAATGCGCGCGGAGCGGATCACGATCGAGGGCAAGACCATCGAGCTCAGATGAGCCCGGGCGGCGGCCCGCTCGGCGCGCTCGAGGCGAGCGGGCTCGGCGAGGCGATGCGCCAGTGGCTGTGGCTGTACCCCAGCGTCGAGATCGTCCACATCGTCGGCATCGCGCTGCTCGTTGGCTCGGTCGCCGTGCTGGACCTGCGGCTGCTGGGCTTGTCGCGGCACATTCCGGTGAGGACGCTGGCGAGGCACGTGCTGCCCTGGACGGCGGCGAGCTTCGTGCTCATCGTTCCGAGCGGTCTGGCGATGTTCACCGCGCACGCGACGGAGTTCATCCAGAGCGACGTGTTCGTCCTGAAGATCATGCTGATCCTCGCCGCGGGGCTGAACGCCGCGCTTTTCCACGCCGTGACTTTCCGCACTGCCGACGTATGGGATTCGGAGGAGATGCGGAAGCTTCCGCCGCCCCCGTCGGCTCGGCTCGCCGGCGCGGCGTCGCTGCTCCTGTGGATCGCCGTGATCGCCTGCGGTCGATTACTGGCTTACTTCTAGAAGCCGATTCTCTGACGCCGGCCGGCGCGCGGGTCCTGCACGTCGTCGGCGCTGACTTCGCTGCGCCCCGCGAGCTTCGCGGTGCCGAAAGCCGACTGCAGCGCGCGGCGCATCTCGCGCGGCGGCATCGCGGCGAGCTTCTCCAGGGTCCCGGGCGAAGGCGCTTCGGGAAACTGCCGGCCCCAGTCGTGGGCGTTGCGGATTTCCCGGTAGATGTTGCCCGCGATGCGCGCGGCGCCCTCGGCGTCGGGCGGCTCGATCTCGTAGATGTTGAGGCGGCTGAGGAGGGGCTCCGGGATGCGTGCCGCGTCGTTGGCGGTGGCGAGCCAAACCGCGCCCGAGGCGTCGATCGGCAGCTCGACGAACTCGTCGACGAACCGTGCCGCCGTCTGGCTCTCGAGGAGCTCGTACAGGGCGCCAAGCGGGTCGTGCTGCCCGTCGCCGCTCGCCTTGTCGATCTCGTCCACGACGATCATGGGGTTGGCGTAGTCGCCGTTCAGGAAGGTGTCGAACACCTTGCCGGGCTTGGCGTTCTTCCACTGCGAGGAGGCGCCCGAGAGCACCCACCCGGCGGTGAGCGAGCTCATCGGCACGAAGCCGAAGCCGGTCCCCAGCAGCGCCGAGATGCGGCGCGCGAAATGCGTCTTGCCGATGCCCGGGTCGCCGAGCAGGAGCATCGGCGGAAGCTCGACCGAGTCCTCGGAATCGACGCACAGGGCGAGCTGGCGGCGGATGTCCTCGAGCACTTCGGCGAAGTTGGGCAGCTCGTCGAAGAGCGCGTCCATCTCGGGCAGCGCCGAAGGCTTCACGGTGAAGCGCTGGCCGCCGAGACGAAGCATCTTCTCGTATACCGAGCGCAGCGCCTCGTTCGCCGTTGGGGAGAGCTCGTGCAGCGCTTTCTCCACGGCCGGGACGTCGTAAACGTCCTTGAAGCCCGCGATCGGAATCATGTCGGCGAAAAAATTAGCATGACGGTCGATGCGAAGCAAATCACGCGCCTGGCAAACGCCACGGCCGAGTGCCAATGCGCTACAGTAGTCCGCAATGACCACGCGCGACGCCGGCGACTTCCGCTCCTTCGGCGCCGCCTATCTCCCAGGACTGATCGGCGTGGAGATCCTGAGCGTGGCGCGCACGCTGGTGGAGAGCCGGTTGGCGGTGCGCCGGGAGGTCATGGCGCCGAACGGCTTCCTCCATGCCGCGGCGGTCGTCGCCCTGGCCGACACGAGCTGCGGCTACGGTTGCGTCGCGGCCCTCCCGGAAGGCGCGAGCGGCTTCACCACCATCGAGCTGAAGTCCAACTTCATGGGCACGGCGCGGGAGGGCTTCATCGCCTGCCGCGCGGTCCCGGTGCACCTTGGCCGGTCGACCCAGGTGTGGGACGCCGAGGTCGTCTTGGAGGGCACGGATCGCAAGATCGCCCTCTTCCGGTGCACCCAGATGGTTTTGTGGCAGAATCCGAAGCCATGATGCGCCGCTTCGCGCAGTTCTTCTTCGGCTTCTTTTACTTTCCCTGCCTGCTGGCGGTCGGAAGCGGCTAAGCTCAACCCCTAAACCGAAAAACCGCCAGCCCGAAAGCCTGGCGGTTTTTTTTTGCCCGAGGCCACCATGAACCTGTCCGCCGAAGAGAAGACCTCACTTACCGACGACGAGAGGATCGAGAACGTCGTTCCCCTGCCGCCGCCGGAGCACCTGATCCGCTTCTTCCCGATCCAGGGCACGCCGGTGGAAGGCCTCATCGCCGAAACGCGCCGCCGCGTGCGCGATATCGTCCACGGGCGGTCCGACCGCCTGATGGTGGTCATGGGGCCGTGCTCCATCCACGACCCGGCCGCGGCGCTCGAGTACGCCCGGCGGCTCGCGGAGGAAAGGCGGCGCTACGGCGACGACCTGGAGATCCTCATGCGGGTGTACTTCGAGAAGCCTCGCACCACGGTCGGATGGAAGGGCTTGATCAACGACCCCTACATGAACGGGAGCTTCCGCATCAACGAGGGCTTGCGCATCGCGCGCGATCTCCTCGTGCGCATCAATCAAGCGGGGGTGCCCGCCGGCTGCGAGTTCCTCGACGTGATCTCGCCGCAGTACATCGGCGACCTGGTGTCCTGGGGCGCGATCGGCGCGCGCACCACCGAGAGCCAGGTGCACCGCGAGCTCGCCTCCGGGCTCTCGGCGCCGGTGGGCTTCAAGAACGGCACCGACGGCAACGTGAAGATCGCGGTCGACGCGCTGCTCGCGGCGCGGCAGAAGCACCATTTCCTGTCGGTGCACAAGAGCGGCCAGGTGGCCATCGTCGAGACCCGGGGCAACGAGGACTGCCACATCATTCTGCGGGGCGGAAAGCAGCCGAACTACGACTCCGCGAGCGTGCAGCAGGCCTGCGCCGAGCTCGGCAGGGCCAAGGTCGCGGGCCGGCTGATGATCGACTGCTCGCACGCCAACGCCGCAAAGGACCATCGGCGGCAGCTCGAAGTCATCGCCGACATCGCGCGCCAGCTCGCCGCCGGCGAGCGCTGCATCATGGGCGTAATGGTCGAATCCAACCTCGTGGAAGGCCGCCAGGACCTGCGGCCCGGCGAGACGCTCGCGTTCGGCAAGAGCGTCACCGATGCCTGCCTGGGATGGGACGCTTCCGCCGGCCTGCTCGAGTCGCTTGCCGGGGGGGTGCGCAGTCGCCGCAAGCGCCTGGGGTAGGGATTCGGCATAATCCCGCGCGAGCGCCATGCCCGACCGCCCGCCCCAGCTCGCGCACCTCGAGTACCTCGGCGACGCGACGAAGTTCGCCGAGCAGATCCGCGCGCTCATCCCGAAGTGCACCCTGCTCGAGAACTTCTCGCCGGTCGAGGTGAAGCTCTTCGCCCACTTCATGGACGTCTACCGCGGCGAGCCGGGCGTGGAGATCATCCATGAGGGCGACGGCGGGGACTTCATGCTGATGGTCATCGAGGGCCGCGTGGAGGTGCACAAGCGCGACCGCTGGAACACCCCGCAGCTCCTCGCGGTGGTGGAGTCCGGCCGGACCCTGGGCGAGATGTCGATGATCGACGGCGGCGCGCGCTTCGCCACCTGCATCGCGGTCGAGCCGACGCTGATCGCGGTGCTCGACCGCGAGAGCCTGGCGCGGATCATCGTCGAGCAGCCGCTGCTCGGCGCCAAGATCCTGATGGAGCTGGTGCTGATGCTTTCGCAGCGCCTGCGCGCGACCAGCGGGCGCCTGCTCGGCCTGCTCGACGAGAAGTCGGCCAATGCGGCGGCGAGCCTGCTGTAATCCCTGAGGCCTCGCCCCGACTATTGAGGCATGCACGCTACGCTCCCCCTGATGCGCCAGTACGGCTTCCCCGCGCTGCGGCGGAAGCGGCTGGAGATCCTGCAGCTCAACCTCGGCTACAAGTGCAACCAGAGCTGCCTGCACTGCCACGTCAACGCCGGCCCCGGCCGCACCGAGATGATGTCGCGCGATACGATCGGCGACGCCCTCGCCTTCCTGGGCGTGTCGGGGGTGAGGACGCTCGACCTTACCGGGGGCGCGCCGGAGCTGCATCCGCACTTCCGCGAGCTCGTGGTGCGCGCGCGCGAGCTCGGCGTACGGGTGATCGACCGCTGCAACCTCACGATCCTCGAGGAGCCCGGCCAGGAGGACCTGGCGCAGTTCCTCGCCGGCCAGGGCGTCGAGATCACCGCCTCGCTCCCCTGCTACACGGAGGAGCTGGTCGACCGCCAGCGCGGCAAGGGCGTCTACGGGAAGAGCATCCGGGCGCTGAAGCGGCTGAACGCCCTCGGCTATGGGGCGCCCGACGGCGTGCTGCCGCTCAACCTCGTCTACAACCCGCAGGGGCCCTCGCTGCCGCCGGGCCAGGCCGAGCTCGAGGCCGACTACAAGCGCATCCTGGGCGAGCGCCACGGCATCGTCTTCACCCGGCTGCTGACCATCGCCAACATGCCGATCCAGCGCTTCGGCTCCACGCTCGTCTCCAAGGGCCAGTTCGACGAGTACATGGCCCTGCTGCACCGCTCCCACCGCCCGGAGAACCTCGACGCGGTGATGTGCCGCGCCACGCTGTCGGTGGACTGGGAGGGCACGCTCTACGACTGCGACTTCAACCAGATGCTCGGACTCCCCTTGCGCGTCGACGGCAGGAAGCGCCAGCTCTCCGAGCTGATCGGGCGCGACCTCTCCGGGAACCCCATCGCGGTGCGGGACCACTGCTACGGCTGCACCGCCGGGCAGGGGTCTTCCTGCGCGGGCGCGCTCGCATGACATGAGCGGCCGCAGGGCCGCCGTCCTCGTCGCCATCGCGGTCGCGATCGGCGCGTTCTTCGCCTTCGGCGGTCACCGCTACCTGACGTTCGAGAACGTCAAGGCGCAGCAAGCCGCCCTCCAGCAGACCTTCGACGCGCACCCGTGGCGCACCGCGCTCGCGTACTTCGCCGCCTACGTGGCCGTCACGGGGTTGTCGCTTCCCGGCGCGGCCGTGATGACGCTCGTCGGCGGCGCAGTATTCGGCCTCCTGTGGGGAACGGTCATCGTCTCCTTCGCCTCCTCGATCGGCGCCACGCTCGCCTTCCTCGCTTCGCGCTTCCTGCTGCGCGACTGGGTGCAGGCGCGCTTCGGCCGGCCGCTGCGCGCCCTCAACGAGGGCTTCGCAAGAGAGGGCGGCTTCTACCTCTTCACCCTGCGGCTCATCCCGGCGGTGCCGTTCTTCGCCATCAACCTCGCCATGGGCCTCGTGCCGATCCGCGCCTGGACGTTCTACTGGGTGAGCCAGCTCGGCATGCTCGCCGGCACGGTGGTCTACGTGAACGCCGGCACCCAGCTCGCGCAGATCGACTCGCCCCGCGGCATCCTCAGCCCGGGCCTCATCGGCGCGTTCCTCCTGCTCGGCTTCTTCCCCCTCATCGCGGCGAAGGCGATCGACGCGGTCAAGGCGAGGCGCGTATACGCGCGCTGGCGGCGTCCGGCGCGCTTCGATCGCAACCTGGTCGTCATCGGCGCTGGCTCGGCGGGACTGGTCAGCGCCTACATCGCGGCCGCGGTGAAAGCCAAGGTCACGCTCATCGAGAAGGACCGCATGGGCGGGGACTGCCTGAACACCGGCTGCGTTCCTTCCAAGGCCCTTATCAAGACCGCGCGCGTGCTCACCCAGATCCGCAACGCAGCTTCGTACGGCATTCGGGGTGCCCGCGGGGAGGTCGACTTTCCCGCGGTGATGGAGCGGGTGCGCCGGGTGATCAGGGATATCGAGCCGCATGACTCGGTCGAGCGCTATACGGGTCTCGGCGTCGAGTGCCTGCAGGGCGAAGCGAGCATCGTCTCGCCCTGGGAGGTCCAGGTGAAGCTGAAGGACGGCGAGACGAGAACGCTCAGCACCCGCGCGATAGTGATTGCCGCCGGCGCGGAGCCGTTCGTGCCCCCCATCCCGGGGATCGAAAGCGCCGGCTGCCTCACCTCCGAGACGCTCTGGGGCCTGCGCGAGCTGCCCCGGCGGCTGTTGGTGCTCGGCGGCGGCCCCATCGGCTGCGAGCTCGCGCAGGCGTTCGCGCGCCTCGGCTCCAAGGTGACTCAGGTGGAAATGCTGCCGCGGCTGCTGCCCCGCGAGGACCCCGAGGTCTCCGAGATGCTGCGCCGGAGGTTCGCGGAGGAGGGAATCCAGGTGCTGGTGGATCACAAGGCGGAGCGGTTCGAGGGCAAGGTCCTCTTCGCCTCCCACGCCGGCAAGGAAGTCCAAGTCGAATTCGACCAGCTGCTGTGCGCCGTCGGCAGGGTGGCGCGCACGAAGGGCTACGGCCTCCAGGCGCTCGGCATCCCGACGACGCGCACGCGCACCATCGAGACCAACGAGTACCTGCAGACGCGCTATCCGAACATCTATGCGTGCGGCGACGTGGCCGGGCCCTACCAGTTCACGCATACCGCCTCGCACCAGGCATGGTACGCGGCCGTGAACGCGCTCTTCGCGCCGCTGCGCAAGTTCCGCGCGGATTACTCCGTCATCCCCTGGGCGACCTTCACCGATCCGGAGGTGGCGCGCGTCGGCCTGAGCGAGAGCGAGGCGAAGGAACAGGGCGTGGCGCACGAGGTCACGGTGTTCGGCATCGATGAGCTCGACCGCGCCATCGCGGACGGCACGGCGCATGGCATGGTGAAGGTCCTCACGGTGCCCGGCAGCGACCGCATCCTGGGCGCGACCCTCGTCGGCGAGCATGCCGGCGACCTGATCGCCGAGTTCGTCGCGGCGATGCGCCACGGGCTCGGGATGAACAAGATCCTCGGCACCATCCACATCTACCCGACGCTCGCCGAGGCAAACAAGTACGCCGCGGGCGCGTGGAAGAAAGCGCATGCGCCCCAGCGCGTGCTGCGCATGCTCGAGAAGTACCACGCGTGGACGCGCGGCTGATCGCTGCCGGTCTCGCGCTGGCGGCCGCGCCGGCGTTCGGCTTCGACCATTCGCACGGCGCGTGGGATGCGCTCGTGAAGAAGCACGTGGTGCTGCTCGACGGCGGCAGGGCCTCGCGGCTCGACTATGCCGCCATGGCGAAGGACCGGAAGGCGCTGAAGGACTACCTCGCCGATCTTTCCCGGGTGCCGGAGGCGGAGTTCAAGGCGTGGTCGCGGAGCGAGCAGATGGCGTTCCTGACCAACGCCTACAACGCCTTCACGGTCGAGAAGATCCTCGCGCGCTACCCCGGCATCCGCTCGATCTGGGACTTCGGGAAGATCTTCGGCAACCCCTTCAAGGACGAGTTCTTCACGCTCCTCGGAGACCGGCGCAGCCTCGACGGCATCGAGCACGGCTTGCTCCGCCCGATGTTCCGCGAGCCGCGCGTGCACTACGCGGTGAACTGCGCCTCGATAGGCTGCCCGATGCTGCGCGAGGAGGCCTACGTGCCCGGACGGCTGAACGAGCAGCTCGAGGAGCAGGCGCGGCGCTTCCTTTCCGACCGCTCGCGCAACCGCTATGACCCCGCCAGCGGCAAGCTACAGGTCTCGCGCATCTTCGACTGGTTCGCGGAAGACTTCGAGCCGCGCGGGCGCTACTTCGCGCCTTACGCCGAGCTGCTCGCGGACGATGCCGCCGGGCGCGAAGCGGTGCGCGGCGGGCGTGCGGGGCTCGACTTCCTCGACTACGATTGGTCGCTCAACGACTCTCGGTCATCGTCCCGGCGCTGAACGAGGCGCGCGGCATCGGCGACGCGCTGCGCGCGCTCGCGCCGCTGCGCAGCCGCGGGCACGAGCTCATCGTGGTCGACGGCGGCAGCGACGACGGCACGCGCGAGATTGCCGCGGCGCTTGCGGACGCGACGATCGTCGCCCCGCGGGGGCGCGCACGCCAGATGAACGCCGGCGCGCGGGCGGCGCGCGGCGACGCGCTCGTCTTCCTGCACGCCGATACCCGGCTGCCGCCCGGGGGCGCCGAGGCGATCCTCGCGTCACTGAAGACCCATGCCTGGGGGCGCTTTGACGTGGACATCGAGGGCCGGCATCCGCTCCTCCCGCTCATTGCCCGGGCCATGAACCTGCGCTCGAGGCTCACGGGCATCGCGACCGGCGACCAGGCGATTTTCGTGCGCCGCGAGGCGTTCGAGGGGTTCCCGGAAATCCCGCTCATGGAAGATGTCGCTTTCAGCAAGGCGATGAAGCGCCGCGGCCGTCCTGCGTGCCTGCGCGCTCGCGTCGTGACCTCCGGACGCCGTTGGGAGGCCCGCGGCGTCCTGCGCACCGTGTGGCTGATGTGGCGCCTGCGGCTGCTGTATTTCCTCGGGGCATCGCCGGAGCAACTGGCGCGCCTGTACGAGGGATGATCATCGTCTTCGCCAGGGCGCCGGTTCCCGGGCGCGCAAAGACGCGCCTCGTGCCTCGGCTGGGCGAATGGGGTGCGGCGCGACTGCACCTGCGGCTGGTGAAGCACGCGCTGCGCACCGCGCGCGCGTCGGGATGCGGCCCGGTCGAGCTTCACCTCGCGACGAGGCATTCGATGTTCCGGGGAACCAAGGCCGCGAAGGTTCAAAAAGGGGCGGACCTGGGCGAGCGCATGCTGCGCGCCATCGCCGAGGGCTTGCGCACCCACCGCACGGTGATCCTCATCGGCAGCGACTGCCCCGCGCTGACGGCGTGCGACCTGCGCCGCGCCGAGCGGCTGCTGAAAGGCGGCTGCGACGTGGTGCTCGCCCCGGCCGAGGATGGCGGCTACGCGCTCATCGCAGCGCGGCGGGTCTCGCGCCGGCTTTTCGCGGGCGTGCCGTGGGGCGGCGCGACAGTCTACGAAGAAACGCTGCGCCGGCTCGAGGCGCTGGGATGGCGCTGGCGCGCGCTGCGCACGCTTTGGGACGTCGACCGGCCGCAGGACCTCGAGCGGCTCAGAGCGCTCCGCTTCTCTTCAGCGACTCAACGATCCGCTCGGCGATGATGCGATAGCCCCGGGCGTTGGGATGGATCGGATCGGACTTGAGCGACGCGTCGCGCAGCACCTCGCCGATCACGCCGCCTTCGTAGGGCACGCCGAACTCCTCTGCAATCGACTCGTAGAAGGCGGGCGGCGAGACCGTGAGCCCGGGCTCGGGCGTGCCGAGCAGCACAACGTCGATGCCGCTGTCCTTGGCGAGCTTGACCATCGCGCGCACGTTGCGCTCGGCCTGCGCGCTGCCCAGGCGCCGCAGGAAGTCGTTGCCGCCGATGCACAGGACGAGCAGCCGCGGCGCGTGCTCCTCGAGCGCGCCGGGCAGGCGCGCGAGCGCCTGCGCGGTGACTTCGCCCGGAACGCCGGCGCGCACCACGCGGCGCCCGATCAGGCTCTCGAGTTGCACCGGGTAGCTCTCGTCTTCGCTCGCGCCGGTGCCGTGCGTCAGGCTGTCGCCGAACGCGAGCACGACGGCGTCCTCGGACAGCCGCTGCAGCTCGGCTTGCTTGCCGCACGACGCGCACAAGGCGAGCACAAGGACGAGCAGGATGCGCATGGCGGAGCGCATGTTACACTCGCCCGCGGCTGCGCGTGGGAGGAGATCCGATGCTGAAAATCAAGAGTCCCAAGGACTTTTGGGCCGGGATGATGTTTCTCGGCGTGGGGCTGTTCTTCGCTGTCTGGGCCGCGGTGAACTACCAGATGGGCTCCGCGGTGCGCATGGGGCCGGCCTATTTCCCCGCGGTGCTGGGCGGGCTGCTCGCGGTGCTCGGCTTCGTGATCCTCGGCGGCTCGTTCGCGGTCAAGGGGCCCAAGGTACCGCAGCTGCATTTCCGTCCGCTCTTCATGGTGCTCGCTTCCTGCATCGCCTACGGCTACCTGATGAAGCCGCTCGGCATGGTGCTCGCGACCGCGGTGATGGTGGTCGTGGCCGCGCTCGGCGGCCACGAGTTCCGCTGGAAGGAAGTGTTGATGCTCGCCGTCGCGCTGGTCGTGTTCTCGGTCCTGGTCTTCGTGAAGGCGCTATCGCTGCCGTTTCCGCTCTGGCCCGATCGGTTCAGCTGACCCGTGGACATCTTCGCCAACCTGCTGCTCGGCTTCGAGGTCGCCGTCTCGCCGATCCACCTGCTCTATGCCGGGATCGGCGTTCTGCTCGGCACGCTGATCGGCGTGCTGCCGGGCGTGGGGCCCGTGGCGACGATCGCCATGCTTCTTCCGATCACCTTCAACCTGAGCCCGGTGGCCGCGCTCATCATGCTCGCCGGCATCTACTATGGCTCGCAGTACGGCGGCTCCACCACCGCGATCCTCGTCAATATCCCGGGGGAGGCCGCCTCGGTGGTCACTTGCCTCGACGGCTACCAGATGGCGCGGCAGGGACGCGCCGGGCCGGCGCTCGCCGTCGCCGCGCTCGGCTCGTTCTTCGCCGGCTGCGTGGCGACGCTGATCATCGCCACCGTCGCGCCGCCGCTCGCCGAGCTCGCCCTCAAGTTCGGGCCCTCTGAGTACTTTTCGCTGATGGTGTTCGGGCTGATCGCCGCCACGGTGCTCGCGCACGGCTCGCTCATCAAGGCGATCGCGATGGTGGTGTTCGGCCTGCTGCTCGGCCTGATCGGCACCGACGTCAACTCCGGCGTGCTGCGCTTCACCTTCGGCATCCCGGAGCTCTCCGACGGCATCGGCTTCGTCATCGTGGCGATGGGAATGTTCGGCATCGCCGAGATCGTCAGCAACCTGGAGCTGAAAGGCGATCGCGAGGTCTTCACCAAGAAGGTGACCCACCTCTTCCCGACGCGCGAGGACTTCAAGCGCTCCTGGGCGCCCGTATTGCGCGGCACCGCGCTGGGCTCCTTCCTCGGCATCCTCCCCGGCGGCGGCGCGCTGCTGTCTTCCTTCGGCGCCTATACCGTGGAGAAGAAGATCTCCAAGCATCCCGAGGAATTCGGCAAGGGCGCGATCGAGGGCGTCGCGGGGCCGGAGGCGGCGAACAACGCCGGCGCGCAGACCTCCTTCATCCCGATGCTGACCCTCGGTATTCCCGGCAATGCGGTCATGGCGCTCATGATAGGCGCGCTGATGATCCAGGGCATCGCGCCCGGCCCGCAGGTGATGACGGAGAAGCCGGAGCTTTTCTGGGGGCTGATCGCCTCGATGTGGATCGGCAACGCCATGCTGGTGATCCTCAACCTGCCGCTCATCGGCATCTGGATCAAGCTGCTCACCGTGCCCTACCGCTTCCTCTACCCCTCGATCCTGGTGTTCATGGCGATCGGCGTGTTCAGCCTGTCGAACAATCCCTGGGACGTGCTGGTGATGGCGGCGTTCGGGCTGCTCGGCTACATCTGCGTGAAGCTGGAATGCGAGCCTGCGCCGATGATCCTCGGCTTCATCCTCGGGCCGCTGATGGAGGAAAACCTGCGCCGCGCGATGCTGCTCTCGCGCGGCGACGCCACGGTGTTTCTCACCAAGCCGATCAGCGCCGGCTTCATGATCGCCTCGGTGATCCTGCTCCTGATCGTGGCGCTCCCCGCACTGCGCAAGAAGCGCGAGGAAGTCTTCGCCGAGGAGCAGGCCTAGAGCGCGGCGACCGCCTGCACCTCGATCAGGTACTGCTCGCCGACGAGCCGGTCGATGATGAGCAGCGTGTTCGGCGGGTAGGCGCCGTTCGGGAAAAGCCGCGGGAACTCGCGAAGGCGCCACTGCATGAAGCGCGGGATGTCCTGGGAGTGAACCAGGTACGTGGTGAATTGCACCACGTTTCCCCAGCCCGCGCCCTGCGACCTGAGCGCCTTCTCGATCTGCTCGAATACCCCGCTGCACTGCGCATCGAAGGACTCGCCCGGGGCGAGCATCCCGGCGATGAAAAGGAACTCGCCCGCCTTGACGCGCGCGAGGTGCGAATACTGCCCGAGGGGCTTGCCCAGCGCCTCGACGTTGCCGATCTTGATGTCCGCCATGTCTCCTACCCTGTCAGTGAGATTTCGCGCTCGCGAGCTGCGCCCTTACCGCCGCGACGAGCTCCGCGCGCCGCACCGGCTTTACGTGATAGGCATCGGCCCCCGCCGCGAGGCATCGGTCGACGGTCTCCTGCTCGCCCTCTGCCGAGACGATGACGACCGGCGTGGCGGCGTTGGACGTCGAGCCGCGGATCTCGCGAAGCAGGGCGAATCCGCCCATGCCGGGCATGAGCAGGTCGAGCA
>Ga0105107_10001153_pt1 | contig 17234 bp, 17 predicted proteins | sample PPLLaktember2015_6_FD_79335 | JGI IMG/M metagenome (GOLD analysis project Ga0105107, IMG submission 79335) | Freshwater sediment microbial communities from Prairie Pothole Lake near Jamestown, North Dakota, USA - PPLs Lake P8 Core (1) Depth... | ecosystem: Environmental > Aquatic > Freshwater >...
GCTGAACTCGGTGTTGAACTCGATCGCCAAGCGGTGGCGGTGAGGAGTAGTTTTCCCCTCCTGCCCGAGGAGGGGTGGCACGCGCAGCGTGACGGGGTGGTGGGAGCCCGCGCAAGCCACCCCGGCGCTTCGCGTCACCCCTCCTTGGAAAGGACGGGGAGTAACCGGGCTGGCACGCGCAGCGTGACGAGGTGGTGAGCGCGGTGCCCTGTCTCGTCTGCCTCCCTAATTACCTACTCATGAGTAATCCAGGCCAGGCGCTTGTCCGTGGGCCGCCTCGTCCGCTGGTCGTTCTGGCTCCCGTCCGCGCGAGCAAGTTCGGCCGAGATCTCTGTGCGCTCTGTGGCTGACGTTCGGGTAGAGGCTTACGGGGTGGACATGTTTGCCGCGGCCACCTGACCGAAGAAGGCCGAAAGCGCCGCCGCGTACTCCCGGCTGCTCACCAGAAACGCGTCGTTGTGCCCGCCCCGCAGCTCCACCAGTTTCTTCGGTCCGGTCGCGGCATCGTACAGCCGCTGCGGGTGGTGCCAGCGGAAGAACTCGTCGTCGCGGCTGTGGAGGATGAGCACCGGCGCCTGCACGGCGCCGATCTTCTTGACGCTCTCGTAGCGGTTGCGCACCAGTAAGCGCGCGGGGAGAAAAGGGAACATCTCCTGCGCGACGTCCACGCCCGAGCTGAACACGCTCTCCAGCACCAACCCCCCGACGGGCTTGCGGGCAGCCACATCCACTGCGACCGCCGCACCGAGCGATTCGCCGTACAGCACGATCCGCTTCGGGTCCAGCCCATGGGTTGCGACCAGGTATTCGTAGGCCGCATCCGCGTCGCGGTAAGTGCCGCGTTCGGTGGGCTTTCCAGTGCTGCGGCCGTACCCGCGGTAGTCGATGATCAGGACGTCGGCGCCCAGCGCGCGAAACACCGCCAGCTTCTCGAACCGATGCGAGATGTTGCCGGCGTTCCCATGCAGGAACAACACGGTGAGCCTGCTCGATGAGCCGGCCGGGAGGTACCAGCCGTAGATCTGCTCGCCATCGGCGGTCTCCAGGCGGACGTCCTCGAAAGCGAGGCCGAGATCGGCCGGGGTGCGCTCGATGTCCCGCGCCGGGAAGTAGATCATGCGCGGCTCGTAGCAGCCGAGCAGGAGGACCAGCGCCGCGGCGACGCCGGCCAGGGTCAGGAGGGTCCACATCACGCTGCGAAGCATGGCAGATCAGACCTCATGCTGGCACGCAAATCGCGTTGCAGGAGGGTGCATCCAACCCTCCAGTGCTCGAGTCTATGCCGGCCGCGTTCGGCCGTCTCCTCCCCGTCCTGCTGCTTTTGGCAGGATTGCTTCCGGCCACGCCTGGTCATGCCGATCCCGCCCTGCTCGAGTCGTTCGAGGATCTGCGCTACACCGACGACCTGGACGGCCTGCAACAGAGGCGCATCGTCCGGGCGCTGGTGATCCACAGCAAGACCTTCTACTTCCTGGACGGCGGTCGCGAGCGCGGCATGGTCGCCGAGGGCATCGAGCAGCTCGAGCGGTATCTCAACGCGCGGCTGAATCTCACCCGGCCGCAGCAGCAGATCCACGTGGTGGCGGTGCCGGTGTCGCGCGACCAGCTCATCCCCTGGCTGCTGGAGGGGCGCGGGGACATCGCCGCAGCCAACCTCACCATCACCCCTGCCCGGGAAGCACAGGTGGATTTCACGCGGCCGTTCTACGATGGCGTCAGCGAAATTCTGGTCACCGGCAAGGACGAGCCGGTTCCGCGGTCGATCGACGAGCTGTCGAGACGGGAGATTTTCGTGCGGCCCTCGAGCAGCTACTACGAGCACCTCGAGGCGCTGAATCTTTCGCTCGCCCAGCGCGGCCTGGCGCCCGTGCAGCTGGTCGCCGCGGACGAGCACTTGGAGGACGAGGACCTGCTGGAGATGGTCAATGCCGGTCTGGTTCCACGGATCGTGATGGACGACTACAAGGCCAGGCTGTGGGCGAAGGTATTCCCGCAGGTGCGCATCCATCCCGAGCTCGCGACCGGCACGCAGGGACGGATCGCGTGGCCATCCGCAAGAACAGCCCGCAGCTCAAGGCCGCCCTCGACGGCTTCGTCCGCAAGAACAGAGTCGGCGGCGCGGCATACAACGATGCCTACCAGCGCTACTTCAAGTCCACGCGCTGGGTCAAGGGCGCCACCTCGAGCCAGGAGCTGGCGAAGTTCGACCGCACCGTGTCCGCGTTCCGCAAGTACGGCGAACGCTACGGCTTCGACTATCTGCTGCTTGCCGCCCAGGCGTACCAGGAGTCGGGGCTGGACCAGAGCAAGGTGAGTCCATCCGGCGCCATCGGCATCATGCAGGTCATGCCCGAGACGGGCGCGGCCATGCGCGTGGGCGACATCCAGCAACTCGACGCGAACGTCCATGCCGGCACCCAAGTACCTGCGCCAGCTGGTGGACGTGCACTTCGCCGACCCCGACATCGACGCGCTGAATCGAACCCTGTTCGCTTTCGCCGGATACAACGCCGGGCCGACCCGCATCAACCGCCTGCGCAGCGAGGCCGCGAAGAAGGGGCTCGATCCCGACCAGTGGTTCAACAACGTCGAGCGCATCGCCGCCAAGCGCATCGGCCGGGAGACCGTTCAGTACGTGGCCAACATCTACAAGTACTTCATCGCGTACAAGCGCATCGAGCAGCAGCGGCAGGTGCGCGCGCAGGTGAGGACGCAGCTCTAATCGGCAGTCCCAACGATCTCGGATGCGCCCTCCAACACGCCCTCTCCCCTCGCGGGAGAGGGCGGGGGTGAGGGGGCGAGAGAAGAGAGCAACCTGCTGCTACTTCCGCGCGCCTCACAGGGCAGCGCGGGAGGTATACTGTATTGTGATCGCGAGCCGGAGGTTATCGATGTCGAATATGCTTGCTGAGTTGAAGGAGAAAGCGGCGCAACTCTCGGAGCCGGAGCGAGCAGACCTCGCACTGGCTCTAATCGAATCTCTGGATGGCCCCCCCGAAGACCCCGCAGAGGTCGAGGAGGCGTGGCGCGTGGAGATCGAACGTCGGGTTGGTGAGATTGAACGCAGAGAAGTGAAACCCATCCCCGGCGACGAGGTATTTGCAGAGCTTCGTCGTAGGCTGAAGTGATTCCCTACGACTTCCACCCGGAAGCGAAGGCTGAATTTGTCGAAGCCACAGTGTTCTACGAGTCGCGAAGGGTGGGGCTTGGCAAGTCGTTCGCTGCCGAAGTCGAACGCACGATTGCGCTCATTCGCTCACATCCAGACGTAGGCGCTCCTGGTCGACTTCGGCGTCGGCGAATGTCGCTTCTCGGTTTCCCCTATTCAGTTGTCTACCGACACGATTCGGAGTCGGTCCTAATCTTGGCGGTTGCTCACCAAAGTCGGTCCCCGGGATATTGGCGACACCGGAAGTAGCCTACTAACGTGGCAACGAAACCTCACTGAACAGCAGGACCGATAGGGCGGGTTAGCGGAGCGTAACCCGCCGGATGCTTGTTGCGAAAGCATCCGGCATGAGACGGTTCGCCATCGCGCCCCACAGGGCCCTGGTGCTTCCACGCGCCTGCGGCAGCGCACGGATCCGGCACGTCGACCTGCTCGTCGCCGCGCTTGGACACGCCGATCGGCTCCCCGTCCCAGGCCACCTTTACCGCCTGCGCCTGCTGCTGCCGCAGGATGCCGCTCACGGTGAACTCGTGCCGCTTGCGCTCGGTGTCGTGCTGCCAGACCACCTGCAGGTCGGCATCGGCGAGCTTGGCCAGCACCACCTTCTGGACGCGCTCCACGTCCTCCGCGTCCGCCGTCATCAACGTCCCCGCGAGCAGCATGCGGCTGTCGTCCGCGGGATCGACGTTGAGGCCCGCCCGCTTCACGTCGAAGTCCTGCCGGATCACCTGGAGCGCGAACTCATAGTCGTCCAGGTCCTTGGGCAGATTGAGCACCTTCCTCGCCTTCACCGTGACGCGGTACCAGGCGCCCTGCTCGAGCGGCTTCTCGGGCGACAGCACGACTTCGCGCGGTCCCGTGAAGACTGCCTTGCCGTCGATGCCGGGGGAGACGTCCAGCAGCTCGTCGGCCGGCTTTCCCACTGCATCGGCGCTGGCCACGTCGGTGGCGAACAGCACGCGCACCTTGCTCTGGCGCGACACCAGGCCCGAGGTGTGAGCGGTGATGTACTTGCTCCACAGCGGATTCTGTTTGGCGATCTCGGGGGCGCTTACCGGGCTCGCCGCAGCCGGCGACGGCGGTGAGGGCGAGCAGCAGGAGGAATGTGCGCAACCGGATTGTCATCGGGGCTCCCTTGGCGGACCGATCTGTGTAGTTATGGCAGCTGTTATCGGCACAGAGCGGCGGCCATGAAGGCCGGCCCCTGCGGCGTGACCAGCACGCAGTTGGCGCGGCGGGCGATGTCACTGGCATCGAGGCCGGCGCCAGAAGGTGACGGGAGGCTAGAAGCCAGCAGCAGGGCGGCGACGGCCACAGCGGCCAGCAGGTAAGGACAGAGTGTCTTCATGGCGATGGTCCTGATGGTTCGATGGCGGAATCCTTTCCGCCGGCATGTGCAGGATCGCCGATGGGTTCGAAGGGGGTTCGAAGCGAGGGAGAAGACTGTGTGAAGAAACGGTGAAGTCAGCAGCGCCGTTCCCGCCGGCAGGCTACGACCGCAACTGGAGAAGCAGTGGTAAGCTTTCCGCGACGTGCCCGGTTGGCCGGATTGCGGCCGAACGGGCGCCCAACTTCAGAGGAGCGATACATGAAGCTACTGGCCTTCGCGATCGTCACCGCGGTTCTGCCTATGGCAGCGCACGCGGACGCGATGAAGGGTGCGCAGCTGTCCGCGTCTTGTGCGCACTGCCACGGGATCGATGGAAACTCGAGCGCGGGTCAGTATCCCGTGCTTGCCGGCCAGACCCAGGAGTATCTCTATCGCCAGCTCAAAGACTTCAAGGAAGGCCGCCGCAAGGATCCGATGATGTCACCGATGGTGGGGATCTTGTCCGACGAGGATATGCAGAATCTCGCCGACTTCTACTCCTCGCAGAACGCCAATCGCAGCTCCTTCAAGACCGATCCTGCCCTGGTGACGCAGGGCAAGACAATCGTCGAGGAAGCCAAGTGCACCGCGTGTCATCCGCCCACCTTCAAAGGGGCGAAGGAGGTGCCGCGGGTGTCGCGCCAGAAGTACGCGTACGTGGTGAAGCAACTGAGGGACTACCGGGACGGCGTGCGCACCAACGACAGCGGGCTCATGGTGCCGTCGGTCAAGGGCTTGAGCGACGAGCAGATCGACGCACTGGCGCACTACCTCGCCAGTCTCTAGCGCAAGGTGTTATCCCCGCGAAGGCGATGGCTTCGCGAGGATGACCTTCTCGAGCGTCGCAGAGTCGGGCTGAAGACCTTCACACCACCCCGCCGGCTGTGCCGGCACCCTTCTCCCACCACCCCGTCACGCTGCGCGTGCCACCCCTCCTCGGGCAGGAGGGGAAAAGGCTCTTCTTCTCCCCTCCTTACAAAGGAGGGGTGGCGCCGAAGGTGACGGGGTGGTTGGCCGCGAACTGATGTGGCCTGAACCTGATACATTCGCGCGATGATCAATAGGATCGAAGAACGCCTTCGCGGGGTGGTCTGCCCCTCCGCCGCCAGCCCAGACACCCTCAGCGGTTGCGCGACGCGTCGATCAGTTCCCCGATTGGGACCCAGTGCTTGCCGTCGAAGCGCGCCACCTGGAGCTGCTCGATCGGGTAGAAATCCGTCGGGCTCGTGTTGATCCTGATTCCCGGCAGCAGCATCGGGACTTCCAGGTTCCTGAGGTTCGCCGCCTGCCGCATCACGTTCTCGCGGGTGAGATCGTCGCCGCACTGCCTGAGCACATGGAGGAGCGTGTGCGCGGCGGCGTAGCCATATATGACGAAAGGATCGGCCGGGTCTGCATCGGGCAGATACTTCTTGGCCCACGCGAGATAGGCGCGCACCTCCGGATCGTCCTTCATGCTCGGGTCCGACGGGTCTGTCCAATACTGCGCGCTGATGATGCCGACTGATTTCTCGAGTCCGGCGGGCTGGAGCACGCTGGCAATCGACGCGGACACCAGGTTCAGAATGTGCAGCGGCTTCCAGCCGATGTCGTAGGCCTTGCGGATCGCCTGCGCGGCGAACTTCGGTGTGGTTACGTTGAAGAAGACGTCGGCCCCCGATGCCTGGAGTGTTACGATCTGGGAGTCGACGGTGGGATCCGTCACTTCGTATGACGCTTCAGCGACGATCATCCGCTGCGCCTTGTCGCCCAGCGCCTCCTTGAAGCCGTGCACGTAGTCCTTGCCGTAGTCGTCGTTCTGGAACAGGATGGCGATCCTCGCGTTCGGATGGTTCCTCAGGATGTACGTCGCGTAGATCCGCGATTCGGCCTGGTAGTTGGGCTGCCAGCCCATGGTCCAGGGGAAGTTCCGCGGGTCGCCCCACTTGGTCGCGCCCGTCGCAACGAACAGGTGCGGCACTTTCCTGGCGTTGAGATACTTGTGGATCGCCGTGTTCGGTGGCGTACCCAGGCTCTGGTAGATGAACAGCACCTGGTCCTGCTCGACCAGCTTGCGCGTCTGCTCCACCGTCCTCGGCGGGCTGTAACCGTCGTCGAGGCTGACGAGCCGGATCTTGCGGCCGTTGACGCCGCCCTCCTCGTTGACTTTGGCGAACACCGCAGATTCCGCCTTGCCGATCACGCCGTAGGCCGATGCCGGCCCGCTGTAGGGCATGGTCTGGCCGATCTTGATCTCCGAGTCCGTTGCGCCGGGGCCATAGCGCTTCTGCGCGAAGGCTGGTGCCGAGGCCAGGATCGCGGCGAAGAGCAGGGCTGGAAATGTGGCGATGGTTGTCTGGCGGGTCATGTCGGTCTCCTGCGGCTTGCGCGATTGTCTTCGCGATTCGTGTTCGTCGGGTCTGCCCGGGTTCCGGCCGTCCGAGCGCCGGATGAAAGGGCCGCCGCGCGCAGCCCATGCTGGATGTATAGGTCAGGTTGGCTGGCAGATCAAGCGGGATAGCGCACCGACTTCGGCGTTGCCCGCTCGTGAATATTCACTGCCCGCATCGGTAATCGTCACGCGATCTGCCGGAGGTCGGAGGGTAGCCTTGCGATGCGATGCGATGCCGCGGCTGCGCAGAGGTATCGCGACAAAGCCGACCCGAGGACCGACGCATGAGCCTGAATCTCGCCCGATCTGTTCACCCCTTCAAGCTGGCGCTGTACATAGCGCTGCTCGTTCTTCCCGGCGGGTCGGTCGGGTTGCTGCTGCTCTGGTGGCTGAGCACTCGGCGGGAGACCAGGCAGACCCGATCCGCACCTGTTCGCGTTCGGGTCTGGGGAATGCGGGAGCACGACCTGTTTCGCACCGGTCTCGCAATTGTCTGGATGCGGCGAGGGACGGAGGTGTCGCAAAACCGGGTCGCCCCCGTCTGCGGCCTCACGTCCGATCGCTGTGCCCCAGCGACTTGTCCGGCGCGATCCGGTCCCGTACCGACTGCTTGAGTTCCTTCGATTCCGGGAAGCGGCCCTCGCGCGCACGCGAGAAGATCACCTCGCCATCGAGCCGTACTTCGAGCACGCCGCCGGTACCCGGCACCAGTGCCACCTCGCCCAGCTCCTGCTCGAACGTCGTGAGCAGCTCCTGCGCGAGCCAGGCGGCGCGCAACAGCCAGCGGCATTGCGTGCAGTACTGGATCTCGACGCGTGGGCGCATGACCTCACCCAGTCTTGCGCGACGCCGGCATCAGGAACTCCCACGGAGAGACTTCCGACCGCGGATCGACGGTCACTTCGATTAGGGCAGGCGCGTCCTGGCTCAGCGCCCTGTCCAGCTCGCGCTTCAGCTGCGCGGGCGTGGCGACGCGGCAACCCGCCATGCCGAAGCTCTCCGCGAGCTTTACGAAATCGGGGTTGCGCAGCTCCGAGCCGATCAGACGGCCTTCGAACAGCCGCTGCTGATCGCGCAGCACGTTGCCATAGGCGTTGTTGTTGAAGAGCACGGTGACTAGGTTGATGCCGTATTGCACGGCGGTGGCGAGATCCTGCACGCCGAACATGAAGCCGCCGTCGCCCGCGATCGAAACCACCGCCTTGTGCGGATTGCCGACCTTTACGCCGAGGGCAGTCGGGAAACCGAAGCCCAGCGTACCCTGGTGACCGCAACTGACGAAGGTGCGCGGCTGATACACGGGGAATCCGTAGTACGAGGTGAACCCGGCCTGGCAGATCTCCTCGACGAAAAACCCGTCGCGCGGCAGCACTTGGCGGATAACGTCCAGATACTGCATGTGCGGCTGGATCCTCTGGGCCTCCGCCCATAACCAGCTCTTCAAAGCCTCGAACTCTTCGCGCCGGGACGCGCGATGCACGCCCAGGCGCTGCGCGGCGGTGACCAGCTGCGCGACCGCCTCCCGGGCGTCACCCACGATCGCCACAGTGGGCTTGATGCGGGCGGTCTGGGCCGGATCGATGTCGATGTTGATGATCTTCAATCCCGCGGGCTGATCGGGCCAGCGGAACCACTGCAGCTCGAGCCGCGAGCCGATGCCGATCAGCACATCGGTTTCGCGCCAGCGCTCGAAGCCCGCGGCGCAGGTGAAACCGAGGTGATGCTCTTCGCTGACCACACCCTTACCGCTGCGGAAAGGCACGACCGGTGCCTGAATCAGCTCGGCCAGCGCGAGCACCTCGGTCGATGCGTGCTGCGCGCCGCTGCCGACCATGATCATGGGGTTGCGTGCTGCCTTGAGCAGCGTGGCCGCCTGCTCGATCGCGTCGGGATCGGGTTCGATGCCGGGATCGCCCGCCGGTGGCGCAGTCAAGCGCACCGGCGCCTGCATGCCGAACACGTCCCATGGCATCTCCAACGCGACGGGCCTGGGCCTGCCGCTCTGCATCTGGCGGAACGCTTCAGCAACCAGCCCAGGCACCTCGGCCGGGTGGTCGATCCGGGCCGCCCACTTGGTCAGCGTGCGCAGCGTCGCCAGCTGATCCGGCAACTCGTGCAGGTGGCCCTTACCGGAACCGATGAACGCCGCTGGCACTTGCCCGGTGAGACACAGGATGGGTGTGCTGGCACCATACGCCGAGCATAGGGCCGCGGTGGAGTTGAGCACACCGGGCCCCGGCACGACCGAGTACACCCCAACCTTGCCGGTGGACTTCGCATAGCCGAATGCCATGTAGGCGGTGGTCTGCTCATGCCGCGGGCCGATCACCTTGATGCGCTCCCCGGCACGGACGAGGGCGTCGAACAGGTGATAGGTCTGCACGCCCGGGATCCCGAACACGGTGTCCACGCCGTGCACGAGCAGCGACTGCACGATGGCGTCGCCGCCGGTCATTCTTGCGGTCATCATCCCCATACCTCTCGCGCGACCTCGACAATCAGCTCGAGCTTGCGCCACTGGTCGGCCTCGGTCAGCGCGTTACCGTGATGCGTGCTGGAGAAGCCGCACTGCGGGCTCAGGCACAGGTCCTCCAGCGGCACGTACTTCGCGGCTTCCGCGATGCGGCGCTTGAGCACGGCCTTGGTCTCCATCTCAGGGCTCTTGCTGGTGACGAGGCCCAGGACCACCTTCTTGCCCTTCGGCACGAACCGCAACGGCTCGAACCCGCCGGCACGCTCTGTATCGTACTCGAGGAAATAGCCGTCCACGTCGAGACCGCCGAACACGACCTCTGCCACCGGCTCGTAGCCGCCCGAAGCCATCCAGGTGCTCTTGAAGTTGCCGCGGCAGGTGTGGATCGTGACGGTGAGGTCGGAGGCGCGATGGCGCAGAGCGGCGTTGATGGCGTCCGCATAGGTGCGTGGCGCACGATCCGGGTCGTCTCCGCGCTTGCGATAGCCTTCCCGGATCCTTTCGTCGCAGAGATAGGCGAAGCTCACGTCGTCGAGCTGCAGGTACGTGCAGCCCGCCGCAGCGAGGTCGCGGATCTCCTCGCGGTAGGCTTGCGCCGTGTCGGACCAGAACTCGTCCAGCTCCGGATACGCATCGCGACTGATTGCAGGCCGTCCACCTCGCATGTGGAGCATGGACGGTGAGGGAATGGTCAGCTTCGGCGTACGCCTGGTGACCGACTTCAGGAACTGGAAGGGCTCGACCATCACCGGGCGGGAGCGCCGCACCTTGCCGGTCACGGTGAGCACCGGTACCGCTTCGTCCGCGCCGTGGAATGCCTGCGTGTTCGGATCGGCGACCGCCTCGACGCCATCGAAGCCCGTGAGGAAGTCGATGTGCCACCAGTCGCGCCGGAACTCGCCATCGGTGATGCCCGAAAGACCCACGGCTTCCTGTTTCGCCACAACGTCGCAGATGCAACGATCTTCGACCTCGCGCAGCGCCGTGCGGCCGATCTCGCCTTTCTTCGCTGCCGCTCGCGCCTCGCGCAGCTCGGCGGGGCGCAGGAGGCTGCCGACCTGGTCGGCGCGGAATGGGGGAGTCGTCATGCTTCGCATATCAACCGTGCTCGGGTATGAAGTCAGCGTCTATTCTCCAGCTCGGGCAGGCTCCCACCACCCCGTCACGCTTTGCGTGCCACCCGGTTCCTCCCCTCCTCTCCAAGGAGGGTCGCGCCGCAGGCGCACCTGTCCTCGTCCTTTCGGTTTTCTTCGTGTCTTCGTGCCTTCGTGGTGAGAGGTGGAATTAATGGGTTGAAGTACTAGTGTATTGCGGCGTTAGCCGCGAGCCGCGGCATACCATCCTCGCTCGATCTCATGGAACAAGCCGGGCCCTTGCGGATTCCATCCCAGCATGCGGCGCGCCTTGGTTGCATCGACTCGACTGTTGCTGCCGAAAGTGAACCACGCAGCCTGGGCGCCTAGCGCAGTTGCCGCCTCGTCGATGGACCAGCTTCCGGTGGGCACGCCGAGCAGGCGTCCGATCGATTCGTTGGCCGCCTTCATGCTCGCTTCGCCGCTCTGCAGATAGAAGAAAGATCCAGCGGGCGCGTGCTCCAGCGCCAGTACGTAGGCCGTGACGACGTCGTCGATGTGCACGTGGGACCAGACGTTCTCGCCCTTGCCGATGTAGCGTGCCATGCCGTTCGTCTCGGCGAGCCGGATGAGCTTGGGGATCTGCGCGCTGTCTGGATTGGCGCCGCGGCCTCGTCCATAGATCAGCGGCGGGCAGACGATCACCGAATGCACACCTCGACCGGTTGCGGCCAGCACCGCCTTCTGCACAGCTACTCGCTGCGCGCGCCCGGGGAGCGGGTCGTACGGCGTGTCCTCGTTGAAGACCTTCGCCGAGTACTCGCCGGCGGCCATGTCGCCTACAACACTGGTGCCGCTGGTGTGGATGAAGCGCTTGCCGGAGCCCTCCAGCCCGATGAGGATGGATGCCACCGGGAAAGGATCGTCCGCTTGCGCGGCGTTGATCACGGCGTCGGCCTCGCGGGCGGCGCGAACAATCAGGCTGTGGCTCGCGAGATCGCCCAGCAAGGGCTTCATTCCGCGTGCCCGGAGCTTCTCGGCACTTTGCTCGCTACGCACCAGCCCGACGATCTCGTTGCCGAGTTCGTGCAATCTCGCTGCCACCGATCCGCCGATGTAGCCGGTGGCGCCCGTCATGAATATCTTCATAAGCTTCCTGTTCTACCTCAGGGACGGCCAAGGCTGCGTTGGTCGGACCGGCGGGCGATCACGACGCTGTGTGAGGCCCACAGGCCTCGGGACGAGACTCTTCATAGTCTACCCGTACTGCGAAGTTCCGGACCGGCAAGACAGAGACACGTTAGTTGCGAAGCATCGTATGCCAGACGCAGCACATGCCGGAAGCCCGCACAGCCTCTCGTTCCGGTTTTCTTCGTGTCTTCGTGCCTTCGTGGTGAGAGGTTGAACTAGTGTGTCGTAGTGCAAGCTCCTTTTCCCCGGCACCGCGTGGCTGCCGCCTTGCGTTGCCAGGCATCCCAGTACGGCTCCGGCCCGAACTTCTCGGCGAGGTAATCCACGAACGTGCGCACCTTGGCGCTCAGGAACTTGCGACTGAGGAACACCGCGTACGCGCAGAGCTCGCTCGGTGGGTAGTCACGCAGGACGGGCTGAAGGAGCCCGGCCGCGAGCGCCTCACCGGCGATAAAGGTGGGTTGCAGCGCAATGCCCAGACCGTCGATGGCCGCTTGATGCAGCACCTCGCCATGGTTGGCGCGCAAGCTGCCACGGATCGGCACCACCACCGCCCCGTCCGGCCCGATCAGCTCCCACTCCGCGCCGCCACGCGTGTAGGTGTAGCCGAGGCAGTTGTGGTGCGCCAGATCATCCGGCGTGCGCGGCGTTCCGTGTCGTTCGAGATAGCCGGGAGAGGCGCACAGCACCACTCGGACCGGACACAGGCGTCGGGCGACCAGCGTCGACTCGGTCAGCACGCCGATGCGTACAGCCAGATCTGCGCCCTCTTCGACCAGATCGATGAAGCGGTCGGTCAGATTGAGATCGATCGCGACTTCCGGATAACGCTGCTCGTACTCGGCAAGCACGCGCGAGAGGTGGCGTGTCCCGAACACCACCGGTGCATTGACCCGCAGCACACCACGCGGCTGCTGTACCTCCCGCGCGACCGACAGGTCCATCTCCTCGATATCACGCAGTACCTGCTGGCAGCGCTCGTAGTAGGCGGCGCCGGACTCGGTGAGGCCTAGGCGCCGGGTGGTGCGGTTGAGCAGACGCGTCCCGAGCCGCTCTTCCAGCTCCTGCACGTGGCGGCTGACCATCGCCGGGGACAGTCCCAGGCGGTCGGCGGCGGCGACGAAGCTTCCGGCTTCCACCACACGCACGAAGGTTTCCATGGTCGCCAAGCGATCCATATCTTTATTGCAGGAGGAGCAATTATGCTTTGCATTGTGGACCGTTTATCTCGGTCCGAGCAATGGCTAGAGTGCGGCTCATCGACGCCGGTACATCCATCGAGTCCGGCCCACACTGGAGGCGCCGGCTGTGGGCCGGCGCAACGCAAACCGCAACTGAAGGAGAACCGCCATGATCGACGCTCGTACCGCCCCCTATGCTGCCTTGCTCCTGCGTGTGAGCCTGGGCGTAATGTTCATCGCTCACGCGCTGCTCAAGGTGCTCGTGTTCACGCTGCCCGGAACGGCACAGTTCTTCGCCTCCGTAGGCTTCCCGGCCTGGTTGGCCTATCCTGTGACTGGCGCGGAATTGATCGGCGGTATCCTGCTGATCGCGGGTCTCTACTCCCGCTGGGTTGCGCTGGCGCTGGTGCCGGTGCTGCTGGGCGCAACCGCAGTGCACTGGGCCAACGGCTGGCTGTTCACCGCACAGAACGGCGGCTGGGAGTATCCGTTGTTCCTGGCCGTGGCCGCGCTGGTGCAGGCCATGCTGGGTGACGGCAAATACGCGCTGAGCCAGGTGAAGGCGCCGAGCCCGGCGCTAAAGGCCGCCTGAGCATTGGAACACCCAACGCTTAAGGCGCAGAGAACGCAGAGGTCGCAGAGTTCCGCGAATCCGCAGATGGAGTCTTTCCTGTGTTCTCTGTGCCCGGTGTAGCTGAAGTAGTATCCGCGAGAGTCTGGAAACCAAATGATGAAAACCATGCCAACCCTGTTCATCTCGCACGGCGCACCCACGCTCGCCATCGACCCGGGTGAAACCGGCGCTGCGCTGTCCGAGCTTGGCCGTTCGCTGCCACGTCCCCGCGGCATCGTCGTGGTGTCCGCCCACTGGGAGACACGTGCGCCCGCCGTGAGCACTGCACAACGGCCGGAGACCATCCACGACTTCGGTGGCTTCCCGGATGCGCTGTACCGCATTCGCTATCCCGCGCCCGGGGCGCCCGACCTCGCGTGCGACGCGAAGCATCTCCTCGATGCCGCCGGCCTGCCGGCGGGTCTGGACCCCGAACGGGGGCTCGACCACGGCGCATGGGTCCCGCTGCTGTATCTCTACCCGGACGCCGATATTCCCGTCACGCAGCTGTCGATCCAGCCGCATCTGAGCCCGGTGCATCACTACCGTGTGGGTGAAGCTCTGCGCCCGCTGCTGGACGAAGGGGTTCTGGTCATCGGTTCGGGCAGCCTGACGCATAACCTGCGCGAGTTCCGCGCCCGCCCCGGCGCCGTCGAGCCCTACGTGCGCGAGTTCCAGGACTGGATGAAGCGCTCGATCGACGCGAAGGATGCGGCGGCGCTGCTCGATTACCGGCGGCTGGCACCCAACGCGGTGCGCGCGCACCCGAGCGACGAGCACCTGCTGCCGCTGTTCGTCGCTTTGGGTGCAGCCGGCGCATGCGCTGCGGCGCGCCGCGTGGTCGACGAGGTCACCTATGGCATCATTGCGATGGATGCTTATGTCTTCCAGCCGGCAGGACAGCCAGCGCTCGCGTAGAGCGAAAACCTCGCAACGCCAAGGACGCGAAGGACGCAAAGGAAAAGTCGAAAACGCGATAACCACAGAGGACACAGAGGAAAACGGGAATGGCACTGACCACAGAGCAGTTTGGGCAAGCGGCCGGCCGGCGGGTTGAAAAGAAACTCCGTCTCCCATTGTGGGAGAGGGTGGGGGTGAGGGGGGTCTTCTCGTGCCCTTCGTGGTAGATAAGGTTGCGCTCCGCTCCGGCAGCAATCCCTTTCTGTGCGTGAGCGGCTTTCTTTCCTCTTTGTTCCTCTGTGGTCAATGCGGTTGAAGTTTTTCCTTGGCGTCCTTCGCGTCCTTGGCGTTTAGAGTTCTGGCTCGTGCCCTAACTACCGCCGAACCCCCATCCGCCGCTCCTTGGCGCGCACCAGCCCGCTGATCACCTCGTTGTAAGGGGCGCTGAGCCCGACCGCGCGGGCCGCGGGCGGGATGGCGCCGTTGATGGCGTCGATCTCGGAGGCCCGGCCGGCGATATGGTCGAGCAGCATGGACGGGCGGGCGTGCGGGATCTTCATGCCGAAGGCGCGCACGTAGCCTACCGGGTCGTGGAAGTCGAGCCTCACGCCACGTGCCTGGGCGACCGCGAATGCCTCCTTCGCGCAGCCCGCCGCGATCTCCCAGGTGTCCGCGTCCTCGATCACCTCGAGGATGGTCCGCTCGGTCACCGTGCAGGTGCCGGAGTAGCAGACGTTGCAGATCAGCTTCTCCCAGACCAGCTGGTCGATGTCGTCGAAGCACTTCACGCGGAAGCCACCCGAACGCCACACCTCGGCGACCCGTTCCACGCGCGGCGTGACCGGCCCGGAGAACTCCCCGAGGCGCACCAGTTCCCAGCCGTTGTGGTGTACGTGGCCCGGCGCCTTGATCGATGCGCCGAACCCGCCGACGACGCCGACCGCCACGCGCTCGCGGCCGAGCACGGCTGCAGCGGTATCCGGACCGCCAAGGCCGTTCTGGATGGACAGCACAACCGTGTCGGGGCTGAGCAGGGTCTTGGCCGACTCGGCGGCCTGCGCCACGTGCATGGCCTTGGTCGCGATGATGACGAGGTCGCAGGGACCGGCCTCGCGTGCGTCGGTCGTCGCGTGCAGCCGCACCGTCCGGTCGCCGGAGGCGCCTTCGACGCGCAGCCCGGCGGCCCGGATCGCGTCGATATGCTCGCGCCAGGTATCGATTGCCCACACCTCATGGCCGGCAGCGCCGAGCAGCCCCGCGTATACGGATCCCATGGCGCCGGCCCCCACGATCGCAATCTTCATGCTCTGCACTCCCCTGACTGGACTGTCACTGGCGGCTACGGTTGCGCTGCAACTCGTCTCGCAGCCACTGTGCGCTGGGCACCGCCGGTGCTGCAGGACATCTGACCTGATAGGCTTCCCCGCTCCTGCTGCTCTCGGTCGCGGCGCGTGCGATGAACTCCTCGGCGGTGCTGACCCATCCCTTCTTCAGCAGGTACTGGTACTTCTTGTCCAGGTGGGCGCGTGCATCCGGGCTGGGATACCACTTCCCATTGCGATAGAACTCGCAGCCGGACTGCTCGAGGTAGGCGAGCAGGTGATCGATCTCGGCACGAGCCGCCCCGTCGGGTGCTGCTGGCGTGGAGAACGACAGCAGCAGCCCGGGCAACACGAGAAGGAACCGCGACGTCTGCATAAGTCGCAGTGTCGCACAGCCCGGCTCGGATTTCCGGGCGCCTGGCGATGGTCGTCCGCGTCAGCGCTCCGCCCTCGGAGCTCGTCCAGCACCCGTGCAGTTCCGCCTGACCTAGCCCGGATATTTCATCAGGACGCGGATTTCTGGGTCGTTCTGGGCGAGCCAGGTCGGGCTCGACCGTCGACGCCAATAGATCATTCTATTGGCAAGACGGGCATGCCCGAGATGGCCGTCCAGAACGAGCCGGAAACCGCGTAACCCCGAAGCCAAAGTGTCTTGCGCAGCAATCATCTCGAATCGAAAGCGTTTGCTGGTGTGCATCTGCAAGCAATACGGGGTGGCCTGGTGAAATATCCGGGCTAGGGAGCAGCCCGCTGTCGACGGTGGAGCGGGACATGTCGATCCTCGTCCCCCGGCCCACGCCTGGTGCTATCCTAAATGCCAGGCTTCGACGTTCCAACGTGCTGGGCCGGCGATCCATTCCCAGGCGCGGAAACGCGGGGTCGTAACGCAGTGGATTCGGGTGGTCGCGCGCTACAAGGGTATCCATCGATGAAGCTCACCCCGGTCCGAAATGGGGAACGCTGAGGGGGCGATCACGATGGACCACGACCCTGCCACCGAAGCCGAGATTGCCGAGGCGGTCCGCGGGTTTCTTGCGCTGCAGGCACGCGCCGCGGCCGAAGAGAACCGACCGCTGCGTCGGGGCGTCCACACCAAGGGCGTGTGCGCCAAGGCCGTGTTCGAAGTGCTCGACGTCGCGGAGGGACGCGATCCTGCGCTGGCGGTACGGCTCGCCAGGGGGATCTACGCGCGCCCCGGCTGCTATCCCGCGACGGTACGGTTCTCGAACTCCGATGCGAATATGAACAACGACTGGAGACCGGACGTGCGGGGACTGGCGTTTCATGCCGAGCTCGCTCCGTCAGGCTCGGCTGCTGCGGGCGCCCAGGTCGCCCGCCAGGACTACTCACTGCAAAGCGCGCCCACGCTCTTCTTCAACGACGTCCGCGCTCTTGTGGTGTTCGCGAAGGTGTTCGGGGCGCCGAACCAAACCATAGCGCTGGGGTCCCTGCCGTTCCGCGACCAGTTGATATTCGCGCGGACCATGGGCACGGTGATGCAGCAAAGACGCCAACCGGTTCGACCCTATCAGCAACTGCGCTATTGGAGTGCCGCCCCCTTCCGCCACGGAC
>Ga0105107_10001156_pt1 | contig 17221 bp, 13 predicted proteins | sample PPLLaktember2015_6_FD_79335 | JGI IMG/M metagenome (GOLD analysis project Ga0105107, IMG submission 79335) | Freshwater sediment microbial communities from Prairie Pothole Lake near Jamestown, North Dakota, USA - PPLs Lake P8 Core (1) Depth... | ecosystem: Environmental > Aquatic > Freshwater >...
CGCGCGACGACGGCTTCACGTTCGACCTCGGCCTCGCGGCCGTCGGTCTGTGCGTCGACTTGCTGGCCGAGGGCGCCACCGGGTCCTGCTTCGTCGACGGCGGACCCGCCTCCAGCCTCACGCCGGGCGACGCGCTCGACCTCACGATCACGCTGGGCGACGGGCGCACGCTGTTCGGCGCGCTGCGCATACCCGGCGACTTCCAGCTCGACGGGGTGTCGGGCACATGCCGGCTGGAGCCGGACACGCTGCTCGAGCTGCGTTGGACCTCGTCCGACGGCGCGTGGGCGTACGTGAACGAGACGTCGATCAACGGACTCCCGACGGCGCTCGCTGCGGAGAACATCGAGGTGGAGGACGATCCGCTCTACCTCCTCGGGCTGTCGATCTCCGCCAGCGACACCACGGTGGTCTTCCCGAGCGAGTTCGGCGTGTTCGACCGCTTCGACCTGGAGCAGGATCTGGCGCTCCGGCTCCAGCGCGGCCTGCCGGAGGGCACGGACGCGCTGGTCACGGTGGCGGCGGTGGAGCGGAACTACACCAACTGGGCGCGGGGCGGAAACTTCAACCCGTCCGGCCAGGTGCGCGTGGCGAGTCTACGAGGCGACGGGACCGGGGTATTCGGCGCAGCGGTCGTGCGGAGCTTCGCGGTGGTCGCGTCGTCGGGGCCCACCGGCCTCGCCGACTGCCCGCTCTCGTAGCGCTCGCGGCTCGATCTACTCGTCAGGCACCACGTAGATCTGGCGGGCGAGGCTGCCTTCCACGGAGCGGGACTCCGTGTCGCTTCCGAGGCTGAACTCGACGACGCCCTCGACCCTCTGAGCTTCGGCAACGAGCACGCGCGCGCCGGGCACGAGACCCTCCGCCGCCATGGACCGGAGGTGGGCCGAATCCTCGTCGCGCACGGCGCGGATGCGCAGGCGCTCGCCCGGTCGAGCGTCCGCCAGCGTCGAGAGGCCGGTGCTCTCGATGTGGCCGCCGACGGTCGGAATCGGCGCGCCGTGCGGATCGTGCCTCGGAAACTCGAGCGCCGCCGCCATCTTCTCGATGAGCTCGTCGGACGCGGCGTGCTCCAGTCGCTCGGCTTCGCCGTGCACGTCGTCCCAGGTGTAGCCGAGGCGCTCACAGAGGTACGTCTCCAGGATGCGGTGCCGGCGCACGACGCGCAGCGCTTCCTTCACACCGTGCTTCGTGAGGCGCACGCCGCGATACGGCACGTACTCGAGCAGCCCGGCCTCGGCGAGCCGCTTGATCATGCCCGTCACGGAGGCCGGCTGGATCTCCAGCGCGTCCGCGATCGCGGACGTGGAGGCCGCATCTCCGGACTCGCCGAGTCCGTAGATCGCCTTGAGGTAGTCCTCCACGGACCGGGACAGGGTTCGGCCGCTCATCGGCCGGAACCTACCGGGGGCGCCGCCCCCCGTCGACCCGCCCGCCGCGGGGGTTTTTCGTAAACCCTACCTCGATGCCTCGGGCATGAATATCATGACGGGTCGAGCATCTTCCGTTGTCTCGGGGGCGCGCCACATCGTGCGCGCCACGGGCTCGCCTCAAGGACCCCGCGCTGGTGACCGAACGTCCACCCGAAGGTCGTACGACGGACAAGGACCAGATCAAGCCGTTCCACGCCAAGGAAGTCTCCACTGGCCAGGAAACGGCTGACGTGGTCAAGGCCGTGCTCGAGCACGCGGCGGCGCGCGACGAGGCTGCCAAGAAGAAATCCGCGCCGAAGCCGCAGCCCATCTGGATGCTGCCGATGGGGCTCACCCTCGCCGTGCTCGCAACGTTCCTTCTGGTCGCGCCTCCGCCTTGGGTCGTGGTGAACCCCATCGCGGCGCAGGCGCCCGAGGACGCGGTCGAGAATCTGCAGTCGGCTCTCTACTTATCCGGCTCCAGGATCGAGGGATATCTGCAGAGAAACGGGCGCTTGCCTCAGACTCTGGCCGAAGCCGGCGTCACGGTCTCCGGCCTCGAGTACCGGGTCATCGGTGAGAGCTACACGCTGATCTCGACCATCGGCGATCAGGACGTCTTCTTCAACTCGGCGGTCGAGTCCTTGGGTGAGTGGGGTGCACGCGAGCTACCGGGCCTCAGAGAAAAGATGGGGAGCTGACGCCATGGATCGAGCCAGAAGCGCGAAGGCAGTCCTCGGACGCGACGGGTTCACGCTCATCGAGCTGCTCGTCACGGTCTCGATCGTCGGGATCTTGGCCGGCCTCGCGATCCCGAACATGCGCAACATGACCTTTCGGGCCCGCGCGACGAGCGTGGCGGCCGACATCGAGGCGATCAGCGTCGCGACCGTCAGCTACAATGCGAACGCCCATGCCTGGCCGGCGGAGGCCGCGTCCGGCGTGGTGCCTCCCGAGCTCGTCCCCTATCTGCCGGACGGGTTCTCCTTCCAGGGCAACGGGTACGAGCTCGACTTCGAGAACATCCCTCTTCCGCTCGGTCTTCCGTACGACCCGAACGTGTCGCAGCTCATCGGCGCGTCCGTCACCGCGCCCGACGACCGTCTCTCCAACGGCATCGTCGAGATCCTGGGCGGCCGAGTCATCTCGAGTATCGGCAATACCCACACGGTCGTCATCGACGCCAGCTAGCCGCAGGGAGCGGTGCGGGAGCACGATGGAACCCGCGCGACCTTCCCGGAACGTGCCCGTGTATCATAGGCATGCTCTACGAAAAGGCGACGGAAGGAATCAGAGTTTCGGTACGGCCCAGGTTCTCGCTCGCAAAGTCGGACCCGGCGGAGGGCACGTTCGTGTTCTCCTACCAGATCGGCTTGGCGAACGAGGGCGGCCAGCCCGCCCAGCTCCTGTTCAGGCACTGGCGCATCCACGACGCCGCGGCCGGGGACTCCCTGGTCGACGGTGAAGGCGTGATCGGCCAGCAGCCGCTGCTCGAGCCGGGGGAGTCGCACCAGTACAGCAGCTACTGCGTGCTGCGCTCGCCGATCGGGTACATGGAAGGGTACTACACGTTCGAGCGGCCCGACGGGACCCGCTTCAAGGTGGAGGTTCCTCGTTTCCAGCTGAGCGGCCCCCTCGTCCTGCCGACCGCCCCGCCTCGGGACCCGTCCGAGGACGGAGACCAGGTCGACCCGGGCGTGATGCACTGACCGGCCTTCCTCCGGGGCTGAAACCCTGGATGGGGACCGACCGGTTCGATTATCGTTCGCCGCCTTTCCGCTGCACCTAAGCCCAAGATCGAGGCCGACTTGACCGACCCGGTAGCCGTCGACGCGAAGCGGATCCTCCTCCGGTACGGGGCTCCGATCGCCGTGCTGGACAAGGTCTCGGTGTCGCACCGCATCGAGTTCGCCCGGGAGATCGCCAAGACGGCCCTCCCGGAGCGGGAGGACAGGCTGCGCGAGCTCCTCGCCGAGGGCGGCTACATCGACGGGTCGATCAAAGCGAAGAAGCGAAAGCGGCGCTCGTAGCCGTCAGTTCGGGCCGCCAGCAGTTCCGCCAAAGTCGCCCGCCTTCACGATCGTCAGCTTCGAGGGGTCGAGCCGCGCCCGCGCCACGCGGTTGACCTCTTCCAGCGTCACCGCCCGGACCCGCTCCTCGAGCTGTTCGTCGAACGCGAGCGTGCGGTCGAAGTAGAGCCCCTGGGAGAGCTGGGCCGCCAAGTTCGAGTCCTGTGCTCGTCCGAGCTGTCGGTTCTCCAGCCACCCCTGCTTGGCGGTCCGCAACTCGTCTTCGGTGAACCCGTCACGCAGAGCCGCTTCCATCTCCTCCTCGAACGCGCGCTGGAGCGCCTCCTCGTTCTCCGGCGCGTAGATCGCATAGACCATGAGCTGCCCCACCGGGTCGACGGGGTGGGCGGCGATGTCGGCGCCGACGCCGTAGCTGAGGCCGTCCTGGACGCGGATCCTGCGGGCGAGCCGGGAGTTCAGCACGCCGCCGCCGAGCATGTAACCCGCCATGAGAAGCGCAGGATAGTCGGGATGGCTGTCACGCAGCTCCAGGTTCTGCTGCGCGAAGAAGATGGCGTTCGCCTTGTCCGGCGTCTCGAGCACGATCTCGTTCGGCGGCGGCTCGTAGAAGGGCGTCGCGATTCTCTCGAACGGATGCGGGCTCTCCCAGTCGGCGAACGACTCCTCCACGACGCGCCGGACCTCGGCTTCGTCGAAGTCACCCACGACCACGATGTTGCCGGTCTGCGGCCCGTAGAAGTCGCGGTAGAACTCACGCACGTCTTCGACCGTCGTGGCCTCGAGGTTGGCGAGCGCCTCCTCGAACGTCTCGGGATAGTTCGGGTGACCCACGGGCCAGCGCGACGTCGCCCGTGCGAGCGCCAGCTGCGCGAGCGCCTGCGGATCGGTGCGCGCTTCCTGGATCGACGCCATCGTCTGCTCTTTGAGGATCGTGAACTCTTCCTCCGGAAACACGGGCTCGCGCACGAGCTCGGAGACCAGTCGGATCACGTCCGCAACGTTGGCGTTGATCGTCTGGAACTGGCCCGTTCCGATCATCGCGCTGCCGCCGACATTGCCGGACGCCTGGAGTCGGTCGAGCTCGTCTTGAATGGCTTGGCGGTCACGCTGCGCCGTGCCGCGCATGAGCATCGCGCCGGCCAACTCCGCGGCCGTCGAGCGGTTCATGAGCGCCTGCTCGTCGCCGAACGCGAGGCGCAGGCGGACGATCGCCAGGTCGCCACGCGTCTGCTTGGGGACGAGCGCCACCTCCATCCCGTTCGGGAGCATGTAGCGGACGGTGCGCGCCTCGATGGCGGCCGGCGTGGGATCGAACGCCTCACCTTCCGCGACGGCGTCGCGTCCCGTGTAGCCTGCGACCATGGAGTCGACGTTCGGGACGTCGGGGATCTCGGCCCGGTCGGGGCTCTCGGTCGGGTAGAAGAGCCCCACCGTCCGGTTGTCGGGCTTGAGATAGGCCCGCGCGACGCGGTTCACCTCGTCGGCGGTAACCGCTTCGACGCGGTCGCGGTGCAGGAAGAAGAGCCGCCAGTCGCCCATCGACTGCCACTCGGACAGCTCGAGCGCGATGCCGGTCGAGGAGTTGAACGACCGGTTGATGTCGTTGAGGATCGACGCCTTGGCCCTCTCCACCTCCTGCTCGGTGACCGGATCCGCGAGCACGCCACCGACCGTCGCGTGCATCGCGGTGAGCACCGTCATGAGATCGCGATCGCGGTCCACCGTCGCCGTCATGATGAGCGGACCGGCTTCGCGAAGTTGATAGGTGCGCGCGCTCGTGCGCGTGGCCAGCTGCGTCTCCACGAGGTTCCGGTAGAGACGGCCGGAGGGTGTGTCGCCGAGGACGAACGCGAGCACGTCCACCGCGGCGAAGTCGGGGTGCGAGCCCGGCGGCACGTGGTACATCGAGGTGACGTACTGCACGTCCCCGACGCGCCGAAGCGTGACCGTGCGCTCGCCGTCCTGCGTCGGCTCGTCGGTGTAGGTGGAATAGAGGATGTCGTCCCCCGTGCGCACGGGCCGCGGGATCGCGCCGAACTTCTCCGCGACCAGGCCGAGTGCCGCGTCCTCTTCGAAGTTGCCCGCGATCACCAGCATCGCGTTGTCGGGCTGGTAGTACTTCCGATAGAAGGACTGGAGCCGCTCGATGGGCACGTTCTCGACGTCGGACCGTGCACCGATGGTCGACTGTCCGTAGTTGTGCCACAGATAGGCGGTCGAGAGCGTACGCTCCGTGAGAATGCCGAGCGGGCTGTTCTCGCCGGACTCCATCTCGTTGCGCACGACCGTCATCTCGGACTCGAGCTCTTCGGCGAGGACGCGCGCGTTGACCATGCGGTCCGCCTCGAGGTCGAGCGCCCACTCGAGGTTGTCGGTCGAGGCGGGAAAGATCTCGAAGTAGTTGGTGCGGTCGAACCAGGTGGTGCCGTTCGGCTGAGCGCCGCGCTCCGTCAGCTCCTGCATGATGTCCGGGTGGTCCGGCGTGCCTTTGAAGAGCAGATGCTCGAGCAGGTGCGCCATCCCCGTCTCGCCGTAGCCCTCGTGCCGCGACCCGACCATGTACGTGATGTTGACGGTGATCTGCGGTCGCGTCGGATCAGGGAAGAGCAGCACGCGAAGGCCGTTCTCGAGACGGTACTCCGTGATCCCTTCGACGGTCGCGACCGGGTCTAGCTCCGTGGTGGTCTGCTGGGCGACCACGGGCGAACACATGGTGGCCACGGTGAGCGAGGCGCCGAGCGCGGCGCGGGCGAGGCGAGCGATCATCCCGACCTCCCTTGAATCGACGGCTGGAAAGGACGGCTGGAGGAAGAACCTACTCTACCTTCCTCGGCGTTGCCCGGTTCGACGGCCGTCGGGCGGCTCGGGTTGCACGACTAGAGGCCGCGAAAGACCGGCGGCCGCCCCTCGCGCCTGGCCGCCACTCCCTCGCGGAAGTCCTCGGAGGCGCCGCATCGCGCGATCATCTCCGCGGCCGCGTCGTGGTCCAGAGCTCCCAGCGCGACGTCGCGGACGAGCCGCTTCATCGCCTGCACGGCGAGCGGGGCGAGCGAGGCGAGCCTCGCCGCGAGCTCGTCGGTGGCGGGCTCGAGCTCCTGGGCCGGGACCCGTGCGTGGAGAAAGCCGGCGGCGAGCATCTCCGAGTCGTCGAGCTGTTCGGCGCCGACCAGCAGGCGGGTCGCGAGGCCCTGACCGAGCGCGGCCACGTAGCGACGGATTCCGCCGAGCGGATAGCAGAGACCGAGCCGCGCCGCGGGGACGGCGATGCGGCTGCCTTCGACGCCGATGCGGAAGTCGCAGCACAGCGCCAGCTCGACGCCTCCGCCGAATGCGCTACCGTTGAGCGCGCAGATCGAAGGGACTCTCACCGACGCGAGCGCGTCGGCGAGCTGCTCGAACATCGAGCCGGTCATCTCTCCGGATTCGATCTGGTGGAGCGACGCGCCCGAGCAGAAGGTGGCTTGTCCGCTCCCGGTGAGGACGAGCACGCGGACGTCCGGGGCCGCCTCGACGGTTGCCAGATGGGCATGCAAGCGTGCAACGTCGTGCGCTTCGATCGCATTGTGCTGGTCCGGACGTCGGAGGACGATCCGGGCGACGTGTCCGTCGATCGAGAGCTGCGGAAGGTCGCCGGGCATTTCGCCTAGACGGCCGCGCAGTCGGTCGATGGACGAGGTCACGTGGGCATCATAACACAGGAGCTACGCCTTGGGCGCGATCCGCGAGTTCATGGAGAAGCACTATCTCCACTTCAATGCCCGCGAGACGCTGGACGCAGCGAAAGCCTATGAAGCCCACCTCGCCGCGGGCGGCAAGATGCTCGTCGCGATGGCGGGCGCGATGTCGACCGGCGAGTTCGGCATCATTCTCTCCCGCATGATCCGGAAGGGGTACGTGCACGCGATCTCGTGCACGGGTGCCAACCTCGAGGAGGACGTGTTCAATCTGCTCGCGCACAGCGAGTACGAGATCGTCCGCAACTGGAGGGAGCTCTCCGCCGTCGACGAGGTGGCGCTCTACGACAAGGGGATGAACCGCGTCACCGACACCTGCATCCCCGAGACGGTCATGCGCCATCTCGAGAAGCGACTCGTGGCTTGCTGGCAGCGCGCGGCCACGACCGGCAAGCGATTCACGCCCGCCGAGTTTCTCTTCCAGGTGCTCGAAGACGAGTCGCTCGTCCAGCACTACCAGATCGACCCGGTGAACTCCTGGATGCTCGCCGCCAAGGAGAAGGGCATTCCCGTCTACTCGCCGGGCTGGGAGGACTCGACGACCGGCAACATCTTCGCGGCCAACGTCATGCTCGGGAACGTGAAGACACACCAGTGCGTGAAGACCGGCACGGAGCAGTTCCAATCACTGATCGAGTGGTACGAGAAGAACCACGGGGCGGGGAAGCATCCGTCGGTCGGGTTCTTCCAGATCGGCGGCGGCATCGCCGGCGACTTCGCGATCTGCGCCGTCCCCTGCATCACGCAGGACCTGCAGCGTGAGGTCCCGTACTGGGGCTACTTCTGTCAGATCACCGATGCCCGCCCGTCCTACGGCGGCTACTCGGGGGCGCCCGCCAACGAGAAGATCACGTGGGGCAAGCTCGCTGCCGATACGCCGCGGTTCGACATCAACTCCGACGCCGCGATCGTGGCGCCGCTGATCTTCGGGTACGTGCTCGGCGACTAGCTAGCGTGCCCGGTTCACGTCCGACGGTCCGAACGATAGCCACGTGCCCTGATAGCCCTCGGCGTGCGCGTCGGGCTGGGTCCAGTTGCAGACGCCGTCCGGGAAGATCTCCTCGAGCGCCGACCACTCGGCGGGCGTGAAGCTCACCGTGTAGTCCGCCGGATCGAGCGGCTTCAGCCGGCAGCTCACGATGTCGTTCGTCAACGGCGCGCCGGCGACCGTCCGCGGCGTCGGGAACGCCTCGTAGATCTGGGCGCACGTTCCCGTACCGTCGTACGAGAGTGGCTCGCGCACGTTCAACCGCTCGGCGCCGCGAGTGTCCCAACAGTTGTCGACCAGGTCGGCGGGCTTGGCGGCGACCACGCGGTCGGCGCGCGGGCCGAGGTGATCACCTTCCACCAGGTTCATGAGCCACGTGTCCATGTGCCTGAAGAGGACGCCGAGGTCCGGGCGGTCCTCCGTGAAGTCCCACTCGCCGCCGACCGCCATCACGTGGTTGTCGGCATGGCCGTTCGCGCGCTCCAGGCGGGCGCGCGTCGTGAACTGGTGCACGATCATGTGGATGTCGCCGTTCTCGCGATCGTCCGTGTAGCTCCGGTAGTCGATCACGGGTGTGGAGGCGAGGCCTGCACCGCCGTCGAGGATGCGGCCCGTGTCGGATGCCCGCCGCGACGCGTTGGGATCGGCGCGGTGCCGCTCCGGCACGTGGTTCAGGTCCGCATCGAAGCCGCCGACGTCGCGGTTGAGCGCGAGGAACTGCTCCTTCGTGATGCCCCCGCTGTTGAGCACCGCGAGGCCGTACTGGACGCCGTGGTTGTCGAGCGGCCGTCCGGCGAACCCGGTCGAGGGGTCCACGCCGTAGACGTTCACCGTGTGATCGTAGACCGTCGCGCGGATCCCGGACGGGTTCGTGGCGCTGTAGCGGAGCGCCTCGAGCTCGGGTAGCCCGACCTCGGCACCCTGCTCCTGGTCCGACGCGGAGGGATCGTACGTGGCATCGATGCGCGCGGCGCCGGCGGAGAGGTTGGGGATGCTGCCCCAGGATCCGAAGCCCGAAACCAGCCGCTGCTGCTCGCGCGTGAACGCGCGGGGCGCGACAGTGCCGAAGTAGTGATGCAAAAGCCGCGCGTCGGCGAGCGTGAAGATCGTCGCCGACGTCACGTCCGGGAAGCTCGACGACACGATGATGCCGTCGAACACGCCGGGATAGTTGTCGGCCGTCTGGTGGCTCTGGTACGAGCCGCCCGAGGCGCCCGTCCCGATCGTGTAGATCGGCTCTCCGTAGCTCTCGACGAACCGCTCCTTCACCATGATGTGCGTCTCGGACGCCAGCAGGTCGTTGCAGTTGTTGCCGAAGACGTTGAGCGACGATGACGTGACGGCGAACCCCATGGCGAGCATGCCCTCGTTCAGCACGGTGCCGGACGTATCGCCCTGACGGAACCACCCCTCGCGGCATCCACCGCCGTGAGTGTAGACGAGCTTGCCGTTCCAGCCCGGGCTACGTGTCCACGGATCGGGTGTGGCGGTGGCCGGATCGTGCAGCATCGCGCTCTGGTAGATCGCGCGGTTCACGGTGCCGGTCTGCACGCGGACCACGAAAGGCACGGTGTTGCCGTCCAGCGTGGTCGTCGTGGCGACGTCGCTCTCGGCGCTGCCTCCGTCCGCTGGCGGATAGGCTCTGAACTCCCCGTCGACGCTGGACAGATAGACGTAGTCCACGCGTGTGGCGATCGAGCAGTCGTCGTCGAGCGGCGCGCCTATGCCTTCGCCGGTGGCCAGCTCGAACGTTTCGGTTTGGCAGAGATAAGGCGTCTGATGCGGTCCCGAGATGATGGGTCCCGTGATCGGATAGTTGATGACCGAGAGGACGGCCGGCGCCTCACCGGGAACGCTCGCCTCGACTTCGTTTGCGCCGTCGCGTAGTCCGTCGACGAGGCCGAGCATGCCGCCCGCGGCCGCGCGGAAGCGAGCGGTTACGTCCTGACCATTGGAGAGAACCGTCAGCTCCGAGGGGTCCACCCCGTCCGCCACTTCGATCCGCAGGAGGACGTCACCGCCGGTGACGAGGTACGGCCGCGTCGAGACGCTCTCGATGGTCAGCGCGGATTCGGAGGCGCCGCCCACCGAGCAGGCTGCGGCGGCGACGGACGTGGCGGCGGCGAAGACGGTTCTGGCTCTCATGTCGGCCCTCTTGATGCTGCGAGCTGCGGCACCCCGCCAACATACGAGGCTATGGCGCTTCCAGCATCGCTCGCAGCGCCTCGAGCCGCACCGTCCGAAACGCCCGCGTGCATTCCGTGGGTCCGCCGGTGGCGGCCGGCCCAACCGAGGTCGGCCGACGCCTTTGGCGGGATCTTCGCTGGCCTGAACCTGCCCGGTGACCCTGCCGGGCACCAGTTGGTTACCTTTCCAGGCTATGCAGATCCGTAATATCGCCATCATCGCGCACGTCGATCATGGCAAGACGACCCTCGTCGACCAGATGTTCCGGCAGGCCGGCGTCTTCAGGGACAACCAGGCCGTTCAGGAACGCGTCATGGACTCGAACCCGCTCGAGCGCGAGCGGGGCATCACGATCCTGGCCAAAAACACCGCCGTCGAGTGGCACGGCGTGAAGATCAACATCGTCGACACGCCCGGTCACGCCGACTTCGGGGGCGAGGTCGAGCGCATCCTCCGCATGGTCAACGGCGTCGTCCTTCTCGTGGACGCCGCCGAAGGGCCGATGCCGCAGACGCGCTTCGTCACCCGCAAGGCGCTCGAGCTCGGGCTGCTTCCGCTCGTGGTCATCAACAAGGTGGACCGCCACGACGCGCGTCCGCTCGAGGTGCACGACGAGGTGCTGCAGCTGTTCATGGACCTGGAGGCCGACGACGCGCAGCTGGATGCGCCGTTCCTCTATGCCGTGGGCCGTGACGGTTGGGCGTCACCCGATCACGACGCAACGGGCGGCGATCTGACGCCGCTCTTCGATACGATCGTCTCGCACTTCCCGGCCCCCCGCGTCGACCCGCACGGGCCGTTCCAGATGCTCGTGTCCACGCTCGACCATTCGCCCTACGTGGGGCGCATCGCGATCGGCCGGATCGAGCGCGGAACCGTCCATGTCGGCGACCGCGTCGCGCTGCTCGCGCTCGGGCCGGAAGGGATGGTCGAGGATGCGGCCGAGGCCGAGGAAGCCAAGGTCTCCCGTCTCTACACGTTCAGCGGTCTCCAGAAGATCGACGTGGAGGAGGCCCACGCGGGTGACATCGTCGCGCTCGCGGGCCTCGAGGGCGTGGAGATCGGCAAGACGCTCACCGATCCCGAGCATCGCGAGCGCTTGAAAGGCATCGCGGTCGAGGAGCCCACGCTGTCGGTAGACTTCAACGTGAACAACTCGCCGTTCGCCGGTCAGTCCGGCACGTTCGTCACGACCCGTCAGGTGCGCGAGCGCCTCTACCGCGAGGTCGAGAAGAACGTCGCGATGCGCGTGGAGGAGACGGATCAGCCCGACACGTTCACCGTGAGCGGGCGAGGTGAGCTGCACCTCTCGATCCTGATGGAGACGATGCGCCGCGAGGGCTACGAGTTTCAGGTCTCACGGCCGCGCGTGATCACCCGCAAAGGACCGAACGGTCAGTTCCAGGAGCCCTACGAGGAGGCGGTCGTCGAGGTCCCGTCCGACATGATCGGGATCGTCATCGAGCGGCTCGGCTCGCGCAAAGGCGAGATGCTGGAGATGCGGCCCATGGGCGACTCCGGCAACACACGCCTACGCTTCCGTGTGCCTGCGCGCGGCCTCTTCGGCTACCGGTCCGACTTCATGACCGATACCAAAGGCGAGAGCATCCTCCATCACCAGTTCGACTCCTGGGGCCCGTGGGCCGGCGACATCCGCGGGCGCACGCGCGGCGTGCTCGTCGCCGATCGGCAGGGCAAAGTGGTCGCCTTCGCGCTCGGCGGGCTGCAGGAGCGCGCGACGATGTTCGTATCGCCCGGCGACGACGCTTACGGGGGCATGATCGTCGGCGAGAACTCACGCACCGACGACATGGACGTGAACGTGAGCAAGGAGAAGAAGCTCACGAACATGCGCACCACGGCCTCCGACGAGAACATCAAGCTCGAGCCGCCGCGGAAGATCACCCTGGAGCTCGCGCTCGAGTTCATCGAGGACGACGAGCTGATCGAGGTGACGCCGGACGCGATCCGGCTGCGGAAGCGCGTCCTGGAGCCGCACCTGCGCAAGAAAGCCGCTAAACGGGCGATGCAGCCCGCGTAGTCAGGCCAACGGTGGACGAGGCTCGCGTCGAGGCCACACCCGCGCCCGAAGCACGTGCGCCGCAGCCCCGTCTCCCGCAGTCTCGCATGCCGCAGTCTCGCATGCGTAGACTCGGCTTCTTCGCCCTGGCCTTCTGGTCCGGGTTCGCCGTCCTCACGATCGAGATTGCCGGCGCGCGCCTGATCGCTCCGGTGTTCGGGCTCTCCGCGATCCCGTGGACGGCCGTGATCGGCGTGGTGTTGGGGGCGCTCGCCATCGGCAGTCATCTCGGCGGGCGCCTCGCGGACTCGGGCGCGATCCCGCTCTCGGCGATTCTCGCGTTCGCGGGTCTCACGGGGGCGCTGCCCGTGGTCGGCGAAGGCTTTCCGTGGATGGCGCGCGACGTCCTCGGGTTCATCCCAGGCGCGGTCGTGAGCGCGCTGGTGCTCTTCGGACCACCCGTGCTCTGTCTCGGGGCGGTCGTGCCGTATCTCGTGCAGGCCGACACGGAGACGCTCGGCGCGGTCGGTCGGCGCGCGGGCGACGTGAGCGCGGCGGCCACGGCCGGCTCGATCGCCGGCACGTTCGCCACCGGCTTCGTGCTCCTACCGGCGTTCCCGCTGCCGATCCTGCTCGGGCTCACCGCCGCGAGCCTGTTCCTGATGGCGTTCGTGTCGGGCCGGCTGCTCGGGCGCGGTCCGCGCGAGCCGCACCTGGTGCTGGCGGCCCTCGCGCTCGGCGGTTTGGGCCTGCTCGCCGCACGCCTGCCCCAGGGCACGCTGGAGGCCCGACAGACCATCTACTCCTCCGTGCGCGTTGCCGAGCGCGAGTGGGAGGACGGACGCCGCGTGCGCGAGCTCTTCCAGAACGGCGGGTCGTCGTCGGCGGAGTACGTCGATACGGGCGAGCCCGCGCACGAGTACGTGACCGTGAGCCTCGAGGTCCTCGAGCCCGCGCTCGACCGCGCCCGGTCGATGCTCGTGCTCGGCGGTGCGGCGCTCTCGCTTCCCGTGGCCTTCGACGCGCGGCGGCCAGGCATCGAGATCGTCGTCGTGGAGCTGGATCCCGCGGTGACCGAGCTCGCCACCGAGCACTTCGCCTACGGTCGCTCGGTCCGCCCGAGCATCCGCGTCGTGCACGAGGACGCTCGTGTGCACCTGCGCGGCTCGACGGCCACGTACGACCTCCTGTATCTCGACGTCTTCGATCACTTGCTCACCGTGCCATGGACGATGGTCACGCGCGAAGCGTTCGCGGACATGGCTGCCCGACTCGAGCCCGACGGGCTCTTCGTCGCCAACGTGCTCTCGCCGCTGGAAGGTCCCGGCGTGGGGTTCCTGGAGCGCCTCGGCGCCACGCTCGACGAGGTGTTCGCCGAGACGCGCATGTACCTGGCCGATCCGGGGACCGCGCCGGGCGTCACGCAGAACCTCGTGATCGTCGCCGCCAAGCGCCCGGGCGTGATCCCCGACGTCGCGCGCGCGCAGTCGCCGGTCGAGTCCGCGGGTAGGCCGCTCACCGACGCTTGGGCTCCCGTCGAGTATCTGCAGGCCAAGGTCTTCCTACGTGGGCTCGGCTGGAGCTGAGCTGGGAGGCGACCATGCCCATCGTGTACAAGGACGGCGTATCCGCCAACACGCATCCACTCAACGTGGTCGTGGTGCCGGACGACTTCGTGGCCGCGCGTGACCACGTCACCCGCCCGCCGCTCTTCGAGGTCTACATGCGCATGGCCGAGGAGCTCGCCAAGCGATCGACCTGCTCGCGGCTGCAGGTCGGCACGGTCCTCACGGACGCGAGCCTCGAGCAGGTCCTGGCGATCGGATACAACGGCAACGTGCGCGGCTTCCCCAACCGCTGCGACTCCGACGAGGCGGGCCGGTGCGGGTGCATCCACTCCGAGATGAACGCGCTGGTGAAGTCGCCCGGCGAAGTGCCCGACAAGGTCGCGTTCGTGACCGCGAGCCCATGCGTGATGTGCGCGAAGCTCATGGTGCAGGCCAAGGTCTCGCACCTCTTCTATCGGAGCGCATACCGCGATCCGGCGGGGCTGGAGGTGCTCGAGCGCGCAGGGGTGGCGACGGTGCAGTACGTGCGCTGGCAGGGGGCCTGGCGCTAGGGGTCGCCCGCCCCCCCGGCGAGGCGCCCGCCGGTGCCCGCCTGCGGGCTCGCCGACAGGGCCCGAACCTGGAAAACACCCGCGAGGTCGTTAGCTTGTGTATTCTTTCACAAGCGCGTCAGACCCCTTGAGCTCACTCCCAACCGGTCGTCAGATCAGGTCGTAACCTTGAGCAAGCCAACCCCCGGTTCCGGCGGCAAGCCGCTGGGCCGGTTCTTCCTCCCCGGTCCTACCGAAGTCTACCCCGAGGTCATGGAGGCGCAGCTGCGCCCGATGATCAGTCACCGGGGCAGCGCGATGACGGAGATCCTCCAAGAGCTCCAGGCGGGACTCGAGACGCTCTTCTACACGAAGCGCCCCGTCTACATCTCCACGTCGTCGGCGACGGGCCTGATGGAGGCAGCGGTCCGGAACGGCGTGCGGAACAAGCTCCTCGCGCTGGTGAACGGCGCGTTCAGCAAGCGGTTCGGCGAGATCGCACGCGCGTGCGGTCACCAGGTGGACGAGTACGAAGTACCGTGGGGCCAGGCGCACGATCCGGCGGAGCTGCGCAAGCGGCTGGCGAGCGGCGCATACGATGCGATCACCATGGTGCACTCCGAGACGTCGACCGGCGTGCTCAACGATATCAAGTCGCTGGCGGCCGTCGCGCGCGAGCACGACGACGTGCTCGTGCTCGTGGACTCGGTGTCCGGCTTCGGTGGCGCCGAGATTCGAACGGACGACTGGGGCCTCGACTTCCTGCTGACCGGCTCGCAGAAAGCGTTCGCGCTGCCGCCCGGCCTCGCGTTCGGTGTCGCGTCGGAGCGCATGATGAAGCGCGCGGCCACCGTGCCGAACCGCGGCTTCTACTTCGACCTGCTCGCGTTCCAGGCGGCGCACGAGAAGTCCCAGCCGCACATCACGCCAGGTCTGTCGACGATCTACGCGGCGCAGGTCCAGGTGAGGCGCATGCTCGCCGAGACGATGCCCAAGCGTTGGGCGCGGCATCAGGCGATGGCCGAGCGCACCTGGGCGTGGGTGGACGAGATGAAGGGAAAGAAGGCGGGCCTCTCGGTGCTCGCACCGAAGGGCTACCGCTCCCCGTGCGTGACGACGGTCGCCGTCGCGACGGCCGATCTCGCGCCGACGATCGTGAAGAACGTCGCCGCCAAGGGATGGACGATCGGCGGCGGCTACGGGAAGATGAAGCCCACCTCGTTCCGGGTGGGCCACATGGGTGACCACACGCTCGACGAGCTGAACCAGGTGCTCGACGTGCTCGCCGAGGTGATCGAGTGAGCGCCGGCCGCTTTCGGGTGCTCGTCACCGACAAGGTGTCCGGACCGGCGCTCGGCGCACTCAAGACCGACTCGCGGTTCGAGGTCGTGCAGGTGGACGACTCGAAGGATCCGAAGTTCACGGAGGCCCTCGCGACCGCCCACGGGCTGATCGTGCGGAGCGCCACGAAGGTGAAAGGCGACATGTTCGCCAAGGCGCCCGTCCTGAGGGTGGTCGGGCGCGCGGGCGTGGGCGTGGACAACATCGACCTCGTCGCCGCGACCGAGCGGGGCGTCGCGGTGCTCAACGCGCCCGCGGGCAACACGGTGTCGGCGGCCGAGCTCACCATGGCGCTCATCCTCGCGATGGTGCGACGGGTCTCCGAGGCCGACGCGGCGATGAGAAACGGCACGTGGTCGAAGCTCCAGGGCGTCGAGCTGCGTGGGCGCACGCTCGGTCTCGTCGGCGCGGGACGCATCGGGGGCGAAGTCGCCAAGCGCTGCCGCGCGTTCGGCATGAACGTCGTGGCCTACGATCCGTACTTGACCGACGAGCGCGCCGCCGAGCTCGACGTCCAGCGCGGCACGCTCGACGAGGTTCTCGAGAAGGGTGACATCATCTCGCTGCACGTGCCGCTCACCGACGCGACCAAGAACATGATCTCCACGGACGCGCTCGCCCGCATGAAAAAAGGCGCGTTCCTGGTGAACGTCGCGCGCGGCGGCGTGGTGGACGAGGCGGCTCTCGCCAAGGCCCTCGAGTCCAAGCACCTGGCCGGCGCGGCGCTCGACGTGTACGCGAACGAGCCGCTCGAGAAGGAATCGCCGCTGCTGAACGCGCCCAACATCCTGCTCACGCCGCACCTCGGTGCGTCGACGAGCGAGGCGCAGGATCTCGTGGCGAGCGAGATCGCCGAAGCGGTCCGGAAGGCACTGGCCGACGGCGACCTCACGACCGCGCTCAACGCGCCTTCGATCGGTGGCGAGGCGCTGCGCGCTCTCACGCCCCTGTTCGATCTCGGCAAGGCGCTCGGCCATCTGGCCTGCGCGCTCGCCCCCGGCGGCATCCAGGCCGTCGAGGTGCGCTACTCCGGCGCGTCCGACGAGGCGCTCCGGCCGCTCACGGCGTACGTGCTCATGGGCCTCCTCGAGGACGTCCTCGGCAAGGACCAGGTCAACTTCGTGAGCGCCGGGCACCTGGCGAATCAGCGCGGGATCCGCGTGGCGCGTACGCAGCTCTCGCAGGACTCCGACTACACGGAGCACGTCGAGCTGGTGGTGACCGCGGAGCGCGGTGATCTGCGGCTCGCGGGGGCGCTGCTCGGGGACACGCATCCGCGCATCGTCAGGATCGACGACTACCGCGTGGACATCGTGCCCGGCGGCGTGCTCATCATCCTCAAGAACAACGACGTGCCGGGGGTGATCGGCCGCGTGGGTACCGTGCTCGGGAGCCACCGCATCAACATCGC
>Ga0105107_10001157_pt1 | contig 17219 bp, 14 predicted proteins | sample PPLLaktember2015_6_FD_79335 | JGI IMG/M metagenome (GOLD analysis project Ga0105107, IMG submission 79335) | Freshwater sediment microbial communities from Prairie Pothole Lake near Jamestown, North Dakota, USA - PPLs Lake P8 Core (1) Depth... | ecosystem: Environmental > Aquatic > Freshwater >...
AAACGGAAGGTCTTGAGATTGGCGAGGCTCCAGTACGCCTCGCCGAAAGCGGGATCGCGCTCAAGGGCGTTGCGGTAGGCCGCGATGCAATCCTCCTGCCGGCCCTCGGTCTTCAGCACGTGGCCCCAGCTGAGCCAGACCTTGGCATTGTCCGGGTATTCCTGGAGGAGCTCCGCGTACATGCGACTCGATCGCTCGTACTCGCCGACGCGGCTCAGGATCACCGCCGCCAGGTTGCGGTAGCTGGGATTACGCGGGTCCGCGGCGAGCAGGCTCTCGATCTCCGCCAGGGCCCGCGAGGGTTCATTGCGCCGGTGCAGGACCACGGCGAGCTGGTAGCGCGCGGGCATGAAGCCGGGCGCGAGCTCGAGGGCGCGTTCGAGGAGGTTCTGCGCGTCCTCGTCGCGGCCGACGCGCATGGCGACCTCGGCGAGCATGCGGATCGCCGGCACGTCGGTCGGGGCCTCGTGCAGGTGCGCCTTGAGGAGCCGCTCCGCCTGCGGGATGTCGTTGCGGTTCATCGCGATGGCGGCCTGCCGCAAGCGCGGATTGTCCACCGAGGCCTGAAACGGCTTCATTGAACGATGGCGCGCCGGAGGCGCGCGATGCCGTCGTGGATATCCGCTGGCGTGTAATGCGCAAAGCTGAGGCGCAGGCAGTTCTTCAGCCCCGCGGCCGTGGAGCAGGATGCGCCCGGCATGAAACCGGAGCCGGTTTCGCGAGCCGCTGCCTGGAAATCCCCGGCCTCCATGTGGGCCGGAAGTTCGAGCCAGAAAAAATATCCGCCCTGCGGCTTTTGCCAGGTTGCAATGCCGCCGAGGTGCTTCCGCAATGCCGTGTCCATCGCCTCGGCCCTGGCCGCATACTGCGAGCGCAGATGCGCGACATAGGTGGCCATCTGTCCGTCTTCGATCAGCTGGCGGACGATGTGCGACGTGAAGTGATTGAAGTTGCCGCCGCTGACCAGGGCGCCGCTGGCAAGCAGGATGCGCATCAGCTGCGCACTGCCCTGGATCCAGCCGAGCCGCAGCCCCGGCGCAAGAATCTTCGAGAATGACCCGAGTGAAAGCACATTGCCCTGGTCGATCCATGTCCCGAAGGACGGGGGTGGCGGCACGTCATGGTGCAACAGCTGGTAGACCTCATCGGCCGCGATGATGAAACCGTGCTTGCGGCTCAACGCAACGAGCCTTTCGCGACGCTCCTGGCCGAGGGTCTGTCCGGTCGGGTTGTGGTAACTCGGGATCGTGTACAGGAGTTTCGGCCGGTGCCGCGCGAGTTCGCGTTCGCATTGCTCGATGTCCATGCCGTGACCGTCGAGCGGTATGCCGACGATCTTCAGTCCATGGTCGCGAAAAATCTGGAACGAATAGGGATAGCTGGGTTCTTCGACGAACACCGTGTCCCCTGGCCGCGTGAGGTGGCTGCATGCGAAGTCCAGCGCCTGCGAAATTCCGGCAGTGAGCAGCAGTGAATCGCTGGTGGCATGTTCGAGGAATGCTGCGAGCGCCGCGCGGAATCGCGCATCACCCTGGCGTTCCCCGTAGTTCAGCTCGAGCGGCACCGCGCCTGCAAAGAATCGCTCGCAGGCGCCGCGCAGCAGCGCCAGTGGCAGCAGGTCGGCGGAGGGCTGCCCGACACTGAAATTGATCGTGCCTTTTTCCGGTGCACCGTCGAATGTCGGAGCCAGGCTCATGTCGTGCCCTCGGCCGGCGAAATGAGTCGAAACACATCATCCGGGCGGCCTTCGAGGAATGCGCGGACATTCTGCGCCGAAATACGCCGCAGGTCGGCCATTGCGGCGTCCGAATAAAATGCCACGTGCGGCGTCAGCAGCACATCGCGTCGGCCGGCGAGCGGATGGCGCGAGAGATCCGGCGAGTCCTGCGCCAGCACGTCGAGCGCCGCGCCGGATACGAGCCCCTGGTCAAGCGCCTCCACCAGGGCGGCCTCGACGATCAACGCGCCGCGAGCTACGTTCAGCAAAAGCGGTTTCCGCCGCATACGGGCGAATGCGGCGCGGTTCAGAAGGCCGCGATTGGTGGCGTCGAGATTGCAGTGCAGGCTGATGATGTCCGAGCGGGCCAACAGTGCGTCGAGATCCGCCAGTTCGGCGCCATGGCGTCTCGCCGTCGCTGCATCGACCCGCGGATCGCAGGCGAGGACGCCGAGGCCAAAGCCGAGCGCGCGCCGGCAGACTGCCTGCCCGATGCGGCCGAATCCGACGAGACCCAGGGTTTGTCCGGCCAGGCGTTGCACACCGTGGACGGCATTCCACCGCCAGTCGCGGTCGACCTGCACCTGGTGGTTATACGCAAGCAACCTGCGATTGAGCGCCAGCAGGAGCGCCAGGGTATGGTCGGCGACTTCGTCGGTGCAGTATTCCCCGACGCAGCTCACGCGGATACCCTGATCCGCCGCGGCCCGCACGTCCACGCAATCCCAGCCGGTCGCCGCCACCGAGATGAAGCGGCAATGTTCGAGCCCCTGCAGCACGGCCCGGTCGAATGGAACATAGTCCGTCACGATGGCATTTGCATCGCGGCAGGCGGCGGTCAGGGCACCCCGATCGCCGCGATAGATGAATTGTTCGATACGCGCCCCGGCGGGCAGATGCTCTTGCTCGATCGACAGATCGCGGCCTGCCGCCTCTGGCATCTCGGCAAAAACGATGATTGCCACCGTCGCGTTCAGGCGACCGCCTTTGCAACTCGAGATGGACCGAAAATCATCAATGCGACCAGCAGCGTTGCGGAGACCAAGAGCCCCGGCCACAGCGGATCGATCGTGAACACACCGCCCATGCCGGCGTCGGCCGCGATGCGCCAGCCGATCACGGTTGCAAGCGATACGCTGATGCTCCAGAACGCGGCGCTCGCCGGGACACGATCCCAGTAAATGGCTGCAATCGTCGGCAGGAACAGTGCCGCCGAGTTGATGGTGAACCCGAGCTGCAGGATGTCGATGATGTCGCGCATCTTCCATGCCATCAGCATCGCAAGCAGACCGGCGACCAGCGACGCGAGCGTGCCGAGTCGCAGCATGGCGCCGGGGGCGATGTCCGGCTGGATGTAACGCTGGTGAATGTCGCGCGTGTAATTCGCCGATGCCGTGAGGATGCAGATGTCCGCGGTCGACATGATGGCGGACAGGATGGCGATCACCATCAGCCCTTTCAGGCCGACGGGAAAATGCTCCAGCACGAAGGTGCTGAGGATGCCGCTGCTTCCTGCGTGATCCGGGTAAAGCACGGCGCAGGCGAGGCCGAGCCACATGGATGCAACCGCGAGCGGCAGGATCAGGAATACGGCCAGCAGGGTGCCGCTCCGCGCGGTTGCCGGATTGCGCGCGGCAAAGCAGCGGGAGAAGCTGTCCATTCCCACGAAAAAGGCGAGCACCATCGAGACCACGAGCGCCGAGATCCGGTCCCAGCCCTGGGCGCCGAGATCGTAGTACGAGGCCGGCAACGCTGTTTGCATGTCGGCCCAGCCGCCCGCCTGCGAGATTGCGACCGGAATACCGACCACCACGACCCCGAGCAGCAGCAGCGCAACCTGTACCCAGTCGGTATAAGTGACCGCGAGGTATCCACCGGTTGCCGTGTAGAGGATCACGATCGCTCCGGCGAGGAGCAATGAGAAGTTGTAATCCCAGCCGAGCAGCACCTGCAGGATCGCGGCCGCAGCCGCCAGCTGGCCGGCGGAATACGCCGTGAACGCCAGGACCGTCGTGATGGTGGCCACCATCCGGGTGCGGCTGTCGTAATGCTGCTCTATGAAATCCGGATAGGTCAGGTGCTGATGGCGGTCGCCGAGCTGTTTCACGCGCCGGGCCATGAACAGGCCAAAGAGCAGCAAGCCGATCGCCTGCGCCAGGACGTACCAGATGCCGGTGATGCCGAACTCGTACACGCGCGCCGAGGTGCCGACGACGGCGGCACCGCCGATCCAGGCCGCGATCCACAGGCAGGCGATCGTGAACGGGCCCAGGCGCCGGCCGGCGACAAAGTAGTCCTCGACGTCCTGCTGGCGGTGCTTGGCGTAGAAGCCGAGGCCTACCATCAGCGCGAGATAGACGAAAAGAATGCCGGTATCGACCGCGCCCATCAGGGAGCCGCCGCCGGGCGCCGCCGCCGGCCGCGGGTCGCGCCCTGCGCCGCCGATTCCTTCGCGGCCGGCAGCGTCACGACCTTGCGCAATTCCGGATAACCCGCGCTCTTGTGCGGTATCGCCATCGCGTCGATGAAGTGCGCCTGAAACCGCGGCTCGATCGCGGTTTCTATTTTCTCGACGCGCCGCACCAGGTCTTCGATCGCCGTGCGCGCTGTCGAATCGAGGAGCGCAATCCGCGCGCCTGCGCCGGCGGCATTGCCGACCGAGGCGACCGAGCGCAACTCGCAGTCGGGAATCATGCCGAGGACCATCGCGTACTTCGCATCGATATGGCTGCCGAATGCGCCGGCGAGCCGGATCCGGTCGACGTGCTCGATACCCAGGTGGTCCATCAACAGGCGGATTCCTGCATGCAGGGCGGCTTTCGCGAGCTGGATCGCACGCACGTCATTCTGCGTGATCTGCATCGACACCGCACCGCGGTGCAGGACATAGGAAAAGGTGCGGTCATTGGCGACGATGCGATCGCTGCGCTCGGCAAGGCGTCCGTCGACGACGCCATCCTGGTTGATGATGCCCGCGAGATACATCTCGGCGATGACCTCGATGATCCCCGAGCCGCAGACGCCGGTGACCCCGGTCCCGGCCATAACCGCGGCGAATTCCGCGTCGTCCGACCACAAGTCGCTGCCAATCACCTTGTAGCGCGGTTCGAGCGTCACGGGATCGATGCGTACGCGCTCGATCGCGCCGGGCGCCGCGCGCTGGCCGCAGCTGATCTGCGCACCCTCGAAGGCCGGTCCGGTTGGGCTCGAGCAGGCAAGCAGGCGATCGCGGTTGCCGAGCACGATCTCGGCGTTGGTGCCGACATCCACGAGCAGCGTGATCGCAGCACCCTGGTCCGGTCGCTCGGCGAGGATCATGCCGGCCGCGTCGGCGCCGACGTGTCCGGCAATGCACGGCAGGATGTAGATGCGCGCATTGGGGTGCACGGCGAGGCCGAGCGATGCAGCACGCAGCGTCAGCGAATGGTCGACGGCGAGCGCAAAAGGCGCCCCGCCCAGTTCCACCGGATCGATGCCGAGCACCAGGTGATGCATGATCGGGTTGCCGACCAGCGACAGCTCGAGGATGTCCTCGGGTTGAATGCCCGCCGCGCGCGCCAGCTCTCCCGCGAGCGAGCTCAATGCGTCGCGAATGGCGTCCGTCATCTGCTGCGCGCCGCCCGGATTCATCATGGCGTAGGACACACGGCTCATCAGGTCCTCGCCAAACCTGATTTGAGGGTTCATGACGCCCGCAGCCGCAACGAGTTCACCGCTTTCCAGGTTGCACAGGTGCGCGGCGACCGTCGTCGATCCGACATCGACGGCCATCCCGAAGGCCTTGTCGTGGAATCCCGGCCAGACGGCGATGATCTGGCTTCCGCCGTGCACCGCCACCGTGACCTTCCACTGGCCCTTGCGCAGCGCCGGCTGGAGTTCGCGGAGCACGGCGAGATCGCAGGCGAGGCCGGTGAGCTGCCACTCCTTTTCGAGCGCGTTCATAAGCCGGCGCAGGTCGCCGGAAGGATCGTGCATGTCCGGCTCCTGCACCTCGACGTAGTGCAGACGCACGACGGGATTCAGCTTGATCTCGCGGGCGTCGGCGTCCTTGCGCACGACCTGGCGATGGACCTGGCTGCTCTGCGGCACGTCGACGACCACGTCGCCCTGCACGCGTGTCGAGCAGGACAGCCGGTGACCGGCCGCGAGTCCCCGCCGGTTCGCGTAGCGAAGCTCCGTGTCACTGACCGGCGAGACGCTTGCTGCCCCGGATCGCACTCCGTGCTTCGCAAATTCACCTTCGGCGATCAGGACCTGGCAGCGTCCGCAGATCCCGCGCCCGCCGCAGACGGAATCCACGTCGACGCCGAGCGTACGCGCCGCCTGCAGGAGCGGCGTGCCAATGGAAAAGCGTCCGCGCTTGCCGGAGGGCGTGAAGACGACGAGCGGGTCTTTACCTGTCATGACGTTCTGATGATGCGCGAGAGCCGCTACACGCGAGGCCGGCGGCCTCCCTCGCGACGGCCGCGACCGGGCTGGCCTCCAGCGCCCGGCGGCGGCTCCTCGCGGAACCGCCTGATCCAGCGCGCGCAGTCCGGGTCGTGGCCCATCATGACGTCCGCGCCCATGCAGGCGCGCACCGTTTCGACGTGCAGGGGATTCGTGATCGCGGAGGTGAGGCCGGATGCAATCGCCATCGTCAGGAACGCGCTGTTGATGCCATCGCGATTCGGCAGGCCAAAGCTGATGTTCGAGGCGCCGCAGGTGGTGTTCACCTTCAGCTCATCGCGCAGGCGCCGCACGAGCCGCATCACCTGGACGCCGCCCTGGTTGATCGCGCCGATCGGCATCACGAGCGGGTCGACGACGACGTCGCTCGCCGGGATGCCGTGATCCGCCGCGCGCTCGACGATGCGCTTTGCAACGCCGAAGCGGACATCCGGGTCTTCGGAGATCCCCGTTTCGTCATTCGAGATTGCGACGACCGCTGCGCCGTACTTCTTGATCAACGGAAGAACCGCGTCGAGGCGCTCCTCCTCGCCGGTGACCGAGTTCACGAGCGCCTTGCCCTTGTAGACGGCAAGCCCGGCCTCCAGCGCCGCGACGATGGAGGAATCGATCGAGAGCGGCAGGTCGGTGATCGACTGCACGAGCTGAATCGCTTTCGCCAGGATGGCCGGCTCGTCGGCGAGCGGAATGCCCGCATTGACGTCCAGCATGTGCGCGCCCGCGGCAACCTGCGTCCGCGCATCCGACTCGACGCGGCTGAAATCACCGGCAGCCATCTCCGCCGCGAGCAGTTTCCGCCCGGTCGGGTTGATGCGTTCGCCGATGATGACGAAGGGCCGGTCGAAGCCGATGACGACTTCCCGGGTTGCGGAACTGACGACGGTATCGGTCATGGCAGTGCCTTGTCCCGCAACGGTACGGTATCGCGTGCCGGATACCATGGAACTCGCCCTGCGAGTACTTGCGATCGATCGATCACTTCGGCGACCGACTCTTCCTGCCGGTAGGCCATGACGTGGACGCCATGCACGCCGCGGATCGCGCGGATCTCCTGTATCAGTTCAACGCACAGATTGCGGCCCTCGCGGGCCTGGTCCTGCGCGCCCGCGAGACGCGCGATGACTGAATCTGGAATATGCAGCCCCGGCACATGCGCGCGCATCCATTCCGCGGCCTTCGCGGAGCGCAGCGGCCCCACGCCGACCAGCAGGTAGGCCTTGTCGATGAGCCCCAGGTCTTCGACGGCGGTCATGAACAGCTTCAGGCGCGGGATATCGAAGCAGTACTGCGTCTGGATGAATTGCGCGCCGGCGGCGATCTTTTTCGCGAGCCGGAGCGGCCGCCAGTCGAGCGGCGCGGCGAACGGATTTGCCGCGGCGCCGAGAAGCACGCGCGGCGCCATGCTGATCCTGCGGCCGCTCTGGAAGCGGTGTTCGTCGCGCAGCGTGCGGGCGATCTCGAGCAGCGAAACGCTGTCGAGGTCGAACACGGGCCGCGCCTGCGGATGGTCCCCCGCCTGCACGCCGTCGCCGGTGATGCAGAGGATGTTGCAGACACCCATTGCGGCGCTGCCGAGGATGTCGCCCTGGATCGCGATGCGGTTCCGGTCGCGGCAGGAGATCTGCATGACCGGCGCGTAACCGACATGCGTCAGCAAGGCGCAGACGCTCAGGCTCGACATGTGGCAGTTGGCGCCGCTGCCATCGGTCGCGTTGATCGCGTCCGCGTAGCCGTCGAATACGCGGGCACGGCGATAGACCTCGTCGGGATCCGCGGAATCCGGCGGGGCGAGTTCGGCGGTCACGGCGAACCCGCTCGCGCGCAGAACGCGCTCGAAGCGCCCGGGAGACACATGGCCGGGCAGGATCGGCAGCGGATATCCGGGAACCGGCTCGTCCTCGAATTTCACGCCTGTACTCCGGTCTTCTCGCGCACGACGCGCAGCCACGAAGAGCTTCCCTGGAGTCGCTGGTCGACTGCGGTCTGGGTGTCACGCATCGCTTCGACACCACCGGGTATGCGCTGGCTGCCCTCGTACGCGAGCACCCATACGCACTTCATCGTCGGGATCACCTCGCAGTGGCCGTTCTCGCGCACGCCGCCGCAGGGGCCGTTGCGCAGCTGCTTCGGGCAATTCATCGGGCAGGACATGCCGGTCGAACTCAGCACGCATTGCCCGCACATCCGGCAATCGAAGAGGATGCCTTTGACCGTGCGCTCCACCGCGGCGACCGGCCTTTCCAGGCGGCGGTGGCCGATAGCCCGCCAGAGCGGGGCGAGGCCGACGAACGCGGATTCGAGCCAGCCATAGATGCGATTGAGTCCGCGGGCATGACGCACCGACCACTGTCGCACGCGGTACATCGATGCAGGCTCAGCCGGAAGACTGCGGCGCGGGATCCGCCTGAGCGTCGGCAACGCCCTTCGCACGAATCAGGCGCTCGAGGTCCTCGTCGCTGTAGCTTGCTTCGATGCGGCGCGCTTCGGCAGCGGCTTCGTCCTGAATGTCGTCGCCGCAGGGTGTGGGGGCGGTGCGCCGCCATTCGGCGAGGTAGGCATCGGAGCTGCCCTTGCCGGCGCGCATCGCGGCCCGGTCAACGGCTTCCTGGAACCGTGCGGACAGTTTCGCCTTGGCGGTTTCGCGGCCGCGCTTGACCACCACCTGCGCGGGAATGTCGCGCCAGTAGATCAGCGTCAGGCTTGCCATTGCAGTTTCGGCGCTCGAGCGGCAAAGGCGGCGAGACCCTGCCCGAGGCCGCCGTAGCCGGTGGATTGAAACCGGTACTCGAGCCCGAGCCGCGCCGCAATGGCCTGCGCCGCGGCTTCCGATTCCGGTTTCGGCGCCTGGGCGAGATACACGAGCCGGCGATAGTTTCCGAAGTAGGCCGGCAGCAATTCCGGATGCCGGTCGATGCCGAGCCCGCGGATCACGAGGCGCTCGAAGTGGCGCAGGAGAAAATCGGTCAGGTAGAAGCTTCCTGGCTCCGCATCCGCGAGCGCCGCGAACACAGAAGGCGTCGCGAAGAACTCGTAGCAGTGCGCGCCCGGGATCCGCTCGACGCCTTCTTCGCGCAGCACGGCGTCGAGTGCGCCCTTCGTGCCGCAGTCCCCATAGGCGACGAAGATGTCCTCATAATCGTTGCGGTGCGCGCGGATCTTTGCGCGCACCGCCTCCGCGATGCGTTCCGGCCGGTTGTGCAGTTCCGGAGGCAGGCAGGCGACGTCGAGCGTAGTCCAGCCGTTTGCGCGGCGCAGCGCCTCGATCTCGCGCGCGAGCGCTCCGCAGGCGATCACCAGTTTTCTGGCCGGCGTGTCCACGACTGCGGCGATTCTCTCAGTGCGCCTGCGCGGCGGCGCGGCGCGCGGCAATCAGTTTCTTTGCGGTCTCGACTGCAATCGCCGCATCGCGGCAATAGGCGTCGGCGCCCACGGCCTTGCCGAACTCCTCGTTGAGTGGCGCGCCGCCGACCAGCACGATGTACTTGTCGCGAAGGTTCTTTTCCTTCAGCGTGTCGATGACGACTTTCATGTAGGGCATCGTCGTCGTCAGCAGCGCCGACATGCCGAGGAAGTCGGGCTGATGCTGCTCGAGCGCGGCGAGGTATTTCTCGACGGCGTTGTTGATGCCGATGTCGATGACCTCGAAGCCCGCGCCCTCGAGCATCATCCCAACGAGATTCTTTCCGATGTCGTGGATGTCGCCCTTGACGGTCCCGATCACGATCTTTCCGATCGGCTCGACGCCGGTTTCGGCGAGCAGCGGACGGAGGATTTCCATGCCGCCCTTCATCGCATTCGCGGCGAGCAGGACCTCGGGCACGAACAGGATGCCGTCGCGGAAGTCGATGCCGACGATGCGCATGCCTTCGACGAGGCCCTCGTTGAGCACGCGCTCCGGCGCCCAGCCGCGCCCGAGAAAAATGTGCGTCGCCTCCTCGACCTCGGCCTTCAGGCCGTTGTAGAGATCGTCGTGCACCTGCTCGGTGAGTTCGGTGTCGTCGAGCGTGCGAAGGTCGAACTCACCCTCTGTAGGTTCAGACATTTACGCCATCTCCGGTCCTGAGGATCGCTGGATGTTAAGCGGCGGGCCTGGCCGGGACTGGCCGTTTCGCGACAGAGGCTTGTCCGCAGACGACATGGACCCGGGATCTGGGATGCAGGTTCGGCGTTTACTTGCGTATCTGCCGCTCCGCACTCGGCGGATGGCCGAACTGGCGGCGATAGCACCGGGAGAAGTGCGGCGGCGACTTGAAGCCGCAGGACGTCACGACGTCCATGACCGGCATGGCCGTCTGCAGCAGGAGCTCACGCGCGCGGCGCAGCCGCATCTCGAGATAGTACTTCTTCGGCACGCAATCGAGGTGCCGCTTGAATAGCCGCTCGATCTGTCTCCTCGACAGCCCGGTCGTCCGCGCGATCTGGTCGAGCGACAGCGGTCTCTCGATGTTCTCCTCCATCAGCTCCGCCACCCTGATCATGCTGCGATGCGACGCGCCGACCTGCGCGCGCAATGGAATGTACTGGCGGTCCTCCGCGCTACGCACACGCTCGAGCACGAACTGCTCGGACACGAGCTGCGAAATGCGCATGCCATGCTTCAGCTGGATGAGGTTCAGCATCAGGTCGAGTGGCGCCGTGCCGCCCGAGCAGGTGTAGCGGTCGCGATCGATGCTGAAGACCTGGTCGTTGAGCCGCACCCGCGGAAACTCCTCGCGCAGCGCCGACAGGTTCTCCCAGTGAATGGTTGCGCGGTAATTGTCGAGGAGGCCGGCGCGCGCCAGCGCATAGCCGCCGGTGCACAACGCGCCGAGCGGAGCGCGGCGCTCCGCCAGGCGGCGAAGCGAAGTCAGGAGTGGCGCCGAGACCGCATCGCGGACATTGATGCCGCCGCAAACGAAAAGAATGTCCACCTTGCCGAGCTTGTCGAGGGCGATGGTCGGCGCGAGGTCGAGCCCATTGCTCGCGAGCACCGGGCGGCCATCGAGGCTCACGATCGACCATTCATACACGGCCTGGCCCACGACCCGGTTCGCCATGCGCAGCGGCTCGACCGCATTCGAGACCGCGATCAGCGAATAATTCGGCAGTGTCAGGAAGCCGTACCGGCTCTTCGGCAGAGCGGCGGATTCGATGCGGTCGCGGGCGTCGCGCATGCGGTTTCAGTATGCCACCGGCGCCGGCGTAGATGTCCGATTCCGACACAAACCTGTCGCTTTTGGGGCTGCCGGTGATGCGCCAGCGGCTACACTTGCCGGGGGCGGATTGGGGGATAGCTGCCGATGAAATCTCATGCGCGGGTCGTCGTGATCGGCGGCGGGGTGGTCGGCGTCAGCACGCTGTATCACCTGGCGCAGAAAGGCTGGTCCGACGTCGTGCTCGTCGAGCGCGCGGAACTGACGGCCGGTTCCACCTGGCATGCCGCGGGCCTGCTGCCGCTCTTCAACATGAGCTACACGGTCGGGCAGCTGCACAAGTATTCGATCGACCTCTACAAGCGCCTGCCGTCCGAGACCGGGCAGGACGTCAGCTTCCACGTGACCGGGAACCTGCGCCTCGCGACTTCGCGCGACCGCCTGGACGAGTACCAGAAGTACTGCGGAACCGCGAACACCATCGGCGTGCCCTTCGAGATCATCGGGCCGAAGCGCGTGAAGGAACTGTGGCCGCTGCTCGAGCTCGGCGGCACGGCGGACACGGCTTTGATCATCGGCGGGCTCTACCACCCGCACGACGGCCACATTGCGCCGGCGGACCTCACGATGGCGCTGCGCAAGGGCGCGCGCGCGAAAGGCGCGGAGATCTACGAGCAGACCGAGGTCACGGCCGTCTCGCGCACGCTCTCGGGGGAGTGGAAGCTCACGACGACGAAGGGCGAGATCACCGCCGAGCACGTCGTCTGCGCGACCGGCAACTACGCGCGCCAGACCGGGAGGATGTTCGGCCTCGGCATCCCGGCGATCCCGGTCGAGCACCAGTACATCGTCTACGAGGAATCCCCGGAACTGAAGGCCTACCGCCAGGGCGGCGGGCGCGAGCTCGCCGTGATGCGCGAGCCGGACCAGTCGTATTACCTGCGCGAGGAGCGCATGGGCTGGATCCTCGGGCCCTACGAGGCCGGCGCACCCGCGCGCTTCGCCGACGGCGTGCCGCCCTGGTTCGGCAAGAGCCTCTTCGACGGCGACCTCGAACGGCTCATCCCGCACATCGAGGGCGCGCAGCGGCGCGTGCCGGCGCTCGCGAATTGCGGTATCAAGGACATCGTCAACGGGCCGATCTCGTACACGCCGGACGGCAGCGCCCTGATCGGGCCGGCCTGGGGGCTGCTGAACGTCTGGCTCAACGAGGGGCACAGCTTCGGCATCACCGCGGCGGGCGGCGCCGGCTGGCAGCTCGCGGAATGGATCGTCGAGGGCGAGCCGGGCATCGACCTGCTCGCCGTCGACCCGCGGCGCTTCGGGCCCTACACCGGCAAGCGCTACGTCGTGACGAAGAACGAGGAAACATACCGCAACGTCTTCACCGTGCATTATCCGGACGAGGAGCGCCCGGACGCGCGCCCCGCGAAGACGAGCCCGGTATACGAGAAGCTGAAGCGCATGGGCGCGGTTTTCGGCCAGCGCTACGGCTGGGAGCGCGCCAACTGGTTCGCGCCCGCCGGCATCGCCGCCCGGGACGACTGGAGCTTCCGGCGCACCAACTGGTTCGAGCACGTCGGCAACGAATGCCGGCGGCTGCGCGAGCGCGTGGGCGTCATCGACCTCACGCCGTTCACGAAGCACGTCGCGCAAGGGCCGGGAGCCGAGGCCTGGCTCGATTCGCTGGTCGCGAACAAGGTGCCGACGAAGGACGGGCGCATGGCGCTCAGCCACGCGCTGACGCAGCGCGGCGGTATCCGCTCCGAGTTCACGATCACGAAGCTCGGCGACGAGTTCTTCTACCTCGTGAGCGCCGGTGCCGCCGAGCGCTACGACACGGACTTCCTGGCGAAGCGCCTGCCGGCCGATGGCACGGTACAGCTCTCGAACATCACGACCTCGCGCGGCTGCTTCGCCCTCGCCGGCCCGCGCTCGCGCGAGGTGCTCGCGAAGCTCACCGACACCCTGCTCGGGAACGAAGCGTTCCCCTGGCTCACGGGCCAGGCCGCGGAAGTCGGGTTCGCCCCGGACGTGTACCTGTTGCGCGTCAATTTCGTCGGCGCGCTCGGCTGGGAGCTGCACTTCCCGATCGAGTACGCCAATCACCTGTTCGAGGCGATCTTCACCGCGGGCGAGGAGTTCGGCATCGGCATGGCCGGCATGCGCGCGATGGAGTCGCTGCGCATGGAGAAGTCATACCGCATGTGGGGCAGCGACCTGACGCGCGAAAACACGCCGCTCGAGGCGAGCCTCGAGCGCTTCGTGCGGATGAAGAAGGGCGACTTCGCGGGCAAGGCCGCGCTCGAGCGCCAGCTCGCGGCCGGCGTGCCGAACCGCTTCGTCACGCTCGAGGTGCACGGCGTCAGCGACACGGACCCGCTCGGCAACGAGCCGCTGTTCGACGGGAAGGGCCGCATGATCGGCCGCGCCACCTCGGGCTGCTACGGGCACGTGCTGGAGAAGAGCCTCGCGATCGGCTACGTGAAGCCGGAGTTCGCCGAGGTCGGGACGCGGATCGCGATCGAGATCCTCGGCGAGCGCAAGGACGCGAGCGTGCTCGTCGACTCGCCCTACGACCCCGAGAACAAGGAACTCCGCGCCTGAAGGCAACGTCCACGTGAAGCGCCAATCCTGGTCCGGGCTGTCGCTCCTGTGGCGGAGCCTTTCGCGCCATCGCGGCTGGCGCGAGCAGTGGCGGAAGGCGGAGCCCAAGGGGTGGTACGACGTGGTCATCGTCGGCGGCGGCGGCCACGGGCTCGGCACGGCCTACTACCTGGCGGCCGAGCACGGGCTCACGAACATCGCGGTCGTCGAAAAGGGCTGGATCGGCGGCGGCAACACCGGCCGCAACACGACCATCATCCGCTCGAACTACCTGTTCGACGAGAGCATCGCGATCTACGACCACGCGGTGAAGCTGTGGGAAGACCTCGCGCAGGATCTCAACTACAACGTCATGTACTCGCCGCGCGGCGTCATGATGCTCGCGCACACCGTGCACGACGCGCAGATGCTGAAGCGGATCCTGCACGCGAACCGCGCGAACGGCGTGGACAACGAGTGGCTCGAGCCCGCGGAAGCAAAGGCCTTCTGCCCGCCGCTCAACATCGGCGCCGACATCCGCTATCCGGTGCTCGGCGCAACGCTGCAGCGCCGCGGCGGCACGGCGCGCCACGATGCGGTGGCCTGGGGCTACGCGCGGGCGGCCGACGCTCTCGGCGTCGACATCCTCGAGAACTGCGAGGTCACCGGCATCCGCCGCGACGCGGGCGGCGCCGTCGAGGCGCTCGAGACGACGCGCGGCCTCATCCGCACCCGCAAGGTCGGCGTCGTCACAGCCGGCAACTCGAGCGTCGTCATGCGCATGGCGGGCATCCGGCTCCCGCTCGAGAGCTTCCCGTTGCAGGCGCTGGTGTCGGAGCCGGTCAAGCCGGTGTTTCCCTGCGTCGTGATGTCGAACGCCATCCACGCCTACATCAGCCAGTCCGACAAGGGCGAGCTCGTCATCGGCGCCGGCACGGATGCGTACACGTCGTACACGCAGCGCGGCGCGCTGCACGTAAACTTGCACACGCTTGAGGCGATCTGCGAACTGTTCCCCTGCTTCCGGCGCCTCAGGATGCTGCGCAATTGGGGCGGGATCGTGGACGTGACGCCCGATCGCTCGCCGGTCATCGGCACGACGCCGGTGCCGGGGCTCTTCGTCAATTGCGGCTGGGGCACCGGCGGCTTCAAGGCGACGCCGGGCTCGGCGCACGTCTTCGCCTGGACGATGGCGAAGGGCGAGCCGCACCCGATCGCGGCGCCGTTCTCGCTGGAGCGCTTCCGCGACGGGCGGCTGATCGACGAGGCCGCCGCCGCCGGCGTCGCTCACTAAGATGCTGCTGATCCACTGCCCGTACTGCGGCGAGCGCCCGGAGATCGAGTTCTCCTACGGCGGCCAGGCGCACCTCGCGCGGCCGGCGCGCCCGGCGGAACTGTCCGACGACGAATGGGCGGCTTACCTGTACCTGCGCGACAACCCGCGCGGCCTGCATGCCGAGCGCTGGCGTCACGTGCGTGGCTGCGGGCGCTTCTTCAATGCGCTGCGCGACACCACCACCGACCGCTTTGCCGGCACCTACAAGACCGGGGAGAGCGCCCCGTGACCGCGTTCCGGTCGGCGAAGGGCGGACGCATCGACCGGGCGCGCACGCTCCGGTTCCGCTTCGACGGCGCCGCCTATGAGGGCCTCGCCGGCGACACGCTGGCCTCGGCGCTGCTCGCGAACGGCGTGCACCTCGTCGGGCGCTCGTTCAAGTACCATCGGCCGCGCGGCATCGTCACGGCAGGCAGCGAGGAACCGAACGCGCTCGTGACCGTGCGCCGCGACGCGGCACGCGAGACGCCGAACCTGCGCGCGACGCAGGTCGAGCTCTACGAGGGACTCGAGGCGTATTCCCAGAACCGCTGGCCGAGCCTTCGCTTCGACCTCGGCCGCGCGAACGACCTGCTGTCGCCGCTGTTCCCTGTCGGCTTCTACTACAAGACGTTCATGTGGCCGCGTGCCGCCTGGGCTGCGCTTTATGAACCCCTGATTCGCGCCGCAGCGGGCCTCGGCCGCGCGCCGACCCTGCCGGATCCGGACCGGTACGCGCAATGCTACGCGCACTGCGACGTCCTGGTCGTGGGTAGCGGACCCGCGGGACTCGCCGCGGCGCTCACGGCTGCGGACGGCGGCGCGCGGGTGATCCTCTGCGATGAACAGCCGGAACTGGGCGGCTCACTGCTTTCCGACCCACATTCGCGGATCGACGGCGTCGCCGCCTGCGACTGGCTCGAACGCACGATCTCCGCGCTCGCACAGAATCCCCGCGTGCGGCTGCTGCCGCGCACGACCGCCTTCGGCTATTTCCCGCACAACGCGATCGGGCTCAATGAGCGGCTCACCGATCACCTCGCGGAACCGCAACCCGGGCAGTTGCGCGAGCGCCTGTGGCAGGTGCGCGCGCGCGAGGTCGTGCTGGCCACGGGCGCGATCGAGCAGCCGCTGGTGTTCCCGGGCAATGACAGGCCCGGAATCATGCTGGCCGGCGCCGTGCAGACTTACCTTCAGCGCTACGGCGTGCGAGCGGGTACGCGGGCGGTTGTCGTCACCGCAGCGGATGGTGCCTACCGGGCGGCGCTCGACCTCCAGGCCGCCGGCGTGCCCATCGCCGCGATCGCGGACCTGCGTGCGACATCCTCGGGCGCCTTGCCAGAGGCGGCGCTCCGCGCCGGCATCGAGACATTAAAAAATGTGTCGGTGCTCGGAACCCGCGGCAGTCAGCGTGTCAGCGGCATCGAGCTCATGACGGCGGATGACCGCGGCCGCACCGGGCGGCGGACCCTGCGCTGTGACCTCGTGCTGATGTCCGGCGGCTACACGCCCTCCGTGCATCTCTTTTCCCAGTCGCGCGGCAAGCTGCAATGGAGCGACGCCGCGCGCGCCTTCGTGCCGGCGTCATCGGCCGAACGCGAACGCTCGGCCGGTGCCTGCCGTGGCGTTTACGGCCTGGCGGCGACGCTTGCGGACGGTGCAGCCGCCGGAGCCGCCGCCGCGAAAGCAGCGGGGCATGGCGCCGTCGCGCATCATCTTGAAGTGACAGGAGATGACGCTGGCGCCGATGGGTCGGCGCCCGCCTTGCCGCAGGCGTCCGCAGGCGCCGGACCGAAGGCATTCGTCGACTGGCAGAATGACGTCACGGTCAACGATCTCGAGCTTGCCGCGCGCGAGGGCTTTCGCTCGATCGAGCACATCAAGCGCTACACGACGGTCGGGATGGCGACCGACCAGGGCAAGACCTCCAATCTCAACGCGCTCGGAATCGCCGCGGGTCGCCTCGGCAAACCCATTCCCGAGGTCGGGCTGACCACTTTCCGCATGCCTTACACGCCGG
>Ga0105107_10001158_pt1 | contig 17217 bp, 14 predicted proteins | sample PPLLaktember2015_6_FD_79335 | JGI IMG/M metagenome (GOLD analysis project Ga0105107, IMG submission 79335) | Freshwater sediment microbial communities from Prairie Pothole Lake near Jamestown, North Dakota, USA - PPLs Lake P8 Core (1) Depth... | ecosystem: Environmental > Aquatic > Freshwater >...
CCCACTGACTTTTCGGCGCCGCTTTACAGCCCCGGAGAAATGGTTGCGGCTCTAAAGAGACCACACCCCCCGGTTCGGGCTCAAGTTTGGTTGCGGCCGCAGGCCTGCATTAGGTCATATAGGCATCAGGAGCGATCAAGAAAGTGAAGCAGAACCCTAACGACAAAGGAAATCTGTTGTCTCTCACGGTATTTTTCATTTGCGTCGTGATCATGGTCGGAGCAGTCGTGCTCGCTTCCCTTGTCCAGAGGGATTTCGGGAGAGTTGAGGTCACGAACCTCATCTACGAGAACTATAACGGTATCCCCGTCCGCGCCAAGCTGCTGAGACCGGTGGACGCCACAGAAAAAAATCCAATGCCGGGAGTTGTCCACATTCACGGATACCAGAATAACCGTGAAACGGGCGATGCCTTCTGCATCGAACTGGCACGAAGGGGCTTTGTGGTGCTCAACATCGACGCCATCGGCCGGGGCAACTCGGGCATGCCCAATGATCCGAAGGATCCCAAGTTCGATAAGACCTATGGAGGACTGACTTCTCTGAAGGTTTTGCAATCCCTCCCTTTTGTGGATCCGGAATCCGTGGGCATGATGGGCCACAGTCTGGGAGCGGAAATGGCCTATCAGGTTGCGCTGGGAGATTCCGGCGTGAACGCTCTCGTCATCAGCGGCTTCGCTTACACCCATGCCGCTTCTGCAACCAGCCCAAGGAACATCCTCATGATCATCGGAAAGTGGGATGAGTTCCGCAAGCGAATGACCGGGACAAGAGACATCGAGAAGGAGTGGATGTCTACAGCACAGACTAAAAGGGTGTTCCCTGTTGCCAATCCCCAGCTTGGAACGACCTACGGGGACTTCCGACAGGGGACAGCTAGGCGGGTCTATGTGCCGCGGACCATCCACTTCATGGAATCCCACGATCGCGGAAGCATCAGCGAGATGCTCGAATGGATGAAAAAAGCCCTTCGGCCGCCGGAGCAGTTGTGGATCGACTCCAGGACCCAGACATGGGCCGTCAAAGAGTGGGCCACCCTCATTGCAATGCTCGCCTGCTTTGCTTCGCTGTTGCCCCTAGGCCGTATCTTTCTACGAATGAAATTCTTTAGGGCTCTTGAGGGTGCTCCCAGAGCGAACTACGCTTGCTCCTGGAAGTCGTATCTCAAGTTCAGTGCGATCAACGGCGTGCTCATGTGGCTTTACCTGCCGCTGATTTTCGTTTTGTTCGGTGTGCATGTGTATCTGGTTCGCATTGACGGGATTTTCCCGATGATGATGGCCAATGGCGTTGTCTGGTGGTTTTTCTGGATAAACGTGATCGGCTTTTTCATCTTGAGACGCTGGTTCAGGAAAGAGTCGCAAAAGACCGGGCTCAGGTGGGCGGACATGGGTGTTTCTTATCGGCAAGAGGGCTTCGGGCTGGACAGCGGGAAGATTGCAAAGACCGTTTTGCTAGCCCTGATTCTTTTCGGCTTTGCCTGCTTCAGCGAGCATCTGCTCGAGCAGATCTTCATCGTGGATTTCCGGTTCCTCTTCCCCTTTGCGAGCGACCTGACCCCTGAAAGGGCCTGGATCTGCCTGCGTTACTTTCCGTTCATCGTGGTCGGGTTCGTGTTCATGGGCGTCTTTCTTCACGGGCAGCTTCGGAGACCTGTAAGAGATAGTCGATTGGGTACGTGGGTCGCTTGGTCCTTCTGGAATCTCGTTGCCATGGTCACACCGGTCATTCTGTTTCTCATGATCCAGTATGTGCCGCTTTTTACAAGCGGCTTCATTCCCCTGGTGGGTCCGGGCGGCATGTTTGTCACTTTTGTGCTCAATCTTTTTCACATCATCGGCGTTCTGATCGTGGTCATCCCTCTCTCCACATGGTTCTATCAACTCACCGGACAGATCTATCTCGGCGCCTTGCTCAATGCCCTGGTCGTGACCTGGATGTTTGTTTCCTCCCAGGTGGTGGCCCCCATCCCCGTATGAAACCGGCTTCCTTTCACACTTTCTTTCAACCCCTTTTCAAACCCTTGTGAAACCTTGCCAGTATCGCAGTATGGGTTACTTCCCTTCCGATTTGAGGTTTCTTGCCCCCAAAAACCCGAACGATAATGGGATCCCCAATTGCCTATGCCTTTATCGATAGGATGGGTATCGGCCGGAGACCGCCATGGTGAAAGGAGCACAATTTCTGTTATGCCGAATGTTGACCATGGCCGTTTGCTGGGCCGGAACAGCGGGGATTTGTGATTTCTTGAGGCGCAAGCGAAAAGCGAAAGCAGCCGCGACTGATTCAAGGCGGGCCGTCATCGACGATTAGGTTCTGAAGCTCGTTCCGGTCGCCGCGCCGAACGGGAAATTTGTCCTGCAGAATCGTGGTTACCTCGCCGACGGCCTGGCAGATCCCCTTTGCAGGCCGTCCTTCCTTGATCGCCTGAACGATCGTGGCGATAACGCCATTCCAGTGCGCCTCGGGAATCGCGGCGTTGATGCCCCGGTCGCCGAGGACCCAGACCCTGCGCTCGAAGATAGAGACATAAATGAGAACCCCGGTCTCTTCACGCGTCCGGTATAGGCCTTTGCGGAAAAACTGGGTGTGGGCTGCCTCCCGGACCTCTTCTTCCATTTCTTTTCCGCGAATGAAATACCGTTTCAGGGTGTGAATGCGTTTGACAACTGCATGAAATCCAAGAAACAGAGGAATCAGCGCCGCCAGGAATACCCACAGGTTGAAAGGGCCGGCCCAGAATAAACCTCCCAGCGTGGGAGTGAGAGCAATCGTCACAGGGAATGAAAAAGCGGACGCACCGAGCAGATCAGCCATGGGATAATGATAGCTCATGGGGACCACCATGACGACGATTTCGCCCCGTGTGCGGGTCTCCGCTCCGCGGACACACGCTTCAATCTCATTTTGATCCGCTTTGGAAATGAAGCGTTCCACCTGGTCCTTCATGGAATTTCCATCTCCCTTCAACCTACCAGCTGCCTGAAGCTCCGCCGCCGCCGAATCCGCCGCCCCCACCGGAGAATCCGCCCCCGCCGGTGGAGAATCCCCCGGGGAAGCCCCCGTATCCGCCCCCGGACCTCCTGCCGTAATGCAGAGGTCCGCTGCCGCGTGCAAGGCCGGCAAACATTGAAAGAATGAAACCGGCAACTAAGCCGATGCCTGCCAAGGCAGCCAGGTACCCCAGTCCGGGTGAAAAGGCCATATGGCCCAGGAAGGGCATGAAAAATCCGCCGGCCGCCGTCCCGAGCAACCGGCTCACCCGCCCAAGCGAGAACACTAGAAAAATAAACAGCAACAGGAACGGGGTGACATTGCTCAAATCCCTTGAGCTAAAACCGCTGGAGTCCTTCTTATCTTCTGCTTTGAACTCGCCCTTCACCGCATCCATCATGGCCTGCACGCCGTTCAGCACCCCCTGATCGAAACGGCCCGCTTTGAATTCCGGGACAATGATTCCGCGGATGATGCGGCCGGCTAGTAGATCCGTCAGCCGCCCCTCTAATCCGAAGCCCACCTCGATCCGCACCTTGCGGTCCGCCCGGGAGATGAGCAGGATCGCTCCGTTGTCAAGGCCCTTGTGCCCGATCTTCCACTGTTCGGCCACCCGCAAGGAGAAATCCTCCAGCGCATCTCCTTCGAGCGACGGGACCGTGAGCACCACGATCTGGGTCGATTCGCTTTGTTCGAGATCTTTCAGCAGAAGATCCAGCTGGCGCACGGTGCCCTGCGAAAGCATCCCGGCATAATCGTTGACGCGCGCCCGGAGCGGCGGAACCTCCAGCGCGAGAGCGGCTTGGATCATCACCGCCAGGGTCAACGCCCATGCGGCTGCGACGCGCATGGCTTGAAGCGTGGCCGTTTTGTGAAGCATAATCCGCAAAGTCCTAGAACTTCACCTTGGGCGCGGCTTTGGCTGCTTCATCGGCTTTGATATATTCCTTGCGCTTCAGGTGCAGCAGCAAGCTATTGGTGAGGCTGTTGGGAAAGCTGCGGATCGAGCCGTTGAACTCCTCGGCGGCCTCGTTGTATCGCTGCCTGGCCACATTGATGCGGTTCTCCGTGCCTTCCAGCTGGTTCTGCAAGTCTTTGAAGTTTTCGTTGGCCTTGAGATCCGGGTACTGCTCAACCACCACGAGCAGCCGTGAAAGCGCTGAGGAGAGCTCTCCCTGGGACTGCTGGAGTCGCTGGATGGCCGCCGGATCGCTGAGATCGTCGGCGGAGAGCTTCACAGAAGTGGCTTTGGAACGGGCATTGATCACCGCTTCGAGGGTTCCGCGCTCGTGAGAGGCGTAGCCCTTGACGGTTTCCACCAGGTTGGGGATCAGGTCCGCGCGCCGCTGAAGGGTCGCTTCTACGTCCCCCCATGCCTTGAAGACCTTTTCTTCCTGCTTCTGCATGGTATTGTAGCCGCAGCCGCTGAGTGCCACAACCGCCGATAAGATGATGGTCAGGACAAGCGTCGCTTTTTTCATTTTGACCTCCCTCTCTGCTTAATAACTTAGGTGGCCTTCAAAAACCTTGTCGTCATCCTTGTGCACGCTGATGATGTCCCGGCAACTTCCGGGGCCGGGTTTGTTGCCTCTTGCCCTTGGGCGCGGCTGCAATGGTAGGAGAAGCAACCACCAGCACTAGCCCCGCCATCAACAGGATCCGTTCTAAAGACGCGTGAAGAGATTTTCGTACAGAATAATACGTCAACGGCCGAAAAAAATAAATACACAAAGAGATTTTAAAAAACTACAATTTGCATAGAGGAGTCCAGTTTCCTAACGAGATCGTTTTCATGCCGTAACGGATGCGAGGGAAAACCCATCCGATCAATGAAGGAGAAAAGCATGCCGTATTTTCTCAGTCCAAAGGTGATATACGGAAAAGGTGCCCTCAAAAGGCTCTCTGCCGAGCTGGAGGGCAAGGGCAACCGTGCAGCGATCATTACGGATCGTACCCTGAAGGAGAAATGCACCGAACTGGTTGAAAGCGTCAAGGCAGCGGGCTATGAAGTCACCCTGTGGGATGGGGTGGAAGCCGACCCCACCTTGGATATCTCCCTTGCGGCAAGCCGGTTTCTCCTCGATTTAAATCCCCAATGGGTGATCGGGTTCGGCGGAGGATCGGCCATAGACACGGCAAAGGCCGCTTGGGTGCTCTACGAGCGGCCGGACCTGGCCTCTGGAGACTTGACCAAAGCCATTCTACCCAAGGTCAAGCTGAATCTGCGCCGAAAAGCACGGTTTGTGGCCGTCCCGACGACCAGCGGCACAGGGGCTGATGTGACCTGGGTGGCCGTGCTTACCGACCGGGCCACGAACCGGAAAATCGTTTTCGCTCATAATGACATCGTCCCGGACCTATCTGTCCTGGAGACCAGCCTGACCCTCGCCTTGCCGAAGGACCTGACGGCCAGTACCGGCCTCGATGTTATCGCTCATGCGGTGGATGGATACATCTCCAGGCAACAGAATGATTTCAGTGATGGCTCCTGCTTGCAAGCCGTGAAAATGGCTATGGACTGGCTTCCTGTTGTCTGCCGCGATGGCGCGAACCTCATGGCACGGGAGAAAATGCAGAATGCCGCCACCATCGCCGGCCTGGGTTTTGGTAACAGCAATACCGGTCTCTCCCATGCCCTGGGTCATTCGGCCGGCGCGGTCTTCCACCTCCCACACGGACGGGCCATCGGCATCGCATTGCCCTATTCGCTTGCCTACCTCGCGTCGAATCCGCCGATGCCAGGCGTCCCGGACCCGGTCGAACGCCTTGCTGCTCTGGCCCGGCTTGTGGGTATCAACAACCCATCCCCCAGGCATGCGGTGGATGCCCTCATCGGCCGGATCAGGTCGATCCAGAAAGAAATCGGAGAGCCTTTATGTTTGAGGGATGCCGGCATTACGCAAGCCCGGATGATGGGAGAGATGGATATGCTGGTTCGAATCGCCGAAAAGGATCCCAACATGTACACAACGCCCTGTGAGTGCAAAGGAGAAGCGCTTCAAGACCTTTTCGAGATCATGTGGCGAGGCTAGCAGCGGTCTCTTGAGTGCTGCTTAGGAAGCGAGTTGGAATCAACCATAAAGACGGCCCAGAGCCCCCGGGGTAAGCGCATGGCGATACCAAACGCCACATGGGCGCTCTCTCCAACTTTTGTATCGATCACGGCTTCTTCACCGCCTCGTAGACCTCCCGGGAGATGTCGACGGGGATGAGCCCATACTTTTCACCTTGAAAATTGTAATAATTGAAGGGCGGACCTTCAACGATTGACTTTCCTCCGACGCTGAGCCCCCAGTGATCCGTGGTAACGACCGTGCCTCCTTCAAGAGAGGTCACCCATTCCTGCTCGCCTCGCATGTACGTTGAGAACTTGTAACTCGTAAAATCACTGCTCTTCATGCGGTTCTGGTGGCCAGCAAGGCTCGACTGCCGCATCTCTTCCGCATAGCGCGACATCATCGATGAAGTCTTTTTCATCATTTCCCTTACCTTCTCCTGCCCCCGCCGGACATAGTCCGTGGCCCATTGCTCGTTGATCCGGTAGCTCTCGGCTATTTTCAGAAGAGTGGGAAGGTATTTTGCGAACTGAGACGTAGGGGCCCAGAACCCCATGGGGATGATCGCCCATTGGCCGGCGTTGTCGGGATGGAAGCCCAACACATCGTAATAACCAGTCACGGGTACACCATTCTTGCTTGTAAAAGAGATCAGCGCCACTTCCGCGTCGACGCCCCGCTTCAGAGAAAAGGAGGCCTCCTTAGCCCATGATGGATTGGGGTAACGTTCAATGATGCGGTGGTCCCGTGATCCGGAATGTCTGCCAGCCACAATGAGGGCATCCACAGGCATCATGTAATTGTAGCGGAGATTTCCTGGGATGCTACGGCTGTCAAAGTGAGGGATCCGGGATTGTCCAACAAAACTGATATTGGCAAAGAGATAACCGATGTCCCCGTCGGAAGATGTGCAGAGGGCTGCGCCCTTCCCGGCCGTAAGGGTCCAGCCTTGAGGGATTGAAAGCCGGCAGGTGCCGTCAGGGGCCGAACTCTCTCGCATAGGCAGGGGTACCGTTCCCTTGCCTTTCGTATCAGACGCTAGTCGCTGATAGGCCTGAGCATCGAGAGGGGCAATGTTTGCGATAACGGTCAGAAGGGTGGAAAGCCTTTCCTTGAATTGCTCTGAAGGCGCCTCGTATCCGGTTGCGAGCGCAGTGGGACGCTTGACATTGAAACAGGATCTTCCTTCGATGAGGTGCTGTTTGTTCCCAGTCCGCTGATATTTTACCACGGTATGCATTCGATCGCGGCTGCTTTTCGCGTCAAGTATTTTGAGGTCCGGCATCTCTTTGATCACGTTCTTCAAGGTCACGCTCGCAAAGGACACGGAATCGAGACCAGGATCGATGTTTTCCAGAAAGGTCATATTGACCTGAGACAGGCCGCTCTCGTCAGTGACAAAAACCATCTTGCCGTTGGAGTATCTTTGGGTGCCCACCTTCCATCCCTTAGGTTTGTAAAGCCCAAAGGCACCGTCCTCGGTCACATGATATTCATAATTCGCAAAGGCAGGCTTCACTTGAGCATGGGTGGGTTGTGGGCATAATCCAAACGGCAATAAGGCGACAAAAAGGATGAAATACATGAAACTCATTTGGCACCCCTCTTTCATCCTCTGCCCTAGGAGGCGGATCAGTGGGACCATGACTCGTTGCAATAGGACTTGCCCGGAGAAAGAAGTTAATAGACGAGTGCAAGAGAAAGACTTGATGGGAGGACTGGTCTCCCAAGAGATTTTAGACAGTGAAACCTTCGGGAAACTCCTTCTCATAACTTCCTCGAGAAGTCGCGAGTCGCATTGAGGGTTGAAAAACGACGGGTCGTATCTGCGAAGCTAATTTGTGGGATATTATTTGTGCTGTCAATAGGAAAATAACATAGGAAAACAAATCGAGATCCCTGAATTTCGTCCGAAGTCAAGACAGGGCTGGAAACCGTCAATCCGACTCTTGCCGAGGCTTCGCACGACGGTCTTGTCTAATGGCTACCCCCTCCTGACCTAAGAAAGAGGCAAGAACTGGATAACAGCCTTCCAGCGGTTAGGGGCACGAATTACCGTAGTACCATGTCCCGATAATTCCTATGTACTTCACGATCACACTGTCCTGCCCATAACGGATATCACAGCTGTTGTTGTATGGAATGGTGACCTTCACGTAGATCCGGTCGCCCTGCTTCAGGCTGTACATCGTCTGACCGGAAATATTCGTTTTTCCCGTTTCAGGCAGCACCATCACGATTCCCTCACTCCAGATACCCTTAGAGGTGTAAAGCACATCGTCCAGAGCCACAAGGTCCAGCCCAGGGAGTGCCCGCGCATCCATGATGAAGGAGCTGGTGAACCCAGGGGTAGCATACTCGCCCGGATACGCCTTTACAGTTATGCTGGGGTTGGCTGTGGGAATGAAAAAAAGCTGACCCCAATCCGCTCTGTAGCGCCCGGTCTGCTCGGCCGCTACCCAAGGCGAGAACTCATTGTGCTTCAGAACACAGTCATAGATGTTCACATTGAGATCGCTCTCCGGCTTCATTTGAAGGATGATATACCACTCATACACGCTCTCATTCCAGGCATCGGTCAAGGCGCTCACCAGTCCGAACTTCCCAAAGCAGGGATCCGGAAACAGTTGCCCGGCGCTCTGCATGAAATATTCCTGTGGGTTGCTGGGAAAAACGGCACTGTACTCATTGATTGGACCATTCGGCCCGATGTTGTTATCAATGACTTGCCCAAACTGAATTGGGGTGTACTTGGCGAACACGTTTGTCCAATCGCACCCAACCGCATCGTACTCGGGAATGTTTCCAGCCCATGCCGAGGATGCCACAAGCATAACCGTAAGGAGTATTACCACACCTCTTTTCATTTTCCTGTCACCGTCCATATAAAAAGTTGATTGCAGCCTTCCCTTGCCCGTTGGTCTCATCGACCACACTCGATGACTCATCATCCAATTCTATCCTCATGGAGGCCCACGTCTTTGTGCGCCTGTCGCCTTTGCGGAAGAATCATTCTGATTGGCAACAGTTTCTCCCATTTCGTGTCGAGCCCTCGTTTCTCTAATCCAGAAAGAAAAGGTCCAATGGGTTTGAGGGTAAATTCTCCTTCTTTCCGAACTGTCTCTAAAGGGCGGTACCAGCAAACAGTTTCCTCTGGGGACGTTTCGCCAATACCAGAACCTCCTTCTTCAGGACGACTTTTCTGCTTGCCTCGCTCAGGGGCCTGATCCAGCCCATAATTGGATGCCATGTTTCACTGTCACATCTGGGGCACCGAGATTTGCCCTCAAAAATCTCTTCACAATCAAGACACAATCTTGCCATTCTTAGATCCATGATGACACCGGGTCCTCCTTTTGTTTTAAGTGCGTCCAACGAATTCTGGTCTAGCGATCGCTGATCTTGAAACGCAATGGCATCAGTAAGCTATATCTGTCTCTCGCTCCTGCGCCCTTTTCAAATGCCGGCAGGTCAACAAGAACAAAAAAGCACCACCCATTAACACGGCTGCGACAGCGATCCAGAGCATCCCAATCTCCCCTTTCCTGATAAAGCCGGCTTCCCGAGATGCCGTTGCTTACCCATCGCGCAAACTCGGTGGGCCAAACCAGTGGGCGTGAAAATGACCGAGTGAAAAAATGCACCCACATCCGAGAGTTTTGAGGAGTGCCACCTCATGCTTCCTTTTCAAACGAGAACCTCTTGAGGCTTTGGGCCATCTTATGGTTCATTCTTTGGTGTTGAAGTCGGGTGGCACTCAACAACCCTTCATTCCTTAAAACACTCAAAGAGCGCTCGCCAAGACATAGCCTAGGTAGGCACAGCCTTTAAATACCTACCTAAGTCTCAAGAAGCGGGTGAAAATGACTCGTTCGTAGAACCTGCCTAGTAAGCTCGCGACACTTTTCGGCAAACCCAGATTCAGCAAGCGACAATAAATATGTAGAGGGTTCAGGTAGTGCTGCAAGGTCCTGTGCATAAGGTATCACGCCACTGTCTCGATCTTTATTGCTTCTGCTTGGTGAATTCAAAAACAGCTTGATGCGAAGGTCGTGCCAATAGAGAAGGGACGGAGTTTCAATGAAATTTCAAGCAGATAGGATAGGTCCGGGAGACGTATCGAGTTGGTGTGTAATCAAATGGTATTTTTTGTGAGAACCGGGATGCTAAGTAGTGGCAAATTTCTTCATACTCTTGAGATGCTTATGGAAGCAAGCCAGCTAAGATTTCGAAAGAGAAGCCTCCGACGGACTCCAGGTTCCCTTTTGAGGCTTTATCATTCTCGGGGTGATCTTCTGAGGATATTAATAAATGGCTTGGTCCGACCCAGCTACTCGGCGTTGACGCTGGAGGCGCTCTCCGGGTCACGCACTCCAGTCCGGCAATAAACGTCTCAATGCCGAGGGATCTGCGTATTCCAGGCGACTCCGTCAAGACGGTCAAGGGTGTTCTCTTCACTGGAGAGAATTGACCTTGTACGTCGATCGGTTTCTTGCTGCAAGTGGGGTGTCTTTTTAAACTGAGCGACTATGGCTTCTCTTAAACTCTCTCGGTCCTTGTCCTCATCAATTCTTATAAAGTAGAAAGCCATTGAAGAACTCAGGCTCAACGAACTGCAATTGTCCAAATTGGACCAAGTTACCGTGCCCGTCACCTTCAAAGGTTTCTCAGGCAGCTTAATCGTCACAGAATAAACAACTCCTTCAAAGAGTTTCTCTGCACAATACAGAAATATACCTTCGCCTGTAATATTCGTCGTTTCCCCATTTGATTGGCCATTTTCCGCTTTGATGGTCAAGGGCCACCTTATGCTCAGGCGCAAGAGTTCACGTCGGTTCATTGAATCAACCATCCTATTCCCTTCATCTTCACAAAACTGACAGGTGGCAAATTCGAAATGCTCGAAACCAGCCAATCCCTGTTTTGTCCATACGGAAGCAAGATGCCTGCCAATTTGGGGCACTGTTGATATTGCATGATATTTCAATGCGTTAGCGAAGGCAGGTCGGCATCTAAACATGAAAATCGCCACATATTGTCTTGAATCAGCAAAAAATGTTCAAAAGCGGTGACCCCACTTCCAACGCTACGGAAGCGGTGGATTTGGCTCGGCCACTGCTGCAGAAAAAAGCGTGAAGAGCGCTTTTCCCAACGATATGGAAATGCGGTCTACTTGCCCTTGAACTGAGGCTGGCGCTTTTCCATGAAGGCGTTGATCGCTTCCATCAGGTCTTCACTGATCAGGATCGCGGCGTTTTTCTGGGCCACGTACTCCAATCCGGCTTTCACACCGTTCTCACGGTCGAACCGCATCACATCTTTGACTCCTTGGACCGCCAGCGGCGAGCACCCCGCAAGTTCAGAGGCGAGCTTCCTCGCCTCTTGAACCAGAGAGGACGGGTCATCGCAGAGCCGGGTGATGAAGTTCATCCTTAGCGCCTCCTCTGCGGTGAAATCCCTGCCCGTGAGAGCGAGCTCGTGGAACCAGCTTTCCCCGATGATGTAGGGCATGCGCTGAAGCGTGCCGAGATCGGCCACCATGGCCATCCGAGTTTCCCGGATGGAGAAGACCGCATCCCGCGAAGCCAGCCGGATGTCGCAGGCACAGGAAAGATCCACCCCCCCGCCGATGCAAAACCCGTGGATCGCGGCAATGACGGGCTTGCGGCAGAGCTCCACCGCCGTAAAGCTGGCCTGGCCCTGGAGAATAAAAAAGCGAAGCTGCTCCCGGGCGTCCACACTGCTAGAGTGCACAAGACCGCCCAAGGCGCCGAGATCGATCCCTGCTGAAAAGCCTTTGCCCTCGCCGCGCACAACCACGACCCGAACTTCAGGGTCCTGATCGAAACTCGCCAAGGCCTGGGTCAGCTCCCGGAAGAAATCCTCGTCCATGGCATTTCGTTTGTCGGGACGGTTGAGAATCAGCCAACGGATGAATCCCTCTTTCTCGATTCTGAAACGACTGTAATCGCTCACGTCTGCGTCCCCCCTGGTGAAATCCTCGTAGGATTAGTCTGACAGCTGTCAACGTCGCGGATGATTTTCGCCTCTGGTCTCACTCTGTGTCAACAGGAAAAGCGGAGGCCAGATCACTAAGCACGGCTTGAAGTTAGGCTTGCTTTCCGTGTTGAGGACTTCTATAATCCAGGACCCAAGGGATCTCGGACAGGGTTTTTTGCCGGAGGATCTTTTCCCTGTTAAGACCTGAGGGCAAAGACACGGATGACAAGTGCGTCGTGTCCGGTGATGGGGCTTGGTCGCGGCCTAAAGGCTGCAAGGTGGAAACCTGAAAACGAAAGGACGACAATCTATGCCAAAACTAGCTGAAGTACTGAGAGCGGAGATCATCAGGATCAGTCGCAGGGAAGCGCGAATCGCCACAACGGGGATACGGGAGGCCAAGATCAAGCTGACCAAGACTGTCGCGGATCTGAAAAGAAAAATCGTGAAGCTTCAAGGGGAGAACAAATGGCTTGTCGCGGCGGAGAAAAAGCGACTGGCTCAGAAGCCCCAAGTCGCCCCCGAAGCATCCAAGAAGGCCCGATTGACGTCGAAGGGAATCCGCAGGCTTCGGAAGAGACTAGGCTTGTCCCAAGCGGCTTTCGCGAAGCTGCTGGGAGCCTCCACTCAAACCGTCCACATGTGGGAAACGAAAGATGGCGCGCTTAGACTTCGGGATAGCACCCTGGCAGCGGTTCTTTCAGCAAGAGCAATGGGCGCCAGAGAGGTCAAGCGGAAACTCGCCGAGACGGAAACGAAGAAAACCAGACGCGGGGTAGTCAAAGGGAAGAGGGCGAAACGGCGCTGAGACTCGCGGCCCTATGCAAACCGATGAACACGAGGCGTAGGCTTACGCTATCAAGCGATAAGGGATCTTTGCGCAAGAATGGCCGAGAAGTTAAGAACCATCGAGCTTGGGCAGAGTGGGCTCAAGGTCAGCGAAGTAGGATGCGGCGGCATTCCCATCATGCGGGTAGTTCCGGGGGAGGCTCACGCCATTATTCGACGCTGCTTCCAGTTGGGGATCCGTTTCTTTGACACGGCCCACGTTTACAGTGACAGCGAAGAAAAAATGGGGTCGGCCCTTGAGCCTGTTCGCGATGAGGTGGTCCTTGCCACCAAGGTCTGGGCCAAAGACGCGGCAGGTGCAGCAAAAGAACTTGCCATGAGTTTGGAGCGCCTCAGGACCAAGCGAATCGATCTCATCCAATGCCACAATGTTTCCAACCAGCCGGACCTGGACAGGGTCATGGGGCCGGGCGGAGCCTATGAGGTTCTCGCTCAGGCCAAGGCCGAAGGCAAGGTTAGGGCGATCGGGTTGTCTTCTCACAATCCCGACATCGCCGTTAAGGCAATTCGCACCGGCAAATTCGCCACTCTCCAGTTTCCTTTTAACTTCATCGAAGACGACCCTCAGGAGAAGGTGTTTCCGGTTGCCCGCGGATTGGGTTTGGGCCTCATCGCCATGAAGCCCCTAGGCGGAGGGCTTTTGGACCGGGCGGATTTGTGCTTTCGTTTTTTGCAGCAGGTCCCGGATGTGGTTCCAATACCCGGTATCCAATCCCTGGAAGAGATCAATGAGATCGTCGGGTATTACCAGAAGCGCCGGGCTTTGGGGCAGAACGACCGGGAACAAATGCGAAGGATCCGGAACGAGCTGGGAGGCCGGTTTTGCCACCGGTGTGAGTACTGCATGCCGTGCGAACAGGGCGTTCAGATCCCCAAAGTTCTCTTGATCAAATCCCAGGTGCGGCGCTTCAGCCCAAAACAGCTTGCCTTCATCGCCAAGGAGGCCGTGGCCTCGGTGGAGCAATGTGCCGATTGCGGTGAGTGTGTGGAGAAATGTCCTTACCATCTACCAATTCCTGACATGCTCAAAGAGAACAAGGAAGCCTTCAAGAAATTCATGGCTGACCATGGCCTCAACCAAGGACCGTTCGAGCCCTGACCTGGGGGGTGTGGTCTCTTTAGAGCCGCAACCATTTCTTCAGGGTTATAAAGCGGCGCCGAGAAGTCAGTGGGTTACGGTAAAAGCCCTTTCGTGCAGACCATCCGATTGGCTTGAAGGTCTGCGCCTTATTTTGGGGAAGTTTCGAAGGCAAGGGGGCGATTGGCAGGAGGAGTCCATTTCCGGTTGCGGGCTCGCCAGAGACCACACCTCCCGGTCTGGGCTCGGACCTTGTAATCATTATGGAAAAAGGTTTTGCTTGACATGAAAAAGTGAATCCTGTAGGGTTCCATCGAATGATGGAAGCAAAAGCTGGAGACCGGGATGATCTCTCCGCTCGAAAAGGCGCGAAAAGATCCTGATTCCATGAAAGCCAAGATTCTGAAAGTGGCGCGCAGAGTCTTCGGTGAGTACGGCTTCCACGGCACCACCACACGCCTGATCGCCCAGGAAACGGGCATCGACATCTCCACCCTCCACTATCACTGGGGCGACAAAGCCAATCTGTACGAAGCGGTCATTCTGGACATCACCGACGATCTGAAGAGCGAACTCGCGGAAGTGGAAAAGCTCATTCACGGGCTTCCCCTGGCCAAACGGATGGAAATCGCTATCGATAGGGTGACGGATTATCTGTTCGCGTGCCCGGAAGTATCGAACCTCATTCTTTTCCGCTATTTCGGCAAAACCCGCCACGAAGCCACCCTTGATTTTCACATGCCGGAGTTCGTTTCCGACATCGCCAGGTCCATGCACCTTGCGGACAGCTCCAAGAATGTCCCCGTTGGAGCTAAAATGAAGATCCTGGCCATGATGAATGCGATCCACAATTTCATCTCCGGCGAGGAGTTCTTCCGCTCCATGCTTACGCTTGACAAAGAGGACTACATGTCCAGGGTCAAGGAGACCCTCCGGTTCATCCTGATCCCTGCTTTTGTTTCAGGGGAGAGAAAACCGGAGTCTAAAGAAACGGTGGTTTATGAAGATCGGCCGGGAGGGTGGTTATGGGTAAACGAAAAGGACCGTTGAGCGGGATACGCGTTCTGGATCTGACTCAACTGTACCCCGGACCCCTGGCCACCATGATGCTTGGGGACATGGGCGCCGACGTGGCGCGGCTTGAACACCCGAGCCGACCGGACCTCCTTCATCTCCTTCCTCCTTTTCTTGGGAAGGAATCGGCTGTGTATCTCAGTTTGAACCGTTCTAAAAGAAGCCTTGCGCTGGATACCGGAACAGAAGAAGGACGGCAGGTCTTCTTGGATCTGGTGAAGACAGCCGACGTGGTCGCGGAACAATTTCGACCCGGCGTGCTTGACAAAATCGGCATTGGCTATGAGCAGGCCACCCATTTCAATCCCCGGATCATCTATGTCTCTATCACAGGCTTTGGACAGGATGGCCCGTACAGAAAAAAGGCAGGCCATGACATCAACTACATGGCTTTGGCGGGATTGTTGTCCCAGGTGAAAAAGGGTGAAGAAATGGTTCTGCCGGGGTTTCAAACCGCGGATGTGGTGGGCGGGGCTTACATGAGTGTCATCGCCTGCATGGCCGGCCTCTGGCATCGTGAAAAAACGGGGAAAGGCCAGAAGATCGATGTGTCCATGATGGACGGTATCCTGCCCATGCTTACCCTTCAGCTTGCTCAATACTGGGGGGGGCAGGAGAGCGGCGAGATCATGAATCCCTTTGACGGCTCTTTCCCCTTCTATGGGATCTACGAGTGCGCCGACGGGAAGCCCGTCAGCCTGGGCGCGCTTGAACAGAAATTCTGGACAGGCTTCTGTCAAATGGCCGGCCGGCCTGAATGGCTTCCGCTGCAGTTCGCTACAGGCGATGAAAAAAGAAAGGTTCGCGAGGAAATTGCCCTCTTCTTTAAGACCAAGTCGAGGGATGAATGGCTGAAGTTGGCAGAGGTTCATGACATCTGCCTGAGCTCGGTTCATGAAATGGAAGATCTGGAAAAGGATCCCCAGGTCCTGGCGCGCCAGATGATCATCGAGACGGAGCACGAAACCGGGCTGAAACTGAAAGGGGTCGGCATCCCGATCAAGTTCTCCGAGTCCAAGCCCGATGCCCCTGAACCGGCGCCGGCTGTAGGGGAGCATTCGATCGAGATCCTGAAAGAGGCGGGGTATTCGGCCGAAAGAATCGAAGACCTGCTTGAGAAGGGAATCGTCTTTGCTGCGATGAAACATTAAACTCTATGGAGGAAAGAAGATGGCCCTGAATCTTGACGCAATCGGAAAAAAGATCGGCCCTCTGACCAAATCGTACACATGGAAAGATGCCGTGACCTATGCTCTGGGTGTGGGAGCCGGGTTCACCGAACTGCAGTACTGCTATGAGAAAGACCTGAAGGTTCTCCCGAGCTTCAGCATCGTCACTCTCTACGACTTCATGCCTCTTGTCGCAGACGCCAGCAAGGTCAATCTGGCCGGGATCCTCCACGGGGAGCAGGAGATCGTTTTTCACCACCCGATCCCGCCTGAAGGGACCCTAACCACCGAGGGCGCCATCACCCATTACTACGACAGAGGAAAAGATAAGGGCGCCTTCATCGTCGGGGAGTTCGAGACCAGGCACTCCAACGGGCAAAAGCTCTATACCAGCATCGCGACGGTCCTGGCGAGGCTGGACGGCGGATTCGGCGGGGAAAATCCTTCCAAAGAAGAGACCCGCTTCCCGGAGAAGGGTCCGGATATGGAGGTCCCCGACACGCCGGCTGCGGACCAGCCTCTTTTTTTCCGCCTCTCGGGGGATATCTTTCCCCTCCACGTGGATGCGGAGTTTGCCCGAATGGCAGGATTCGACAAGCCGATCATGCACGGCCTCTGCACCCATGGGTTTGCGTGCCGGGCGGTGATCAAGTCCCTTTTTCCCGGCGAACCCGAGCGAATGACGCGTTTCAAGGTTCGCTTTTCAAGACCCCTTTACCCCGGGGTTCCCATCAAGACCCAGATCTGGAAAGAGGAGGAGGGCAAGGCCTTCTTCCGGACCCTCAATGCAGAGACAGGCGAAGTGGTCATTGACCGGGGCATCGTGGAGTGGATGAGCAAGGAACAGGCACAGCAGAGGGAGAAGCGCCAAGGCATTCGTTTTGAGGGCCGTGTGGCGATCGTGACCGGAGCAGGAGGGGGATTGGGTCGTGCGTATGCGCTGGAGTTGGCGAAGCGTGGGGCCAAGGTGGTGGTGAATGATCTTGGAGGAGGAAAG
>Ga0105107_10001159_pt1 | contig 17177 bp, 19 predicted proteins | sample PPLLaktember2015_6_FD_79335 | JGI IMG/M metagenome (GOLD analysis project Ga0105107, IMG submission 79335) | Freshwater sediment microbial communities from Prairie Pothole Lake near Jamestown, North Dakota, USA - PPLs Lake P8 Core (1) Depth... | ecosystem: Environmental > Aquatic > Freshwater >...
CTGGCTGCCGGAGTACTATACGCCTGGCACATACTGCTCACTCCAGCCATTGGTGCGACACTGATGTCCGTAAGCACGGTTGTCGTGGCCATCAATGCAGGACTGCTGCGACTGAAAGAGGACACAAAACCTGGTACCAAAGCAGAACCGCAAACAGAAGCCAAAGATGAGACTAAGCCTGAAGCCAAACCCAAACCTATTGTATCGCAAGGAAGTGCTTGAAAAAGCCTTGTAATTCAATAAACTAAAATGAAAAAATGAAAGTATAAAAGACTATTGTCAATTTGGAAAATATCAATAAATGGATACAAACCAAACTATATCTGTTTAAACATTTAAGCAAAGGAATTATGAAATCACTAAAAAAAAATTTCAAAAGCTTGAAGGGCAATATCAATCCGGATGAAATTGAGAATTACTATGGACATGGAACCCTTAACCACGAAAACCATGAGCATTCACACATGGGTGATAACGCACATCAGTCGGCTATTAAATACAAATGCCCGATGAAATGCGAGGGAGACAAAATCTATGATGTTCAGGGGAATTGCCCTGTTTGCAATATGAAATTAGTACCTGTTGATAATTAAAGTTCGAATAAATATCATCATCATTCATGCTAAATATGAGTATCGGCAATCAAGTATAATAATCCATTGATTTTGACTTCGTCATGCTCCGCGGAGTTTATCCCGCAAGACGGGGATTCAGTTGCTTCACCCTTTTCCATTTCTCCCTGTTAATGAAAGAGTTTTAAAAAAAACTTTTCTGCTATTGCATTGTTTATTCTTTTTAGTAACAACAAATTTACAAACAAAATGAAATCTAAAATTCTGACAACAGCACTAGCTTTAATAATCAGCTGCTCAGTGGCAATTGCACAAAACAAAACTAAATCCACTGAAAAGCAGACATCCACAACAAAAACCCAAATGGCAATGGATTCGGTTTATTATACCTGCTCTATGCATCACGATGTGAACTTGGATAAGCCCGGTAAATGTCCTACGTGCGGTATGACCCTGAAAAAAAAGACAATGGAAATGACAGGAACAAAAAACAAAAAAATGGAAGCAATGAAAACCTACACTTGCCCTATGCATCCTGAAGTTAAGTCAGATAAGCCCGGCAAATGCCCGAAGTGCGGAATGGACTTAATAGTTAAAAAATAGAGCACATTGACGCTTGCCTTTCTTGCCCGATTGAATGTGAAGATTGTGCAACCAGTTGCATCAACCTGAACGACAAAAACCATTTAAAATGCATTGCACTTAGTCGCAATTGTACAGACATTTGTGTCTTGTGTACAGGATTTGCAGGATATTGCCATTGAATAAGATTACAAAGAGTAATTGAGAATTTACAGATTTATGATAAGACGTTGTAAAGTAGTAATTTGAAAATAAAATAATGAAAAAAATAATTTCAGGTTTATTAATAGCAGCCACAGTTTTGGCCGCCTGTAATAGCAACAAATCAGCTGAAAGCCAAAACAGCAGAAATAATACGCAGGCCATTTCACAAACTGATAATGTAACTTTAACAACATCATCAGTTAAAGATACAAAGAACACAGTTTCAATTAAAGAAATTGTCAGCACTTATTTACAATTAAAAAATGCCTTTACTAATGACAATACCACTGAAGCCGCAAAAGCAGGAACAGCATTGGAAGCCACATTTAAAAATTTCGATAAAACCTGGTTAACAACTGCTCAAAAGAACACATTTGTAGATATTGAAGACGATGCAAGAGAACATTCAGAGCATATTGGCACTAATGATGGTAATATTGAACATCAAAGGGAGCATTTTGAAATGTTGAGTAAAGACATTTATGATTTAATAAAAACTTTTGGCGGTGAACAGGTTTTGTATAAAGATTTCTGTCCGATGTATAATAATGGGAAAGGTGCCTTCTGGTTAAGCGAAACGAAAGAGATTCAGAATCCTTACTTTGGTAAAGAAATGTTAAATTGCGGGACGATAACAGAAGAACTTAAATAACCATGAAACTTGTAAGGTATATTTTATTAGCTCTGGGAATAATATTCGTAGCAATTCAGTTTATCCGTTCTGAACGGAATAAAAATGAAAAGCCGTCACCAACTGACATTGCAAAGGTATTTACTGTCCCCGATAGTGTAACGGTTATTCTGAAAAATGCATGTTACGATTGCCATAGCAATAACACCAGTTATCCCTGGTATTCTCATGTTCAACCTATCGGCTGGTTTTTAACCAAACACATAACTCAGGGAAAAGATGAGCTGAATTTTAGTGAGTTTGGCTCTTATTCAACAAGGAGACAATTAAGCAAACTTGATGAAATTGAAGATGTCATGAATGACGATATAATGCCTTTGCCGTCCTATAGATTGCTCCACAAAAAAGCCAGGCTAAGTCAAAAAGAAAAGACGGTGCTTATAAACTGGGCAGGGAATTTAATCGATGCCGGAGGCATCCAGGTCCAATAGCCAGGGTTACATCCATGGCAGAAGCATCTAAACAACTTACACCACCGGAGGTGTTGAGGGGCGTTACCCCAGCATATGGTCAAGGAAGATCTTGATCCCAATTGCAAGGAGTAAAATCCCGCCGATAATTTCAACTTTTTGCCCCAGCCTCTCACCGGCTGATTTCCCAATCCTGATTGCCGTCATTGAAGCCAGGAACGTTACAATACCGATAATGATCCCTGAGATCCAGATAATAATGTCAAGCAGGGCAAAGCTGATGCCAATGGCAAATGCGTCGATACTGGTTCCAACAGCAATAGCGATAAGGGTTGAGGCCTTTGTGTAGTCCCTGATCTCATCCTGCTGTTTTCTCCTGATACCTTCAACTATCATCCTGATCCCCAGGAATGAAAGCAATCCCAGGGCAATCCAGTGGTCGGCAACTTTAATGATTTCGCTCACAACCGAACCCAGAAAAAAACCTGTTACAAGCAGTCCTGCCTGAAAAAATGCAAGTACCAGGGCTATCCTTACTGCCTGCCAGAACAGGATCCTGCTTCTTACAACACCATATGAAAGTGATACGGCAAATGTGTCAAACGATAACCCAATGGCTACTACAACAATCGTTATTAAATCCATGAGATGATAAAAAACCGCTCAAACTTACATAAAAAATCCTTTCCGGGCTTTTTGAAATTGATTGTATATTTGCAAACTCCAAAACAGCACTAATGAGAGCGGTCATTCAGCGCGTCAGTAAAGCATCAGTCTCGACAGACAAGGGGATACTTGTTTCAATCGGTCCGGGACTTGTAGTTCTGACAGGGATAGAGGAAGCCGACACACATGAGGATGCTGAATGGCTCGCCGGCAAAATTGCACAGCTCAGGATATTCAACGACAATAACGGGGTAATGAATCTGTCTGTGCTTGAAACCGGAGGCGAAATCGTTGTTGTGAGCCAGTTCACCCTTCATGCAAAAACAAAAAAAGGTAACAGACCGTCATATATAAAAGCAGCTCCGCCGGAAATTGCAATTCCTCTCTATGAAAAATTTGTCGCAAGACTTACGGAATTGCTTGGCAAACCTGTTGGAACTGGCGAGTTCGGGGCAATGATGTTGGTTGAGATACACAACGACGGACCGGTCACAATAATAATTGACACCAAAAACAGGGAATAAGCGCTGATGGAGGAAATCATTGAACATTCCGATGAAAAATCGCTGAAAAGATCTGTTCTTCTCGTTTCGGCATTTGCTGCCTTTCTGACTCCTTTTCTCGGCTCGGCAATTAATCTTGCCCTCCCGTCGATAGGTAAGGATTTCAATGCCACAGCAATAGAGCTGGGCTGGATTGTCAGCAGCTTTATTCTTTCATCGGCCATCTTTCTGCTGCCTTTCGGCCGGCTTGCAGATATTGTGGGCAGGAAAAGGATCTTTACATACGGTATTGCCCTTTTCACAATTTCAACATTCCTGATTATTTTTTCGTGGGACATCGGATCACTCTTAATATTCAGGGTATTGCAGGGTATTTCAGGTGCAATGATATTCGGTACCAGTCTTGCAATAATTACTTCCGTCTTCGGTCCGGGTGAGCGCGGAAGGGCCATGGGGATCAATGTTACCGCTGTATATACCGGACTCTCAGGCGGCCCCGTTGTTGGCGGTTTGCTGACTCAATACCTGGGCTGGAGAAGCATTTTTGCGTTCCTTGTTCCGGTGGGTATAGCATCGCTTTTCCTGATATTAAGAAAGATGAAACCGGAATGGGCTGAAGCAAAAGGCGAGAAGTTCGACTGGCAGGGATCAGTGATCTATGGAATTTCACTTGCATCATTCATGTATGGTTTCTCAAGACTTCCTTCGGTAACCGGATGGATTTTCCTGGGATCCGGGATAGTTCTGGGACTGCTCTTCATCCTTTTTGAAAAAAGGATAGCAAATCCTGTCTTCGATATCAGGCTCATTTTGCGGAACAGGATTTTTGCATTTTCAGGAATAGCAGCTCTGATACACTACTCGGCCACCTCGGCAACAGGATTCTTTATCAGCCTGTACCTTCAGTATCTTAAGGGTTTTGATGCACGGACGGCAGGATTGATAATGATCTCTCAGCCCATCATGATGGCTTTGTTGTCACCCCTGGCAGGAAAGTTGTCCGATAAATATAATCCCGGAGTAATTGCCTCTTATGGTATGGGGCTTACCGCCACAGGATTGATAATGCTCTGTTTTGTGACACAAACAAGCTCTATATATATGATTATCGGTTTGCTGACTATTATGGGTGTCGGTTTTGCGCTCTTCTCCTCACCAAATTCCAATGCAATAATGAGCTCTGTTGAGAAAAAGCATCTTGGAGTTGCTTCGGGTGTTGTGGGTACAATGCGGATGGTTGGACAGATGCTGAGCATGGGTATTGCCATGATGCTTCTTGCCGTATTCATCGGGCAGAAAGCGATTGTTCCGGAAACCTATCCGGGGCTGATAGCCGGAATGAGAACCGGTTTTGTGATTTTTTCAGTCCTCTGCATCTTCGGGATCTTTGCATCACTGGCGAGAAACCAAAGATCTTTAAAATAAAATCAGGAATGCCCTGATCATGCCTTCTTTCACTGACATTCCCGAAAAATCCCTGTCAGTTTTCAATAAAATACCTTCATTTTCTTCTTTTGAATGGGAAGAACAACTTAAATTCATAAATAAAACATTTATGAATACAAAAAACATTATATTAATCCCGTGCTTTTTTTCATTGTTATACAAATTAATTTAACCTGAATATTATGACAAAACTATATGAAAAACTGATCAAATCATGCCCTTCAGATTCAGAAATTAAGCGGGGACTTAAGGAGATCAACGAGACTATGCCAGGGCAGCCTGACAAGCGTCTGCTGATGAACATTCTGAATGCTATTGATCTGACCAGTCTCAATACAACCGACAGTAAAACAAATATTATTCATCTGACCGGTACTGTCAACAGCTTTCAAAGCCGGTTTACGAATATACCCAATGTGGCGGCTATTTGTGTTTATCCTAACTTCGTTTCAGTAGTAAAGGAAAAACTCACTGCCAAAAATGTTAAGATAGCTTCCGTTGCGGGAGCATTTCCCACCTCCCAGACCTTCAGGAGCATCAAGGTAGCCGAATGTAAAATGTCGGTGGACGGAGGAGCCGACGAAATAGATTTTGTTATACCCCTGGGGGCATTCCTGGCCAACGATTACGCCCTTGTAGCGAATGAAATCCGTGAAATAAAAGAAGCTATCGGGGACAGACAGCTTAAAGTGATAGTGGAATCAGGCCTTCTGGGTGAACAAGAACTGATTTTCAAGGCTTCGATGATTGCAATGGATGCAGGTGCCGATTTTATTAAAACCTCAACAGGTAAAATAAATGTATCTGCAACACCCGAAGCCGCCTTTGTTATGTGCAGGGCAATATCGGATTTTTATTCAGAGACAGGCATTAAAGTAGGATTCAAACCGGCCGGCGGTATTGCCAGCGTACATGATGCACTTGCCTACTACCAGATAGTCAAATATTGCCTTGGTAAAGAGTGGCTCAGCAACAAATTCTTCAGAATAGGTGCCAGCCGCCTTGCAAATAACATACTGTCTGAAATTGCCGGAGAAAGACATGATCATTTCTGATGAACCGGTTGATACAACCGCAGTTTGCCGGAAAAATCCTTTATACGATCTGATCTATTCAGAATCCGGAACGCAGGGGATCTATCAGGATTATTCAGGCAGTTTCCCTTTCCTGTTCACCGGGATAAATAAAAAAAGGGAGTCCGAAGCCATGGGTACACTCCGGAACCAACTTAAAGACGGCAAAGATATACCGCCCAGGCAATTTCATTCTGACTGGATGATCCTGATCGTCATTATCTCGGCAACCCTGTATGCCACCCTGAGCGCATTTTATGGAAGGTTGTTCAGGGAGGTAAAAAGGTTTCTTTTATTCCGGGGCATCGGCGATCCGATCATGCGTGATACGGGTACGTTATTCATCTGGAAATCAACTCTTTTAAACCTTATTTCATTTTTTAATATTGCACTTTTCAGCTTCTGCGCTGCCGAATATTACGATATTTTCCCTGACAGGATCCCAGGTTTTGTTATATGGCTCATCTGCTTCGCAATTATTGTTGCCGGTGTTACATCACGGCATATAATATCTTACCTGACAGGGAAAATGAGCAACGGGGAAGAAATTTTTGATGAGTACCTTTTAACATATTACCAGTCATACAGGTTCATGGGACTTGGTCTGTTTATTCTTACCATTTTGTTATCATATACCTCTTTTCTGACTCCAAAATCGTTTCTGATTTCGGGTTTTATAATAGCCGGTTTCTTTTACCTGATGCGCGTTTTACGGCTCTTTTTAATATTTATGAAGCGTAATACTTCAATATTATATTTGATTTTTTACCTTTGTGCGCTGGAATTTCTCCCGGTATTGGTTTTATTAAAGTATTTAACGGGCCTGTTTTAGATAGTTGGAAGTTATCTGCAAGGTTTAACTTAAACTGTAAGGAGTTGAAAATTAGGAAGATTTTAGTGTCGCAGCCAGAACCGTTGAACCCGAAATCTCCATATTTCGATCTGGCAAAGAAATACAACTTAAAAATCGAATTCAAACCATTTGTTCAGGTTGAAGGAATCCCATCGAAAGATTTCAGGCACCAGAAAATCAATATCCTTGATTTTTCTGCCGTTATCTTTACAAGCAAGACAGGGATAGATCATTTTTTCAGAGTCTGCAACGAGCTCAGGGTTACGGTGCCTGATAACATGAAATATTTCTGTATCACAGAGAATGTTGCTTTTTACCTGCAGAAATATATAGTTTACAGGAAAAGGAAGATCTTTCACGGAAGGGCAAAATTTCAGGATCTTATTGACGTGATCGTCAAACACAAAGATGATAACTTCTTTGTTCCCCTGTCTGAACCACACAATGCCGAAATCCCTGATCTTCTGGACAAGAACAGCATAAAGTATACAATAGGTACCCTCTATAAAACCATCAGCACCGACTTTTCGAGCGTCAAGAATTTTGATTACGACATCCTCGTTTTTTACAGCCCTTCAGGCATCAAATCATTAAAAGAGAATTTCCCTGATTTTGTCCAGGGCGAAATCAAAATAGCGGCTTTCGGACCGACTACAGCGTGCGCTGTTGAACAGGAAGGCCTGAGGCTTGATATAAATGCCCCAAATCCCAAAGCTCCTTCAATGACAATGGCGCTGGATAATTTTCTCAAAGACCATAACAGGAACTCGAAGTAAAATCTTTTCATAATAATGATTTGCCTGAAGAATCTCTGAATTACCAGAGAATACTTTCAGGCAAAGGTTTGTTTATATGACTTCCAGGAAGGAAACATTCAGTAAAAGTGAAAGGCTTTGCAGCCGCAAGATAATAACCGGACTTATGGAAAACGGCAATGTTTTTTACATGCCCTTCTTTAAAGTCATCTGGTTAAAAAGCGATCTGGAATTGCCCTTCCCAGCCCAGATTGCATTCAGTGTCCCGAAAAGGATTTTTCGCCATGCTGTTACAAGGAACCTCCTTAAACGGAGAATGAGAGAAGCTTACAGAAAAAATAAATATATACTATACGACTTTCTCGGCACTGAAAACGTCAGGATCGTATTTTTGCTGATTTTCAGGGATGTAAAGGTCCCGGATTATCTGACTATCGAAAAATCGATGCGGAAACTTATCGGGAAACTCATTAATGACGCCGGAAAGAATGAAAAATAATGTTAAAGTTGTTTTAATTAATCCGGTATCAAAGACTTTCAGAAATATTCTTGGTACTTTCGTCGTTCTTAATTTTAGTAAATTTTGTCTATGAAAAAGATACAAAAAGGCAGACTGGCTATTATTCTGTGTCTGCTGATCCTTGCAGGCATTAGTTCAGGTTTTTTTGCAATTCAGGAGTCACGTGATTTCAGGATCGCTAAAAATCTTGATATATTCTTTACTCTCTTCAGAGAACTCAACACCTTCTATGTTGACGAAATCGATCCTGATAAGGTAATTAAAAACAGCATAGATAATATGCTGAAAACCCTTGATCCATATACCGTTTATTATCCTGAATCCGATGCTGATGAATTTGCATTCATGACCACAGGAAAATACGGAGGTATCGGTTCCCTTGTAAGGAACAGCGGCGATTACGTTGTAATAATTGAGGTTTATAAAGGATTTCCGGCTGACCGGGCAGGCATCAGGCCAGGCGATCTGGTCAAGAGAATTGATGGTGTCTCTATAAAGGGACTGACTACCGACAGGGTAAGTGAAAAACTTAAAGGTAATCCCGGTTCTGAGATTACAATCACCACCGAAAGAAACGGGAATGAATCTGACCATATAATGAAACGGGAAAGGATCATCATCCCACCCGTACCCTATTCAGGAATGCTTGATGATAAAACCGGTTATATACGCCTTACAAATTTTACCCAGAACTGTATAAGCGATGTGAAAGATGCCCTTCTCGAGCTTAAAACCAGGAATCCCGGGCAGATCATTCTCGATCTCAGAAGCAATCCGGGCGGATTGCTTACAGAAGCTGTTGAGGTTGTAAATTTGTTTGTCGGACCGGGAAATGAAGTAGTGTCGACAAAAGGTAAGGTAAAGCAGTTTGATGAAGATTTTAAAACAACAAAAACTGCAATCGATGAAAAGATCCCAATTGCCGTTCTGATAAACAGGGCATCAGCTTCAGCTGCAGAAATTGTTGCCGGAGCTATCCAGGATCTTGACAGAGGTGTAATTGTCGGACAGCGTTCTTACGGGAAAGGTCTTGTACAGGTTACCAGACCTCTGAGCTACAACACTCAGCTGAAGGTTACAACGGCAAAATATTACATCCCGTCCGGTAGATGTATCCAGGCGCTTGATTTCTTACACCCGAATGAGGATGGAAGTGTGGGAATCATTCCTGACTCGCTGATCTCGGAGTTTAAAACCAGGAACGGCCGGATAGTCAAAGATGGCGGAGGAATCACACCAGATGTTGAAGTGAATCCTGAACCCGTAGGCCAGATTGCCACAGAATTGTACTTCAGAAACTACATTTTTGATTTTGCGACCAGATATTACTGGTCGCATCCCGGCGTAACAGAACCCTCCCAGATTAAAATCACCGATAAGGATTTCAGCGACTTCCGCGATTACCTGCTTGAACGTAAGTTTAACTACAAAACAATTACGGAAACGTCTCTCAATGAGCTTATTGCCGATGCAAAGAAAGAGAAGTACTACGACCTTCACAAGGATCTTTTCACAGAGCTTGAAAAGGATGTTACCCATAACCTCGACCATGATCTTACATTATTCAGGGATGAAATAACCGGGTTTCTTGAAGAAGAAATTGTCGGTCGTTTCTTCTATGAGGGTGGTGCAATTGCCTGGTCGGTAAAAAAAGATGAACAGGTAAATAAAGCTCTTGAAATCCTCAACAACAGGGACAGGTATAACTCGATCCTGAAAGGAAGGAGCGGTCCGGCGCTGATAACCAAAAAGGATGAAGCTGACAGTGTCGGTGCTGGTATGCTGAGGGAAAGGAATGATCAGGAATCTGTCTAGGCGTAATTATCCTGTTTCCATTCATGGGAGTTATCTTCAAAGATCTCTTTTTTCCAGACCGGAAGGCTCTTTTTAATCAGGTTAACCGTCTTTGTGCATGCTTCCATTGCCTGCTGACGATGACCGGCTGATACAAGTACAAACAGCGAGATCTCCCCAGCCATCACAATACCTGCCGAGTGAATGATCCTGACCGATCTCACATCGTCAAACTCCGACCTTATTGCATTTATAATCTTTTCGGATTCTGCAGCTACCATTGATCCGTACGCAGAATACTCAATAGCTTTTACCCTCCTTACTCCTGAAGGATCAGCCCTTACCTGACCGAGAAAAATGGAATGGGCACCCGAATCCTTCATCGTGCCAAGTTTTGACAGCTCGGTCGAAATAATATCCGGTGATACCGGTCCCTCTGTAAGAAAATCATTAACCATACATTGTCAATCAACCTCCCGTAAACGGGGGCATAAATGCAATCTCATCCCCGTCCTGCAGAACAGGTTCTTCATTTATTATCTCATTATTAACCGCGATCCTGTAATTGTAATGCACTATTTCCGGAAAATCATCCTCAACCCGCAGCCTCAGGTCATCGAACGATCTTACATCCGGATAATGTCTGGATCCGGTCATTGTGACCTCGGCAAGAACACCGAAAAAAAGGACTTGAATTTGCATAAAATCTCATTCTTAAATTACATTAACTCACCCCCTTCTTTGCGACAGCAGAGAAGGGGGCCGGGGGGATGAGTACATGCATACCCTTGCACCCTTGCGCTGTCAGTGAGCTTCCAGCCAGTTCTTTCCCGTACCCCAGTCTACTTTCAGTGGCAGGTCAAGCTTCGTTGCATTCGACATTTCAAATAAAACCATCTCCTTAAGCTTTTCAAGCTCCCTTTCAGGGACCTCAAAAATAAGTTCGTCATGCACCTGGAGGATCATCTTTGATTTGTATTTCTCCTTTTTCAGCTTTTCATGTATCCTTACCATTGCTATCTTGATGATATCAGCGGCAGATCCCTGTAAGGGTGCATTTATGGCATTCCTTTCGGCATTTCCTCTTACAACCTGGTTTCGTGAATGTATATCACGCAGGTATCTTCTGCGGCCGAACATTGTTGTAACATATCCTCTTTCCCTTGCTTTGCGGATACTTTCATCCATATATTCCCTGACACCGGGATAAGAGGCGAAATATCCGTCAATCAGATCTTTTGCATCTTTTCTGCTTATCGTCAGCCTTTCGGACAATCCGAATGAAGAAATGCCGTAAATGATGCCGAAATTTGCAGTTTTGGCCCGGCTTCGCATCTCCCTGGTGACATCCTTAATATCTACTTTAAATATTTTTGATGCCGTAGCCGCATGAATATCATTTCCGGAAAGGAAATCGGCAATCATGCTTTTATCCCTGCTGAGATGAGCTATAAGTCTGAGTTCAATCTGAGAATAGTCAGCAGAGAAAAATATACACCCTTCAGCCGGTACGAACGCTTTTCTTATTTCCCGTCCCCTTTCATCCTTTACAGGGATATTCTGAAGGTTGGGATTATTCGAACTTAACCTGCCGGTAGCGGCAACCGCCTGGTTATATGAGGTGTGTATCCTGCCGGTTTTCTGGTTAATGAGTTGTGGAAGAGCTTCTACATATGTTGAAAGGAGCTTTCTTAAGCCTCTGTATTCCAAAACCTTATTGACAACAGGATGTTTGTGCGCAAGCCGTTGCAGGATCTCCTCGCTGGTAACAAACTGCTTAGTCTTGGTTACTCTGGCTTTTTCATCCAGTTTGAGTCTGATAAAAAGAATATCTCCGAGCTGTTTCGGTGATGAAATATTGAATTCCAGTCCAGCCAGCTCATAAATCTCCTTTTCGAGAGTTATAATGTCCTCCCTCAATCCCACAGTGATTGATTTTAGTTCCTCCTCATCAAGAATAACACCGTTTCGTTCAATTTCGGCAAGAACATATATCAGTGGCATTTCAATTGTATCAGCCAGGGTTACCAGGCCCTGAGCCTTTATTTTTGGTTCAAAAATATTCTTAAGCTGCAGAGTTACATCTGCATCTTCAACGGCATATTCCCTGAGCTTATCGGCAGGCACCGACCGCATGTTCTTCTGCGATGCTCCTTTTTCGCCTATCAGCGATTCAATATGGATCGGATCGTACGACAGGTATATTTCCGAGAGGTAATTCATGTTATGCCGCATATCCGGTTCAAGAAGATAATGGGCGATCATTGTATCGAAAAGTGGCCCCCTGACTTTAATTCCGTAATTTGCAAGTACCTGGATATCAAATTTGCAATTCTGCCCTATCTTCACGATATCCTGGTTTTCAAACAGCGGGCTCACGATCTCGAGAAGAGCCTGTGTCTTCTGTTCTGATTCCGGAAAATGAACAAGATATCCTTTGCCTTTTTCCCATGAAAGTGAAAGTGCAACTATTTCTGAATCAAGAGCATCAATGCTTGTTGTTTCCGTATCAAAACAGATTTCCTTCTGTTTGAGAGCAAGTCCGATAACGTTTTTAAGTTCAGCTTCATCCTCTATCAGTCTGTAATCATGTTCAACATTACTGATGTTGAATTTCGGTGCTACGGGCAAGCTTTCCTCATCACCTGAAAAGAGGGAACCCTGGGTGGATTCAGCCGGCACGGAAAAAAGTTTAGGTTCAGGTTCATCTGATGCCTGTTCCTCCTGCGTATCTGTTACAATCGCCTTTCCTTTACTCTCAATTACGTTGAGGATCCTTGCAGCAACCGTCCTGAATTCAAGTTCATCAAAGAGGGCTCTGAGTCTTGTGACATCCGGGACATTTGTTGTTAATTCGCTCTCCTTCAACTCCACCGGCACATCAAGGGCTATTGTTGCAAGCTTTTTGGAGAGCCCGATCTGCTCCCTGAAGGTTTCAATCGTCTCTTTAAGCTTCCCTTTCAGCTTATCCGTATTTTTAAACAGCTCCTCAACAGAACCAAATTCTGAAATGAGCTTCATGGCTGTTTTGGGACCGACTCCCGGCGCCCCAGGAATGTTATCCGAAGTATCTCCCATAAGTGCAAGAATATCAATCACCTGTTCCGGATTCTGCACTGAGAATTCCCGTTTTACATCCTCAACACCCCACTGCACCGATTCATTGCCGCTTCTGGAGGGTTTGAACATGAAAATATTATCACCGACAAGCTGGGCATAATCCTTGTCAGGAGTCATCATATAGGTTGTGAATCCCTTTGTTGAAGCTTTCTTTGCAAGAGTTCCGATTATATCGTCTGCTTCAAATCCCGGATACTCAATTACCGGAATGTTATATGCCTCAATAAGTCTCTTGATATAGGGAACTGCAGTTTTAATATCTTCGGGAGTCTCGTCCCGGGTAGCTTTATAAGCGCTGAACATTTTATGCCTGAAAGTTGGTGCAGGTGTATCGAATACCACTGCAATGTGTGAAGGTTTCTGCTTCTGCAAAACCTCATCAAGGGTCAGAAGAAATCCGAATACCGCCGAGGTATTGAGCCCTTTTGATGTGACCCTTGGATTCTTGATAAATGCATAATATGATCTGAATATCAATGCATATGCATCCAGCAAGAACAGTTTTTTTGTCTGGTTATCCTCCATATCTCAATTATTCGTTATCAGTTGCCACCCACTCCGCGAACGACCTGGCAGTCTCGTGAAGCTTAAGGCTGTGAAGATGCACACCCTCGGGCATTTCATTTTTAAGTATCCGGGCAAAACCGGCCACAAGGTTTTCACAAGTTGGCTGGTAATCAACAATAACGGTATTTCCGAAAGTCATTGATAAAATCCTGGTTTTTTCGCTGTCAAAATCATTACTGATTACAACAGAATGATCGAATATGTCAATGATTTTTTTCAGAACCATATCTTTCAGATCCTTGAAATCGATCACCATGCCTCTTTTGGGATTTCCCTGTTCACTGACAGGCACTCCCGACACAGTAACGAATAACCTGTACGAATGGCCATGAACATTCCTGCATGGTCCGTCATAATCTTTCAGAACATGCGCCATCTCAAATGTGAATTCGGTGGTTACCCTGATAACTGCATCCATAGGTCTAAGTGTCAATTAACTATCAAAATTAGTTATTCTTCCGGACAATCGGGCTGCTTCAAACGAAGCTTTACTTTCAACTTTATATATTAACAATTGTTAATACATTGGAAATCAATAATTGTTTAACTTTGTTCACTTTTTATTTCTATTTTTATGGAAGATGCTGGAATTAAACTTACCCTGCCCTCAATTTTCGCAGAGACCCTGAGAAAAACAGGCAAAGCTCCGGCTTATGGATTTGCCGGAGAAACTACCATCAGTTTTGAAGAAGCTTATCAAACAATTCAGGCACTTTCGGCATTGCTTGAATCAGCCGGTGTTGTTCCCGGTGACAGAGTGGCACTCCTGAGTACGAACATGCCAAACTGGCCAATTGCTAACTTCTCCATCACATTCATGGGAGCAGTTGTGGTACCCATACTCCCTGATTTTTCAGTCACGGAAGTTGCAAATGTTCTTGAACATTCAGGTGCAAAAGCAATTTTTATATCAACAGGACTTCTTTCCAGGATCGAAGGGAAAAAACCCGAATCTCTGGAAACAGGTATTATAATTGAAGATTTTTCGGTGATCTTTTCGGTAATGGGCCCCCTGAAATTAAATCCGGGTGCCAAACCCGCGCTTAATTATGAACCAGGCGAGGAGGATATTGCATCAATTATATATACTTCCGGTACCACGGGGCGCTCAAAAGGTGTAATGCTGACTCACAGGAATATAACATTCAATGCACTGAAAGGTAAAAGGATACAGCCCCTCGATGAAAATGACAGATTCCTTTCGGTGCTTCCCTTATCGCATACATATGAAAATACCCTGGGGCTTATCCTGCCATTATTATGTGGCGCCTGTGTTTATTACCTGAGAAAACCACCAACTCCGCCCGTTTTACTTCCGGCTCTTGAAATTGTAAGACCAACAATAATGCTTACTGTTCCGCTTATCATTGAAAAAGTTTATTTCAATAAAATACGTCCGGCATTTACTGACAAGCTGATCGTAAAACTCCTGTATAAAGTCCCGGTCATCAGGAAACAACTGCATAAAATTGCCGGAAAGAAACTGTATAAAACCTTCGGAGGAGAGCTTAAATTCTTTGGTATTGGTGGTTCAAAGCTGAATAAAACTGTTGAAAGGTTCCTTCTTGAAGCGAAATTCCCGTATGCCATAGGTTACGGACTTACCGAAACTTCCCCTCTCCTGGCCGGAGCAAATCCTCAAAATACAGTTTATGATTCAACAGGTCCTGCAATTGAAGGTGTTGAACTTAAGATCAATAATCCTGATCCGAAAACAGGTGAAGGTGAAATCTGGGCAAGAGGTCCGAATGTCATGAAAGGATATTACAAAGAACCGGAAATGACAGCGGAAGTTCTTACACCCGACGGCTGGTTCAAGACAGGTGATCTTGGTGTGTTTGATAAGAACAATAATCTGTTCATCAAAGGACGTCTTAAAAATATGATAGTCGGTGCCAGCGGAGAGAACATTTACCCCGAAGAGATCGAATCAGTTATCAATAATTTCCGTTTTGTTGTCGAATCACTCGTGGTCGAGCAGAAGGGTAAACTGGTTGCACTGGTACACCTCAATATGGAGGAGCTTGAAAAGAAATATCAGACGCTGAAACAGGACATGGCAGATAAAGCCGATGAACTGGAGGAGAGGAATCAGGAGCTAATTGCAGAGCTGAAAGAGTATGTTAATTCGAATGTCAGCAAATTCTGCCAGATCAACAAGGTCATAGTTCAGCCTTCTCCTTTCCAGAAGACTGCAACGCTGAAAATCAAACGGTATCTGTATACATGATTAATATTTCTATATTATAACAAGTAGGGGCGTTGCATGCAACGCCCCTACACATCCAAAAATAATATTCCGATTATTTTATTGCTTCCCGGTACCGGCTGTTCACCACATCCCAGTTTACAACATTCCAGATTGCATCGACGTAATCGGCCCTTTTATTCTGGTATTTAAGATAATAGGCATGCTCCCATACGTCAATTGTTAAAAGCGGGATACCCCTCACCGGCGAAATATCCATAAGCGGATTATCCTGATTTGGTGTGCTTGCAACTGCCAGGTTCTTGTCGGGTGTCATATAAAGCCAGCCCCAGCCGCTGCCAAAACGGGTTTTGGCTGAGTTGCTTAATATCTCTTTAAACTTATCGAACGAACCAAAGGCTTTTGTAATTGCTGCTGCCAGTTCTGCAGATGGCTTTGCAGATCCTTTGCCAAGACCTTCCCAGTAAAAAACATGATTAAAGAAACCGCCTCCGTTGTTTCTGACAGCATCTCCTGCCCCGGAAACTTCAGCAAAGATCTTTTCAAGGGAAGAGTTTTCAAATGGAGTGCCTTTAATGGCATTTACAAAATTCGTAAAATATGCCCTGTGGTGCCTGTCATAATGGATCTCCACAGTTCTGGCATCGATGTATGGCTCAAGCGCATCATATGCATAAGGCAGAGCCGGGAATTCATTCGTTTTCAAATTTTTCATATCTGTATTTTTGGTGTCGGCTGGTTTTACTGCACAGGAGATTTCAGAAAAAAATGAAACGGCTAATGCAAGGCCTAAAGTTTTTAGAAGAATTTTTTCCATTTTTTGACGTTTAAAAGACTGACAACAAAATTACAGATTTTGTTCATTTTACGATTCACAAAATCAGGATAAAATTAATTATGACTATCGGTAATCATGAATAAATCCAGTTTCACAAAATTACATTTATTACCCCCTTCCCAGCCTTCCCCCAGGGGGGAAGGTGACCAATTCCCCCTGGGGGAAATAAGAAAGGGGGTAAGAAAATGAAATTGAAAGTGTTTGATAATTAATACGATGTAAATTTCACACACCTGATATTTTGCAGATTATTACTAATTGCCGATACTCATAAAATTAATTATTCAGTTCATATTGCAACTTTTTGTGAAGTTTTGCCGTTATAGGATCAAACATAAACTTTCTATACATGAAAAATACTTTTAAACTGTTAC
>Ga0105107_10001160_pt1 | contig 17173 bp, 14 predicted proteins | sample PPLLaktember2015_6_FD_79335 | JGI IMG/M metagenome (GOLD analysis project Ga0105107, IMG submission 79335) | Freshwater sediment microbial communities from Prairie Pothole Lake near Jamestown, North Dakota, USA - PPLs Lake P8 Core (1) Depth... | ecosystem: Environmental > Aquatic > Freshwater >...
CGAGCCGAGCGCGAGAAGCGCGCACGGGAGCTGCTCGCGTCCTACGCGCGGAGCCTCGAGGAGGCGTGCTGCCGCGCGCCTCATCAGTGGTTCAACTTCTACGATTTCTGGGACGCGGCCTCGGAGGGCGGGTGAGCCAGGTCGCCGAGGAGCGCGTCGAGCCCCACGCTCGTGAGCCCGCGCTCGTCGAGCAGGGCAACGATCCGCGGTAGCGCAGGCACGGACGCGGGCTCGAAGTCGTCGTGCTCGGCGGCATCGTGGAGCATCACGATCGCGCCGTCGACGAGCGTTCGGCCGACGCGCTCCACGACGGCCTCGGGTCTTCGCCCGCGGATCCCATCCCAGCCTCGCGACGACCAGGCGATGAGTGTGACTCCCGCAAGGCGCGCGCCGCGTACGGTCGTGAAGCTGGTGTGGCCGAGGGGGGGTCGGAAGAACCGGGGTCGCACACCCGTTGCGGCTTCGACCGCGGCCGCCGCCCGGACGATCGCGTCGCGTATGGATCGCGACCTGCGGAACGAGTGAAACCAATCGTGGGAATCGCCGTGCAGGGCGAGGGTGTGGCCGCCGGCGTGAATCTCGCGGACGACGTCGGGATGGCGGCGCGCCTTCTCGCCGAGCACGAAGAACGTCGCCCGATGGCGGGTCGGTGCGAGCGCCTCGAGCACTCGCCGCGTCGTCACCGGGTGCGGGCCGTCGTCGAAGGTGAGCGCGACGCGCGCGCTACCCGCGGGGCCGTGGGACACGACGCGCCCGTACATCTCGAACCACGGACAGATCACGCCCGTCGTGACGAGCGCGCCCCAGCCGAGCGACAGCGCGCCGATCACAGCCAGACCCGGCTCGCCGCGCAGCGCGGCATGAAGCGCGAGCGCGCCGAGTCCCGCCGCCGAGGCAAGAAGAGAAACGCGGGCCGGGCTCGTCATGACTCTTCGCGGCGGGGTGCGAGAGCCCTTCGGTCGCCGCGCCGGCAGACGAGGAGGAGTTCGCCCACCGCCGTCAGGTCGATCAGGCCCGGGGCGCAGGCGAGGCGCTTCTGCAGGCGCAGCCCGAGGGGCAGAAAGAGCCGGTTGTACCAGCGCAGCGCCTGCACCGGGCGCTGCGTTAGGCCCCACACGGCAAAGTCGAGTAGCCAGCGACTCCGAGGCTCCATGCCAAAGACCGCGCTCTGCTCGAGCGCCAGGGAGTGCTCGCCCAGGATGGCCAGGAGGTCTTCGGGATCGTAGCGGCGAACGTGACCCACGAGCCTGTCGAAGGCGCTCCAGCGCGCGGGATCCAGAGGCACCGAGAAGACGACGGCCGCGCCGTCCCGCGCGACCCGGCTCAGCTCGCGGAAGGCAGCGCGGTCGTCCTCGACGTGCTCGACGATGTCGAAGGCGCACACCAGGTCGAAGCTGCAATCGCGAAATGGCAGGGCGGTGATCTCGCCGACCGTGGCGAGACCAGCGCCGGCCTTGAGACGCGAGAGCGCCGGTTCGCTGATGTCGACGAAGTGCGTGCCCGCGATGGGGAGCCGCGGATGCAACCCCGGGCCGATCTCGAGTCGAGCGGTCGCAGACGCGGCGAGCGCGGAGAGCAGCGGCCAGGTGTTGAAGCGCTGCGGCGGCACGAGTTCGCTCGCCGACCAGAGCGCGTCGTAGAAGCCTCGGTTGGAAGCGATGTCTGATCGCGTCCCGTGCGGCGCAGCCATTGCCGGCATGGCGTCGACGCTCCCAGGATCCATTGAGTCGGATCCGAATCCGGGTGGTAATGCCAACGACCGAGGAGGGCGAACGAGCAGCGTCAGGGTGTACCACCTCCCCGGGTGGAGCTCCAACTCATCGCTTCCGAGGCAGCATCAGACGCCGTTCCCGAAGCCCGTGGGCAGATTTGGGACATTGACAGCGCCGTAGGCTGCGCTTTCCTGCCGCACGAAGGAGAACCACATGCGAACATGGTGCGTGCTCGGAGCGATGGGCCTCGCAGTCACCCTCGGCGGGTGCATGATCGTCGAATCGCCGATTCGTGGTGTCGTGGGGACCGAGGTCATCTGGGGCGACATGGCGACCGGGGAGCCCAGTTCCCCCACACCCGGTGCCATCAAGGAAGGCAAGGCCTGCGCAGAGTCCATCCTGGGCCTGATGGCTCGCGGCGATGCGAGCGTGCGCGCAGCGAAGCAGAACGGAGGGATCAAGGAGGTTACCGGCATCGATCACTCCGCCAGGAACTTCTTTGGCATCGTCGGCGAGTGGTGCACGCTGGTGAGAGGGTACTAGGGAAGGGGCCCCGGCTGCTCGACACGCCCGCCGCACCCCGAAGCTCGCGGCTCTTCATTTCTATCAGCTCGCGATCCCGGCACCGAGTCCGCCAGCGGGAAGCTTCGGGGTGCGGCTGCCGCGCGGGGCAGGGTTCTCTTCGAAGGCAAGGCGCGATGCGACGGCTGCCACGTCGCGCCGCTCTACACCGAGCCCGGCTGGAACCTCCACACGGCCGCCGAGATCGGTATCGATGATTTCCAGGCGAAGCGTTCACCCGACGAGCGCTACCGAACGGCTCCCCTCGCCGCGGGCGCAGCGACGGGTGCCGGGGCCGGGCGAGGCCGCCGAAAGCTGGAGCGCACCCGCGGACGGCACGCGCGCTTGCCGAGCCCGCCACTCACCTCTTCCCTGCTCCGCCGGTGGTCCCTGGGCCGCCTCCGCCGAAAGACACCGAGGCTTCTCGGCTCGGTCGTTGTTAGGTGATCGCCGTGGCGCTCAGTGTGCTGATAAATTCCCTACGGTCGTCGTAGCGGATCCTCCCCAAGAGAACGTGTCACTTCTCAGGGTTATCGGACCTCGATCCGATCCTTGAACCGCTTATCCGACTTCAAATGGAGTGACCCGCTACTCGCCCGAGATGTCGGCGCTATTCGCATCGGCGGCTTTGGCCGACGGTGCGCCAGGGACCACACAGGGACCAGGGAAGGCACGCACCAGGGCACCCCGCGTGGCCCGCGGCTTCGAGTAGCGGTCGAGAGACCGCGAATCCTGGTGGCGTCTGAAGTCGCGGAGCACGCGCTCCGGCAGCGTCTGGCCCATCACGGTCAGGATTGAGTGCCGCGTGCCCTGCGATACGCGCCCCGAATCGTTCGTGGTCTCGGGTAACCAGCACCACCCGACGAGCACCCTCGTAGCGATGGCCCTCGTACCGCGCGGCTCGCACCGCGCTCACTCCCTGCGGAGGCGATCGTCTGCGATCGCCAGGCCGGGCCGTGAGCGCGGTGCGCCCGTCCGCGAGGCGCCTACGGAAGGCGCTGCGGCTCGCCGTAGATGAAGTCATCCATCATCACGACGTCGGTCTTGCCGCCGTCGTCCGGCCCCGGCTCGTCGTTGCCGCTGGTGATCCGCACGCTGCCGACGACGGCTTCGTCGAAGACGACCCCGAAGAAGGACTGGCTCGCATCGCCCGGCGAGGCCGGGACGAAGCTGCTGAGCAGCAGCTTGCCGTCGGCGTCGAAGTACTGGAGCTGCGTGCTGCCACGGCTTCCGAGCTTCTTGCTGCTTCCGTCCGGCCGGTCCACATCGGTGAAGACGGCGCCGAAGCCAGCGACGGTCGCCGGGTCCCCGCCGTTGGTGCCGGGGATGAAGAAGAAGGCATCGGTGACGTTGCTGCCGACGGGGGTGAAGAGACGCAACGGACTGAACGCGGCGAAGATCGTGCCGTAGCTCGGATTGTCGAAGAGCGCCGCCAGGCCGCCCTGGGGCCCACCCGCCGGAGGCGCCTGCGAGAGGCCCGTCCCTCGCGTCGTGAAGCGTGCGCCGCGGGTGTCGAGGAACGCGTCGAACGGAGTCACCGGGGGCGTGGTGACATCGGTCGCGCCGCCGCCGTCCCAGTTGATCTCGCGGCGACCGCCGGGCAGCGGCCCCTCGTTGTTGCCATTCAGCGCGCCCAGGGCAGTGCGGTATGCGTCGACCGTGCTCTGAATCGATTCGGCGGTTGGCCCGGCCGCCTGGAACACGAGCGTCTCCGCGTGGGCTGCCTGGGAAAGGGCGACGCCCATCGTCAGAGCGACCAGCAGGGACCTGAGCGTGAGTCGCAGGAAAGACATCTTCGAAACTCCTCCGGGCGTCTTCTGTGGAAGTGCGGAGGAGTACGGTCGGCCGCGCGAACGGTTTCGTCCGTTCGGCTGGCCATCAATCTCCCGCGCGGACTCCCAGGACCCGGGCGCCCACCAGCGCGCCGAGACCGCCGAGCAGGAGCATGGGCGCCACGTGGCCGGCGAGGAGATGGGGCACGTGGCCTACCGGGCACCAGAGGTCCACGAGGACGGCGGCGGCGGCGCCCGCCCCCACTCCCAGAGCCAGGCCCAGCGCTCGGGGATGAACGGGATCGCTGCCCCAGCGCTCCCAAGCGAGCGCCACGAGGGGCCAGGCCGCGAGGAGCGCAGTCACGCCGAAGCAACGCAGGCCGGGCCGGGCGGGCCAGGGGTCCATCATGTGAGGGACGCCTGAGCTCGCCGCCACCTTCCAGATCAGGAACGCGAGAGGTGCGAGCACCGCGATCCAAAGCAGCCGGCCGCGGCTCCGTCCGAGCATGCTCGGCCCGCGGCCGAAGGCCTCGAAGAGCGCCCACGCGGCGATCATCGAAGTCCCGAGCGCGGTCATCGCGACGAGCCCGAGCGGGCGCGGTCCGAGCCCGGGCCCACCGACGAGCGCGAAGAGCAGGAGCGGCACCGCGACGGCCGAGACCGCCCGGGTCGCGGTCCCGACGACGCGTTGCCGACGGGTGAGCGACGCCTCGGATGCCGCTGCCGCGAGGACTCGTTGCTTGAGTTCGGGTGTGAGCATGAGAATCCCCTAGTGGCGGTCGACGAGGTCACCCAGCGCCAGGCGAAGCGCCACATAGGCCCGATGAGCCCGCAGCTTGACGGCGCCGGGCGTGGCGCCGAGCACCGCGGCGGCCTCGCGGATCGAGAGGCCGTCCTTCTGGATGAGCTCGAAGGCCGCCCGGTGGATCTCCGGCAAGCGTTCGAGCTGGGCGTCGATGGCGTTGCCCAGGCGCCGCGAGTCGATGAGTTCGTCGGCGGGACGCCCGTCGTCGGCGACCTCCACGGGGCTCGCCTCGTGGCCGCCCGTCTCGAGCGAGACGGTTCGGTTCTCGTTCTTGCGCCGGCGAATGCTGTCGATGAACAGGCGGCGGGCGATGGCGAAGGCCCAGGGCAAGACCTCCGCGCCGGGGATGAAGCGACCGCGGGCGTGATGGATCCGCAGCATCGTCTGTTGCAGGAGGTCGTCCGCCCGGGTGGGGTCACGGCTGGCGCGGAGCAGGTACTGATGAAGACGTGGGGCCAGCGCGTCGTAGAGCTCGGAGAACGCTCGATCCTCGCCCCGCGCGTACCGTTCCATGGCGGCGTTCGCCCGCTCGCGTTCGAGGTCGCGAGCTTCGTCGAGGGGCATGGCCGGGGCCTGCTCGCGGGGCCTGGAACGGGTCTCATCCCACCGCGCCATGTCAGCGGGCAGCCAGGTCGACGGGTGGGTGAGGCGGAGGGAGGACAAGCCCGATGCTCCGCCCTGCAGTACGCGGGGGCGCGGGTTCGGTTTCAGGGGGTCTGGCTTCGGCGCTGTTGGTTCCGCGGCCCCGCCCCGGGGGCCCGTACCGGCGATGCCCATCGCGGGACTTGCCATGGGAACGTTCCAGAAGCCGTCGGAGCATGGCTCACAGGGTAGAGCTCTGCTCACGGCGTAGGGCTCGCTCCTAGCCGATCGGCTCCAGCCGCAGCGGCAGACCGTCGAGCGGCTTCGAGATCGGCGCCTGCTGCACCGGCATGGTGTAGCCCTGCGGGACGCTCCAGCGGAACTTCCGAACGAGCTGGTGCAGCACCAGGCGGATCTGCATCTCCGCGAAGCGCACGCCCAGGCACATGTGGGCGCCGCCGCTGAAGGGCACCCACTGGTGGGTATGCCGCTTGTGCTCCTCGCGCCCCGGCGCGAAGCGCTCCGGGTCGAAGCGCTCGGGCTCGCTCCACCACTCCTTCATGTAGTGCGTGTGGAGCGGCGCCGCGCACACCATCCGGTTCTCGGGGATGCGGAAGCCGCCGAACTCGAAGTCGCGCGTGGAGACGCGCGGGATGGTGGAGAGCGGCGGATAGCGCCGCAACGTCTCGTTCAGGACGAGACGCACGTCCGCGAGCTCGTCCATGCGCTGGTAGGGGAGATGGTCCTCGCCGAGGGCGCTGCACTCCGTGCGCACGCGCTCCTGCCAGGCGGGGTGCTTCGCGAGCTCGTAGACGAGCGAGGTGAGCACGCTCGTCGTGGTGTCGTGGGCGGCCATCATCAGGAAGATCATGTGGTCGACGATCTCGGCGTCCGCGTAGCGGCTTCCGTCCTCGGCCTCGGCGCGGCAGAGCAGGCTGAACATGTCCCTGCCGTCGCCGCGGCGCTTCTCCTCCACGAAGGCCCCGAAGAGCCGGATCATGTGCTCGCGTCCCGCGAGCCCCCGCCCGAACTCGAGCCGCGGATGGTCGAAGCGCAGCAGCGACATCGCCGCCGCCACCGTCGCTTCGAACGCTTCCCGGAGCTCGCGCTCCGCCGTCGGCGGCAAGTCGAGCCCGAGGAAGATCCGGGTCGCCAGATGGAGCGTCAGCTCCTTGAACGCATCGAAGGCGAGGAAGCGATCTCCCCGCGCCCGCCACGCCGCGAGGCCCTCGTCGATCAGCGGGTTCATCCGCTCCGCGTACTCCTGGAGCGCCGGCGTCGTGAAGGCCGCGTGCATGATCTTGCGATGATGCCGGTGGTCCTCGCCGTCCCGCAGCAGCAGGCCGTTCGGGAAGATCCTTCCCATGATCAGCGTCCACGAGCGCATTGCGGAGAAGACATTCTCGCGGTCGAGCATCAGGAAGCGGTTGGCCTCGGGGCCGAACAGGTAGTAGGTGTCGAAGCGCCCGAGGGCCGGCTGGCACACGACGGGCCCGTGCGCGTCGTAGTAGTGCTGCCACACCGCGAGCGGATCGCGCCGCATCCTGGGCAGCGCCCACGCCAGCTCGCGCAACGACGCGCGCGGCGCCGCCGGGACGTCCCTTCCAGCGCGAGCCCGGCTCCTCTCTGCAGCCTCTGTCATCGACTCTCCTTCCGCAGCACTCCACCGGGAGCATCGGCACTCCGCCGCACGAGCTGAGCTGCGAGCCCGTTCTCCACTCCGCTCAGCGCGCCCACGCCGTTCCGGGCGGCGCGTCGCAGGGGCCCCCGATGCGCTCGAGCGTCACCATGCGATCGCCGAGATCCGGGCGGTGCCAGAGCATGTGGCCTTCCGCGTCGAGCCGGCGCGTGACTTCGATGGGGATCCAGGGCGGCCGCAGCACGAACACCTCGTCCTCGTAGCTCGCGACCACGTGGATCGGCGTCTCGAAGTCGAACGCGGACACGTCGTGAACGCCGTTCTCCTCGGTTCCGTCGGCCCGCGCGTCGGCGATCGTCCCTCCGCCGATGTCCACGATGCGATTGCCGCACTGCTCGATCCGCTCGACGTAGGAGTAGATCGGGTGGCCTGCGGGTAAGGGCTCGCGCGTCCGTTCCACGCCGAGCAGCTTCCAGAACAGGAATCGTAGGATCGAGAGGACCCGCCACGACGAGTCGTCGGCCTGCTCGGCGCGCAGGGTTCGCCAGAGCCCGCGCAGGTCCGGCGCGCCTTCCGCGAGCGGCTCGGTGCAACTTGCGAGGACCGGACTCGGGAACCGGTCCCGATATCCGCCGGGGGGGGTGTGGGCGACCGGGATGTCGCTGGCCGACACGGCCTCCGGCGCACTGGCCGACGGACACTGGGGCTGCGGCTCGCCGAACGAGCCGGTCGCCGCGCCCAGGGCCACGCAGAGGAGACCCCTCGCTCGAATGCTCGACATTCGGCTCAGCTCGCCGCCCCGGCCCGCGCGACCTTGCTCACGATGAAGTGCTGCTTGCCGCGATCGTGGCGGATCTCTTCCACCACCTCGAGCCGCACGGGCACCTCGCCGCGCACCTTCTCGCGCAGGCCGTCGGCCACGCGGCGCATGATCGCGTCGGCGTCCGGGTCGCTGCCGCGCACGCACTGGAGGGTGAGCGAGTAGTCTGCCTCCTGGCGGAGCTGGAACTGCCGGACCGCCGCGGGCCACGGATGGAAGATCGCGCACATGCCGACGCCGGCGATCACCCCGCCGCTCGGCAAGCGGAGCACGTCGGTGGTGCGGCCGCGCACCGGCTCGAGCATCGGGAACGTGACGCCGCACGGGCACGAGCCTTCCTTCCATCGCGCGAGGTCCCCGAGCCGGTAGCGGATCAGCGGGAAGACGCGGTTCCTGAAGTCGGTGATCACCACGTTGCCGGTCTCGCCCGGCCCGACCGGGCGGCCGTCGCCGTCGAGGATTTCGACCCAGCGCGAGTCGGCGAACACGTGCAGCCCGTCCGACCGGCCGCACTCTCCCGCCAGCATCGGGCTCTCGACGCACTGGTAGTGGTCGTAGGCCGGCGCCCCGAAGACCTCGGCGAGGAACTGCTTCTGCCCCGGCGTGATCGGCGCCGACGTCGTCGCCACCGCCTTCGGCGGCGGGATCGCGCGACCGCTCTGCTTCACGAACTGCGCCAGCTCGATCACCGCGCCGACGTAGCCGGTGAGCAGCGCCGGACGGATGCGCTCCCAGCCGTCCAGGAACTTTGCGGTGGAGCGCTCGTCGATGTGGTTCGCGTCCATCGACACGCTGCGCGTCGGCCACCAGAGCGCGTCGTGGCGCAGGGTCTTCCAGAAGTCGGTAGCGGCGTCCCGCCAGATGACCGCCTTGTTGTCGCTGGGCTCCACCCCCCACCAGCGGTGCAGCCGCCAGCCGAGCGTCCGGTGGTTCGCGCGTTCGTCGCGCAGCACCCGGAGCGGCTCTCCGGTGGTGCCGCCCGTCACCGCGGGTTGTACGTTCGCGGGCGTCGCATCGTCCGAACGGATGCGTTCGAAGTGCTCCCGCACATCGGCGCGCTCCAGCACCGGAAGCGACTGGAACGCCTGCGGGTCCGCCAGATCGCGCGGCTCGATCCCGGCCCGCGCGTAGCGCTCGCGGTAGTAGCCGCTGTGGGCCATGGCGAAGCGGACGATGTCCGCGGCGCGCGCCTGCTGGAGCGAGCGCAGCCGCTCCGCATCGAGCCGCTCGCTCTGCGCCAGCGCGCGGAGCTCGGCGAGCTCCGCCGGGCGCACCAGCCTCAGCTTCGTCTCGAACACCTGGTGCCGCAGCGCGCTTACCACCATGCCGGCCGCAGGGTATCACGAACGGCCGGCGCCGGGCCCGCGCGTGACACCGGAGAGTGCCGCGCGCAGGTCGAAGTCGGGCCGCAGCTCCCTGCAGATGTCGCACGCGATCCGCTTGCGGCATCGCGTCTTCCAGCAGCCGATGCCGCCGAGCTGCGCGAACAGGACCCGCGACAGATGATGGGTCCCGCGTCCCTTGAGGAGCGCGAGGTCGCCTTCCTGGAGCAGCGAAGCGAGGCGCTCCGCGGCCGCGCGGACGTCCATGACGCCTTCCACGTTCGCCGGGTCCATGCCTCTGGCCACGGCTCGCCGCACCGCGGCGGACGCGTGCTCGCCGATGAAGAGCGCCACGTCGGCCGACTCCACGGCGAAGTCCCCGAGCTCTCGGGAGCGGAGCCGCGACCGCGTCCGGGTGTCCGACAGATCGCTCGCGACCAGCACGCGCCGGCGCGCCGAGGACTCCCGCAGGACCTCGAGCGCCGCACGCCAGGTGTCCGGCGAAGAGTTCAGCTCGTCCCGGATTACGATCGCGCCGTTCGGCAGGCGCACTGGCTGCATGCGCGCGGTGAACGGGTCGACCCGCGCGAGCGCCTCGGCCGTGTCGGCCAGCCCGACACCCTGTGAGCGCGCGGCCAGCACCGCCGCGAGGATCCCGTTCACCCAGTGCGCGCCGACCAGCCGGGTCTGGACCCGCTGCGTCGAGGCGGCCGTGTGCACGCGGAGCGCGAGGCGCTCGGGCCAGCGCGCAGACACCTCGTCGGCCCACGCATCGGACGCCGCCGGGCGGCCGAAGGTCTCGACCCGGCAGCGGCAGCCTTCGGCCATGCGCTGCACGCGCTCGTCGCCCGCGTTCAGGATCGCGAGGCCACGGCGCGGAACCGCGGCGAGGATCTGGGCCTTCTCGGCGGCGGTGTCGTCGAGCGAGCGGAACACGTTCGTGTGCGTCGAAGCCACCGCCAGGACGATGGCGACGTGCGGGCGGGCGAGTCGCGCGTTCCGCCGCATCGTTCCGTGCTCCGCCGTGCCGATCTCGATCACCGCGAAGCGATGCCAGGGGCGCATGCGCAGGATCGTGCGCGGGACCCCGGTCGAATCGTTCTGGTTGTGGAGGGTCACGAGCGTGGCAGCGCGGGCCGACAGGATGGCCGCGAGACACTCCTTGGTCGTCGTCTTGCCGACGCTGCCGGTGATCGCGATGACGGTCGTCCGCAGCATCAGCCGGCGCCACCCCCAGGCGCTCGCACGCAGGAGACGCAGCCGGGCCCAGCGGCGGACCCTCCTCGCGCGCGCCCGGACGCTCGTCACGGCGCGCGCTCGCTTGCCGGCGGGTTCATGAAGAGGTCGTCCCAGAGGTGGATGGCGAGCACGCCGAGCAGCGACTTCGCGTGGTTCGCGTCGCCGCTGCGGTGCTGCTCGAGCATCGCGGCGACGACCCTCGGCTCGAAGTACCCGCGTTCGCGGACCTGCTCCGAGGACAGGAGATCGGCGGCGAACGCGGGCAGCTCGCGCATCCACTGGCTGAACGGGGCGGCCAGCCCGCGCTTCCGGCGCCAGACGATCTCCGGCGGCAGGTCGTCCTGCATCGCGCGCCGAAGGATGTACTTCTCCTGCAAGCCGCGCATCTTGAGCCCGGGCGGGATCCGGGCGCACATCTCGACGAGCTCGTGGTCGAGGAACGGCACGCGCACCTCGAGGCCGTGGGCCATCGAGGCGGAGTCGAGCAGCCGCGTGATGAAGTTCGGCAGGCGGACGCGCGTCTCGAGGTACTGGAGCTGCGAGAAGGAGTGCCAGCGCTCGAAGTCCTCGGGCAGGCGCAGCGCGTCGCCGTCATCCGCCTGCTCCGCGAGCGCCTGGCGCAGCTCGTGGGAGAACAGCCGCTCGTCGAAGCCGAAGTTCGCGGTGTCCATCATCTCCCGGTAGCGGGCCAGGCCCATCTCCGCGGGCGCAGCGAGGATCCGCGCGGCCCGCGGCCAACGGCGCCCGAGCGCGGGGATCCGGGCCAGCGCCGACCGGATGCCGAGCGGGAGCCGGGTCAACGGCTGAGCGAGCTTGTGCGTCCGGAACCACCGGTAGCCGCCGAAGACCTCGTCGGAGCCCTCGCCGCTGAGCACGACCTTCACGTGACGCGCGCTCAGCTCCGAGAGCACGAGCCGGGGGATCTCGAGCCCGACCGCCTGCGGGTCTTCCGCGTGCCACACCGCACGGCGAAGCCGTTCGAAGTCCCGGGCCGTCACCACCACGCGGTGGTCGACGAGCCCGTAGGCCGGGAAGTCGCTCAGGATCCGGTTCTGATGGAGCTCGTCGAAGCGCGGGTTCTCGAAGCCGATCGTGAAGGTGGGCACCGGCTGCGCGGTGGCCTGGCTCATGAGGGCCGCGACGGCGCTCGAGTCGATCCCGCTGCTGAGCCAGGCGCCGACGGGAACGTCGCTGCGCAGATGGAGGCGCACCGATTCCTCGAGCTTCGCGCGGAGCTCGGCCGCCCAGGCAGCGGTCGTCTGGCGAGGTTGGCTGGCGCGCGCATCGGGAAAGCGCAGGTCCCAGTACTGGTGTTCGGTCAGGGCGCCGCGCTCGTAGAGCACGTAGTGCCCCGGCAACACCTGGCGGACGGAATCGAAGAGGGTTCGCGGCGCGAGGACGAAGCTGAAGGTCAACAGCTCCCGCAGCGCGCGGACGTCGAGGCGGCGATCGACCCGGCCGGTGGCGAGGAGAGCCTTCAGCTCGGAGCCGAAGAACAGGCCCTCGGGCGTCTCGGCGTAGTGGAGGGGCTTGATGCCGAAGCGGTCGCGCGCGAGCAGCAGGCGGCGGCGGCGCGCGTCCCAGAGGGCGAAGCCGAACATGCCGCGCAGGCGCGCAAGGCAGTCCGGGCCGTGCTGCTCGTAGAGGTGGACGATGACCTCGATGTCGGAGCGCGTGCGGAAGCGGTGGCCGGCGGCGGAGAGCTCCTCGCGCAGCTCCTCGAAGTTGTAGATCTCGCCGTTTCCCACGATGACGACGCTGCCGTCCTCGTTCGCGATCGGCTGATCCCCGGTCTCGAGGTCGATGATGCTGAGGCGCCGGAAGCCGAGGCCGACGCCCGGCCCGAGGTGGAAGCCTTCGCCGTCGGGTCCGCGGTGGCGCAGGCTGTCGGCCATCCGCTGCAGCAGGCCGCGCTCGACCGGCCGCCCCGGATCCGAGTAGACGACCCCGCAGATCCCGCACATGGCCCGCCCCTAGATTCTCTTCCGGGTCCGGCCGCGGACTCTCTCGCGTCTGCCCAGCAGCTCGAGCACGCGGTTCGCCGCCTCGACGGAAGCCTCGTCGATCATGGCGAGTTGCGCCGCTCCGAAGGGCGCAAGGACATGGTCAGCGGCCCGCTGGCCCTCCTCCGGTCGTCCGACGCCGACCCGGACGCGGCGGATCTCGTCCGTGCGGAACGCCTGGAGGACCGAGCGCACGCCGCGGTGGCCACCGTCACCGGACCGCGTCCGCACACGCACCGAGCGGATCGGCAGGTCGAGATCGTCGTGCACCAGGATCAGGTCGGCCGGCCCGAAGCCGAGGCGCTCCGCGAGCGCGGCGAGGCCCCGCCCCGACACGTTCATCCGAGCCACCGGCTTGAGCAGCAGCACGCCGTCGGCGCGGGCCGCCTGCGCGTCCTTCTCCTCGCGCCACGTCGCGCCGAGCGCGCTCGCGAGGAGGTCGAGCACGCGATGGCCGACGTTGTGCGGCGTGTCGCGGTGCTCGGGGCGCGAGTTGCCGAGACCGGCCACGACCTGGCAGCCGCCCATGGAGGCGAAGGGCGTGCTGCGCGGCGAGCGTTTCGAGGTCGTGCTGATCCGCTCCAGCCCGTCGATCGGCGAGCCCTTCAGCAGCACGAGGTCGCCCGGCGCGAGCCAGTCGCGCAGGTGCTCGGCCGCGGCATCGACGGAGTAGAACGCCTGGAGCGCGTCACTCCGCTTCGCCTTCAGCACCTTCGCCGAGTGATTGCCCACGAAGACGACGCGGTCGGCGATCTCGAGCGCCTGCTGCGCCACCCCGAGGTACGCCCGGTCGGACGACCCCGCGTAGTCGGAGAGCGTGCCGAGCACGATCACCTTGCGGTTCGCGGTCGCGTCGCGCATGAACTCGAGCGCCGCGGGGATCGACCAGAGCGGCGCCTTGTAGTCGTCGCGGACGATCGTGAAGCCGTCCGGGTGCTCGACCGGGCACAGGCGGAATTCGAAGGGCGGCACCGTTCCGACCGCACGCGCCGCTTCCTCGAGCGGGATCCCCAGCGCGACGCCGGTGGCGAGCGCGGCGAGCACGCTTCCGACGAGGTGGGCGCCGCAGAGCTGCGTACGCACCTCGGCCGTGCGCCCCTCGTAGTGGACGGCGAACGAGAGCCGCTCCGGCCAGCGTGCGCTCACGTTCGTGGCGCGAAGCACGGCGTCCTCGGCGACGCCGTAGGTGAGGACGCGCGCCTGCGTGCGCTGCGCCATGCCGCGCACCAGCGGGTCGTCCGCGTTCAGCACCGCCGTGCCGCCTTCGGCCAGGCACTCTACCAGCCGGCCCTTCTGCGCCGCGGCGGCTTCGGGGGTGCGGAAGATGCCGAGGTGGTCGCTGCCGATCACCGTGACGACGCCGATCGTCGGCCGGAGCAGCGCTAGCGTCTCGTCGAACACGCGGCGGCCGCGGTTCGAGATCGTCATCTCGACGATGCAGAAGCCGTCACGCGGCCGGGTCGAGACGATGGTGCGCTCGACGAACGGCGACATCTTGTAGTGGCCGGGCGTCGTGTGGCCCGTATGCCGCGCCCCGAGCACCGCGGCCACGAGCTGCGTCGTCGTCGTCTTCCCGCAGCTCCCGGTGACGCCGATGAAGGCGATCTGCCGCGGGAGGAGGCTCCGGTAGAGGTGCGCGAGCCGCGACCAGCGCCAAAGCGCGGCCTCGAGCCGGAGCCAGCGAAAGCGGAGGGCTCGGAGGACGCGGCCTTCACGCCACGCCTCCCGGATGCCGACCAGGGCTCGAATGGCGCCGCCGAACATCAGACCGCGGCCCCTTCCGCCGCCGGGTCGAGGCCGTTCTCCGCGGCCACCCGGCCGAGCCACTCGCCGCTCTGCTTGAGCTTGCGGTCGCAGGTGGTGAAGTCGGTGAAGGCGAGGCCGAAGCGCTGGGCGAAGCCCTCGGCCCACTCGAAGTTGTCCATCAGCGTCCAGGCGTGGTACCCGCGCACGTCGGCGCCGTCTGCGATCGCGTGCGCGAGCGCGCCGAGGTAGCCGCGGAAGAAGTCGATGCGGCGCTGGTCGCGGATCGCGCCGTCCGGGCCGGGGCCGTCCGCGTAGGAGCAGCCGTTCTCGGTGATCTCGATGACGGGCCGGCCGTAGTCGCGCGTCACGCGCATCACGGCGTCGTAGAGAGCCTCGGGCCAGACCTCCCAGCCGAAGTCGGTCTGCGGGCCCTCGGGGCCGCCGAGGCCCATCGAGCGCGCGCCGAGGCCGAGGCGGTCCTTCGGGTCCGCGTGCACGAGCATGCGCGAGTAGAGGTTGATGCCGACGAAGTCGAGCGGCGCCCGTACGCGCGCCATGTCGCCCTCGCGCACGTCGAGCTCGCCGGGGAGGCCGCGCTCGAAGCACGCCGGGTACTCGCCGCGCAGCGCGGCGCGGAGGAAGAAGTCGTTCGCCCAGCCGTGCATGCGTTCGGCCGCGTCGGCGTCGGAGGCGGCGCCGCTGCCGGGCTCCATCGGCGACATCGAGAAGGCGCTGCCGACGCGGAGCGCGGGGCGCTCCTCCTTGACGGCGCGGAAGCCCTCGCCCTGCGCGAGCGCGACCACGTGCGTCGCCCGCAGCAGCGCCGTGCGGTCGCGCACGCCGGGTGCGTGGATGCCCTGGCCGTAGCCGAACAGCGTGAAAATGGAAGGCTCGTTGAACAGCATCCAGTCCGAGACGCGGTCGCCGAGCGCGCGCGCCACGAGGTGCGCGTAGTCCGCGAAGCGCGCGGCCGTATCGCGCGCCGGCCAGCCGCCGCGCTCCTCGAGCGCCTGCGGCAGGTCCCAGTGGTAGAGCGTCGGGAAGGGGCGGATGCCGGCGGCGAGCAGCGCGTCGGCGAGCCGGCGGTAGTAGTCGAGGCCCGCGGCGTTCGCGGCGCCGCGGCCCTCGGGCTGGATGCGCGGCCAGGCGATCGAGAAGCGGTAGCTGTTCATGTGCATCGCGCGCAGCAGCGCGACGTCGTCGCGGTAGCGGTGGTAGGAGTCGCAGGCGCGGTCGCCGGTCTCGCCGCCTTTGATGCGGCCGGGCGTGTGCGCGAAGCGGTCCCAGATCGACTCGCCCTTGCCGTCCTCCCGTGCGGCGCCCTCGATCTGATAAGCGGCGGTGGCGGCGCCCCAACGGAAGCCGTCCGGAAAGGTGAGGCGACTCATGCGGGCGGCCAAGCTAGCGCGAGCAGCGCGCCCGCGAGCAACCCGCCGTCCACGCAGAGCGCGCCGTAGCGTTCGCTGGGGCGGAAGCCGAGCACGGCGGCCGCCATCGCGAGCGGCAGCGCCGCGAGCGGACGCACCGCGGTGGGGCCGAGCAGCGCGGCGGCGAAGCCCGCGAGCGCGATGGCGGCGGCGAGCGGCAGAGCGCGCTTCGCGCCGAGCCGGCCGGCGAGCGCCTCGCGGTCGCGCAGGTTCGAGAGCACGACGTTGGCGAGCACCGCGGCGCCGACGATCGCCGCGACCCAGCCGACGTGCGCGGCCGCCGGGTCGCTCGCTGCGGGCAGCCCCACCGGCACCGCCGTCCAGGCGAAGGTGAGGTAGAGCGGCTTCGCGGCGGCGAAGCGCTTGAGCCGCCGGTGCGCCAGGCCGAGCGCGCCCACGCCCGCTGCCAGGAGGAGCGGCCGTGGCCCGAGCGCGAGCGCGGCGGCGCCGGCGCCCGCAGCCCCGAGGCCCGCGAGCGCGAGCAATGCGCGGCGGTGGCGCGTCACGAAGGCGGCGCGTTCGGGCGCCGTGACGCGATCGCGCGGCAGGTCGCGCACCCGGTCGATCACGTACACCGCCAGGGTGCCGCCGAAGGCGAGGCCGAGCAGGGCGGGCGCCGGCGCCAGGCCGAGCGCGCGGGCGGCCGCGGCCGTGAGGGCCACGGCGGCGAGGCCGAGCCAGGCGCTGCTCCAGAGGCATGCGTCGAGCCAAGCAAGCGCCATCCCGGGAGGCTACTCTGCCTCGACTGTGCGCAGGGTTCCCGCCATCGTCGCCGCCGGGGACGCGAAGGCCGCGCGCGCCGTCTACGGCGAGAGCAAGGCCTACCTCGAAGTGGGCGGGCGCACGTTGATCGCGCACGTCGTCTCGGTGCTCCAGCGTGTGCCGGAGGTCTCCGAGGTCTGGGTGGTGGGCAACGCCGAGCGGCTCGAGAAGGCGCTCGACGAAGAGCAGTTGCGGCGCGAGCTGGTGAAGCCGCTCTGGATCGTCCCCCAGTACCGGAACCTCTACGAGAACGCCTGGTACACGTACCGGCGCCTCCTGCCCGGGGCCGGCGCGGAGGGGCGCGACCCGACGCCCGAGGAGACGGAGCTCCCCGTCCTCTATCTCTCGACGGACTTGCCCTTCGCCACGCCGCAGGAGCTCTCGGAGTTCGTGCGCAAGGGGCTCGCCATCAACGTGGACTACGCGCTCGGCCTGGTCACCGAGCACGAGCTCGAGGCCTTCTACCCGAAGGACGGCGCGCCCGGCATCACCATGGCTTACTTCAATCTGCGCGAGGGCCGCTTCCGCCAGAGCAACCTGCACCTCGTGAAGCCGGCGCGACTCGGCAATCGCCACTACATCGAGGATCTCTACGAGCACCGCTACCAGCGGCAGACCGGCGAATTGATCAAGCTGGGCTGGAAGCTGCTGCGCGCGGAAGGCGGCGGCCTCGCGGTGATCTACTACTACGTGCTGATGCATCTCGCGGGCATCGCGGATCGCAACGGCCTTCGCTGGATCGCCGACTGGCTGCGCCGCCGCATCCCGATGCCGCGCATCGAG
>Ga0105107_10001161_pt1 | contig 17161 bp, 12 predicted proteins | sample PPLLaktember2015_6_FD_79335 | JGI IMG/M metagenome (GOLD analysis project Ga0105107, IMG submission 79335) | Freshwater sediment microbial communities from Prairie Pothole Lake near Jamestown, North Dakota, USA - PPLs Lake P8 Core (1) Depth... | ecosystem: Environmental > Aquatic > Freshwater >...
AAGTTGGCCTGGACCCTCGAAAAGGGCGTCAAGGTGTTCCATCTCGCGGCCGAGGTGTTCAAGCGAGACTTCCTGCCCGGACGCGCCATCGATGTCTGGGGGTATAACGGCAGCATGCCGGGGCCGACGATCGAGGTTAACGAGGGAGACCGGGTGCGGGTCGTTTTCCACAACAACCTGCCCGAGCCGACGACGGTCCATTGGCATGGGCTTGAGGTGCCGATCGAGATGGACGGAGTCCCGGCCATCAGCCAACCCCAGGTCATGCCCGGTCAGATGTACACCTACGAGTTCACCGTTCATCAGAACGGCACTTTCTTTTACCACGCCCACATGCCCATGCAGGAGATGATGGGGCTCATCGGGTTCTTCATCATTCATCCACGGGTTCACGACAAGCCACGAGTGGACAAGGATTTCGGCCTGATCCTACAGGAATGGGCGGTCCTCCCGAACAGCACCATCCCCAACACGATGTCCATGGAATTCAACCTCCTGACGATCAACGGTAAGGCGGGACCGGCCACAACGCCGCTCCTGGTCAAGCTCGGCGAGCGGGTCCGCATCCGCTTCCTCAACCTGAGCATGGACCATCACCCCATGCACCTTCACGGGCAGCAGTTCTTTGTCACCGGGACCGAAGGGGGCCGTATCCCCAGCTCGCTCTGGTTTCCTGAGAACACGGTTCTCGTCGGCGTCGCCCAGGCAAGGGTGGTCGAGTTTGAGGCCAAGTACCCGGGCGATTGGATGCTGCACTGTCATCTGCCCCATCACATGATGAACCAGATGGTCTCCATGGTCGGGCCGATCGCCCACGCCGGTCACGAGCTGAAGACCGGCCTGGGAATGGAGGAAGGGATGGGCATCGTGCGCCAGGGCCATGCGCTCTCCGAAGAGCTCGGGCCAGCCTTGGGCCGCGGCATGGGACTGGAGGGACGAGAGCGGCAGGTGTCCAACCTGGTCGGTCAGAACGGGGGCCAGCAACACCGGCACCCTGAGGCCGCAACCCTGGAGACTCAAAAACGGGTGCCCGGGTTTCCTCAGGACATGTGGATGCCGATGGATGAAGCGGTGGCCAAGCCGGAAACCTACGGGATGGCCGAAGGCTGGTCCGGGGCCATCCAGGGCATGAGCACCGTTGTGCGTGTCCTGCGGAAAGAGATGTACGATAAGATCATGGGGATGATTTCTGAAGAATCCTCTGCCACCAGGCTTCCTCCCGAAAGTCAATTATCCGGAAGCTTGGTCGAGGGCGAGCGTGTGATCCGCCTCCGGGCGAGACGCTTTGAATTCATTCCGAATGAAATAGTCGTCGGACAGGGTGAAAAGGTGAGGCTTGAGATTACGAGCGAAGACGTGACCCACGGGATCGAGATTCTGCGCTATGGCCTCAACAGAAAGCTCGAGCCGGGAAAAACAGAAGTCATAACTTTCACCGCGGATGAACCGGGTCGCCATCACTTTCACTGCTCCGTCTATTGCGGAGAGGGACATGACAAGATGCACGGCGGGCTGGTCGTGCTTCCCCATAAGCGCCAGGGCATTAGCTGACGTTGCTGTCCCCGCTCCAAGTCGGTGTCATGGTCCCCCTGACGAGCTCGAAGAAGCGGCATCAAACCCTTCCTTATGGTAGCGTGCCCATCCTCATCTTTTGCCATTTCCGGCTGGATTTGACATCGACATCCTTTGTTTTTATCATTCCTGGCGAGGGGAGGAGATAGAACTCAAATTAACGCCCATTCAAACTGCCCAACTGAAAACGACATGATTATCTTGAGGTCACTCAAATGACAAAAAAAAGGGTTCACTATGAAGAGGAGACTTCCGGCGCTACGCAATCGTCCTGGCTTGTCCCTGATCGACGCAAAGAATTTCCGACTCTCGAGAAAAACATATCAGTCGATGTGGCCGTGGTTGGCGCTGGTATTGCCGGCCTGATGACTGCCTATTTGCTGGCCCAAAAAGGAAAGCAAGTCGCCGTCTTGGAAGATGGTTTAATCGCGAGCGGAGAAACTGGCCGAACCACGGGACATCTCACTAACGCTTTCGACAATCGTTATTTCGAGATTGCTGAACTGCATGGAATCAATAAGGCAAAGCTAGTTTGGGAAAGCCATACGGCCGCGATCGATCTGATTGAAAAGATTTGCCGGACCGAAGAAATTGCCTGCGACTTTGCGCGTGTTCCCGGCTACTTATTTCTGCATGCTAATGACCGAGTTATGACACTCGACAAAGAACTAGAAATAGCGCATCGCCTTGGGTTTGCTGATGTCAAAAAAATAAAAAAGGCACCGCTCAGTTTTCAAACCGGACCATGTTTGCTGTTTCCAAATCAGGCCCAATTTCATGTCCTTAAGTTCATGAATGGGCTGGCCAATGTATTTATAAAACAGGGTGGACAGATTTTTACTAAGACACACATTGACGATATTAACCGCGGCAAATTAGAAACCTCGGCAGGCAAAAAAGTCCGCGCCAAGGCAATCGTAATTGCGACTAACGCACCTATAACTAAGAGTAAAATACATACAAAACAAACACCCAATCGGACCTATGTTATCGGCGTGACGGTAAAGAATAAAGACGCTCCGCATGCCCTGCTCTGGGAAACCGGTTATCCTTATCATTACATACGCTCGCAGCCTTTTAATAAAAAAGAGAAACTCGTGACAATCGGTGGAGAGGATCATAGGGTGGGGGAAGTTGGTTATGAGCATTTACATTTAGCCCGGCTAAAAAAATGGGCCAAATCTCGGCTGAAATTCAGCAAAATTCTTTTTGCCTGGTCAGGACAAATCATGGAGGCACATGATTATCTTGGCTACGCCGGCCGCTGGCCAAAAAAAGAAAATGAGTACATCATTACCGGGGATTCCGGCAGTGGTTTGACGCATGGTGTAATCGGCGCCCTGGTGATATGTGGCTTAATAAACCGCGAGCGCAACGCGTGGGCAAGATTATACGATCCGGCACGGAAAACTGTGGGAAGTTTGCCAAAATTTGCCAGTGAAAATGCTAGGGTTGCCGCCCGGTATTCCGCTTGGTTGAAAAATATTAAGGGGCCGCATGACCTGCGACCCGGTCAGGGCGCGGTCATCAAAAAAGGGACTCATGCTGAAGCCATTTTCCGAGATGAAAAAGGTAGAATTCATTCTTATTCTCCAATTTGCAGCCACCTAAAATGCATTGTCCGCTGGAATAATATGGAAAAATCTTTTGACTGCCCGTGCCACGGTTCGCGTTTTTCCAGTAGCGGGAAAACAATTAACGGGCCGGCGAATAAAAATCTGATAAAGAAAAAAGAACGGTCTCGTTTCGCTTCTTGATGCGGTCAGGCTAGAGGATCAAACCACGCCTGCGGCGCTGTCTGCGTTGCTGGATCGTCCGTTCAGCCTATTGCCCAAGCGCGATCAACGCGCCCGCGGCGATAGCCAGAATGGCCATGAGTGTCCCCAGGCCTGAAAAGCTCAGATGAAGCAGTGGTGGCCTCTGCGGCCGGCCGTTGGGGAAGGAATCGGCTTGGGTTGATATGGCGCCAGAGGTCGAGCTCTGTGGCGCCGCCAGCCTTAAAAACGCACCTTATTGGAATTCGTGCTACTTATGCTTGGCGAAGAAATAATCGGCGTCTTCTCCGGCCAGCTTTTTCGTCTCGGGATCAGTTGTCACGTTGGCCAGAGCCTGTAAAGCCCTGGCGGTGGCCAGTTCATCTCCTTTATGGGCCTTGAGCGCTTTGTCTCGTCTTGTCTCTGCCGAGTCGTCCTTGCTCCAGTCCATTTTTATGCCATGCTCGTACCACTTTTTGCTCTCGGGCGTTTTACCTGGCTTGCCCTTATCTTTGCTGCGGTACGTAGTGCCTTTCACCCTTTTGCCGCCCTTACGAGTATAGCCCTTGCGAGTCACTTTAATCTTGGCCATCTTTTCGCCTCCTTTTTATAAACCTCCTCCCTTAGGCCGCGTTGTGAACAACGACGGTCCCCGAACGAATCCCGCTGACAAGGCTATTTCTGGTCTTCGATGGAGACGAGCTTGAGCTCTTCGCCGACTATCTCGGCCTTGACCACGACTTCGAGCTTGCTCTCGTCTTTTTTCAGGAACTCTTCGACCTTCTTGTTGCTGTCCGCGTCAAACTTGTAGAGCTTGCCGTCGGCAAAGATCGAGTACCCGCTGGCGGCACAGTCAGGCATTATGGCGCATGCCTTGGTGTGAGTCTTGACGAATTCCGCCAGGTTGTCTTTGGCCATGCCTGCGCAATGGTTGTCGATGAGCGTCCCTTTGAGGGTTATCGGCTCAGCTGCCAGAAAGGCTACCGCCACAAAACCAACCAATAAAAGCGCCAACATCGCTCTCTTCATGATAGAGCCTCCTTCCTGAAGAAAATTGCAAGCCCTGTCGGCTTGGCTATGGGTACTTACTATTCCTATCGGAACAATAGTATTATAACCGAGAAACCTTCTCCTAGTCAATCAGGACCTTTTCCCGTCCGCACTGAGCCATGTTTTTTCTCCTTAGGTATGCTCAGAATATTTGGTTATTACTTCGTTTCAAGGCTTCCCCCTCCTCAGGAGCAAGGCGTTCACGGCGACGATGACCGTGCTCAGCGACATGAAGATGGCCGCGACCGCCGGTTGAAGAATGACGCCTTTTGAGGCCAGGGCCCCAGCTGCAATCGGCAGGGCCACGAGGTTATAGCCGGATGCCCAAAAAAGGTTCTGCATCATTTTGGCGTAGGTTAATTGCGAGAGCTTGATGATCTTGGGTATGTCGCGCGGATCGCTCCTCACCAGGATGATCCCGGCAGACTCTATGGCCACGTTCGTGCCCGCCCCCATGGCGATGCCCAAGTCGGCCTGAGTCAGCGCCGGGGCATCGTTGATGCCGTCGCCCACCATAGCCACCTTCAGCCCCTTCTTTTGCAGGGCTCTCACCTTTTCAGCTTTCTCCTGAGGCAGGACTTTGGCGAAATATTCGTCAAGCCCCAACTCCCGTGAGACCCACGCAGCGACGTCTTCGGAATCCCCCGTGATCATCGCCACCTTGACGCCAAGCTGCTTCAGAGAGCGGATGGCCTCGCGGGATTCTTCGCGAATGACATCCGCCAGGGCGATGCTTCCCAGAAGTTGGCCATCCGCGATGACATGGATGACTGTATTACCCTGTCCCGAGAGTTCGGCGATCAGTGACTGCTGCTCGAGTGGTACGGATGCTCCCATTTCATTAAGCAAGGCGTCGTTGCCCACCCGCACCTCACTTCCCTCGACTTCGGCCTTGGCCCCCTTCCCCGGCAGGCGCTCAAAATTCTTCACTGCGAAGAAAGGCAGGCCCTCCCTCAGGGCTTCCTCGACCATCGCCTTGGCGAGGGAATGTTCGGACTCGCTGTTAACCGAGGCCGCCATTTGCAGCACTCGCTCTCTGGTGTTATTCGCGTAGGGAACGACAGCGTGGACCCCGAATGCGCCCTTTGTAAGAGTCCCCGTCTTGTCAAACAGGACCACGTTGACCTTCCTGGCCACCTCAAGCGCCAGGCGCTGGCGGACCAGAAGCCCGTTCCTGGCGGCTATCGCGGTGGAAATCGAGGCCACGAGGGGAACCGCCAGGCCGAGGGCATGCGGGCAGGCGATGACGAGCACGGCCACGAGCCGTTCGGTGGCGACGGCGAACCCGGCGCGCGACAGGAGCCAGGCGGAAAAGGTAATCCCTCCCGCCACCACCGCCACAACGGTGAGATAGAATGCCGCTTTGTCTGAGAGGATTTGGAGGCGCGACTTCGAGGCCTGGGCTTCTGCGACGAGTCTCATCACGCCGGCCAGGAAAGTCGCCTCGCCGATTTTGGTGATTTCGATTTTGAGGGCTCCATCGCCGTTCATCGACCCAGCGATGACTTCGTCCCCGGCTGTCTTAGGCACGGGCTTTGATTCACCTGTGATAATCGATTCGTTAAGCTCGGACCGGCCTTCCGCAATGCGTCCGTCAGCCGGCACTTTTCCGCCCGGCTTCACCAGAACGACGTCTCGTTCATTCAGCTCCGTGAGAGGAATGATCTCGGTTTTTTCGCCTCTTATCACTTCAGCTTGATCGGGCAGGAGCCTGGCGAGGTCCCTGAGGGCACCCTGCGTCCCCTGGACAGCGCGCATCTCGATCCAGTGGCCGAGAAGCATGATGGTAATCAGCGTGCCGAGCTCCCAGAAAAGCGTGTGTCCCCCCCCCGTTAGCGTGGCAAAAACGCTGAACGCGTAAGCGGCGGTGATGGCCAGAGCAATGAGCGTCATCATGCCGGGAAGGCGGGCCCGGAGCTCTTTCCACGCGCCGGTCAAAAAGACCCAGCCGCAATAGAAATAGATGATCGATCCGAGCGCCAGCGCCAGATAACGGGTTCCCGGAAAGGCCGGCATCCTTAATCCCAGAAGTTTTTCTGGAAGCTCCGAGTAAGCCAGAAGCGGAAGGGTCAGGGCCAGCGATACCCAGAATTTGGCCAGTAAGGACGAGGTCTTATGCCCGGCGTGTTTGTCGAATTCTTGCCCGGGCTTCGGCTGCGCTTCCGGCCCGTGATGATGGTTGTTCATGGCCTCACCGGATTTGTCTTCCCAGTTTCGGGACGGGGATCTGACTGGGATCAACAGTCCCACGTTTCATCTCATAGCGCCATTTCCAGATGGCATATATGGGTGGATAGACCAGCAGTTCCAGGATGAAGCTTGTAAAGAGGCCGCCGATCATGGGCGCGGCAATTCTCTTCATCATGTCCGAGCCGGTACCGAGGGACCACATGATGGGAATAAGGCCCATGAACGTTGCCGTCACGGTCATCATTTTCGGTCTGATCCGCTTTACGGCCCCGTGGATGATCGCCTCCTTGAGGTCCTGGAATGTCTTCATCCGGCCCTGCCGGACCATGTCGTAATAGGAAAGGTCGAGGAACAGGAGCATGAAGACGCCCGTTTCCGCGTCCAGCCCCATCAGGGCAATCATGCCGACCCAGACGGCGATGGACATGTTGAATTTCAGGATGTACAGGAACCAGACTGCGCCAATCAGGGAAAACGGCACGGCCAGCATGACGATGCCTGCCTTGACCGGGGACTTGGTGTTCATGTAGAGCAGGATGAAAATGATAAAAATGGTCAAGGGGATGACCACCTTGAGCCGCTCTTTCACCCGCAGCATATTTTCATATTGCCCGCTCCACTGGAGGGAATAGCCCGCCGGCAAGGTCATCTTCTCCCTGACAATTGTCTTGGCTTCGGCCACGTAACTCCCGACATCGCGGCCCGTAATATCGACATAGACATACCCGGAGAGCATCGCATTCTCGTCCCGGAGCATGGACGGGCCGTGCGTCAGGTGAATGTCGGCCAGCTGCTCCAGCGGGATCTGGGCGCCGGACATGGTTGGGACGAGCACGCGGCGGAGTTTATCCAGGTCGTCTCGAAGCTCCCGGGCGTAACGGACGTTCACCGTGTATCGTTCCCGGCCCTCCACGGTCGTGGTAACGGGTTCCCCGCCGATGGCCGACATGATGATCATCTCGACTTCCTTGATGGTCAGTCCGTACCGGGCGATATCCCCACGCCGGATATCGAAGTCGACGAAATAGCCGCCCGTCACGCGTTCGGCGAAGATGCTCCGCGTTCCCTTGACCTCCCGCAGGAGCGCTTCAAGGCTCGTTCCGATCCTCTCGATCTCCTTCAAGTCCGCTCCGTAGACCTTGATGCCGATCGGGGTGCGTACGCCCGTCGTCAGCATGTCGATCCTGGCCTTGATGGGCATGGTCCAGGCGTTGGAGACGCCCGGGAACTGCATTTTCTGGTCCAGCTCGTTGACCAGCTGGTCCCAGGTGATGCGGTCGCGCCAGATGTGGCGGAACGGCCTCCGGAGGAACTGCGGAAGCGCCGAGTACCAGCGCTTGACCGGCCGCCACTCACTTTCTGGCTTCAGTACGACCGTCGTCTCCATCATGCTGAACGGCGCCGGGTCGGTCGAGGTCTCGGCCCGGCCCGCTTTGCCGAAGACCCGCAGGACCTCGGGCGTGTCCTTGAGAACCTTGTCCATCGTCTGGAGGAGATTCTGGGTCTCGGTCACCGAGATCCCGGGCAGGGTCGTCGGCATGTAGAGAATGGTTCCTTCGTTAAGAGGGGGCATGAACTCCGACCCGAGCATGAAGAAGACGGGAATGGTGGCGGCCATGAGCACAATGGCCCCGGCGATGGTCGACTTCCGGTACTTGAGGACGAACTTGCAGGCCGGCTCGTAGACCCGGAAGAGGATCTTGCTGATCGGATGCTTCTCCTCGGGGTAATAGCGGCCGACCGAGATCGTGTTCACGATTCCCGACAGCCACTTTGGCCGGAAGTGCTTGTAGTCCATCCGGGTGAACAGCATGCGCATGGCGGGGTCGAGGGTGATGGCGAGGATGGCGGCGATGGCCATGGCCAGGTTCTTGCTATAGGCCAGCGGCTTGAACAGCCGACCTTCCTGGTCCACAAGCGTAAACACAGGCAGGAAGGCGACGGCGATGACCAGCAGTGAGAAAAAGACCGAAGGCCCGACCTCCTTGAGGGCGTTTAGCCGGACCTCGTGATAATCGCCCTTCCGGCCGCCGGACTGCCAGAGCTGCAGCTTCTTATAGGCGTTCTCCACTTCGACGATGGCCCCGTCGACGAGGACTCCGATGGAGATGGCGATCCCGGAAAGGGACATGATGTTGGACGTCAACTTCATGCCGTAGAGGGGGATGAACGCCAACAGGACAGCGATCGGGATGGTGACGATCGGGATGATCGCCGAAGGAAAATGCCAGAGGAAAAGGAGAATGACGATGCTCACGATGATCATTTCCTCGATGAGCTGGCTCCTGAGGGTTTCGATCGACCGATTGATCAGCTCCGAACGGTCGTAGGTCGTCACGACCTCGACTCCGGCGGGCAGGGAGGGCCGGATCTCCTCGAGTTTGTTCTTGACCCGGTTGACGACGTTCAGGGCGTTCTCTCCGGAACGCATGACAACGATGCCGCCGACGGTGTCCCCCTGGCCGTCGAGGTCGGCGACTCCACGTCGGATCTCGGGACCCAGGCCGACCTGGGCGATATTCCTGACGAGGACCGGAGTCCCGGACATGTCGTTCTTGACGACGATGTCTTCGATGTCCTTAACCGACTTGGCGTAGCCGCGGCCCCGGACCATATATTCTTTTCCCGAGAACTCCACCAGCCGCCCCCCAACGTCATTATTCCCGTCCCGGATGGCCTCGATGACCTTCATCAGAGGGATGTTGTAGGCCTGAAGGGCGTTGGGGTCGACGTTGACCTGATACTGTTTCTGGAAGCCTCCGACGGAGGCGACTTCGGCGACCCCGGGGACGCCCTGGAGCCAATAGCGCATGTACCAGTCCTGGAAGCTTCGCAACTGGGCCAGGTCGTTCTTCCCCGACCTGTCGACGAGGGCGTACTGATAGACCCAACCCACGCCCGTTGCATCGGGCCCCATTTCGGTCTGGACGCCCTGGGGGAGCCTGGGCGTGATCTTGCTTAAGTATTCCAGCGTGCGGCTACGGGCCCAGTAGATGTCCGTCCCGTCCTTGAAAATGACATAAACATAGGAGAACCCAAAGTCGGAGTAACCGCGGATCGCCTTGACCTTGGGGGCTCCGAGCATGGCCGTCACGATCGGATAGGTCACCTGGTCCTCGATGATGTCCGGGCTCCTGTCCCACCGCGAATAGATGATGACCTGGGTGTCCGAGAGGTCCGGGATCGCGTCCAGCGGGATATTCCGGATGGCGTAGATGGCGCCGACAATGGCCGCGGCGACGAAGATGATGACGATATACTTATTCTTCGCCGAGAACTCGATGATCTTCTCAATCATGTTCCTGGTCTCCCGCCGCGGTCTTGGTCATCCGGCTGAGGGCGGCCTTGAGGCTCGACTCCGAGTCGATCAGGAAGTTGGCGGACGTGACCACGTTCTCGCCGTCTCTTAGCCCGCCGATGACCTCATAGATGTCCTGGCCCCTGACGCCGAGCGTGACCTCACGGGGCTCAAAATAGCCGTCGGCCTTGGCTACGAAGACGATCTTGGTATCGCCGGCGTCCAGAACGGCATCGGCGGGGACGGTCAGCCTGGTCCCGTAATCGACCTGGATCTCAAGGTTGGCGAACATCTCGGGCTTGAACTTGAGGCCGGGATTGCCGAGTTCGATCCGGACCTGGTTTGTTCGCGTCTCGGGTTTGAGATAAGGATAGATATAGACGATCTTCCCCATGAAAGATTCACCGGGATAGTAGGCAAGAGAGACTTTTGCCTCCTGGCCCGTCTGGATGAAGGGCAGTTCATACTCGTAGACTTCGCCGAGGATCCAGACCCTGGACAGGTCGGCGATTTTGAACAGGTTCTCCCCGGCCATGATCTTCTGCCCCTGAACGACGTTCTTCTCGATCACGACCCCGGACCCAGGAGTATAGACCGTTACGGTTTTCTTGAATTCGCCCGTGCGGCCGAGCTCTTCGACCTGGCTGTCCGTCATATCCCAAAGCCTCAACTTCTCACGGGCCGACTTGAGGATCGACCCGGTTCCGCCGAGCGTGGCCTCCGCCTTGAGAGCGATGAGGTACTCCTGCTGGGCGGAAACAAGTTCCGGGCTATAGATATCGAAAAGGGGCTCGCCCTTCCGGACGGCTCGGCCGGTGGAATTCACATAGAGCTTTTCCACCCAGCCGTCGAACTTGAGGTTAACGAGTGAGATGTTCGGCTCGGCATAGTCGACCCGGCCTACGGCCTTGATGAGCTTATGGATGGGCTGGGACGTCACGAGCGCCGTCTTGATCCCGATGAGCTGCTGTCTCTCTGCGCTGATCTTGACCTGGATCCGGCCGCCGACCTCGGACACCTCGCCCCCTTCTTCAACCTCAAAAGGCACCATATCCATGCCCATGGAGTCTTTCCCGGGCTTATTGGAAATCTCGTTCGGGTTCATGGTCGAGCGGTACATGGTCTTTTTCTTGGCTGGGGACGCGGCTTGTTCTTCCGCCTCAACACGGACAAGGTCCATCCCGCAAATGCCGCAGGAGCCTGGTTTATCGGAGGTGAAAGTGGGATGCATGGGGCAGCGGTACAAGGCCGCCTTTTGGGGCTCCTGCTGCCCTCGCGTCTCACCCCCGCCAGCTGCGGCCACCTGTCCGGACGGCGGAGCCTGGGTCGTTGAAGATCTCCTGCATACGGCCGTGAAGGAAACCGCAGCGAGTAAGAGAACTATGGCAAAGTCAGCCCCTTTGATTTTCCTTGTCCATTTGGTCATCCCTATCTCTCCTTCTTCATTTCCTTGCCGTTATGTTCATCGCGCTCCCGCCGTTCAGCGATGTGTGGCGACTGCCCCGCTCCCCGTCACAACGGCCGTCTCTTCGCGCGGGCCGAGCAATTCGAGGGAGGTCAGCTCTTCGAGCTTGGCCGCGGAGGCCCAGAGGCTGCTGAGATTTCTGAAAACCTCCATCTCATAGGTAAACAGGTTGGTGATATCGGAGATGAGCATCAAAAAATCGACCTTACCTGTCTGGTAATTGGCCAGAGAGGACTCGTAGGCAAACCGGGCTTGAGGAACAATTTTGTTCTTGTAGAGGCCGACGAGCTCGCCGGCCGTCCGCGCCATGGTGTAGCTTTCGGTGATCATGAACCCGACCTCATCCCTCATGGAGGCGTATTCGTAGCGGCTGCCGCTCAGCCGGGAGACCGATTCTTCCAGCAGGTTGGCTTGTTTCCTTTTGGCGTAGAGGGGGATCTCGACACCCACCATGATCTCATACATGTCGGGAAACTGCCCCTTAAAGCCTTTCCCCACCTGGACCATGAAATTGGGATAGTATTCTTTCCTGGCCATCCGGACCTCGGTCTCGCCCTCCTCGATCATGAGCTGAGCGGATTTGAGGAGAGGGGATTTGTCCCGGGCGGCGGCTTGAAGCGAGCCGAGGTCTGTCGCTAATTCCTGGTAGGGGATCTCTTTGGCCCTCCCCAGGGGACTATCCAGGGGCTCGGCCAGGAGCGCATTGATGTTGGCCGTGGTCGTCCGGATCATCTGGCCCATGGTCAGCAGCATCTCGTCCATTCCCGAGATCTCGACCTTCGCCCTGAAGATATCCGGCTGGACGCCCGTGCCGACTGAATATTTGACCTCGGCCAGGTTGAGGGCCTTCTCGAGGACTTCTTTCTTTTGCCGGAGAAGCTCGATCGACCTCTGATAATAGAAAAGCCTGGCATAGAGCTCTTTGATTTGCCGGACAAGCGCGAGCCTAGCGGCCTTGAGGTTTTCTTCAGCCTGGAGAGCCTGGGTTGAGGCGATTTCGGTCCTGAGGCTCAGCTTCCCGGGAAAAGGGATCATCTGGGAAACGGAGACCCCGACCTCGCTCATGACTTCTTCTCCCACCGTCCAGCGCGTCAGGCCCATGTTCTTTATTCCCAGGCCGATAACCGGGTCGGGCAGCGCGCCCGCAGGGCGTATCCTGAACTTTGAAGCCCTAGCCGCATCCTCAAGGGATTTGATCTTCGGATTCTTCTCCAGGGCGGACTTGACGAGCGTGTCGAGGTCGAGCTCAGCTTCCTGGGCGTACGCCGAAGCCGAGAATATCAAAATAAGTATGGTAAAAAGGAGTGCCGCTTTTTTCATCTCGTTCTCCCCCAAATCCTTAGGATTCGAGTCATGACCGATGCCCGCCGGGAAGCGGATACTAGAAGCCGAACCGCAGCCCGGCCCTTAAGCTGAATCCGTTGAGGCTGATGTCGAATGACGCAAGGCCTCTCATAAACTCGTCCATATGCCCGTCGTCCAGGCGGAAGTGGTACCGGTCGTCGGCCTGGTCGAAATACCAGAAACCTTGCCTGGAGTGGCCCTGATCATCGAGTTCAAACCCGGGATGGGCGTCCACCTGGAAATCAGTGAACCGGACAAACCGATAGTTCGCCTCTCCCACAATAAGCACATTGCGGGCGATCCTGAGGTCGGCACCAAGCCCGAAGTGCGGGCCGAAGGCCTCCTTTTTCTGAAGGCTGATATCCTGGTAGCGGCCCCAATAGTAGCCGACCCCACCCTGAAGGGTAACGCCTGCCGAGTAACCGAGTGGCCTTCTCAGATAGGCGGTAAGAGTCAGTGGGTTACTCTGAAAGCTGTGGTCAAAGCCCATCGAGATGCCCCCGCGGCCGTCTATCATACCTCCCATCATCCCGCCCATCATACCGGCACTTCCCATGCCGTGCTTCTGATCGGAGCCGCTCAGATATCCGAACCCCATCCCCAGGCTTAGACCGCGAGAGAGGGGGAAGAGAATCTCAGCTTTGAGATCGGCCATCCCCCCCTGATTTTCGGAATGGCCGTAGCCTCCCATCAGACCGAAATAAACCGGACTGTCCTTCGCCCGGTCGGATTGGGCCGAGAGAGGAGCCATGGCCATCCCTCCCAAGAAGAAAAGAAAAAGCGCCAATGACACCGAAGGCCGCCCGTGTGTTTTCATTTTTTCCTCCATCATCTCGCTATCGATAATTGCTGGTCCTCGCCGTACCCCCAAGCTCAGAACGACAGTGGGCATGAGTTCCACCCCCTCCCCCCGAAGGACAGCAGGATTCGTGGCTGGTATGCCGGCAGACCCAGGGTGCCACCTTGGGAAAAGCATTCCCCGCCGGGAGAATCAGGAAGGCAAGGGAGAAGGCCAGGACAAGGCCAGTCGCCATCTGACTCAGGGTCCGTCGGCTGGTCCATGCCGTGGCCGCAGATCCAGTCTTCAGGTTGAGGAGCCGGTTCAACCTCTCTTCCAGAAAATCTTCCTCCGCGAACCCGGTCATGATCCGGGTGCGGGCAAGATTGTCTCGCCTTACTTTAACCAAGGCCGAAGCCAGGGTGTCCGGCGAAGGAGAAAAGGCAAGATAATGAGAGTCGGCAATGAGTTCCAAGTCTCTCCTTACCCCGTGGAGCAACCGGGCAGCCTGGGGAATAAAAAAGAAAAACCGGGCGAAAAGGCCGATCAGCATCCCGCGCAGTGGATCCCTCCTCTGCGCGTGACACTGTTCGTGCCGAAGAACCGCTTTGACCTCCTCGTCGCTGAGCGAATCGAAGAGGTTGGTGGAAACATATATGTTAGGGGAGAAAAGCCCGGCCGTGCAGGCAAAACCCAACCAGGACGGGAAAAGGAAGACTCGGTCGGATTGCAGGCCGCATTCTTTTAAGAGTCGGCCGAAGCGGGGGGGAATCTCCATTTTGTGGAGAGAGCGAGTGAACTTGCGGACGTGCCGGACATCGGACAAGCTTTTGGCCAACGACACCAAGAGCAACACGAATAGGCCGAGAGAAAGTGATAGCCTCACACCGTCCATCGCGGAAAAGGACAGAGTCATCAGCGCCGAACACTGCGCCAGACACTTTTCGACGAACGCCTGAAGAAAATGCCGCCCGCCCAGAAAAAGATAAAACCACAGGGAAAAGGAAGTCCAGAGGAACAACCCGACGAACCCAAAAAGATAATAATCGTCTCGTCTCGATAGCCTGAAGCTGCTTTCAGTCATCGCCCTTCAGCCTTTCTCCTCTTTTCGATGATCCCCACAATCTCATTCAGCTTGCTCTCATCCCATTCTGAGATAGTGTCCACGAAGGCGGATACAGCATAGCCGCTCGATATTTCGAAAATCCCCTTGATGACGGCTGAGGCCGACTGCCGCTCGAATTCAGACCTTATCATCGCCGGTTCGTAATAATACAGGCCACCCACCTTCTTCCGTTTGACGCTCCCCTTTTTGACCATCCGGCCGACGGTCGTTAGGACGGTCGTATAGGCAAGCGCTTTCGACCGGCGGACTTCCTCGTAGAGCTCTCGTCCCGTCAGGGAGCCCTTCTCCCAGAGCGCCTCGAGGACGGGCCGTTCGACGCTTCCCAGCATTTTCCCGAGGCCCGCTCTTGAAGGCCTAAACACTACTTTTTTTATAAAACTTATAGGAGCCATAGGAATACTGTATATTACACATCGTAGAATGTCAAGACCGGAGCTCTCGGCCGCGAGGATGGCCAGCTGAATCTCCCTTTATGGAGTCTGTCCTAGCCTCGGGACTCGATCGGTTTCTTCGGCCGAGAAAAGGGCCGCCGGGGAAAGTCGGCGGAGGTATCAATGACGCTCGGGCCGCAACCTTAAGGCCGCCCGAGTCCTCTCGACCTCATGGGCTACTATACCGCGATTCAGGACAAGGAGGTCCTGCCCGTCTTTGCGAAGTTGGGATCGATCGAGGGCGAGATCAGGAATTTCATCGACGGCCGGAGGAGCGTTCTCCAGGTCCGCGATGCGGTCGCCGCCGAGGCTGCGTTTATGAATATCCCCCTCCCCACCCTCGAGGACATCGAGGCTTTTGTCAAGATCCTGGAGAGGTTTGGGTACGTGAAGCTGGCGGCTAAGTAGGCAGGGCTATACTTCAACACAGCGATACGGCCGCCGATTCAGGCCTGGCTTGCTGACTCAAGCTTCGAGCAGCGGGCTACTCGGACTGGCCGCTCACGTCCTGGGAGACCTCCAAGTCCACATCGTAGTAAAGGGCGGACATCGGCCGGCCCGAAACCGGCTCTGTGTTATCAGCCCGGACAGCGGCATGATAGAGGCCTTTTTTCAACCCGGCGGTGGAGATCGTGTTGTTAAGGGTCTGGCTCTTCCCGTTCTTGGACACGCTGACGGAGAGCCACGCCGGAAGCCCCTCCCCCACTTTCCAGAGCGGAAGCTCGGCGCTTCCCTTGTTAGTGATCGTGATCGCGCCGCTGAGCTTCTGCGGCGATGAACCTGTTGACCGGAGAGAAACGAGATAGGAATCGGCCACGAGCACGGGTGGAAGTGAAAAATCGGGCTTTGGTGAAATCCGCAGGAAGGCGACATCGTCGGGAGCTACATTGACAGTGACGCCCCCTGTCAATGGGCCGATTGTCTCATGTGTCCACAGGTTCCGAACATAGCAGGACGCCGCAGCGTCGATCCCTATCTCGGGCCAGGCGATCTGTTTATTCGCCTCATGCCGTCCCTGGTTGAACACCAGCACGGCCTGGCCCCCATCAAAGAGCGGCTTTTCCGCCCAGAGGCTGACCATCCCATCGGTCCAAACAATTTTGCCCTGGACGCCAAGGGGGTCCTGGTTCACGGCGATCGCTTCCAGGTTGGTGAGCGTCTCGACGGTGGCTCTGGACATCGACCGCAGGTCGTTCCCGGCGATAAGCGGCGCGGCCATCAGGCACCATAAGCTGAAGAAGCTCCGGCTCTGGGAATCGCTGATGCCCGGCATCCCGGAGATCATCATATCCGGGTCGTTCCAGTGTCCCGGACCGGCGAAGGCGGCGAGCTTTTCATTGGCCAAGGCGACCCTCATGGCTCTCGTCCAGTCCGCCTGACCGGGGGCGCAAATGTCGGCGGTCGTCCGCCAGAGGTGCCCCACGGCCCCCGCCCAGCGCCACGGGTATCCCTCGCCCCAAGAGCAGAGGCTGTGCACGACCGGACGTCCCGCGGCGAGCTGGGCGTCGTGGAGAGTCGTATAGGTCTTGACGATATCCTGTCCTTCCGTATTGCACCAATCGATCTTGATGTAGTCCGCCCGCCATTCGGCGAATTGCCGCATGTCTTCGAACTCGTGATCCTTGGTCCCCGGCATGGCCGTGCTGCAAGTGCGGGTCCCGGCGTCCGTGTAGAGGGCATACTTCAGTCCCTTCTGGTGGATGGCATCGCCGAGGCTGCGCAGCCCGCTCGGATAGCGCTCCACGTTCGTGGCCAGGCGGCCGTCGTCCCTGCGATAGAAGCAGATTCCCTCATCAGGTCCCACGTAGGAATAGCCGGCAGCCTTCAGGCCGCTCGAAACGAGGGCGTCGACGATCTCTCCGATGAGCTTCTCGTTTTGCGGCTCCTCGCCGAAGATATTCCACGGATACCATCCCATGGGCGGAGTCAGGGCCAGGCCGTCCTCAAGGGCACGGACGACGGGCGCGGGTTGAGGAGCCCTCGGAGAGGCCGGGGCAAGAAATGGGCAGACCTCCCCGGACGGGCTGAAGGTTTTAAACAGGAGCAGCCCGCCCATCGCCACGACAATGACCAGCCCCATTTTTTTCATGATCTCTCTCCCGAAAACCGTTCAGGATGCTTTTCGCCGATACGGCACTCCGTAAGGGCCCTCC